>WBZU01000066.1_pt1 | contig 117636 bp, 117 predicted proteins | sample 5204311 | NCBI WGS metagenome assembly WBZU01 (sample SAMN12344359, study PRJNA552823) | activated sludge metagenome | biome: Activated sludge suspended growth; feature: Nitrification reactor; material: Wastewater; isolation source: activated sludge from nitrification reactor of wastewater...
GAGGGGAAACGCCCGGCCCCATTCCGAACCCGGAAGCTAAGCCCTCCAGCGCCAATGGTACTGCACCCTAACCAGTGTGGGAGAGTAGGACACCGCCGAACACAATTTACGATTCAGGCCCCACACGCCAAGTGTGGGGCCTGAATCTTTTCCGGCGACCGGATCCGCCCCGGTAGGGTGGTCGTCGCAGTCAGCAGAGAACGGAATAGTGAGCAATGAGCGCAGGGGACAGCAGGGCCGGCGGTAATCGCCCGGCCGGCGACCGTACCGGTGGCGACCGCCGTGGTGGTGGACGGCCCGGAGGCCGTTCCGGCGGAGGCCGCCCCGGGAGTGGCTCCGATGGTCAGCGAGCCGGTGGCGGGCGCCCCGGTGGCGGTGCACCCCGTGGTGGCGGACCCCGTGGCGGCGGCAAGCGTCCTGGCAGCCAGACCGACGCGCCTCGCGCCCGGCAGCGCCCCGACGAGCCGGTGTTGCCCGATGACGTCGCAGCCGGCGATCTAGACCCGTCGGTGCGCCGCGACCTGCGCACACTCGACAAAGCCAACGCGGAGGCCGTTGCCCGTCATCTCGTGATGGTCGGCCGACTTGCCGACGAAGATCCCGCCCTGGCCCTCCGCCACGCCCGTGCCGCTCGTGAGCGCGCAAGTCGGATCGGCGTGGTCCGTGAGACGGTCGGTGTCGCGGCCTACCACGCCGGTGAATGGCAAGAGGCACTCGGCGAACTGCGTGCCGCACGACGAATTCTCGGTGGCGCCACGCTGCTGCCCCTCATCGCCGACTGCGAGCGCGGCCTCGGCCGACCCGACCGTGCCCTTGCCATCGCCCGTGGCGACGATGCACGCGACCTCTCCGGCGAGGAGCGGCTCGAGATGCTCATCGTCGAAGCCGGCGCCCGGCTCGACCTCGGGGAGGCCGACAAAGCGGTGGTCACACTGCAACGGGCCGACCTCGCACCGGGTCAGGTGGGTCCCGAGGCGACCAGGCTCTATTACGCCTACGCCGAAGCGCTGCTGGCCGCCGGTCGTGACGATGATGCGGTCACCTGGTTCATGAACGCCGCCGCCGCTGATGTCGACGATCTCACCGATGCCGAGCTGCGCGTCGTCGAGCTCACCGACCCGGATTTCACGCCGGCGCCGAGTGAGCCCGTTCCTGCGCCGAGTGAGCCCGGGATCCTCGTCGATGACTACGACGCGGTGCTCCTCGACCTCGATGGAACGGTGTTCGCCGGCCATGCGCCGCTGCCGGGAGCGATCGAAGCAGTCGCGGCCCTGCCTGCCGACCGCATTCGCTACGTGACCAACAACGCCAGCCGACGGCCGGCCGAAGTGGCGGTCCACCTGCGCGAAATCGGTTTCGACGCGACCCCGCAGCAAGTGGTCACCAGCGCGCAGGCCGGGGCCCGGTTGGTGGCCGAACAAGTGCCGGCGGGTTCGACAGTGCTCGTCGTCGGTACCGATGGTCTCGCCGCAGAGGTCGCCGAGGTCGGACTGGTCCCGACCCGCACCGCCGACGACAAGCCCCGTGCGGTCGTGCAGGGCCATTCGCCGCACACCGACTGGGCGTCCCTTTCGGAGGCGGCACTCGCCATCGCGGCGGGGGCACTCTGGGTGGCGACCAACGTCGACCCGACACTGCCCAACGAACGCGGCTTCCTCATCGGCAACGGCTCGATGGTCGCCGCGGTGGCCTCGGCGACGAAGGCGACCCCGCAGGTCGCCGGGAAGCCGGCACGGCCGCTGCTGCGCGACGCAATCGCCGACGTCGCGTCGGACAAGCCGCTGGTCGTCGGTGATCGGTTGGACACCGACATCGAGGGCGCCAATGCCGTCGGCGCCGACAGTCTGCTGGTGCTTACCGGCGTGAGCACGTTGCGCGATGTCCTCGTCGCAGCGCCGGAGCAGCGGCCGACGCACATCGCCGTCGGCTTGGGTGCCTTGGGCGCTCCAGTGTCGATCAGTGTGATCGCCGGTCGGCATCCATGGACGGTGACCGGCGACGGCACCGCCCTGCAGATCGTTGGTCCGGCTGACGATGCGGCCGACGATGTTGCTCCCGAATCGGCCCTCCCGGCTCTCGTCGCCGCGGCGTGGGAGCGTGGAATCAGTGCGGATCAGGCCGCGCAATTGGCTGTGACCTCGGACAACTCTGCGGTGGCGGGGCTGCTGCGCAGCCTCGGGATCGGCTAGCGTGGTGGCATCATGACGAATGCCCAACCAGCTCCCGGGGCCCCCAAGCCGGGCCAGCACCTGTCGCCGTCGGCGTCGGGCGCCCCGGCACAGGTCACGCCGTCCGACGTGGCCGACGCGATCACGGAAATGCTCGAGAAGCTCGACGAGGTCAGCCGACAGGTCGCCGAGGGCGACGACGGATCACCGGTCTCAGCTGAGAAGCTGGCCGCCCTCGACCGGCAGGCCGACCTGCTGGAGCGGGCCCACCGGGTGCTCGCCGACGCGCTCGCCGCGATCGACCACGCCTGAGCGATGGCACCCCGCGCACGTCTCGACGCCGAGCTCGTCCGACGCGGCCTGGCACGCTCGCGCGAGCATGCCGGCGAGTTGATCGCAGCCGGGGCGGTCACGATCAACGGCGCTCCTGCGGTGAAACCGGCGACCAACGTCGGTAAGGACGTACCCATCGTCGTCAAAGCCCAGGAGCAACAGTGGGCCTCGCGTGGCGCGCACAAGCTGATCGGTGCTCTTGACGCCTTCGAACCGGCGGGGCTGACCGTCGCCGGCCGTCGTTGCCTCGATGCCGGCGCATCCACCGGGGGCTTCACGGACGTGTTGCTGGACCGCGGTGCGGCGAGTGTCGCAGCCGTGGACGTCGGGTACGGGCAACTGATCTGGCGCCTGCGTTCCGACGAGCGGGTCGGCGTCCTCGACCGTACCAACGTCCGGTCGCTGACCCCGGAGCAGATCGGCGGCCAAGTGGACCTGACGGTCACCGACCTCTCATTCATCTCGTTACGGCTGGTCCTACCCGCACTGGCTGCCTGTACTCGCCCGGGTGGGGACCTCGTGCCGATGGTCAAGCCGCAGTTCGAAGTGGGCAAGGACCGAGTTGGAGCCGGCGGTGTTGTCCGCGACCCGCAGCTGCGCGCCTCCGCGGTGCTTGCGGTCGCGCAATGGGCGGCGGCGCTCGGATTGAGACTTCGCGACGCCGGTGCCTCACCGCTGCCGGGGCCGTCGGGCAACGTGGAGTATTTCCTGTGGTTGACCCGCGAATGCGACGACGACGAGTTGGCGCGACTCGCCGGGCAGTTGCCGGGCGACCTGTCGGCGGGCCCCGATACGCTGGTGGGCATCGACCGCGGGTTCGATCACGAAGCCGTCGCCGTCCTGATCGACGAGGTAGTGGCGGCCGGCCCGCAATAGTCCAGCCGATCACCTGGCGAGGACAGAGAGCGAGAGAGTGCGACAGTGAGCACCGCAGAGTGAGCGACGTGCAGGGGACCGACGCCCGTGCGTTCGTCGTCGTCGCGCATACCGGTCGCGATGAACTCGCCACCGCTTTGGAGGCGATCGCGCGACGCTGCGCCGACGGCGGCGTGGCGCTGCGCATAGTCGACACCGACAAACGCGACCACGTGGTGCGCTCGCGGGTCGATCTTGAGCGCCTGGCGGCACTGGGCGCAACCGTCGCGCGCGTCGAGCCCGATGAATCCGCCGCCCGCGGCGCCGAGGTCGTCATCGCACTGGGCGGCGACGGGACCTTCCTGCGCGCCGCCGAACTGGCCCAACCGGCCGATGTCCCGGTGCTGGGCATCAACCTGGGCCACATCGGCTTCCTCGCCGAGGCCGAGGCGGGATCGATCGACGAGGTGATGGAACGCCTGGTCGACGGGCGCTACACGATCGAGCCCCGCATGACCTTGGACGTGGCCGTCGTCGGCCCCGACGGCGTGACGGTGGCACGCACCTGGGCACTCAACGAGGTCGTCGTGCAGAACGACACGCACCGGGGTGTGCTGGAACTGGTCACCGAGGTCGACGGGCGGCCGGTCTCGGCGTTCGGTGCCGACGGCATCCTGATCGCGACGCCCACCGGATCGACCGCGTACGCGTTCTCGGCCGGCGGTCCGGTGATGTGGCCCGACCTCGAGGCGATCCTCGTCGTCCCCAGCAATGCGCACGCCCTGTTCGCCCGTCCGATGGTGACCTCGCCGCACTCGCGTGTGGCGGTCGAAGTGGAGTCGTCACACCCGGCGATCGCGATCTGCGACGGTCGGAGGTCGTTCCCGTTGCCGCCGGGGGCGCGCATCGAAGCGGTCCGCAGTGAGCGCTCGGTGAAATGGCTACGCATCGACGCCGAGCCGTTTGCCGACCGCCTCGTGACGAAGTTCAGCCTGCCGGTGACCGGTTGGCGCGGCCGGGGGCGGTGAGCGCCGTGCTCGAAGAACTTTCGATCACCGGGCTGGGTGTCCTGGAGAATGCCGCCGCCGAATTCGGCCCCGGGTTCACCGTGCTCACCGGTGAGACGGGCGCCGGCAAGACCATGGTCGTGACGAGCCTGCACCTGCTCTCCGGCGGACGCGCCGACGCCAGCCGGGTCCGCGCCGGACACGGCAAGGCGATTGTGGAAGGACGTTTCCGCCTCGGCGGCGACGAACCGTCGAGCATCGTCGAGGTGTTGGAGTCCGCGGGGGCGCAGGCCGACGAGGATTCGCTCATCGCCGTGCGGACCGTCGGCGCCGACGGACGGTCGCGCGCGCATCTGGGCGGACGGTCGGTTCCCGTCGGTGTGCTGGGGCAGGTGACGACGTCGATCCTGACCATCCACGGGCAGAACGACCAACTGCGGCTGCTGCGGCCCGACGAGCAGCGTGGAGCCCTGGACCGGTTCGCCGGTGCCGACGCGGCCGCGGCGCTAGAGGACTATCGCGCCAAGCGCGCCCGGTGGATCGAGTTGTCCGACGAACTCGCACAGCGCCGGGCCAGTTCATACGAGCTGGCACAGGAGGCCGATCGCCTACGCTTTGCGGTGCAGGAATTGGATGCGATCGACCCGCAGGCAGGGGAGGACGTCGCACTCGTCGCGACCATCAAGCGCCTGACCGACCTGGAGACCGTGCGCGAGGCCGGGGCGCAGGCACACGGCCTCGCCGCCGGTGACGGCGCCGACTACGTCGGGGTGATCAGCGAACTCGGCCAGATCCGCACCCTTCTCGAGTCGTCGGGTGACGACGGGCTGGAAGCGCTGCTGCCGCGGGTCGCCGAAGCGCTGGCGGTCGTCACCGACTTCGCGTCGGATCTCTCGGCGATCGTCGCCGGGCTCCCAGCTGACGCCGCCGAACTAGATCAACTACTCGTGCGACAAAGTGAACTGAAGGCATTGACCCGCAAGTACGCACCCGACATCGACGGGGTGCGGCAGTGGTGGGAACAGGCGCGCACCCGGTTGGCGCAGATCGACGACCCCGCCGGGTCGATCGATGACCTGGTCGCGTCGGTCGCGGCCGCCGCCGAGGAGGTGGCGACGGCGGCTTCGGCACTGCGAGCGCTTCGTGTCGGCGCCGCGGACGTGTTGGCCGCGCGTGTAACCGACGAACTGGCCGGCCTCGCCATGGGTGGCGCGGCTCTGCAAGTGAGTGTTTCGCCCGACTCCTGCGACGACGATGCCGCTGATCCGGAGGGGGTGGCGCCTGCGGTGTCCCCGGCGCTGCGCCGCACACTGATGGTGGACGGTAGGCGTTGCCACGTCGGCGGGCATGGCGCCGACGTCGTCGAGTTCGCGCTGGTCCCGCATCCGGATGCCGTGGCACTGCCCATCGCGAAATCGGCCTCGGGCGGCGAGCTGTCGCGCGTGATGCTGGCTCTCGAGGTGGTCTTGGCCTCGCCGGAGGGCGGATCGGTGATGGTCTTCGACGAGGTCGACGCCGGTGTCGGCGGACGGGCCGCGGTGGAGATCGGCCGTCGGCTGGCCCGCTTGGCGCGCAACCACCAGGTCATCGTCGTCACCCACCTGCCACAGGTCGCGGCGTTCGCCGACCACCACGTCGTGATCGGCAAGGACGACGGCGGCCGCACCAGCACGGTCCGGACGCTGCAGCGCGACGAGCGGGTGGGAGAATTGGCGCGCATGCTGGCGGGGCTGGGGGACACCGACACCGGGCGCGCCCATGCCGAGGAACTGCTCGCAACGGCCCAAGCCGACCGTGCCGGATGAATACGGTGATATGTCGGTTCGATAACCCTTCGAAAGCGGAAAACCTTCGCGGACTCCACAAATAGGTGGGTGCGGCGTTAGGCTGTGGGATATGGATGTGACGCAAGGTGCTGCAGAGACCCCAGATGCTCAGCATCCGGGGAAGATGACCGTCGGTCTGCACCAGGAGTATTTGACTGCCAAGACGCGCGAAGTCGTCACCGGCATCGCCCAGGTGCGGACCTCGGTCGTCACCGAGAACGAGGAGATCTCGGTTCCGGTCAGCCGCGAGTTCGTCGAAGTCGACCGTGTGGTCGTCGACGACCGTGAGGTCGACGAGGTGCCCGCGCCGTACTGGGACGGCGACACGTTCGTCGTGCCGGTCGTCGAGGAGGAAATCGTCGTCGTCAAACGATTGGTCGTGCGTGAGGAAGTGCGCGTCACCCGTCATCGCAGGACCAAGAACGTCGTCGTCGACGGAGAGGTCCGGCGCCAGCGCGTCGATGTGGTGCAGGTCGACCCCCACCACCACGTCCGCACCGAGATTCCTATTGATACGCGTTTTACTCGAGAGCCCGGGATTAATAGTGGAAGCAGCGGCGACTAGAGTTCCGTGCGTAGCGGGTTTTCGGATTTCCTGTCCGATGATCCGATCCGAACAAGACGCGACAATAGGGCATCCAAACTGGCACAGTGTGGCCAAAGACTTTTGCAACGGAGGGATTGAGCAATGATCGTCACTTTTGCCGGTTACGACATCAAAGTCGGCACCCCGGTGGTTTCGCGCGACGGTGCCGAAGTGGGCACTGTCGCAGACACCCAGGGCGCAGATCTTGTCGTCGATATCCAGAACAGCGCGCAGAACATGCTTCTCGCGGAGAGCGGCGTCGCCGCGTTCGAACCGGACTTCATCCGACTCGACTTGACCGCCGCCCAGGTCGCCGAGGGCGACTGGGTCGCCGTCGGCGGTGCTGTTCCCGACGAGGCGCCGGCGCCCGTCGCCGAACCCGTCGTGGCTGAACCGGTGGCCGCCGTGCCGCTGGCCGAACCCGTTCCCGCTCCGGAGCCCGTGCCGGCCCCCGAGCCTGTGGCCGCGCCGGCCCCCGCGCCCGCTGCCGCCGCACCGGCACCCACCACCGAAGCAGCGCGGACCGTCGCTCTGCACGCGGAGGACCTCGTCGCTGCCAAGCGCGAGGTGCCGACGGGTGTGGTCAAGGTCCACAAGAAGGTGGTCGTCGACAACGCGTCACTCGATGTCGACGTCTACGAGGAGAAGCTGACCGTCAACCGCACCGAGCTCAACGACGACGTCGTCGATCCGAACTACGCGTTCGAAGAGGGCGTTTTCGAGATCGAGCTGCGCGGTGAAGAGGTCGAGGTCGGCAAGCGTGTGCGCCGTATCGGCCAGGTCGAGTTCGGCAAGGAGCGCCAGACGCGCACCCAGCGCGTCACCGGCCAGACGCGCCGCGAGGAGCTCGAGTTCGACGAGGAGCCCTACGGCGGCTCCGCCACGTAGCGAGACAGCCAAAGCGAAAACCCCGCGTCGTGCTCCGTGACGCGGGGTTTTCGCTGTCTGCGCTAGGTCAGCTCTTGGCCGGCAGCGGGAACATCGCGTCGGTGCCGTCACCGCCGAGCGGCTTGAGGCTCGACAGCAGCGCCAGGTGGATCTCGTTCTTCTTCGACAGCTCGTTCAGGTCGAATGACGTGTAGTTGAACGCCTGGTACGCCCGCACCATGAAGGTGCCGTGAGCGAGGTCGGAGAGGTTGGTCCACGAGGTGTACTCGGTGGAAACCGCGTCCTTGACCATCTGGGTGCCCGGAAGGCCTCCACTTTCCCCCGGATCGGTCGTGACGCCGCGGGGGCGGTCGAAGTTGTCCATGACGCGGGCCAAGTTGTACAGCGCCATCTCGGTGCTCTCGCCCTTCTCGGTGAAGTTGGAGTAATAGAGCGCCTTGATGAAACGGCCCACGGAGGTGTTCGACGACGGGATGGTCGCCGTCGCGATGCCGGAGTCGGGCTGGGACACCTCGAGGTTGCCGAACTTGTTCTTCGAGACATCGACGTTGTTCAGGTGGGTGAAGTTGTCGAGGTTGGTGAGGTGCCATTCAAACTTGGGCCCGTTGGTCATGACGCCCACCGGGTTGTCGTGCAGGGTCAGCTCGCCCTCCAAGAACTCGATCACGAGCGCCTTGCCGGTCTTGTCCCGGGCGATGAAGTGGAATGGGAAGGGCAGGTTGCCGACGAACGGCAGGAGGGTCAGTGAGATTCCGTGGTCGGCGATGCCTTGCTTCACCTCATCGACGTTGGCGAAGTTCGCGAGGGCCCACGAGCCCAGGTCGACGGCGTCGACCATCGCCTTTGTGGTGGCCTTGGCCTCCTCGGCGCCGGCCTTCGTCGGGTAGGCGAGCAGGCTGAAGGACACGCCCGCGGTGTTCATACCCTCGATGACCTTCACGTCGCTGGGGCCCAGCGGGTCGTCGGCGGTCGGCGCACGGTCTGGCGCACCGATCGCGATGAAGGCGTACTTGGCGTCGTACTTGAGCGGCTCGCTGCCGGCGGCATTGGAGGTGAAGGGCGTTCCCACCGGGACGTACGTGACGGCATACACGTCTTCGACGTCGAGTTCGAGTGTCCGGCCGTGATAGACGTTTCCGTCGGTGTCAGCGAGTCCGAGCGTTGTGCACATACAGGTTTCCCCTTTGGCTGGTGAAGCGCGGTCGGCTGAGAAGGGACGAGCCACGCATGACGTGCCGACCGATGGCCATTGGCGACCGCGTCGACGTCTTGAGCCTAGTCGGATCCGGCTGCGATGTATGAGGTGATCTCGGCTTTTAGCGGAGAAGAATGATGAAAAGCGCGTGCGTTATGTGAGACGCGACTTCTGGTGTTGGTGAGAAATTTGTGACAAAAGTGGTGGATGTTGCGGCGCGCCTGCGCGAGATGCGGTCGTAGACGACACATGATGTGCCCATGAAGATGCCTGCCGTACTCAGCCGTTCCCACGCAAACCTGCCTGGCACCACTGGAATCGCCAGGATCGACAAGGACACCAAGCGACTACTCGAACGGGTCGGTCCGGGTGACGTGGTCATCCTCGACCAGACCGACCTCGACCGCACCACCGCCGACGCGCTGGTCAACGCGCAGGTCGAAGCCGTGGTGAACGCCGCCCAGTCCATCTCAGGCCGCTTCCCGAACCTCGGACCCGAGGTGCTCGTCGCATCGGGGATCACCCTGCTCGACGACGTCGGCATCGACGTCTTCAACAAGGTCCGCGAGGGAGTCAAGGTCCGCATCAACGATGACAAGCTCTACATCGGTGAGCGACGGGTCGCACTTGGCGTCGAACTGGTCGAGACCGACATCGCCGACCGCATGATCGAGGCCAAGTCCGGCGTCGTCGACCACCTCGAGGCCTTCTCCGGCAACGCGATCGAATACCTGCGCAGCGAGTCGCCACTGCTGATCGACGGGGTGGGCGTGCCCGAGGTCGATGCCGAACTTGACGGGATGCATGTGGTGGTCGTCGCCGACGGGCCCGATCACGCCGCACAACTCCGCGCGCTCAAGCCCTTCATTCGCGAGTACTCGCCGGTCATGATCGGTGTCGGTGCCGGGGCCGACATCCTGTACAAGGCCGGTCACAAGCCGGCACTCATCGTCGGCGACCCTGACGAGATCTCGCGCGACACCCTGCGCTGCGGCGCTCAACTGGTCCTACCCGCCGACACCGACGGGCACGCCGCCGGGCTCACCCGCATCCAGGATCTCGGCGTCGGGGCGATCACGTTCCCCGCGGCCGGAACGGCCTCCGACCTCGCTCTGCTGCTGGCCGACCACCACGGTGCCGACCTGATCGTGACCGTCGGATACGGCGGCGGCCTCGACGACTTCTTCGACCGCTCGCGCCGCGAGACCAACCCGTCGACGTTCTTGACGCGCCTGAAGGTGGGACCCAAGCTCGTCGACGCGAACGCAGTCGCCTCGCTCTACCGCACGCGCGGATCCGGGGTGGGTATCGCGCTGCTCGTGCTCGCCACCCTCGCCGCGGTGATCGCGACGCTGATGCTCTCCGGCCACGCCGCCGGGGTGGTCGACTACCTCGTCGAGCAATGGCACCACCTCGCGGCCTGGGTAGCCGGGCTCCGGACTTAGTCGGCGGCGATCGGTGATCTCACTGCGCCAGCACGCGATCTCGTTGGTCGCGGTCTTCGCCGCGCTCATTATCGGACTCTTCCTCGGCACGGGGTTCCTCGGCGACAAGGTCAATTCGCTGACCGGGACGAGCCGTGATCGCGTCGGCGACCTCAACGACCAGCTCGACGAGGCGAATGCCGCACGCAACGCGTCGGACAGCTTCGCCCACGCGGTGGCCCCGCGGTTGCTGCAGAACCAACTGAAGGGCCGCAGCGTCGTCGTCATCACCGTTCCCAATTCCTCCGACGACGACGTGACCGCGGTCAAGGAGTCCCTGTCGGCCGCGGGCGCGACGTTCGCCGGGCAACTGGGGCTCACCGAGACGCTGCTGCGCGACCGGGAGGGCGAGAAGCTGCGGTCCATCATCGACCAGTCCATTCCGCCCGGACGCAACTTGCGCCCGGAGCTGACTGATTCGGGTGGTCGTCTCGGCGACCTGCTAGGCCTACTGCTGCAGATCGGTCCGGGGCGCGGCTCGATCCCGGCAACCGAGGTCGATACCTCGCTGCAGTCGCTGCGCGAAGGCGGATTCATCTCATACACCGACCGGGCCCTGACGCCGGGGCAGCTCGGCGTGATCGTGACCGGCGGTGCGTTCCCGGTGGATTCGGGGGCGCAGGGGCAGCTCGTCGGCCGGTTCGCGGGTTCGTTCGCGGCGCGCGGACTCGGCGGCGTTCTCGCCGGCCGCGTGGGATCGGCGAAAGGCGGGTCGCCCATTGCCATCGTGCGTGCCGACCCGTCGCTGAGCAATTCGGTGGCCACCGTGGACAACGTGAACCAACCGATCGGCCGGATTACGACCGTCCTGGCGCTGCGACAGGCGACCCAGGGCAAGCCGGGCGCCTACGGCATCGGTGCCGGTGCGACGGCCATCACGCCGCCCGCGTGACCCGGCGCACCGGTGCGCCGCGTGATGCGCGGAATCCGGCGCCGAGGTGTTACCGTGAAGTCCCGTAGGTAATCGGGGTTTGGATCCCCGAATCAATACCGATCGGGAGAGTCCGCTTGCGACCTTTGCGCCACGGAAGTGCTGGCACCAAACACATCTTCGTCACCGGCGGCGTCGCATCGTCGCTGGGCAAGGGACTGACGGCGTCGAGTCTCGGCCAGCTGCTCACCGCACGTGGCCTGCACGTCACGATGCAGAAGCTCGACCCTTACCTCAACGTTGACCCGGGCACGATGGACCCGTTCCAGCACGGCGAGGTGTTCGTGACCGAGGACGGTGCGGAGACCGACCTCGACGTCGGCCACTACGAGCGCTTTCTCGACGTCAACCTGTCGCAGGCAGCCAACGTGACCACCGGCCAGGTGTATTCGACGGTGATCGCCAAGGAGCGTCGCGGCGAGTACCTGGGGCAGACCGTGCAGGTCATCCCGCACATCACCGACGAGATCAAGCGCCGGGTGCTGGACATGCGCGAGCCCGGCGACGACGGTGTGCGCCCCGACGTCGTCATCACCGAGATCGGCGGCACGGTCGGCGACATCGAGTCGCAGCCTTTCATCGAGGCGGCCCGTCAGATCCGTCACGACGTCGGTCGGGACAACGTGTTCTTCCTCCACGTCTCACTGGTGCCCTACCTGGCCCCATCGGGGGAGTTGAAGACCAAGCCGACACAGCACTCGGTGGCTGCGCTGCGCAACGTGGGCATCCAGCCCGACGCCCTCATCCTGCGCTGTGACCGCGACGTGCCCGAAGGCCTCAAGCAGAAGATCGCGCTCATGTGCGACGTCGACATCGAAGGTGTGATCTCCACTCCCGACGCGCGCAGCATCTACGACATCCCCAAGGTCCTCCACGCGGAGAGCCTGGACGCCTACGTCGTGCGCAAGCTGGGACTGCCGTTCCGCGACGTGGACTGGTCGGTGTGGGGCGAGTTGCTGCGCCGCGTGCACGAGCCGGAGGAGACGGTCCGGGTCGCACTGGTGGGCAAATACGTCGACCTCCCCGACGCCTACCTGTCGGTGACCGAGGCGATCCGGGCGGGCGGATTCGCGCACTGGGCGCGCACCGAGATCGTCTGGGTCCAGTCGGACCTGTGCGCCACCGACGCCGGTGCGCAGCACGAGCTTGGCGACGTCGACGCCATCCTGATCCCGGGTGGCTTCGGCATCCGTGGGATCGAAGGCAAGGTCGGAGCCATCCGCTATGCGCGCCGACGCGGCATCCCGCTACTAGGCCTGTGTTTGGGCCTGCAGTGCGTGGTGATCGAAGCGGCGCGCTCGGTTGGTTTCGACGACGCCAATTCCGCGGAGTTCGAGCCCGAGACGACCCACCCGGTGATCTCGGTGATGGCCGACCAGGAGCAGGCGGTGGCCGGCGAGGCGGACTTGGGCGGCACAATGCGGTTGGGCTCCTACCCGGCCGTCCTGGGCGAGGACACTCAGGTGGCCCGGGCCTATGGGACGACCGAGGTCAGCGAGCGCCACCGGCACCGATTCGAGGTCAACAACGCCTACCGCGACCAGATCGCCGAGTCGGGCCTGGTCTTCTCGGGCACCTCGCCCGACGGGCGCCTCGTCGAATTCGTCGAATACCCGCGCGAGGTGCACCCGTTCCTTGTCGCGACTCAGGCGCACCCGGAGTTGAAGTCGCGCCCGACTCGCCCGCACCCGTTGTTCCGCAGCCTCATCGAAGCTGCGTTGGAGTACAAGGCGGCCGAGCGCCTGCCTGTCGAGATCAGCCGCCACAACGCAGAACAGGGCGGCGACGCGGCGTCCGCGGTCGCCGAATAGCGCCGACCATGTCCGGCGACGAGCAGCACGAGTTCACAGTCACCGGCTCGACCGTGCGCTACGAGGGCGCGATCGTGGCGCTGCGCGTCGACGAGGTCGTGATGCCCGGTGGCCACACGGCCCGGCGCGAAGTCGTCGAGCATCGTGGGGCCGTGGCCGTCGTCGCCCTCGACGACCAGGATCGTGTCGCACTCATCGAGCAGTACCGGCAACCACTCGGTCGGCGCCTGTGGGAATTGCCGGCCGGTCTCCTCGACGCGGAGGGGGAGGAACCTGTCGACGCCGCTGAGCGGGAACTGGCCGAGGAAGTCGACCTCGCCGCCGACCGGTGGGAGGTCCTGCTGGACCTCGCCCTGTCACCGGGATTCACCGACGAGGCGCTGCGCGTGTACCTCGCCCGCGGGCTGCGCAGCCTGCCCGGTGCGCAGCGCGTCGACGAGGAGGCCGATCTGCGCTGGTCCTGGGTGCCGTTGGACACCGCGGTCGCGATGGCACTGTCCGGTGACATCGTCAACGCCACCGCGGTCGCGGGGGTCCTCGCTGCGGCCCGCGTCGTCGACGGTGCCGGATCGACACGGCCGGTGACGGCGCCCTGGGCCGACCGTCCGACGGCGTTCGACCGGCGCATGGCCGCACGGGGTGAGCAGGGCTGACCGGAGCGCCGCCCCCACTGGCCGACCAGGTGGACCGCTACCTCGACCACCTGGTGGTCGAGCGGGGCGTCGCCGCGAACACCGCCGCCTCCTACCGTCGCGACCTGCGTCGCTACCGGGACTACCTGATCGGTCGGGGCATCGGTGATCTCGCCGAGGTCGATGAATCCGACGTGCGCGAGTTCCTCGTTGATTTGCGCTCGCCGGGTACCGGCGAGCCGCCACCGGCACCGCTGTCGGAGAGTTCGATCGCCCGTACGCTCGTGGCGACCCGCGGACTGCACAAGTTCGCTGTCGCCGAGGGCATTGCGGGCGCCGATCCCGCCCGCGCGGTGCGTCCACCGAAACCTGCGCAACGCCTTCCGAAAGCGCTCTCGGTGGCTGACGTGGATGCGATTCTCGCCTGCACGGGCGGCGACGACCCGAGAGGCCTGCGCGACCGCGCGCTGCTCGAACTGCTGTACAGCTGCGGAGCGCGCATCTCCGAGGTGACCTCCCTCGACATCGACGACCTCGACCTGGCTCACCGCACCGTTCTGCTGCGCGGCAAGGGCGGCAAGCAGCGCCTCGTTCCCGTCGGCGGTCCGGCCGTCGACGCCGTCGACGCCTACCTGGTGCGGGCGCGGCCTTCGCTGGCGTCCGCGCGCAGCGGGGCGGCGGTGTTCCTCAACGCGCGCGGTGGCCGGTTGTCGCGGCAGAGCGCGTGGCAGATCCTGTCCGACGCGGCGCAGCGGGCGGGGATCACCGCCGCGGTCTCGCCGCACACCCTGCGCCACAGCTTCGCCACCCACCTGCTCGACGGTGGTGCCGACGTACGTGTCGTCCAAGAACTCCTCGGTCATGCCTCGGTCACGACCACGCAGGTCTACACGCTGGTCACGGTGTCCACGATGCGCGAGGTCTACGCCACGGCCCACCCGAGAGCCCGCTAGGGTGGAGGCGACTGTGCAGGGCCAGGTCACCGTGTCAGGAAGGGGTCATCGTCTGTGAGTACGCCGGAGTCCGACGACAAGTACCGGCTATCGGTCACCACTTCCGGCGCCGACGACGAGACTGACTCCCGGGCCGCGGTGTCGGCCGGCGAACTCGGCCCCACCGGCCGGCCGGTGCGCCCCGTCCCGGTACCCCGGCCACTGAGTTCGCACGGCCCGGCGAGGATCGTCGCGGTGTGCAACCAGAAGGGGGGCGTGGGCAAGACGACGTCGACGATCAACATCGGTGCGGCGCTGGCCGAGTTCGGTCGCCGTGTCCTACTCGTGGACCTCGACCCGCAGGGCGCTCTGTCAGCGGGTCTAGGTGTCGCCCACCACGAGCTCGAGCAGACCGTCCACAATCTTCTGGTGCCGCCGTTGGCGCCCATCGACGATGTGTTGCAGCGGACCCGGGTCGAGGGGATGGACCTGCTGCCGAGCAACATCGACTTGTCGGCGGCCGAGATCCAGCTGGTCAGCGAAGTGGGTCGGGAACAGGCCCTGCGCCGTGCCCTACACCCGGTCGTCGACCGCTACGACTACATCCTGATCGACTGCCAGCCGTCACTGGGCCTGCTCACCGTCAACGCCCTGGCCTGTGCCGACAGCGTGCTGATCCCGATGGAGTGCGAGTACTTCAGCCTGCGCGGCTTGGCCCTGCTCACCGACACCATCGAGAAGGTCCACGACCGGCTGAACCCGGACTTGGAGATCGGCGGGATCCTCGCGACGATGTTCGACCCGCGGACCGTGCACTCGCGCGACGTGATGGCGCGCGTCGTGGAAGTGTTCGGCGACGTCGTTTTCGACACCGCGATCAACCGCACGGTCCGGTTCCCGGAGACGTCGGTGGCCGGCGAGCCGATCATCTCCTGGGCGCCGAAGTCATCGGGCGCGCAGGCCTACCGCGACGTCGCCGCCGAGGTCATCGCGCGCGACGGCGAATCCCGATGAGTGTGCCGGTCGACGCGGCCGACACGACTTCCGACGAGAGTGCCGACAGCGGTTTCCGGGTCAGCCTGACCAACTTCGAAGGCCCCTTCGACCTGCTGCTCAACCTCATCAGCCAGCACCGGCTCGACGTCACCGAGGTGGCGCTGCACGAGGTGACCGACGACTTCATCGCCTACACCAAGACCATGGGCGAGGCGATGGACCTCGAGCAGACCACCGAGTTCCTCGTCGTCGCAGCCACCCTGCTCGACTTGAAGGCCGCGCGGCTATTGCCGTCGGGTGAGGTCGACGATCTCGAAGACCTGGCGCTGCTGGAGGCCCGCGACCTGCTGTTCGCGCGGCTGCTGCAGTACCGCGCCTACAAGCAGGCGGCCGCGCTGTTCGCCGAGCTCGAGGCATCCGCCTTGCAGCGCTATCCGCGTGCGGTCAGCCTCGAAGACCACTTCGCGCAATTGCTACCCGAGGTGACGCTGGGCGTCGACCCGATGGGCTTCGCCGAGGTCGCCGCAGCGGCACTGACGCCCAAACCGACTCCCACGGTCGGCCTGGACCACCTCCACATCCCGAAGGTGTCGGTTCCAGAGCAGGCCAAGCGGCTGTCGGCGCTGCTGCGCGACGCGCCGAACGGTCGCCTGACGTTCGGCGAACTCGTCGCAGAATGTGAGAACGGTCTGGAGGTCGTCGCGCGATTCCTGGGTCTGTTGGAGCTGTACCGGGAGCGGGCCGTCGGCTTCGAACAGGAGGAGGCGCTGGGCGTGCTCACGGTTTCGTGGACCGGCGACCGCGACCCCGACGAGCTGAACATGGAACGAGTGGAGGATTACGGATGACCGAGGAGTCGGCCCAGACCACGCTGGAGTCCGAGGACGCGATCCACCTCGACGACGCCGGGCTGCGCGCTGCGCTGGAAGCCGTGCTGCTCGTCATCGACACGCCGGTATCGGTGGAGGAATTGGCGACGGCTACCGAGCAGGACCGGCTGCGCGTCAAGGACATGCTGACGGCGATGTCGGCGGAGCTCACCGCAGCCGGCAGCGGCATCGACCTGCGGTACACCGCCGACGGATGGCGCTTCTACACCCGCGCCGAGTTCGCGCCCTACGTGGAGCGACTGCTGCTCGACGGCGCCCGCAGCAAACTGACCCGCGCCGCCCTGGAGACGCTGGCCGTTATCGCCTACCGGCAACCCGTGAGTCGGGCGCGCGTGTCGGCGATCCGCGGCGTCAACGTCGACGGGGTGATCCGCACCCTCGTCGCACGCGGGCTCATCAACGAGGCGGGCACCGATCCGCAGACCTCGGCGACGACCTACGGGACCACCGAGCTGTTCCTCGAGCGCCTCGGTCTCGCCTCGCTGGCCGAGCTCCCCGACCTGGGTCCGCTGCTGCCCGACGTCGACCTCATCGAGGACCTCTCCGACGAGCTGACCTCGGATCCGCGATTCGCCAAACTATCGGCGGGACGGGCAGAATCGGGGGATTCCGCCACCGAGCCGAGTGTGGCGGACACCGACGACGACCAGGACTGAGACGATGGCATCCGCTAGCCGAGACGGCACACCGGGACCCCGCAAATCGGGTGGCAAGAGCCAAACGGGTGGGAAGGGCAGACCGCCCGCCGGTAAGAAGAATGGTCCGCGCAAGGGGGGCCCGAGCAAGGGTGGCGCGCCCAAGGGTGGCAAGCCCCGCCAGCGTTCTCGAGTCGACGCCGAGTCGGGGAAGGTGCGGCTCAACAACGCCAAACCGGCCAAGCGTCAACACTTGCCCGCCGATGATCGGGCCGACGGCGAGTTCGTCGGCACTACGGCCGCCGGCGACCCCTACAATCCGGAAGGCACCCGACTGCAGAAGGTCCTCGCCTCGGCCGGAGTGGCCTCCCGGCGCGGTGCCGAAGAGCTGATCGCCGCCGGGCGCGTGAGTGTCGACGGCGTCGTCGTCACCGAGCAGGGCATGCGGGTGGATCCGCGCCAGGTCATCGTGCGGGTCGACGGCGTGCGTGTCCTGGTCGACGAGGACATGACCTACTTGGCGCTCAACAAGCCCACCGGGTACCACTCGACGATGGCCGACGACCAGGGCCGGCCGTGCGTCGGCGACCTCGTCGCCGAGCGGGTGATGGCGGGGCAGCGGCTGTTCCACGTCGGGCGCCTCGACGCCGACACCGAGGGCCTGCTGTTGTTGACCAACGACGGGGAGCTCGCCCACCGGTTGATGCACCCGTCGTTCGAGGTTCCCAAGACCTATCTGGCCACCGTGCGCGGCGAGGTGCCGCGTTCGCTGTCGCGCCGGGTGCGCGACGGCGTCGACCTCGATGACGGGCCGGTGAAGGCGGACGAATTCGTACCGCTGCAGGTGTGGGACGGTTCGTCGCTGGTGCGGATCACGCTGCACGAGGGCCGCAACCGGGTCGTGCGTCGCCTGATGGACGAACTCGGCTTCCCGGTGACCCGCCTCGTGCGCACCGACGTCGGTCCCATTGCGCTGGGCGAGCAGCGCCCCGGGTCCATCCGGGTCCTGGGCCGCGACGAGATCGGCGCCCTGTACAAGGCGGTGGGATTGTGACCGGCGAGGATCCGACCACTGCAGATGCGACGCAGGTCGTCGCGATCGACGGCCCGGCCGGCACGGGCAAGTCGTCGGTGTCGCGCCTGCTGGCCGATGAGATCGGCGCCCAATACCTCGACACGGGTGCGATGTACCGGGCGGCGAGCCTGGCGGTTCTGCGCGCCGGGCTGGCCCCCGACGACGAGGACGCCGTGGCGAACCTGGTCTCGGGTCTGACGATCGACCTCCGCGACCGGGATGGCGACACAGTGGTGTTGCTCGACGACGAGGACGTGTCCACGGCGATCCGTGCCGCCGACGTCACCGCAGCGGTGTCCGCGGTCGCCGCCAATGCGGCGGTGCGCGAGCAGATGGTGCGGTTGCAGCAAGAGGTGGCGCAGGGCCGGTTCGTCGTCGTCGAGGGCCGCGACATCGGAACCGTGGTGTTCCCCGACGCCGAGCTCAAGGTCTTCCTCACCGCGACACCGGAGGCGCGTGCCCTGCGGCGCCACCGGCAGAACCTCGCGAACGGGACCGAGAGCGACCTGGACGAGGTGTTGGCGAGCGTGAACCGCCGCGATCACCTTGATTCGACGCGGGCGGTGTCGCCGCTGCGGCGGGCCGAGGACGCATTGGAGTTCGATACAAGCGACTTGACGCTGGCGCAGGTGCTTGCCGCGTTGACCGAGATGGTGCAGCAACGGATCGGAGTGCAGCGGTGACCGACGAGGTTCTGGGAGCCGACTCCCTTCCCGGCGACGGTGTGTGGACCGACGAGGCCGACTGGCAGGTCGTCGACGCCGTCGGAGATGACGACGCGACCGGTGCCGCCGCCGCATTGCCGTCGGTGGCGATCGTCGGCCGGCCCAACGTCGGCAAATCGACGCTGGTGAACCGATTCCTCGGTCGCCGTGAGGCCGTCGTCGAAGACTTTCCCGGTGTGACGCGCGACCGCGTCGCCTACCCGGCCAGTTGGACGGGACGGTCGTTCATGGTCGTCGACACCGGCGGGTGGGAGCCCGACGCCAAGGGGTTGCAGCAGGCGGTCGCCGACCAGGCCGAGCGTGCGATGCAGTCGGTGGACGCGATCGTGCTGGTCGTCGATGCGACGGTCGGCGCCACGGCCACCGACGAGGCTGTCGCTCGCGTCCTGCGGCGCTCGAAGGTCCCCGTCCTGCTGGCCGCCAACAAGGTCGACAGCGAGCGCGCCGAGGCCGACGCCGCGGCCCTGTGGTCGTTGGGCCTGGGTGAGCCGCACCCGGTGTCGGCCGCACACGGCCGAGGCGCCGGCGACCTGCTCGACGAGGTCCTCAAGGTGCTGCCCGAGCAAACACGGGTGGCCGCGCCCGTCGGCGGTCCGCGCCGCGTCGCCCTCGTCGGCAAGCCGAACGTCGGGAAGAGTTCGCTGCTCAACAAGCTGGCCGGCCAACAGCGCTCGGTCGTCGACAACGTTGCCGGTACGACGGTCGACCCCGTCGACGAACTCATCGAACTCGACGGTAAGACGTGGCTCTTCGTCGACACCGCCGGTTTGCGCCGCAAGGTGCGGACTGCGTCGGGCCACGAGTATTACGCGTCGCTGCGCACCCGGTCGGCCTTGGAGGCCGCCGAGGTCGCGATCCTGCTCATCGATGCCTCCGAGCCGCTCACCGAACAGGACCTGCGCGTACTGAGCCTGGTGGTCGAGACCGGTCGCGCGCTGGTCATCGCATTCAACAAGTGGGATCTCGTGGACGAGGACCGGCGCTACACCCTCGACAAGGAGATCGACCGCGAGCTGAGCCGCGTGCAGTGGGCCTCGCGCGTCAACATCTCGGCGACGACCGGTCGGGCCGTGGGCAAGCTCGTGCCCGCTCTCGAGGAGGCCCTCGCGTCGTGGGACAAGCGTGTCGGAACCGGGCAGTTGAACAACTGGATCAAGGACGTCGTCGCGGCCAACCCACCGCCGGTGCGAGGCGGGCGTCAGCCGCGGATCATGTTCGCCACGCAAGCGGCCACGCGGCCCCCGACGTTCGTGCTGTTCACCACCGGCTTCCTGGAGGCCGGGTACCGCCGGTTCCTGGAGCGGCGGTTGCGTGAGGAGTTCGGATTCCACGGCTCGCCGGTGCGGGTCAACGTGCGGGTGCGCGACAAGCGCGAGCAACGACGCAAGCGATAGGCGCCGAAATCGGTGCGTTTAGGATGGCCTTATCCGGTGCCGGCTCGGCGCCGCTGGAGAAAGGGAAGACCTTCATGAACCTTCGCATCGCCGGCGCGGTCAGCGCCCTGGCCGCCGTCACACTGTTCGGCGCCGTTGGCTGCACCAACTCCGAGCAGGCGTCCGACGCCACCGGCACCGTGCCGTCGGTCGTGCAGACCCAGACGCTCGACGCCGCGAAGGCGCAGGAGATCCTGCGGACCATCGTCAACCCCGACACCACGCCGGAAGCAGCGGCCGCGCTGGTCAATTCGGCCGACGCGGGATGGGGTGCGAAGCTGCACGGCTTCGCCGAGTCCGCATCCCGTGGCGGCTACACCCCGGACAAGTTCACCGTGAAGTCGATCGCCGCTCAGGGCGCCGACAAGGCCGTCGCGCAGGTCGACGTTGCCAGCCCGCACACCCCGGCGCCGGTGACGGTGCCCTACACCTTCGACCTGGTCGACGGTTCGTGGAAGCTGTCGGCGGAGTCCGCCGAGGCTCTCGTCGGCATGGGCGCGTCCCGCTCGCACCACTGATCGCGGCGAGCGACCACCGATGAGGAGTCCGCGCCGGACGGGCGTCACCGTTGCGGTGGCCTGTCTGGCGCTCCTCGTCGGGTGTACGACCACACCGCTGCAGGTGGGCGGGTCGTCTCCGGTGCCGACGGTGGTACCCGCCGGGCCGCGCAGTGCGTCGATCCCGGCCGACCCGGTGCCGGTGGAACGCAACCCGGTGCCGCAGCTGCCGACGACCGTCGCGTCGTCGGACGGGCCGAACGTCACGGTCACCGACGTGAGCCGCATCGTCACACTCGACCGATTCGGCACCTACGGCACGACTGTGTTCGCTCTAGGGCTCGGTGCCAACCTCGTCGGTCGCGACATCGCGACGAAGTTCCCCGCGACCGCGCACATCCCGGTGCTCACGCCTGACGGGACCAACGCCAATCTCGAGGCACTGCTCGCGCTGCGCCCGACCGTGGTGCTCGCCGACGCGTCGCTGCCGTCGATATCGGCGCTGGCGGTCCGGTTGCGGGCGGCTCGCATCCCCGTCGTCCTGGGCGAACCGTCGCGAAACCTCGACAACACGGCCGCCCAATTGCGGGCGACCGCGGCGGCTCTGGGCGTGGTGGCGGCGGGGGAGAAGCTGGTGGAGCGGGTCGACGGGCAGATCGCGCAGGCCCGCGCCCTGGTTCCCCGCTTGAACCCGAAACCGAAGATCGCGTTCCTGTACGCCCGCGGGACCGGGTTGATGATCCTCGGTGGCCCCGGCTCGGGGGCATCGGAGCTCATTGAATTCCTCGGCGGCGTGGACGCGGGTACAGCGGCCGGGCTGAAAGAGCCGTACACGTCGTTGACGGCAGAGGGATTGATCAAGGCCGCGCCGGACGTGTTGCTGATGATGACCGACGGATTGGCGTCGGTCGGCGGCATCGACGGGCTGCTGCGCGTGCCCGGCGTCGCACAGACACCGGCCGGGCGCACGCGGACGGTGATCGACATGCCCGACGGCCAGTTGTTGACGTTCGGGCCGCGAACCGGCGCGGTTGCCCTCGCCTTGGCCAAAGCCCTCTACGAGGACTGAGCCGATGGGACACAGTGGGCCGGGTACCGGTGAGATCCGGCGGGTGCGCGCCGGGCTGGCGTTGGCGCTCGCACTCGCGCTGACCGTCGTCGTGGCGCTCTACTCCATGGCGATCGGCCAGAACCCGGTGCCACTAGCCCAGGTGGTCGGGTCGCTGCTGCACCACATCAGCATCTCGGTGGGGCCGCTGCCCGATCAAGTCGGTGAGGACACCCTCTGGCAGGTTCGGATCCCGCGGGTCTACCTGGCGCTGGCGGTCGGTGCGGCGCTGGGCTGTGCGGGCGCGGTGCTGCAGGGGGTCTTCGCCAACCCACTCGCCGAGCCCGGCGTCATCGGTGTCTCATCGGGAGCAGCGGCCGGTGCGGCCGGGGTGATCGCCGTCGGCGGGCTGGGTGCGGCGGGCTACTACGTTGCGGGTGGGGCCTTCGCCGCAGGTCTGGTGACCACGCTGTTCGTCTACATGGCGTCGCGGTCGGCGGGACGCACCCGGGTGGTCAGCCTCATCCTGACCGGCATTGCCGTCAACGCCTTCGCCGGCGGTCTCATTGCCTTCTTCACCTACCGCGCGACTCCGGCCGCGCGCGACCAGATCGTGTTCTGGCAGATGGGCAGCCTGAACCGGGCCACGATGGACCAGGTGCTGCTGGTCGCCGTGCTGGTGGTGACCGGCCTGGTGGCATCGCTGCTGCTGGCCCGCCAGATCGACCTGTTGTCGCTGGGGGAGTACACCGCCGGACACCTCGGCGTCGACGTCGAAAAGCTGCGGCGGATGTCGGTGGTCATCGTCGCGCTGCTGACGGCCGCGGCGGTCAGCTTCTGCGGAATCATCCTGTTCGTCGGTCTGGTGGTGCCGCACTTCATGCGGCTCATCGTCGGACCGCGCCACCTGGTCTTGATCCCGGCGAGCGCCCTGGCCGGTGCGGGGCTGCTCACCGCCGCCGACCTGGCAGCGCGCACCCTGGTGCCCTACGGTGAGTTGCCCATCGGGATGGTGACCAGCCTCGTCGGTGGTCCGGTCTTCCTGCTGCTGTTGCGCCGCGAGATGAAGCGTGGAGGCTGGCTGTGACCGCACTGCGCATCACCGGGCTCGCCGTTTCCCGCGGACAGCGCCAAGTATTGACCGACGTGTCGTTGGACGTCGACGCCGGAGAGTTGGTGTGCCTGGTGGGCCCGAACGGCGCCGGCAAGTCCACGCTGGTGTCGGCCATCGCGGGCACCTTGGGAACCTCTGCGGGGAGCGTTGAGCTGATGGGCGAGCCGATCTCGGAGATGTCGGCGCTCGAGCAGGCCCGCCGGCGCGCGGTTTTGCCGCAGGAGCACACCATCGGATTCACGTTCACCTGCGCAGAAGTGGTGCAGATGGCCCGCCACGCCTGGGCCCGCACCGATCAGCGCCGCGACGACGATGCCGTCGTGGCCGCGGCGATGACCGCCTGCGATGTGACGGGGTTCGCCCGGCGCAGCTTCGAGAGTCTGTCCGGAGGCGAGCGCGGGCGCGTCGCGCTGGCACGCGTCCTGGCGCAGGGGACGCCGATCCTGGTACTCGATGAGCCGACCGCGGCGATGGACCCGCACTATCAGGAGCAGGTCATGTCCGTCGTGCGGCGGGCGGTCGACGGGGGTGCGGCCGCGCTCGTCGTCGTGCACGACCTCAACCTGGCCGCCGCCTACAGCGACCGCGTCGCGGTGCTCGCACCCGACGAGGACGGGTGTGGTCGGCTGGTCGCAGTCGGAGCACCGCGGGCGACACTGACGGCCGAGCGGGTCAGCGAGGTGTACGGCCTGCCGATGCGGACCCACGACGTCGAAGGGCAGCACGTCGTCCTCCCGCACCGTGACAGCGACTGAGCGCGGGTGTCCGGTACGGCTGTGCCATACTTCCCGGCATGGGTGCAGCGGGTCTGATCATCATCGGCGTCATTCTCTTCGGCATGATCGCGGGAGGGATCGCACAGCTGATCCTCGGCGTGAGCAAGGTGTCGACGATGGACTGGTCGCTGGCCTTCTTCTCGGGGATCATCGGTTCGTTCGTCGGCGGTCTGCTGCACGGCCTGATCACCCAGCACCGCTTTGTCATTGAGCCCAGCGGGCTGATCTTCTCGGTCATCGGCGCGATCATCGTGACCGCCCTGTGGACCTGGTTCAAGAAGGCCCGCGCGTCGCACTGACGCGCGGACGGGGCGATTGGTCCGGGCGCACCGGCGTGCGCTAAGGTGAGTCTCGCTCTGGAGAGCAACGGGCTGTGGCGCAGTTTGGTAGCGCACTTGACTGGGGGTCAAGTGGTCGCAGGTTCAAATCCTGTCAGCCCGACGTAAAACCCTGGTGAGACGTTATGTCTCACCAGGGTTTTGTTGTGACTCGAACGGTCACGACTCGAACCCCCGCCGGGAGAGAAGTGCAGGGGTCGCCAACAGGGCGATCCCACCTGTGACTACATCGCAGCGGTACAACCCAACCGCGCTGACCGTGACGCCTGGACGCCGACCTGGACGCGGAAATCCCAAGCCTGACACTTACCCGGTCGCACCTAGGCGCCGGACCAGAGCGTAGGCCCTTACCCGCGTGAGCGGAAGCGGTTGAGCATGGCCGGGATCCGGCTGGCGCTGAACAGCGTCTTGAACACGAGACTGTCGTCTCCGGGCAGGATGCCCGCCGACTGGGTAGCGTCGAGCAGGTCGAAGACGGTCTCACCCTCGTACATGAGTCCGTCGGCATTGAAGTGGTACCGGTCGATGGCCGCACACTGCACGAACGTGCCGTTGCCGTGCAACACCGGGGCGTTGTCGTCGTACGGGTAGAACTTCAGCGCCCCGCTGAAATGGCCTGTTCCGATGTAGCGGATGCACATGCGCAGCTCACCGTCGGGCGTGAGATCGATGTAGACCTGCCCGGGCAGCGGGTCGTAGCGCCAGTCGGGGATGGCGTCGAAGAAGGCGAAGTTGTAGGTGACGAACTCCTCCTGGCCGACGAGGATGCGCCCGAAGGTAGAGGGGTCCTTGTAGCGCAGGTCCTCGGTGTAGAGCTCGTGGTTGAGGGACATGTCGCGCATCAGCCAACTCCACCAGTACTTCTTGGCCCACTCCAGCGTCCACGCGATGTCGAAGCCGTGTTCGGCGTAGAAGGCGATCTTCTTCTCGTAGTCGGCGAACCATTCGGTGGTCATCGCGTTGAGTTCCGGCTCGGTGAGCGTGCGGAGTTGACCGCCGGCACGGTTGCCCGGCAGGAACTCGGGAATCGGCTGGCGCAGGCGGGGGAGGGCGAGCGCTTCTTGGAACTTGGTTTCGTCGAACATGGCTCTGCTTTCGGTGAGGCGGGGCTTTCGGTGAGGCGGGTGGATTGTCAGGCGGGGAGGCGATCGTCAGGACGGTAGTGCGGGCTGGGGTCGACGAGAAGGATGCCGGGTGGTGCGGCGATCACCGCGGCGACCGCGTCGAAGGCGAGTTTCGCATCGAGCGCCGGGTCGTCACGGTCGATCTGCCACTGCATCTGCAGGTCGCCGGGATCGGCGGCGACGGTGATGGCGTACGTGGCTACGCCGGCGACATCCCCGAACGGCAGGTGATCGGACGGGCCGGTGGGCTGTGTGACACCGGCGAAAATCTCGCCTCGGTAGAACTCGACCCCGTTGAGGAGACCGCGCACGAGCAGAATCGGGTTGTCGCCGTCTTTCGTTGTCTCGGTCGCGACGTCGCCGGGATCCGCCTCGAACATGGCGGCGGCCAGCGCGTGAACACCCGCGCGGTGGCGTCGATCGTCGGCGCGCACGGTGCCCTGATAGACCTCGACGACGCGGATGTGCGAGGCGCTGGTCGGCGCTTGGAGGACGGTGGCGGCAATAAGCTCGACCAAGAAGACGTGGCGGCCGGTGTGGTGGAAGGTACTTCGCCCGCGCGCACACGCCTCCTCGAGGGCGTCGTCGCCGACGGTGAGCGTGCCGGTGGTGATCACATCGACGCCCTGTGACAGGAGGTGCAGGACGTCGTCGTCGATGGGCGTGTCGTCGGTGCGGAGTATCACGGTGCAACCGCGGCTGGCGGCGAGAGCCTCTGCGAGCGAATCGACGCGCACCGTGCCGTGTGGCAGTGCGCCGGTGTCGACGGGCCGGTCGGTCCACAGCGTGACGGGTGTGGTCATCGAGTGCCTCCGGTCGCCGGTCGGTAGAAGGGTTCGGCGTCGTCGATAAGGACGCCGGGTGCGGCGTCGCACGTGGGTATCACGGCGTCGACCAGTGCGTTGGCCGAGGCAGCGGTGATCATGTTGCCGTGGGGGCGCAGCTCCGGGCTCGCGAACTGGCCACGGAACGAGGTGGGTTTGCCAGTCACCTCGAAGGTGTATCCGCCGTGGGGCGGAAAGTTTCCGTAGGGCAGGTCGTCGCCGCGGAAGGCGTTCTCCGGGGTGAGGTACCAGCATTCCTCGTTGGTGAAGAAGTGGTGGTCGCCGAGGTATCCGCGGTGGGTCATGTGCATCACTGCGGCAGTGCCGCGTGCAATGTGCGTCGACCCGATCTGGATGTCGGACTTGGCCGGGAGCGCGCGCATCGAGCGTTCGACGCGAACCTCGTCGGGATGCGCGCCGTAGAACGCGTGGGCGACATTGCCGGTGAGGTCGCCGTAGTAGAAGTCGCCGGCTTTGGCGAGGAACCAGTCGGTGTCGATATCTGCGATGCCGCGGCCGAAGCCGAAGAACTTCAGGCCGCCCCACATGCCGTCGGGGGCGTGGGAGAAGTCGACCGACTCGACGAAGCGGATGTGGGACACCTCCGAGAGCGGTTGGCACATCCGCTTGAGCAGTCGCTCGACCATGAACGTTGGATGGACACCGGTGCCATGCAGTGTCACACCGCCCTTACGACACGCGTCCAGCATGCGTTCGGGGGTGGCGCGGGCCGGGAAACGTTGCTCGGCAACGCCTTTGAGTGCGAAGTTGCCGATGGAATCGAAGCGCTTGGACGCCGTCAGGGCCCGTCCGAATCGCATGGTCCGCCGTTCGGCGGCGTCGCGCCACAGTCCGTTGGAGCGCGACATCTCCCGGAGTCGGGACATCGGCGTCGTCGCTTGGTTGTGCCAGTTGGGCATCGCGAGGTTGTGATAGGCCGCGGTGGTGACCACGTTCTTCCTGACTCGAGCAGGGCGATCACATCGGCGTCGATCCCCTCGAGGATGGATGACGGCAGTGGCGTCACGATGACGCAATCAGCGTCGAGGTCGAGGATCTCCCGCTTGGAGGTCGTCGCTCGGATGCCGATCGGCTCGATGCCCACCAACTCGCCGGCATCTCGGCCGTCCTTGTGGGGGCTGAACACTTTGACGCCCACGACCTCGATGGCGTCGTCCGCGTGGGCGGCACGCAGCGTCGCGCCGCCGACCTCGCCCGGTCCCCAGATGATGACGCGCTTCCGACTGCCCACCGCACCAAGCCTTGTCTCTAACTTACATGTTGTTAGCTAGGCAACTTACGACATGTAAGTTATTGTGGTCAAGTGGTCCAGACACGTTTGCCGCCCACTCTGCGACAGGAGCAGATGCTCGATGCGTGTCGCACGATCGTCGACGAGGAGGGTTTTCACGCAGTCACGATCAACCGTGTTGCGCAGGATTGCGCGGTCAGTCGGACGGTCGTGTACCAGCAGTTCGGAAGTCTGAATGCGATGCTCATCGCATTGGTGGATCGCGAGATCAATCGGGCCGGGGAGGGATTCTTGGGCGCGGTGCACGATCACGCCGCGTCGGAAACGTTTTCGGAGGTGATGGCCGGCGTCCTCGCAGCGGTGGACACCCATCCCGCGACGTGGCGGATGTTCATGATGCCCGGTGAAGGGGGACCGCCGGAGCTGTACGCCCACCTCGTCCGCGCCCGTGCGTCCGTGCTCGGGTACGTGACCCGGGTGATCGGTGACCAAGTCGACGGTGGCGGGGGCGACACCGAACTGAGCGCGCGCTCCCTGCACGCGATTGCCGATGAGATCGTGCGACTGCGGCTCCAGGACCCCGATAGGTACTCGATCGACCGTCTACTCCGGCATGCCGAGGTCGTCAGTGCGGCCTTGATACCGGTGACACCAACGGGTTGATCGCCGCTGCATAGACCACCACCGCGGCGATCGGCCCGAGCAGCGGCCACCACGCCCACGTGACGGGCACGATGCTCGCGAACAGTGCGACTGCGCAGCCACTGAGCGCTGCACCGACCACCGGCGCGGTGAGCGCATTCACCCCCGGGACCGCCACCGAGTGGACGGCCAGAAGGTACACCGCGGCCAGGCCGCCGGCGGCCACTGCGATCAGCACCGGCACCTCGACCAGGGCGAGCACCCCGGCTATACAGATCACGGCGAGCGTCGCGGCCGGGCGGAAACGCCACCCGAGCGGCGTGGCGACGGCGGCACCGAGCGCGAGGACCGTCGTGGCGGTGTCGAGCAGCCATGTCGTGGTCATCGTCGTCTCCCCGGTCCCACCCGCGCCCCGACGATCTGCATCGCCAGGTGCAGTCCGACGTCGTCACGCCACGGCACCACGTCGACGCCGACCGCGGCGAGATCCCGGTACATTCCGGACCGTTCGAGTCGCCACCACCGGGCGATCGTCGGCTCCGGTTCGTCGGCGAACGGGGAACCGGGTAGGACGTCGACGACGATGACGCGGTGCCCCCGCGTTCGCAGATCGATCAGCGCCAGCGCGAAATCGGTGTCCAGCAGGGTGGAGAATGCGATCACGATTGCATGCGGCGGCAGGGCCCGGCGGGGGGCGAGCGAACCGTCGGGCCGCTTCGGTGCAGACACGGCGTCGAGGATGGTGTCGAGTACCCGGTAGAACTGGCGGCGCCCGATGTCGGGCCGGAGCCACCGAACGCTGTGGCCCAGTACGACGACACCTACCCGGTCGGCGGATCGTACGGCGGTGTCGACGACTTGGGTCGCGCCGCGCGCCACGCGGTCGGTGGCCGCGGTGGCGGGCCCGTGCGGTTGCCGATGGGTGTCGAGGATGACGACGACGTCGGCCGATCGGTCGGTGAATCGGTCGGTGACGTGGAGGTTCCCGCGCCGCGCACTGACCCGCCAATTCACGGTCCGCAACGGATCGCCAGGAACGTAAGGGCGGACGTCCGCGAACTCCACGCCCAGTCCGTGGTGACGGGTGAGGTGGGTGCCGATCCGGTCGGGTAACTCGGCGCGAGGCAGTGGTGTGGCCGGTGGCTCGGCCACCGGGAAAACCCATACGTCGGCCGCGACAACGATCGCCGACGCTGCGAAGAAGCCGGACCGGGTGGTTGCGCGGACGCGCACCGGGGCGCGATAGCGACCCCATCGCTGGGCGGTGACCTGCAGCTCGGCGCTAGCGTCGCTGCCCGGTTCAAGCACCGCTTCCACGCCGTCTCGGGGTACGACTGCTTCGACGGTCAGAAGGGCGTCGGCGGCGTCGGATTCGGCGCGGATCGTGAACTCTGCGGTCTCGGATTCGAAGAGGCGAACCGATGGTGGGTCGGGTCGGACCCATATGGTGGCCTCATCGCGAGGTGCGCCGATGGCGACGAGGATCCCGACCAACGGTGCCGCAAACGCGGCAAGTTGCCAGCGGCCCGCGAGCACTGCCAGTACCAGGGCGACTGCCGCGCAGGTAGCCACCGATACGGTCAGCGGGGACGGACGCCAGACGAGTGGTACCCGATCACCGTCGGCGAAGGTCGTCATCCCGATGTGCGCGGGACGGGGAGGCGGCGCAACAGTTCGTCGATCACGTCGTCGCCGTGAATCTGGCGGACCCACATTTCGGGACGCAGGCTGATCCGGTGAGCGGTTGCGGCTGGCGCCAGTGCTTTGACGTCCTCGGGGATCACGTAGTCGCGCCCGGCCAACATTGCCCGGGCGCGCGCCATCTGCACCAGGTCCAGCTCGGCGCGCGGGCTGATCCCGACCTCCACCTGCGGGTGGCTGCGGGAGGCGGCGGCCAAGGCGACCACATAGCGCACCACGTCGGCGTGGACATCGACCTGTTCGACGGCCTCGCGCATGGCCGAGGCTTCGGCCGCGTCGACAATCTGGGCGAGTTGCGGCGGCGCGGACCCGCGGTCCAGGCGACGCTGCAGCATCTCGGTTTCGCCGGCCTCGTCGAGATAGCCGAGGCGAAGTCGAAGTGCGAAGCGGTCGCGTTGTGCCTCGGGCAGGGGATAGGTGCCCTCGTACTCGATCGGGTTGTCGGTGGCCAGCACCATGAACGGGGTGGGCAGCGGGCGGGTCTGACCGTCGACGCTGACCTGACCCTCGGCCATCGCCTCGAGCAGGGCCGCCTGCGTCTTGGGTGGCGTCCGGTTGATCTCGTCGGCCAGCAGCAGATTGGTGAAGACCGGTCCGGGTCGGAACTCGAACCGGCCGGTGGACATGTCGTAGACCGTTGAGCCGAGCAAGTCGGCCGGCAGCAGATCCGGGGTGAACTGCACGCGTGTGAAGTCGAGACCGAGAACCGTCGCGAACGACCGTGCGATCAAGGTCTTGCCGAGGCCGGGAAGATCCTCGAGCAGGACGTGCCCACCGGCGAGCGCCGCAGTCAAGATGAGCTTCAACGCTTCTCGTTTCCCGACGACTATGCGCTCGATCTCGGTCAGCACCTCGTCGGCTCGTCGGGCCGTGGCCGCTACCGACATTGCGCCGTGTCCCCTGGTCACAGCTGCTCCAATCGCACGAGGATGGCGTCGAGCACTTCTCGGCCGGGTCCGGCCTCGTCTCGGCGGTCGTAGTCGGCGCCCTGAGGATCCACCCACGCCCACAGTTGGGGGCCGAACGTCATCAACCCGGTCGCCGCGGTGTTCCCCGTCCTGCCGACCCCCGCCGGACCACCTCGCTTACCGGTGGCCATCAGGAACTCCCGCGCCAGGATGGGGCGCAGATGACGGTCCCATTCGCCACGCGATCCGTCGGCCCAATCAATCAGGATGCGGGTGCGGGCCTGCCAGCGAACCAGCGCATCGTCACGCCAGGTGTCCGCAGGTGTCGAGGATCGGCGGTGCGCGCCGACGGTCACCAACAGCCGCAGGGCGCCCAGCGTGAGGGCTGCAGCGCTGGCACCGGCCAACAGTGCATACGGTCGGAATCGGCCTGCGGCGAGCAAGATCTCAAGGCCCGCCACCGCGATGATCACGGCCAGGACAGTCCTGAGTAGGGTGTTCATCTGCGGCCGCCCAGGTCGTCGAGCAGGATCTGCAGCCACGTCACCGCAGACTCGCGGTGTTCCTCGGTCAGTCGGTGTGGGCTGAACCGGGCCTCGGCGAACAACCCGACGAGTGGGGCTCCGGGGCTTTCCGCGTGCAGCGCGCCGCGGACCACCGCGCGGTCGAGCACCTCGGACGGAGTGTCCGAAGGTAGTGGGGCGACGTCGGGCTCCCTGGCCAGCGCTCGTTCCATTGCGGCGTAACAGGCGATGATCGCCGCCCGCGGATCCCGTCCGGGTGCATCGACCTCGGCCAGACCGAGAGTCGCGGCTCGGACCAATGCATCGGGGTCGTCGCTGTCGGCGACGGGGTGCGAGGCATCGTCGGGCCGGGGTGGAGGTGATTCGACGAGAACACGGGGTGATCGGGCTGCGAGCACCAAGGTTCCACCGACGGCCAGCGCGACGAGGAGTCCGGCCACTACCAGGATCGGCGTCGTGGGAATCTCCGATGTCGGGTTTGGGCGGGCGGACGGGGCGCGGCCGCCGTCTGTGTTGCGTTCAGGGGAGCGGTGTTCTGCTGTCCGTGCCGGTTCCGGCTCTGGCCGGTCGGGAACGGCGGGGCCGCGGATTGCTGCAAGTGCACCGAGGGCGACCAGGACCGTCGTGACCGCGACGACCACGGCCAGGACTTCGCGTCGGCCCAGGCGTGTTTTCCCGGATCGGCGCACGATCAGGGTCGGCCGTTGGGTGCGCTGTGCCCGGAGTGCACTGGCCAAGGTGATCGCCAGGATCGCGGCCGCCACCAATCCGAGTGAGACGAGCGTCGCCATGGTTGCGAAACCGTCGGCGGGTTCCTGCTCGGCAGAGGAAGCGTCCACGTCGGGGAGCCGGCCGCGCAGGGCGACCACAGCAATCACTACGGCGGCGAAGGCGACGCCGACGCGGAGTATGCGGTTGTCATCGGAACCATCCATGTCGATCCGTCCGATCGCGGCCCTCCGTGCGCTGAAGGTATCCGCTTCTCATCGTGGCACTTCCGGACGACCGCCACCATGGGTCGGCGTGACTCGCCCAGGGGGCGGGCACGATTCTCAGAGTTCGGTGTAGCCGAGTCGTGTGGTGAGTCGGGTTTCGACGTTGGGGTTGAGGTCGTGGGGTGGGTCGGCGTGGGCGGTGCCTTTGCCGCGGCTGGTTCTGATGCGTCGGATGGTGGCTCGGGCGAGGTCGTCGGGGTGGCAGCTGGTGTTGATTCGTGGGGTGCCGGTGGGTCCGGTGCGGCAGCGTAGGCGCCATTGCACTTTTCCGGCGTTGGGTCCGTGGGTTTGGTAGGTGGTTTCCCATTGGTAGGGCTTGTCGCCGACGTTGCGGTTGTTGGGGCCACTGGTGGCGGTGAGTTTGTCGATGTCGGTGGTGCCGCCTTTGGCCCAGTCGGGGAGGTGGTGGGCTTGGGTGTGGATGAACGCGGTGTCGGAGTCGGGGTTGGTGTCACCGCGGTCACGGGCGAACAGGGCGCAGCGTTGGGCAAACGTCGCTGAGCGTTTCGCGCGGCCGTGGTAGAGGATTTCGCGGGTGTGATCACGGAACACGATCAGGTTGGGGTCGAGGCGGGCGGCGATCTCGACGAGGGCACCGACGGGGATCAGGGTGCCGGTGCTGGTCAGGGCTTGTCCGCACCCGGCTTTCAAATCGGCCAGGGTGGCGGTGAGGATGAATTGCCCGGGGATGCGGCGGGGACTGCCCAGACCGCCGTGGCCGGTCAGGTAGTCACACATCGCTTCCAGCGCGTCGTGGTTGCGTTGGGTGGGGCTGCGCCGATCACGGCGCCTAGCTTGGGTCAACCGTTCGGCGGCCGCTTCGTCGTCGGGGTCGATGTCGGTGACCGACCCGCCGATGCGTTCCTCGACACTGTCGGCGGGGTTGTTCATACCCGGTGCGGCGTAGTTGGCCAGCACCAGCTCGAACTTGGCGCGCAACGCCGGGGTCAATTGGCCGGTCAACTTCGACATCAACTGGCGGTCTTGGGGTGCCAGCGACAGCCGGCGGTGCCCGGCGCGATCACGGTCATCGGTCAACGACCCGTCAGGATCGAGATACGACAGCAGCGCGATACCGGCTTTGCGCAGCTCCCAGGGGGTCAAGGTGGTGGCCATCGCGGCCAGATCGGTTTCGGCGGTGGCCACCACATCAGCGGGCAACGCATGGGGGATGTGGGCGATGACCTCGGCGATCTCATCGACATGCGCCGCTGAGATTGCGCCCTCGGCGACTGCGGCGGTGGTCGCCGGCAGCGTGGGCGGCAGGGTTTGTCCGGTCATCGACGTCAACGACGCGATCTTGGCCGCACGGCGGCACCGTTTGCGGGCCTCGCCGCGCCCCAGGCGCAAGCCTTTGGCCAACCAGCCGATCGGATGGGTGAACCCCTCACGCGTGTAGGCACACCGGTCGTTGATCTCGGTGAACAACTGCGCATCCACCCCCACCGCCGCACACCGCGCCGCCTCCAACCCACGATGGGCGGCCAACAACGCATCCTCGGTCTCCGCCGCCCACAAAGCCTCACCGAGACGCTCCATCGTTGCGCGCAACACCGCCACCAACTCGCCGGGTGAATCCGGTAGCACCACCGGACACGACAGGCGATCCGTCGTCGCGGCGTCGACGTTCCGGGCGATCCCGACCACAGCGTCGGTGTCCGTGTCGGTGTCGGTGACGGTCATCGGATTCACCCCCCCTGAACTGCATGAACAATGTGTTGTTCGAACTACTGTTCACCCTACACTCGACCCCTGACAACCGCCACAAGTCGGTGACTCGAAGGTTGATGGCAGACGTTGCAGATCGGTGCTGACCTGGGCCCATTGTCTATCGTGGCGTGGATCGGTATTTTGGCAGGCTCAGCGGGCGTGCTGTGCCAGGGCGAACCCTGGATCATAGAGGTCGTTGCGCTCACCGGTGATCATGTCGGCGGCGAGTTCACCGTAGACGGGTGCGAATTTGAAGCCCCGACCGGAGAACGCGGTCAGCAACAGCATCCCGGAATCCTCGTCGATGTCGATGATGGGGAAGTCTCCCGGAGCACACAGATCGTGGTGCATCGAATGGCGCACCGGCTCGGGATTGAGGTCGGGCAGATACCGTGCAGCCCACTCGCCCACCTTGCGGAGTTCGTTCCGCTCGAACGCCGGGATCTCATCGGGATCGGCGATGGCCGACCACTGGGGATCGCAGGCGACTTTCACGCTGTAGGAGTCGTGTGTCGGCGTGCCGTAGAGGTGCACGCCGTCGGAATCCCTGATGAAGACCGGGAACCGGTCGGGGGTAAACATCTCCGGGTGACGCGGCATGAACCAGGTCAGGGCGAACGGCAAGACGTGTAGGTAGCCACGCAGGTCGGGCCGCAGGCGCATCGTCCACGAACCGGTGGCGACCACCACCTTGTCGCAGGTGATCGGCTCGTCGGAGGTGATCAGTTTGAGGCGTCCGCCCTCCTCGTCGAAGTCGAGTACCTCGGTGTTGGTGACCACCGACGCGCCGTGGGAGGTGGCCGCCTCGACGGCTGCAAGCACACTCGCTTCCGGATAGAGGCTCCCCGCTCGCAGGTCGAGAACGGCAGCATCGTCGTCGGCGACGCGGTGCTGCGGGTATCGGGCGCGCAAGGCGTCGGCGTCGAGCAGTTCATAAGGAAGGTCGTACTTCTCGGCGCACTCCAGGGAGTTCTTCAACGACCCCGACCCTGCCGGCCCGATCTGCAGGGCACCGCATTCGTCGTATAGGTGCCGCCCCGTCTCCGCCTCCAATTCGCGCCACAGTTCCCGGGCGCGCTGGAGGAGCGGCACATAGCGCGTGCCCTCGTGCACCGTGGACCGGAACAGGCGGGAATCACCCGTGTAAGACCCTCGCGCGTGTCCGATGCCGAACTGTTCGACGCCGAGCACGCTGATGCCACGGCGCGCCAATTGCCACAGCGCCATCGAACCTGATGTACCGAGCCCGACCACCACCACTTGGGCGTCCATAGATCCTCCCTTCGGCTGTTCGTGGTCAGGACATCGCCGGAGACTGCCACAGATTCAGTGTCGTACCGATTCCCCTGGCGAGTGCATTCCGGTAGATCTGCGTCCCCCACGCGACATCCTCGACCGGCATGCCGCCGATCCCGAAGATGATGATCTCGTCGTCGCTGCGCCGCCCGATTGTCTCGCCGGCCGCGACCGCGCCGATGTCGACGAGGTCGTCGCGGCTCATCTTGCCGTCGTGAATCATGTCGGTGAACTTGCAGCCGATGATCGGCACGAGGTTGTGGGTCGGATAGCCCTCCTCAGCCGCCCACGCGTCGAAGAGGCCGATGTTGTCGACCACCTTGCGCACGTCGGGAGCCTGAAGCGCCTCGTCGATCTCCAATCCCGCAGGCATGGACAGGAATGCGCCCGGCTTGACCCATTCGCGCTTGATCAGCGGATAGGTCGACGGATCGTCGGGAACCGTGGTGGTGCAGAACGTGATCAAGTCACTGTCGCGCACGGCTTCCTCGAAGGTGTCCACCTCGGTGATGGTCGTGATGCGGGGATGCTTCTCCGCGACCCACGCGATGAACTTCTCCATGCTCGCCCGCCCTCGCCCCTTGACCTTTACGGTGTCGATGTTCGGGCAGGTGGCAAGGAAGGCCTCAAGGGTGGTGCGGGCCATCACGCCCGGGCCGGCGATGCCGACAGTCGTCGCATTCGGGCGTGCCAAGAGCCGGGCGCCGACTCCGGGGACCGCGCCGGTGCGATACGCCGAGAGGAGGTTCGCCGACATCAGTGCCAACGGCGCAGCGGTGTCGACGTCGGACAGCATGAACATGAGAATCGAACGGGGAAGGCCCTTTTCGCGGTTCTCGACATTCGACCCGTACCACTTCACGCCGAAGGTGCCGAACGAGCCGCCGAGGTATGCGGGCATAGCCATGAGCCGTCGGTCGGGGGTGTTGCGTGGCATGGTCGCGAACGGCGGGGGATCGGGAAACGTGATCATCGCGCCGTGCGAGTCGCTGTTGGGTCCGGCCATCCGATAGTCGCCGGCGTAGAGGAGTTTGAACATCTCCTGCATGGTGTCCACGCAGGCGGCCATGTCGGTCACGCCCGCGGCGATCATGTCGGGTTCGGACAGGTAGAGAAAGTCGATGGCGGTGTCCATGGTGATCTCCTGGTTTGTCAGGCGCCGAGTAGTCGGTCGCGGATGGAGTCGGTGACTGCGGCGTCGACGAGGGTGCCGGCGAGGGCCGCCGCGCCCTGCTTGATCGCGGCTTCGGCCGCCGAGGTGATGGTCGCGGCGGCGAACTCGGGTTGGTGGTTGACCGCCGGCAGCGAATCGATACCGATATAGGGGTGGATCGCGGGCAGCACCTGGGACACATTGCCCATGTCCGTTGACGCCCGGGCCATGGTGGCATCCGAGCCCGACGTGAAGGTGCGGCCGACGGCCACTGCCCGCCGCTCGTAGCATCCCAAGAGCTCGTCGTCGGTCCGGAACTCGGCGTAGGGCTTGGATTCTGGAGTGACCGTCAACGAGGCTCCGGTGGCGAGCGCACCCGCCTCGAAGCAGCGCATCACCCGGGGCTCGATCTCGGCCAGTTCGGCCAGGGTTTCCGCGCGAACGTACCAACGGCCTTCGGTGCGCTCGGCGATGGCGTTCGGGGCCTCTCCGCCGCGGGTCAGCAGTCCGTGGACGCGCACCGACGACGGCAATTGCTGGCGCAGCAGCCCGATGGCGACCTGCGCCAGGGTGAACGCGTCGGCGGCGTTGATGCCCCGGTCGGGGTAGGCGGCTGCGTGGGCGGACTTGCCGAGGTACTCGATGTGGCTGTGGGAGACGGCAAACGGTCGGGCCCTGGCGACGTCGACGGGACCTGGGTGGACCATCGCGACGGCGTGCAGGCCGTCGAATCCACCGCGCTCGAGCATCTCGATCTTGCCGCCCCCGCCTTCTTCGGCGGGCGTGCCCAGGACGTGCAGGGTGATGCCCAGGTCATCGACGAGCGGCGCGAGAGCGCACGCCGCCCCGACGGTGATCGCCGAGATCAGGTTGTGGCCGCATGCATGACCGAGTCCGGGTAGGGCGTCGTATTCGGCGCACAGCCCCAGATGCAGGTCACCGGTACCGATCGTCGCGGAGAACGCCGTCGGCAAGCCGCAATACTCAGTGGTCACCGTGAGCCCGCTGTCGGCGAGCTGGTCGGCGACACGTTGCGCCGAGCGCACTTCTTCCCAGGCGGTCTCGGGATGGTCGTAGAGGTCGCGGGAGAGACGGACGAGGCCGGCGTCTGCCGCACTGATTGTCGTGGTCACGGCGGCATCCAGCGCGGCAGTGGTGCTCATTCGTCCCCCGGAACGCCATAGGAGGGCGCACTCGTCGGGTCGACGCCCCGGACCCGGTAGTCGTCCTTCTGTGGTTTCCACAGCTCCCACAGGGCAACCAGATCGTGGAACGGGTCCTCGCTGTAGTCCACCCGCAGATCAGTCACCGGCCACGGCACATCGTCGACGACGAGCATTCCGGCTGAATGCAGGGGGCCGGCCTCACCGCCGGCGGCCAGTGCGGCGCGGAATCCGTCGAGCAAACGTTCTTCGAATGCCGGTGCCGCGCTCGTCGCGTAGCCGGCGAGCAATTCGGCGATCACGCGCTCATCGGCGAGCAGGTTGCCCGCCGCTACCGCCTGCTCGCCCACCAGATGGGTGTTGATACCGAGGCTGTTGGCACCGGAATGGACCGCAGTGCGACCTGCGGAGTCCACGACGGTTACCTGCCGGAACTCGACGAAGCGCTCTTGCGTCAGAGCGGCGGCCAGTGCGGCGGGTGCATCGGCGCCATCGGTGAGCGCATCAAGCACCGTTGGACCCAGTGCCGGATTGGTCACGTTCTGCGAGGCCACGACTCCGACGCCGGCGCGCGGGTGGGCACATCGCGCCGCCACCGCGGGGCTCGACGAACTGATGATGATTCCGAAGGCGCCGGTCGCAGCGTCGCGGGCCACCAGGGAGAACGTCATGACGATGCTCCGGCAGGACCGCTGAGCACGGCGGTCGCGTCGATCTCGACCAACCATTCGGGCCGTGCCAGCGCCTCGACGACGAGGCCGGTTGACACCGGGTACACGCCTTTGAGCCATCGGCCCATGACGGTGTAGACGGTCTCGCGGTAGCGGATGTCAGTGAGATACACGGTCACCTTGACGATGTCGGCGAGCGAGCTGCCCGCCTCGTCGAGCAGCATGGCGATGTTGGCCATGGCCTTCTCGGTCTGTGCCGCCACGTCGCCGATACCGACCGATTCCCGGGTGTCGAGGTCCTGACCGATCTGACCGCGCAGGTAGACCACGCCGCCGGCGACGACCGCCTGGCACAGGTCGTTGTCCAGGTTCTGTTCGGGATAGGTGTCTTTGGTGTTGAACGGGCGGATCCGCTGGTGGGTCGGGCTCATGCGGTCACCGCCCGAGGCGTCACCGGGTTGTCTTTGACCTTCGATTTCATGAGGAAGTAGTAGAGCGGACAGATCACCGCGAGGCCGACGATCCACGAGATGTCGACGCCGTCGATGGCTCTTGCCGCGAAGCCGGTGAAAATGGTGGTCGACAGGAACGGGATCTGGATGAGGATGCCGAGGAAGTAGCAGGCAATCGCAGTCCAGTTGAAGGTTCCGTACTCGCCGCCGTCACGCTCGAACAGTGACGGGATGTCGTACTCGCCGTGGCGGAGGAAGTAGTAGTCGACGAGGTTCACCGCGGTCCAGGGGATCAACACGCACAGCAGCAGGGCAAGGAAGTTGGCGTAGTTGGCCAAGAAGTTCTCGGCGCTGAGGAGCGCGGGGATCATGGCGATACCGAACAGGACGACAGCTGTGACGGCACGGCTGATGGCGGCGGGTTTCCACCGCGGGACGAGGTTTTGCCCAATGGTGATGGTCGACAGCGAGCCACAGTAGAGATCCATCGAGTTGGTGGCCGCCACGCCGACGGCGAAGATGATGAAGACACCCGTGGTGACGCCGTGGGTCAGCGTCCCCATCCCGTCGAGAGTGTCCGAGTTCGGCAAGGCCGCGCCGACGAGGGCACCGAGCAACATGGGCAGGGTCGAGCCAAGGACGCACCCGGCGTAGGTGGCCCAGAACGCCGCGCGGACCCCGGTGTCCTTGGGCATGTACCGCGTGTAGTCAGAGACATATGGCGCGTAGGCGATTTGCCACAGCGCGGCGACGGAGATCGTGGCCATGAACCCGGCGAGAGTGAAGCCGTTGGTGTGGAAGGTTCCCTCGGGCAGGCCGTTGACCCACACCATCCACACGAAGGCGACGATCAGGGCGCCGCCGGCGACGACTGAGAGGAAGGCTGCGAGTCCGTGAATCAGTTTGTAGCCGATCATGGTCGCGGCCACGCTCACACACCCGATCAGAAAGGTCGCAAGATTGGTGGGCATCCCGGTCACCGAGGCCAGCGCTTTGCCGCCGAGAACGGCGTTGGACGCGAAGAACCCGAGGTACATGAAGACAACGAGGACGACGACGAGAAGGCTTCCGTACGACCCGAATTGGGCTCGAGTCTGCAGCATCTGCGGAACGCCCATCTGGGGTCCCTGGGCGGCGTGCAACGCCATGACGACGCCACCGACGATGTTTCCGATGAGCACTCCGATGACGCCGGCCCACAGTGGTAGGCCGAAGACGGTCGTCGAGAGGGCTCCGGTGATGATGGTGAGCAACATGATGTTGGAGCCGAACCAGACCGTGAAGAGGTCTCGCCCTTTGCCGTGTCGCTCGTCCTCCGGGATGTGGTCAATGGTGCGGCGCTCCACCGTTACATCTGGATGGGGAGCCGGTGAGGTTGTGGTCATGGCGGACCTTTCGCTTGTGGCGGAAATGTACGCCACGACACCGGGGCGACAGGAAAAGTCTGACCGATCAGCGGTGAAAGATAAATCAGAAAGAATGGGTCTAGTGCATCAGTTTTTCTGATGATTAAGTGCTCGTGTCCCGCTGGCTCGCAGCGCACAGGGATGGCCATTCGAAATCCTGATGCAGTGGATCAATAACACAACGCCAGGTTTCACCTTGGTTTTACACATCCCGGTCGATGTTCCGTTCAGTATGGAGTCATGAGCGACCCAAGCGAACCCACCGCCGACCACTGGCGCCGCCGCGCCGCGGAGGCCACCCTCCCCACCCAGTCTTTCATCGGCGGGGCATGGTGTCCTGCGGCATCGGGGGAGAGCTTCACGGTCGTCAACCCGGCCACCGGAAAACCGTTGGTCGAAGTGGCCGCCGGTGACACTGCTGACATCGACGCCGCGGTGGCGGCGGCAGCGGAGGCGTTTCCCGGGTGGTCGGGACTGTCCGCGACCGAGCGTGGAACGCTGTTGTGCCGGTTCGCCGACCTCATCGGCGACCACATCGACGAACTCGCCCTGCTGGTCACGCTGGAGATGGGCAAGCCGATCGGCGACTCCCTCACCGTCGAGGTCCCCGGCGCGGCGGCCGTGTTCCGCTACTACGGCGAGGTCATCGACAAACTCGCGGGAGAACTGCCACCCACCTCCGACGGCAGCGTCGCAATGGTGCGGCGAGTGCCGCTGGGGGTGGTCGGCGCGGTGGTCCCGTGGAACTTCCCCCTCGACATCGCCGCATGGAAAGTCGCCCCCGCGCTGGCGGCCGGCAACACGGTGGTCCTCAAACCCGCCGAGGAATCACCCCTGTCGGTGCTGCGGCTCGCCGAGCTCGCCATCGAAGCGGGGATTCCGCCCGGGGTGTTCAATGTCGTGCCGGGCCTCGGCGCGACGGCGGGCCGGGCTTTGGGTCTGCACCCAGGTGTCGCATGTCTGACATTCACCGGATCAACCGAAGTGGGAAAGATGTTCCTGCGCTATAGCGGCGAATCCAATATGAAGCAGGTGTGGCTGGAATGCGGAGGAAAGAGCCCCAATGTGGTCTTCGCTGATTGCGCCGATTTGGACAAAGCGGCCACCATGGCGTGCTTCGGGATCTTCGGCAATTCCGGTGAAGTGTGCTCGGCCAACAGCAGACTTCTCGTTCAGCGAGAAATCGCCGACGACTTCGTCGCCAAGATTGTCGAACATGCCGCCCGTTACTCCCCGGGCGATCCGCTCGATCCCGCGTCGGCGGCGGGACCCATCGTGTCAGGCAAACAACTCGACCAGATACTGCACTACGCACAGGTGGGTGCGGCCGATGGAACACTCGCAATGGGCGGCAACCGTATCGGGAAGAGCGGGTACTTCATGGAGCCGACGGTCGTGACTGATCTCTCTGCCGACTCGGCGGTGGTGACCGACGAGATCTTCGGACCGGTTCTTGCGGTAATTCCGTTCGACTCCGAGGAGGAGGCCATCGCACTGGCCAATGACACTCCCTACGGTCTGGCCGCATCCGTGTGGACGTCGAACCTCGACCGCGCACTGCGGGTCTCCGAGGCGCTGCACGCGGGCACCGTGTCGGTCAACACCGTCGACGCCCTCTCTACTGGCACCCCGTTCGGGGGCTTTGGGGCCTCGGGATTCGGACCGGACCTGTCGGTTCACGCGATCGACAAGTTCACCGGTCTCAAGACCACCTGGCTCGCCAAGGGTTGACCCCCGCGAGTCCCAGTGGCGCTAGTCGGCGGCCGGCGCCTGGTAGGCGGCGTACGAGCGCTGGATCGCGATCTGATCCGCGAGGTACTTCGCGTCGTGCCAGACCCCCCAGATAAAGCTCGATCCGCGTCGCGACAGCCAGGGCAGCCCGAGGAAGTAGACGCCCGGCTCCGACGACACGCCGCGTTGATGACTGGGTTGGCCGTCGTCGTCGAACGCGTCCACCTGCAGCCAGTCGTAGTCATTACCGAAACCGACGGCCCAGATGATCGTTGTGACCCCCGCTGCGACGAGGTCGAGCTCCAGTATCGGATTGGTCATGCATTCCGGGTCGGGGCCGATCTCGCGGGCGGCCGGCTCGAGGGGCAGATCGAGCCCGTTTCGCTCGATGTAAGCATCGGCGGCATCGAGCATGCCGAGGTAGTTGGCGTCGCCGGCGTCGACGTTGGCCTTGAGGTCGGTACCGAACCGCATGATTCCGGCGTCGCACTCGTTGGCGCGCCCGACGAGGATGACGCCCTCTGCCGCCAGTTCTCGGAAGTCGACGGTGGTGCCGCCATGGGCACCGCTGACCGCGATGGTGACGTGTTCGGCTCCCACAGGCGGGGTGGCGGCGTCCCAGAGTCCGAGGACGCCGAGCCACCAGCAGAAATCGCGGCCGCGGTAGCTGCGCGGCGGACGGTCGTGCGGCCCGACGGCGAGGTAGACCTGCTTGCCGGCACGCTGCAGCTCATCGGCGATCTGCACACCCGAAGACCCGGCGCCGATGACCATCACCGCGCCGTCGGGGAGTTCCTGCGGATTGTGGTAGTCGCTCGAATGGATCTGGGTGATCGGCGCGGACTCGGGGACGAGCGGGGGAATGATCGGCTTCTGGAACGCGCCGGTCGCCGACACGATGAACCGGGCGTCGATCGTGCCGTCGGAGGTTTCGACGTGGAACCCGGGACTGCCCTCGTTCTTGCGCACTTTGGTCACCTCGACGCCGGTGCGGATCGGTGCACCGACCTTCTCGGCATGGGCGAGGAGGTAGTCGGCGACCTCCTCCTTACCGGCGAACGCATCGGGATCGCAGGTGAACTCGGAGCCGGGGAACCGATCGTGCCACGCGGGCCCGTTCGCGACCAGCGAGTCCCAGCGCCAGGAGCGCCAGCGCTCGGCGACGCGGTCTCGTTCGACGACCAGGTGGTCGATTCCCTGCTTACCGAGGTGCTCACTCATGGCGATACCGGCTTGCCCTGCCCCGATGACGAGGACCTCGACTGTCTCGTTGGCCACCGCAACCTCTTTCGCGATTGAAACCTGTTGTGTCGTTCTCGATAATCCCCGGCGACCGAGCATCCGTAAAGCTCATAGTATTGATGCATTGCACAATTTTTGATGATGTAGCCGAGTCCTACCGACGCGACTGAGAGGCGAGCATGACCGGCAAGGATCCCTCCTTCACGCTTGTTCAGCTCCGCTACTTCGCGGCTGCCGCCGACCTTGGCAGCATGACCGCCGCGTCGAAGGTCCTCATGGTGTCCCAGTCTGCCGTGTCGACGGCGGTCGCACAGTTGGAGAAGGAACTCGGGGTGCAACTCCTGATCCGACAGCATGCCCGGGGGTTGGAGCTGACGCCGGCGGGCCGCAACTTTCGGCAGGAACTGCGCAGCTTCCTCAACCATTCGGTGGAACTCGCCGATTCGGCGGCGCGCCTGGGCAATTCGCTGATCGGGGATCTGACCATCGGCTGCTTCTCGACGATCGCACCCTTCGGCCTGCCGACGCTGCTGGCCGCGTTCGAGCAGCAGTTTCCGCAGGTGCGGATGGGCGTGATCGAGAGTGAGCACGCAGATCTCACTCGGCTGCTTCGCGAAGGTCAATGCGAGCTGGCCCTCATGTACGGCTTCGACCGGGAGAGCGATATTCACTACCAGCCGCTGGCCATGGTGCGTCCATACGTGATCGTGGCCCTCGACCACCCGATCGCGCGCGCGGGCCGTCGGGAAGCCACGCTGAGCGAGTTCGCGACCGACCCGATGGTGCTTCTCGACCTGCCGCACAGCCGCGACTACTTCCTGTCTCTGCATCGACGTGCCGGCTTTACCCCGCGGATCAGGTTCCGCAGCACGGGCTTTGAAACCGTGAGATCGCTTGTGGCCCATGGCTTCGGATACTCCATCCTCAACCAGAGGCCGGCGCATGAACTGACCTACGGTGGACGTGCGGTCGCCACGATCGAACTCACCGACAGTGCACCGGCACTCGAACTGGTCCTCGCGAACCTGTCCGGGGTGAGGCTGACCAACCGTGCGTCGGCATTCCGAGAATTGTGCAAGCGCCACTTCACAGCGACCGAACGGGGCACCCGCGGCGCCGGCCGGTAGATGTTCTTAGCGCTCGAACACCATGGTGCCGCCGACCATGGTCGACTGCACCTCCATCTCCCCGATGTCGGGTGCGTCGGAAATATTGCCGTCGAGTACGACGAGATCGGCGTCTTTGCCGATCTCGATGGTCCCGGCCCGCTCAGCGCAATGGGTCACTCGGGCCGCGCCCGAAGTGTAGGCGTCGAGCGCCTGTCGCAGAGTGAGAGCCTGTTGGGCGAGTAGGGGGACGGTCCGTGCGTCGGGGCCGATGGCGTGCGGATCGGCCGTCGAACCGGTGCGGTGGATCGCGGTGTGAAGCGCCCACAGCGGATTCGGGTCGGTGACCGGCCAATCAGAGCCCATCGCCAATTGCGCACCGGCGGCGGCCAGGGAACCGAAGGGGAAATGCCATCGCTCTCGCTCCGGCCCCAGGAGCGGGAGCTTGCGCTCGACGATCTCGATGTCGCGCCGAGCCCACAGCGCCTGGATGTTGGCTGTAACGCCCAACTCGGCGAACCGGGGGACGTCGGCCGGATCGACGATGTCGAGGTGCGCGATCTGGTGATGGAGACCCGGGCGCTCGGCGTTTGCAGCAGTCAGGGCGTCGAGACACTCCCGGACGGCCCGATCGCCGACAGCGTGCATGTGGATGTGAAACCCGTGGCGGGCCAGGAGTCCACACACCTCGTCGAGCTCTTCGGGGTCGATGAAGGACATTCCCCGCGGATCTGCGTCGGTTGGCGCATTGCGATAGGGCTGCAGCATGGCGGCCGTGCAGTTCTCGCAGATGCCGTCCTGCATCACCTTGGCGGTGTCGATGTGGAAGCGTGGACCGCGTGCCGTCGCGCGTCGCTCCAGTATGGAATCGATCTGGTCGGGCCCGTCTTCTGGTGACCACCACAGTGCGCCGCACACCGCGCCGTGAGTTCGCCTGCGGCGTCGGCCGCCAGGTAGGTGTCAAGGGTGTCGGTGAGACCGAACGCAAGAATGCCCACCCCCGCGTCCTGCCAGCCGGTCACGCCCACCGAGTGGAGGCGTTGTTGCGCGGTGAGCAGCGCCTCGCGCAGTCGACCGGGACCGTCGGCCGGGATCAGCGCATTGACCGGGTCGAAGGCCCGCTCGAACAGGACACCGGTCGGTTCGCCGTGCTCGTCGCGGTCGATCCGGCCGCCCGGGGGATCGGGAGTGTGGGCGTCGATACCGGCGTGTTGCAACGCCTTTGAATTCGCCCACATTCCGTGTCCGTCGTGGCTGGACAGGACCACCGGGCGGTCGGCGACGACACCGTCGAGATCCTGCTTCGTCGGCAAACCCCCGGGAAACGCGTCGCCATACCAGCCGCTGCCGCTGATGACGGGTTCATCGGGATGGGTACGCGCGTATTCGGCAATGGCCGCGAGGTAGCCGCGACGGTCGTGGGCGAGTTCGGATAGGTCGCACCGCAGTGCGGCGAGGCCCCCGGCGACGGGGTGGGCGTGGGCGTCGATGAACCCGGGTAGCAGGCTTGCCCCGCCCAGATCGTGGATCTCGGTGCCGGGACCGACGGACTCCCGGGTGACGTTGGTGCCGATTTCCGTGATAGTGCCCCCGGTGACCGCCACGGTGTTAGCGGGCGCCGCGGTGGCCGGCTGCCAGACTGCTGCGTTGGTGAAGATGTGATCAGCGGTCATGTGAATCCCGTCGTGGCCTGCGGTGCGGGGTTGTCGTCCCACCGTATCGCGCCGGAGCTGTGAATGAGGGGCGGAACGATCGCCAGGTGGTCTGGGTGACGGTGCCTGCTATTGCAGCGCGCGCCGCACCAATGCCCAGCCGGTCTCGGCGGCTGCGCGTCGATTGCCCTCCGGGGTTGTGTAGAGCAGCGCGCCGAACATGTGGATCGCGACGATGAGTTCTCGCACGGTGATGTCGTCCCGGTATTCGCCGTGGCGCCCGTCGGCAAGGATCGCGCCGAACAGGTCTGCCACGCGGCTTCCCGGCCCCACCAATCCGGGGTTCGAGGGATTCGCTGCCGGTGCGACGACGGAAAGGAATCCGACCGACTCGACGAGCTGACGGGCTACCAGCTCGGCGACGGATGAGGCGGTGGCGCGCGGATCGGCGGCGGCCCGCTCCAGTTCGTCGACGTTGTCGGCGAAGACGGCGAGGATCAAGCCGGCGCGATCGCCGAATTGCCGGTACAAACTGGCCTTACCCACGCCCGCTTGCTCGGCGATCCGGGCCAGCGGCACCTGTACACCTTCGTCGGCGAACAGCGTGCGGGCAGCCGTCAGCAGGGCCGCACGATTCTCCGGTGCGGCGGCCGGTCCGCGATTGGATGCCATGTGTTCCGTCCTGCAATTGACTCTTCCGGAGGTGCCAGTCACAATCCTAACCGGACTGTCGAGTCCGGTTAGGGATCCACGACGAGGAGCGCAGACGTTTGGCACGCAGAGCAGTGATTGGCGCAGTACTGACCGGGGCGGTCCTGGTGTCCGGCGGCATGGCGGCGACGACGCCGACCGCGTTAGCCGATCCCACTAGCTTCTTCACCTACGGCGGATCGCTGGTGGGAGCGCCAGGGTCGGTGCTGAAGACTCGCGTGCTGTCGAATTCGAGTGTCAACGCCAAGGTGGTCCAGATCGTCTACCGCACCACTGATGCGCTCAAGCGGCCGACGTACAACACCACCACGGTCCTGGTGCCCCGAAGCGGTGCCGATTCGAACAAGGTGGTGTCCTACCAGTCGTTCTACGACTCGTTGGACCCGGCCGACGGTCCGTCGCGCTTCTTCGCGAACGTCCCCGGAGGCATGTCCCAGGCCGTTGAGGCAGACAAGCAGGCGATCGACCCGCTGCTCGACAAGGGCTACACCGTCATCGTCTCCGACATCGAAGGCCGCACCGCCGACTTCGCCGCGGGACCCGAGTACGGCATGGCCACCCTCGACTCCATCCGTGCCGCCGTCTCGACCCCGGTGACCGGATTGCGCAAGGACGCTCGAATCGGGCTGCTCGGTTACTCCGGCGGCGCGATCGGCACTGTGTGGGCGGCGGCGCTCGCGCCGGGATACGCGCCCGACGTCAATCGTCGGCTCACCGGTGCGGCCGCCGGTGGAATTCTCGTCAACCCGGCCCGCAACCTGCGGTATGTCAACGGCAGCCTGGTCTGGGCCGGGGTGATCCCGATGGCCGTCATCGGCGTCGGACGGTCCTACGAGGTGGACCTGATGCCCTACCTCAGCCCCTACGGCAAGCAGATCGTGAACAAGCTCCGCTATGTCCACATCAGCGAGGTGTTGGCGCAGTATCCGGGCCTGACCTGGCAGCAGCTGGCTCTCCCGCAGTACGCCGATCCGAACAAGGTCAAGCCGTTGATGGAGTCGGTGGCCAAGATCAATCTCGGCGCGGCAGGCACGCCGACCGCACCGCTGTATTTCGGGCAGGGTGCCAACGGCACACTCGAAGGCTCCAACAACGCGATCCCCGGCGTGGGGCCGGGAGACGGTGTGATGGTCGCCGGGGACGTCCGCACCCTGGCTCGCCAGTACTGCACCCAGGGCAATCGGGCCGTCAAGTACGTGCAGTACGACGCGCTCAGCCACGTTCCGACGATGGTCGCGTGGCTGCCGACGGCCATCGACTGGATCGCCGACCGCACGGCCGGACGTCCGGCGCCGACGAACTGCGGGCAGATCGCTCCCGGTAATCCGCTGATCCCGCGCTTCTGAGGGACGTGGCATACACTGACCGATCGCGCTACTGCGCTGGTCTGAGAGAGGCAATGAAATGAAGCTGCAAAGCAAGGTGCTCGTCGTCACGGGCGGTGGAGCGGGTATCGGCCGGGCGACGGTACTCGAGCTGCTGTCGCGGGGTGCGGAGGTCGCCGCCGTCGACATCTCCGAGGCGGGCTTGAAGGAGACTGCGGACCTGGCCGACGCCGGAGACCGGCTGAGCCTGCACCCACTCGACATCACCGACCGCGAGCAGGTGCTGGCGCTGCCTGCGTCGGTCGCCGACCAGCACGGGAAGGTCGACGGTCTGGTCAACATCGCCGGCATAATCCAGCCGTTCGTCGACATCATCGACCTGGACTTCGACGTCATCGAACGCGTCATCAACGTCAACTTCTGGGGCACCGTCAACATGGTGAAGGCGTTCCTGCCCATCCTCGTGACGCGGCCGGAGTCCAGCATTGTCAACGTCGCCAGCATGGGTGCGCTGGTGCCGGTGCCCGGCCAGAGCGCGTACGGCGCGTCGAAGGCCGCGGTCAGCCTGCTCACCGAGGGGCTTTACGCCGAACTGCGCGGATCGAACATCAGCATCACCGAGGTGTTCCCCGGCGCGGTGAACACCGGTATCACCGAGAACTCCGGTGTCGAACGGCCGGGCGACGTCAATGAAGGCCTGGCGGAGAAACTCGCCACCAGCCCGGAGGACGCCGCCATCAAGATCGCCACGGCGATCGAGAAGGAGAAGCTCCGCGTGCGCATCGGCAAGGATGCGGTGCTGTTCGACCTGCTCGGCCGCGTGATGCCACAGACCGGTATCAAGCTCGTCGCGAAGGCGCTGGGCTCCTTCCTGAGCGATTAGCACCTACGCCGACTAGCACTTGGGCCGACGGTGGTGACCAATACTTGGTCACCACCGTCGGCCTTGTGCGTGTTTGTCTCAGGTCTGCGCGAAGTGCCCGGTCAGCGTGCCGACGATCTCATCCCACAGTGGCTCGGGTAGGTCGTGGGCCATTCCGTCGACCATGTGCAGCCGGGAACCACGGATGGAGCGGTGCACCGATTTGGCACCGGTGGGCCGCATCAACTTGTCGTGCGTGCCATGCAGCACCAGGGTGGGCGCGGTGGTGCGCTCGTTGAACCGCTGAAGTGAACCGGTGCCCTGGATGGCCGCGAACTGACGGAGGAACCCGGCCGGGTAGTAGCTCCGGTCGTAGTACTCGGTGCTGCGCGCGAGCGCTTCTTCGCGACTGACCGGATAGACCGGGCTACCGATGATGCGGGCGACTCCGGCGGTATGGGCGATGATCGCCTCGCGGTCGGCATCCTTGGGAGGCGCGCTGAGGAGTGCCTGCAGTTGCTTGGGGCCGGGCGGCGGAAGGAAGGCGCGGTTGTTGCTGGACATGATGACCGTCGCAGTCTCGGTGCGGTCGGCATGCTCGGCCGCGAAAACCTGCGTGATCATGCCTCCCATCGAGGCACCCACGATGTGGGCGCGCTCGATCCCAAGGTGGTTCAGGACCGCCTCCGCATCGCCGGCCATGTCGACGAGCGTGTACGGCGCCCCGGCCACGGCGCGACCGACCGCGGACTGGCCCAACCGCAACGGCAGTGCTGGGCCGCCGACGTGGGCGCCATCGAGTTTGGTGGTCAATCCGATGTCGCGGTTGTCGAAGCGGATAACGCGATAGCCGGCATCGGCGATCTGCTGGCAGAATCCCTCGCGCCAATAGACCATCTGCGCGCCCAGTCCCATGATCAGCAGGACCGGCGGTGCATCGACGTCGCCGAACTCGTCGTAACAAATCTCGAGGTCGCCCGCCGGCGCGGTGCCACTGCGTTGAGTCATGTCGACCATCATGCACCGACAACGCGGGGGGATACGCTCCGGGGGCGCGGCGACGCGGGATAACATCGCCGCACCCGATTCGCCGAAGGAAAGTTCGCCAAATGCCGACGACCGATCAGACACTGGCCTTCAGCCGCGTCTTGACACCCACCGCAGTCAAGCAATGCATCGGCTTCATGATCGGATCCGCGCTATTCGCCGTCGGCGCCGGGATCGCGATATGGGGAAACGCCGACCAGGGCACGCTCGCCAACGTCCTCTACTTCATCGGCTCGTGGTTCTTCACCGCAGCCGGAATGGTTCAGCTCGTATTGAGCGGGGCGGTGACGGTGCCCGTCGACTTCGCACCGGGCAAGATGTTCCGGGCTGAATGGCTCGCCGCGTCCACCCAGTCCGTCGGCACGGTGCTCTTCAACGTCAGCACCGGCGCGGCGCTCATGAGCCACACCATCGCCGCGGAGAAGGACTACATGTGGAACCCGGATGCTGCCGGGTCGGTGGCCTTCCTCCTCAGTGGAGTCTTCGTCCTCATCGCGTTCGTCCGCGTCGACCGGTTCTGGGATCCCGGCAAGGTCGATTGGTGGTCGGGGCAGATCAACTTCGCCGGCTGTGTCGCCTTCGGCGTTGCGGCCGTCGCTGCGTTCATCACGGCCGCGGGATCGTCGCTGGACCCGAGTGTGGCGAATTGGGGCACCCTCATCGGTGCGATCTGCTTTTTCTTGTCGTCGGGTGTATCCCTGCCCGGGGCACTGCGGGCGTCGGCATCGTCGTAGAGGGCTCCCTGGCCTAGCCTCGCGCACCCCACAGCACAGCCTCCGTCGACGTCGCCACGAGGTGCGCCACCACGAATTGCGGCTCATCAGCGGACCCGAATTCATACGGTACGAGGAGAGTCACCGCGACGCCGTCGCGATGCTCAAGGTGGACTTGGAACGCATCCCGGCCGTGATGGGCTGCTCCGTCGACGGCGATGGCAAACGCCCGCAGTGCGCTTCGATCGTCCCTTGCCGGATCGTCGCGAACGAGCAACGACTCGCGGACTTGACGATCATCGCCGGACGTCTCGGCCATGCGGGTCACCCTGTTGCCATCTTCCTCAATGGCCACCAAGAAGGGGGTGAACAGACCGAGGCTGGACAGTTTGCCGTGCGCGACTGCCAGCACGTCGTCGAACAACGAGTCCACATCGTCGGTGGCGGTCGCGGGAACCAGATCACGCCATGCCGCGGTCACCTCAACAGGATACGGACGCTCAGTAGTTCCTTCCTGGCGTCGGGCGTATCCCAACCCGCAGCGCTGCGGTCCCGGTAGCGTTCGGGCGGTGAACGCCTACCTCCTCGTCGGCATCGGACTGTTCGCGCTCATCGTCGGCGCCGAAGCGCTGGTCGCGGGCGGGTCGGAGCTGGCCGCACGGATGGGCGTGTCGCCGATGATCGTCGGCATGACTGTCGTCTCCATCGGCACGAGCCTGCCGGAATTGGCAGTGGGCATCGACGCGGCGCGCAGTGGGTCGGGGCCCCTGGCGGTCGGCAATATCGTCGGCACGAACATGGTGAATCTCCTGTTGATCCTGGGCCTGTCGGCGGCGATCGTTCCGCTGGCTCTGCGCCGACGGACGATCAAGATCGACTTGCCGACGATCGTCGCCTGTGCTGTTCTGCTGTGGGTTCTCGCCGCCGACGGCGAGTTGACGGCTCGTGACGGCCTCGTGCTGCTGGCCGTGGCCATCGCCTATACGGCGGTCGTGCTGCGGGTGGAACTGCGCGGCCGGGGCGACCCCGGTGCAACCGACATCGAGATCGAGGAGGATGACCGCCGACATGGATCGGTCGCTTGGGATGCCGGTCGGCTGATCGTCGGGATTGCCATCATCTTGGTCGGCGCCGTCTGGCTCGTCGACGGTTCGGTCCGAGTCGCTACCGACCTTGGGGTCAGCGAAGCGGTGATCGGGCTGACGGTGGTCGCCATTGGGACCTCCGCGCCCGAACTGGTCACGACGATGGTCGCGACGGTGCGCGGCGACCGCGACCTTGCGATCGGCAACCTCTTCGGGTCGAGCATCTACAACGTCGCCCTTATCCTCGGTGTCACCGCGCTGGTGGCGCCGATCGGCGTCACCGATGAGCTCGTCAACGTCGACATCCCGCTCATGATCGCGGTCACCCTGGTGCTGGTACCCGTCTTCATCACCGGCCGTCGCATCTCGCGCGCCGAGGGGATCGGATTCGTCACCGCGTATCTCGTCTACCTCGGCGCGGTCATCCTGTTCCAGGCCTGACGGCGGTCACCCACACGGCGGCTCACCACACGCCTGTCGGCCGGAATTGAATACTGATTCGCGGCGCGCCGGCCTTCTCCTTCGGCACGGCGTGGTCCCAGGTGCGCTGGCAGGAGCCGCCCATTACGAGCAGGTCGCCCGAACCGAGGGGGAACCGTAGCGAAGTGCCACCGCCGCGCGGGCGCAGGTGCAGGGTCCGGGGCGAGCCCAGTGAGACGATCGCGACGAGGGTGTCGGTGTGCGCGCCGCGGCCGAACCGATCGCCGTGCCAGGCGACGCTGTCGGACCCGTCGCGGTAGCAGCACAGCCCCGCCGTAGCGAATCCGCCGGGCAACTCGTCGCGGTAGTGCTCGCTCAATTCGTCGCGCATGCGCACCAGCAGCGGTTCGGGAAGCCGGTCGTTCTCGGTGAAGTGGGCGACCAGGCGCGGCACGTCGACGACTCGGTCGTACATCTGGCGCTGCTCGCGGCGCCACGCCACCCCGTCGAGAAGGGCATCGAACAACCCCGCCGAACCGGTGAGCCATCCGGGGCGCAGATCGACCCATGCGCCGTGGTCGAGGTGGGTGCGCGTCGCCGACGACAAGGGCTGCAGTGCGGGTGCGGTGTCTGCCGCCCCGAAAAGGGTGTCTTGAAATGCCGTGCTCACAGCACCAGACTACTCCATTAATCGAACACATGAGCTATTCCTGGTCGGACGGGTCGCTGGTAGAACGGAGATTATGAGCGGAGCCCGGTACGAGAAGCTGACAACGGCGCAGGCCGACGAGCGTAAGCCCGATTCGTGGCGGATCGTCGACGGTGTGCTCGTCGGTCGGTACCGGTCGGCGACGATGGTCGGCGGACTCGCGTTTATCACCGACGTCGTCGCGGCCGCGGAAGCCGCCGACCACCACCCCGACATCGAATTCCGCTATGGCACGGTCGCTTTCGCGCTGACCACGCATGCGGTGGGGCAGTTGAGTGATGCCGACGTGGATATGGCGCACGCGATCAACGCCATCGCCGACGACCACGGCATCGCCCCGATCGCCTCGGAGTGACGCCGCCGCTAGGGTGCTCGCTATGGACGATGGCGATTTCGACCCGACGGTGGTCACGCATCCGCTTCTGGCAGCCCGACTCACTGCGCTTCGGGACGAGCGGACCGGGGATGCCGGGTTCCGCCGCCTGTTGACCGAGGTGACCCAGATGCTCGTCTACGAGGCACTTGCCGGGGCGGAGACGATTCCGACGCCGATCACGACGCCGGTCGGTCCGGCCGACGGCGTCACCCTGGCCGCCCCACCCCTGTTCGCGCCGGTACTGCGTGCGGGCCTGGGGATGCTTGAGCCGGCGCTGCGCCTGGCCCCCGAGGCGCGGGTCGGATTCATCGGCGTCGCGCGCGACGAGGAGACGGCCCTTCCGTACGAGTACATGGTGTCGCTACCCGACGACCTGAGCGGCCAACCGGTGTACTTGCTGGACCCGATGCTGGCCACCGGCGGCTCGATGCGCCACGCAATCGACGTGGTGGCCGCCCGTGGCGCCACCGACATCACCGCGGTGTGCGTCGTCGCCGCCCCGGAAGGAGTCGCGGCCATCGCCGCGGCCGGATGTCCCGTACGGCTGGTGGTCGGGGCGATCGACGACGGCCTCGATGAGAACCACTACATCGTGCCCGGGCTCGGCGACGCTGGCGATCGGCAATTCGGACCGCGTTACCTGTGACGAGAAGTGCTGCTGCACACGGGCTCTCCGCGTACCGTTGCGATCATGTGTCGCAACATCCACACCCTGCACAATTTTGACCCGCCGGCGACCTCTGACGAGGTGAGCGCGGCCGCGCTGCAGTACGTCCGCAAGATCGCCGGAACCACCAAGCCGTCGAAGGCCAATCAGGACGCCTTCGACCAAGCAGTGGCGGAGATCGCGCACAGCACCCGTCACCTCCTCGACGCTTTGGTGACCACTGCGCCCCCCAAGAACCGCGAGGAAGAAGCCGAGAAGAAGCGCGCTCGCGCCGTGGCGTCCGGACGATACGCGTGAAGATGCACGAAGTGTTCGACGCCGTTGCCGACGGCTTCGAACTCACCGGCGTCGTCGCGATGGTGGTCGGGTTCCTCGTCTCGTTCGCGCTCGCCGGGCGGCGTCTGTGGCGCGGTCAGGACGGTAGCTTCGCGCTCCTGCGGACGACGATGGGAGGGGCGATCCTGCTGGGCCTGGAGATCCTCGTCGCAGCCGACCTCGTCCGCACGATCACCTCAGAGCCGTCCTTGGAAAACGTTGGCGTCCTCGCCATCATCGTCGTACTGCGAACGGTCCTGAGCATGTCGATCTCGATCGAAATCGAAGGCACCTTGCCGTGGCGGCGGGCGCTGACCCAATCCGGCGGCGCTGTCCTCGCGCAGGCTGTCGCGAACGAGCGGGCCAACGGCGAAGACTGACGCGCAGGGTGCGGTTAGCGGCGCAACTGCTTACCCGCGTCGAAGCGTTCCTCGCGCTGACCGATGTGCCACGTGTGCCACCGGCGCCAGCGGCGCATCTGCCCGTCCTGCCACCGGCGATCGATTGCCGGCGACAGGCGTCGTGCGATCTCGATGACGGCGACGAACGGCGCGCGGCTCACCAACAGCAGCAGGCCCGGGATCCCCGACGGCAAACGGTACTTGCGCCGGTTCCACGGCAGCATGATCAGTCGCGTGTACCCGGCCTGCAGGTGTAGGTGGTACAGCGCGCGCAACCGCGACAGACCGTGCACGTCGTCGGCTGGTTCGAAGGACGGGACGAAACCCTCGACGAGTTCGGGTCCCAGGGGGCCGGAGTCGTTCTTGCGGGTGGCGTCGAAGTAGTACAGCAGTCGCCAGCCGTCGGCGACCGTCGTCGGATACATCTCGTCGACCTGGCAGCCGACGAGATGGCCGAGGTAGCGATTGAAGTGCAGCACCGCGCGCATCTCGGCCGGTGAGGTGAGGAATCCGAGGGCGAACAGTCCGAACGCCGGGCCGACACTCCCGCCCAACAGGGTCAGCATCATCTCGCTCTGACTGATGGGCAGTCCGTGCTCCTGTGCGTCCCACTCGGGGTGGCGCGCCACCCGGGCACGCACCGACACGTGCATGACCCGGACTTTCAGCGATACTTCACGCGCCAGCGACCCCGGGGTCAGTGCAGCACCAGGCTGGCAGACCTCCAGCCACCAGCGGCTCGTCTCCAGGTAGCGGTGCAGCGCGCTGGCACCGGCGTAGCCGCCCGACAGCGACAGCGGAACGGCCAGCGACGCCTCGGTGTAGGTGTCCATGGTCCCGGCGTTGCCCACCGCGCCCAGACTGTAGGCCCAGCGCCGCCATACTGCGGCGCCCTGCTCGACGAGTTCGGGATCCACCCAGTCCGGGATCGTCTCGAACTCGGCGAACAGTGCGCGCATCGACTCCGGTGCGTCCGCGACGTTGTCGACGCCCACCCGCAGCGCCTCGTCGAGGAGTTCGCGGGACCGTTCGGGGCCGAGATCGCCGTGGTAGGTCTCCGCGACGAACCGCTCGGCCACCGGGTCGCCGGAGGTGTGATCCCGGACGAATACGCGCTGCACTTCCTCGGAGGGTAAGAGGTCGACGCGGGTGAAGCGCTTGACCCGATCACGCAGCTTCTGATGGGTGGGGGAGACCGCCAACTCGACCATGACTACCGACGGTAGTACCCGAGATGCTGCGAGCGCCCGAGACCCTCGAACAACAGTGAGCCGGGGTTAGTGCCGTCTACCAGATCATGGGCGCGAGGAACGTGCCCGCGAATGCTCGTACGGCCGACTCTTTGTCGGTGTCGAGGGTGGTCGATCGCGCCGACATCAGGGAAATGGCGAGTCTGACGAGGACCTCCGCGGCCTGGCGCAGCTCGGCGTCGGGCATGGCGGCGCCGGCCGAGCGCAGCGTGACGGCGATCCGCTCGCCGAACTCGTCGATCATGTCCTGGACCTGCGGGCTGGACAGGCCGAAGAGCGCGTCGACGGTCTCGGGGGAGTCCCCGAGGATCTGTTGCAGCAGTGCGTCGTGGCGGATGTCGATCATGGCGAGGGTGAACGCCTCGACCACCACAGACTTTGCGTCGAGTCCCTCGACCCGGTCGGCGACCTTCCCGAGCAATCGTCGGCGTACGCGCGCGATGACTTCTGCGAGCAATTCGTCGCGATTGGCGAATCGCCGGTAGACCGTGGCGCGACTGACACCGGCATCGCGCGCGATCCGTTCTATGTCGGCCTGCTTGACCCCGGCGCGGCGGAACTCGGCCGCGGCTGCATCGACGATGCGCGACTCCTGTTCGCGCAAGATGGTGCGGCGTCTGGACTCCCGCGTTGCTGTGTCCACTGCGCGAATGCTCCGACTGTTGTGGGCCCGATCGCCCGATTCCAAGGGTGGCCCTGTGCCCGTTTTCGTACTCCGTTCAACTGTGCCACACCTGCGTGATTGCAATCACTATCGCTAGTGTGCAATGCTCAGTGTCACTTTTGAGATTGGCAGGCGCAAGTCGTCTCAATTCCGATCGCTCACGAGGGGGAGAGTTGGCGATAGCAGCTAGTCTGCACAGCCTTGGGCAGACCGTCCGGCTGGGTACGAGGACTCCTGTGATCGCCGTCGTCGACTTGGTGGCGGGCCGCTTCCCGCTGCGTGAGTTGGTGATACAGGCGTGGTTCTTGTTGAGCATCACGGTGCTGCCCGCCCTCTTGATGGCCATTCCCTTCGGCGTCATCGTCGCCGTCCAAATCGGTGGTCTCACCAGTAACCTCGGTGCGACGTCGATGGCCGGCGCGGTCGGCGGGATGGGGGTCATCCAGCAGGGTGCGCCGATGGCCACCGCCCTGCTGCTCGGCGGAGCGGGCGCATCGGCGATCACCGCGGACCTGGGGGCCCGCACTGTGCGCGAGGAAATCGACGCGATGCGCACGCTCGGCGTCGACCCCACCCGTCGGCTGGTGGCACCGCGGATGGTGGCCATGGTCCTGGTGGCTCCGGTGCTGTCGGTGCTGATCATCGTGATCGCCGTCGCGGCGAGTTTCGTGGTGGCGATCGTCGGCCAGGGAGTCGTCGCGGGCTCTTATTGGCAGTCGTTTGGCGCCTACGCCTCGATGACGGACCTCGCGATCTGCATCCTCAAATCCGTCGCCTTCGGATTCGTCGTGGTCATCATCGCGGCCCGGCGCGGCCTCGACGCGAGCGGCGGCGCACGGGGTGTCGCCGACGCGGTGAACGCGTCAGTCGTTCTCGGGATCGTGGCTGCGATGGTGATCAATCTGATCATCACCCAGATCGTCGCGCTGTTCATCCCGGTGCAGGTGATCTGATGGCCGCACAGTCGTCGGGCGCCTACGTGCCCAGCGAGTACCGTCCGACGCTGCGCCGTGCCGGACGGACGGCGGGGCGGCCGTTCGAGAACATCGGCCGCATCGTCACCTTCATCGGGGATGTCCTCGCGGGGCTGCCGCACACGCTGCGCGCGTATCGGAAGCAGACGATGGCCGCGTTCACCGAAGTGACGTGGGGTAACGGCTCGATACTGGTCGGCGGTGGGATCGCGACCGTGATGGCAGTCCTCGGCGTGACCGTGGGCGGCATGATCGGCATCTTGGGCGTCACCAGTCTGCAGTCGCTGAACCTGTCGCCGATGGCCGGACTGATCACCGGCTACGCCGCCACGCGCGAGATGGCCCCGATCATCGCGGCCGTCGGGTTCGCCGCACAGGCGGGGTGCCGCATGACCGCGGAGATCGGCTCGATGCGGATCTCCGAGGAGATCGACGCGCTCGAAGCGCAGGCGATCAGGCCGATCCCGTTCGTCGTCGGCACGCGAGTCATCGCCGGCGTCACCGCGATCGTGCCGTTCTACCTCGTCTCCCTCTGCGTCGCCTACCTCACGTCGCGGCTGGTCGTCAGCGGTCTGTACGGGCAATCGGCCGGTGCGTACGACCGCTACGTCGAGGCGTTCGTGAGTCCCGTCGACGTCATCTATTCCACCATCAAGGTGGTCGTGTTCGCCCTGGTCATCATCATCGCGCACACCTACTACGGCTTCTTCGCCTCCGGTGGACCGGAGGGGGTCGGCGTCGCATCGGGCCGGGCGATCCGCGCCAGTCTCGTCCTCATCGTCACCTTCGACATGTTGCTGTCCCTGCTGTTCTGGGGCCTGAACTCCGGATTGAACTTCGCATGAGCGCCCGCGAACCCTCGACCCAACAATTCATCCGCCGCGGCATCGTCGCGACCGCGGTGCTGGCCGCGGTAGTGACCCTCGTGGCGGTCAACCCGTTCGCCCGCGGCGACGACACCGCGGAGTTCTCGATCGTCGCGCCCGCCATGCCGGACGGCGTTCAGAAGGGAACGCCGGTCGACATGCGCGGCGAGACCGTCGGGGAGGTGTGCAACGTCGACAACTCGCAGGCCGGCTCCACCCGCATCGGCCTGTGCATCAAGACGACGGCGATGGGGGCGCTGACCCCCGACACCGCGGCCAGCTTCGTGTCGCGCAACCTGTTCGGGTCCGATGCGCTGCGCTTGATCCCCGCACCCGGCCAGGGCCGCCTCGCAGCGGGGGCAACGCTGATGCTCGCCCAGCCCCCCGCGGACTACACGATCACTGCAGCGGTCCGCAGCGCCGGCGGTTTCACGCTGCCGGTCCTCACGCCCAAGCTGACCGAGCTGGTCAACGAGGCCAGCGACGTCGCAATCCGCATGGCGCCGTTCCTGACCGCCGGGCTTGTCGCGATGCAGACCATGGAACGAGGAAACATCACCGCCCTGACGCGGCAGATGCCGATGATCGCCGACGAACTCGACGGTGTCGCCGCGGCCGGTGCGGGCGCGGTGGGTGCCCTGGAGACCATCATCGCCAACAGGCTCCTCGAGGACACGGTCTACACCGGCAAGGTCGCCACGATGATCGCCGACATCGGCGGCCTGTTCACCGACCTGGGGTCGCTCTTCAACGGGATGAGTGGCCTTGGGGCGACGATGGACCTGATGACGGCCTTCACCACGCCGCTGACCCACTCCCTGCAGGGGTCACTCCCGGGCAGGTCAACCAGCTGATCCGCCGTTTCGGGGGCGCCTTCCACACCGACAGGCAGACGGGCCGGACCACGCTCAATGTCCAGGTGAATCTGGAGATGGTGCCGGCCGTGGCGACCCCGTTGAGCCAGCTGCTGGCGGGCAAGGAGGTGCGTCGTGCGCACACCCGGTGAGGCGATACGCCGCCTTCTGGTGATGGCCGCAGTGGCGATCCTCGCCCTGTACACCGTCGTCCAGGCAATCAACCGCCCGGTTGCGGGCGACAAGGAGACCTACAGCGCAGAGTTCAGCGACGTGTTCGGCCTCCGGGCCAACAGCGACGTCCGCGTACGCGGCGTCCAAGTCGGCAAAGTCGTGGACATCGAACTGCAGCCGACGGGCACCGCGCTGGTCACCTTCACCGTTGCCTCCGACGAAAGGCTGACCGAGGACGACCGACTGGCAATCCGCTTCCAGAACCTGGTCGGGCAGCGGTACCTCGGCATCGTCGGGGCGCAGGAAGACGTGCCGGGCGCGGATCGGACCTCCGGGGACCAACGGCACAAGGGCGCCCTGTTGAACCCGGACACCGTCATCCCCGTCGCCAAGACATCTGGATCATTCGACATCACGGCGCTGTTCAACGGCTTGCGGCCCATCCTGCAGGGCGCCGACCCGGCGGTATTCAACAAGTTTGCGCAGAACATGATCGACCTGCTGCAGGGGGATGGCGGCGTAGGCATCGGCGACGTCCTCGGCGACGTGGAGCGGTTGACGGACTTCGCGACGAACAAGAACCTGATGATCCGGACGATCATCAACAACCTCGGCGTCATCGCAGATCAGCTGCAGGGTAAGTCGGCGATCATCAATGCCCTGATGGAGAACATGGGCATGTTGTTCGACACTCTCGAAGTCAACCTCGAGTTGCTCAAGGGGGCGTTCGGGCAGGGCGCGAAGGTCTTTCCGCCCATCGTCGAGGTGATGAAGCATGCCTTCGACTTGTCGCTGGGCGGGCACGACCACGTGCGCGCGAGGCTGATGGAGCTGATCCCTGACACCGACCAGCTGGCCGAGATCATGAAGATTGTTCCGACGATGCTCGCGAACCTGAATGCACAGATGACCAAATGGGGCGTGCCCCAGGCCTGTTCCAAGGGGGAGGTGGCGCTTCCCGTGGTCGGAGAGGTGCTGCTCGGTGCAGGAAAGGTAAAGCTGTGCAAGGGCTGAGGCGCTTCGAGGACTTCGCGGTGCGCGACGAGGTCGAGACGAGGACGGCGACATGGTGGGCGCTGGTGGCTTTGGCACTCACCGCCGTGCTCGTTGTCGTGCTTGGGTTCCTGTACCTGCGTCCACCCGGCCGTTCCGAACTGCGGGCTCTCATGAACGAGAGCGGCGGGATCATCTCGGGTACCGAAGTGCGCATCGCCGGTATCCCGGTGGGGAACGTGACCAAGGTCCGTCTGGTCGATGACAAGGTCGAGGCGACGCTCGAGGTCAAGACCGACGTACCCATCGGCGATCAGACGTCGATGGATGTGCGGATGCTCACCATCGTCGGCGGTGCGTTCGTCGCCCTTCATCCGGCCGGGTCGGGGCGGCTCGGCACCGATCCGATCCCGCCGGACCGGATCACGGTGCCTTACTCGTTGTCGGAGGTGATGGATTCGGCGGCGAAGACCGCGACCGAGATCGACGCCACGGCGATGCGCCGGGTCGCCGTGACGACCGGTGACATGTTGAAGTCCAAGCCCGGTGCGGTGCGGTCCATCCTGTCCGACGTCGAGAAGCTGACCGCCACCCTCGACCAGCAGCAGCGGCAGGTCTCCCGCGTCGCGGCACTCGGCGCCGAGTACACCACCCAACTGGCGGCCCAGCAAAAGACGCTCGAAGAGATGATCCGCCGGATCCGCGCGGTGCTGCCAGTCATGATCGGGTACAAGGACCGCGGAATCCTCACCTACGACGCCCTCGGCGAGATGGTGCTGTACGTCGGCGACATCCTCGGTGAGCCGTACGAGAAGCGGTTCAAGAAGCCGCTGCACGAGCTCGTCAACTCCGCGTCGGGCGTGCAGGAGACGGTTAAGCGGATGGGTCTGGCCATCGACCAGCTGAAGAGCATGGTCAACCGGATGTCGGCCGCAGCTCACCCGAACGGGATCAACCTCGACTTCGGCGCCCAGGTCATCGACGACTCGGTGATTTGCATCCCGATCGCGGGGCGCACATGCTGACCCCTCGGCTGCGGGCGATGATTGCCGCCACCGTCGTCGCCGTCCTGGCCATCGGCGCCGTGTTCATCTACCTCGCCCGGGCCGACCGCGGTACCCGTGCGCTGTGTGCCGACCTCGCCGACTCGGCCGGGTTGTACGCCGGCAACGCCGTCAACATCCGCGGGGTCAGGATCGGCACGGTGACCGGTGTGTCGCCTAAAGCCGGCGGCGTGACGATCCGGATGAAGGTCGCCGACCAGCCGATGAGTTCCGCGCTGCGAGTCGTCGCGGTCAACAACTCGGTCCTCGCCGACAGACGCATCGAACTGGTCGACACAAACCCGCGCGGCGGAGCCGAACTGGGTGTCGAGACCTGCGTGCCGTCGAACCAGACGTACACCCCGATCTCGGTGAGCACTGCGTTCCAGTCGTTCACGACCCTCTTCGAGAAGCTCGGCGGCCCCGGAGACGACTCGGCGGCACCCGTCGGTTCGCTCATCGCGGAGGCGGACAAGCAGCTGGTCGGCACCGGCGGTGACTTGAACCAGACGATCAAGAACATCGCCGGGTTCATGTCCGATCCCGACGAGTTCCTCTCCCAGATGCGCGCGGTCTTCGACAACCTCGCGGTGCTCACCGACGTTGCCGGACGCAACTGGGAGGCGATCACCGACATCGGGAAGAACGCCGCGGACCTCACCTACTTCATGGGGTCGTTGTTCAAGAGCTTCGTCTACATCTTCGACGGCCTGGGAGAGGCCGGCCCGGGGATGGATGACCTGCTGAGCAACGTGGTCCCGCCGTTGATGTCGATCACCGACGATATGAAGCCGGTCATCAACTTCGGTCTGGCACAGCTGGACGAGTTGACGGCGATGATCAAACAATTACCCGGGATTGCCACCTCCCTGCAGAAGTCGGTGAGCAGTCGCACCGGCGGGATCCGCGTGAACGTACGTGCACCGCGCGTTGCCGCACGTATCCCGGGTGGAAGTGCGGTGCTCTGCGCGGCGATGAACCAGGCGAAGAAGGGCAGTTGCGATCCGCGTGCGCCCGAGCGCGCCGTGGTCGATCTCGGGGCGCTCGTGACGCAGGCCATCCAGGGAGGTCCACGATGAAGCGGTTCAGTTCCTCCGCGCTGAAACTGGGCCTGAGCCTGGCGACGATCGTCGTCGCCCTCATCGTGGTCATCGCGGGGCATTCACAGAACCCGGCCAACTTCTTGCCCCGGCTGACGTCGTCGTCGGACTATTCCAAAACGCTGTACGTGGATTTCATTTCCGCGGTCAACCTTCCGCTGGGCGCGCGGGTGCTGTCGCGGGGTACCCCGATCGGCGCTGTCGAATCGATCGGTCTGCAACCCGACGCCGCGCGGTTGAAACTTAATATCGATCCCCGGGTCGAATTGCGTGAGGGCACCACCGCCGAGTTGCGGCAGTTGACGATGCTCGGTGACATCTACGTCGCGCTGACCCCGCCGGCGGCTGGATCCGGCGGCCCGCCGTTGGGCGACGGTGCGGTCATCGGGCTCGACCATTCCGACCCCGGACCCCAGGTCGAGGACATCCTGACCAATCTCGCCGACTTCATGTCCGGGGGATCCATCATGCGGGCGCAGGACGCGGTGCGGAAACTGAACAGCTCGGTCGACGTCAAGGACGGCAACCTGCGCTCGGCGTCGCGCAGCACCGCGATGGCCGTGACCGACCTGGCCGCCCAGACCACCTCCCTCGACGCCATCATCGATTCGCTGTACAGCGAGACCGGTGAGATGGCCGCTGATCCCGCCGCTCTGGGCTATGCCTTCGGTCCGGCCGGGATCAACGGCTTGAAGCAGGTCTTCAACGCGGTCAACGAGGGCTTCAAGCTCGTCGCGGGGTCGAGCCGCCTTGCCTACGGACTGAGCTGGCTGACACCGCGGCTGGCGCAACTCAACCCCTTCCTTGCCGAGCTCGTGCCCTTGCTGCGCAGCTATTCGGTGCATTCGACGCAGTTCAACGGCACCATCGGAACCCTGATAGACGTGACCAAGACCAAACTGATCCCCTTTGCGCAGAACCCGTCGGTGTCGATCTCCCGGGTTACCGCAGGTGACGGCGACGTGACCCGATCGGTCTCGGCGGTCCTGCGCATGATCGGGGCGCTGCGATGAGCCGGCGGTTCGTCCTCGCCCTGCTGGCCACCATCGCCGTGCTCATCGCATCGGTGTGGTACCTGGCGATCGGGGTGTTGAATACGCGGACGCTGACGTCGATGACGACAGTGACGATCACCGCGCCCAAATCCAACGGATTGCACGCCGGTTCGGCGGTGTCCTTGCGCGGGGCGGTGATCGGTGATGTGCGCCAAGTACGTTTCACCGGCGAGAACGTGGTCATCGATGTTGCCTACGATGCCGCCCACCAGATTCCCGTGGACAGCGAGATCATGATCTCCAACCAGTCGATGCTGGGGGAGTCCGCGCTTGTGTTCCTTCCGCGGACCGGGGAGGGGCCGATGATCGGCAACGGCCAGAAGTTCTCCGCCGGCGTCGTCGACATTCCGGCCTCGGTTCCCGAACTGTTGGGCTCGACGCAGACACTGCTCGACCAATTTGATCCCGCACAGGTGAATAACCTGGTGGACACGCTGCGCGTGGCGCTGGCGGGAACCGGCGGGGACGTGCAACGCCTGACCCCGGCCGCCAAGGTGCTTGCGGCGACGATGATCTATTCGGAGCCAGCCCTCGTCAAGATCATGCGGAATGCGACGCCGATGATCAGCGACGGTTCTTGGATGGGCCCGTCGCTGCGGGCGACCAAGCCCCAGCTGCTGATCGCCGGTGCCAACCTCTCGGAGGTCATCACACACGTGAAGCCGTTCGCCGATTTCACCGACGGCGGGCGGATCATCGGAGAGCGCTGGAAGCCCTCGTTGCAGAAGTCTGCGGCCGTGGTCGGCGAGTTGGTGCCACCCATCGCACGTCTGGCCGAGGCGCTGGTTCCTACCGCCCGTCTGGCCGGTGCGTCGATATTCGATTCGGTGAGTATCTCCGCGCTGATGGAGCAGGCCATGCAGTCACTGCCGGGCGATGCGCTGCGATTGACGATCGTGATGCCCAAGTAGGATCCGTTTCAACGACCGGCCTGCTGGGCCGGTGTGCCCGTTGAGCAGGCAATAGTAGTAGTGAGGACCCCTGATGAGCGACGATTCGACGTCGAAACCCGACCCGTCGGAGGCCACAGCGCCCGATACGGGCGCCGCTGACGCGGCGGCCCGGGAGGCGAAGCGGCTCAAGAAGGAGAAGAAGCGGCAGCAGCGGGCGATCGAGGCGCGCATCGAGGCGGCTCGCGAGGAGGCAGACGCGCAGGCGGAGGCCCGTGTGCGGGCCGAGCTGGGTACCTCCGACAAGTGGACGGCCTACCTGGATCCGCGCAGGCACCGCGTGACCGCCGCCCTCGCGCTCGTGTGTGCCCTGGCGCTGGTCTCCACCGCGGTGCTGGCCGCGCTTTTTTACAGCCGCAACAGTCAGCTGCACGATCTGCGCACCCTCGATGCCGACAAGCAGGCGGCGGAGACCGTCGCGGGCGACTATGCCGTCCGTGCCGCGACGTTCAACTACAACGACCTCAAGCCGTGGTCGGAGGCCCTGAAGAAGGGGACCGCGCAGCCCCTGCACGCGCGCTTCGACGTTGCAGTGAAGACCTTGACGCCGCTACTGCAGGAAGTCCAGTGGACGCAGACCGCCACCCTCGTCGCCGCGAAGACGGTCGACATCCGGGCTGACCGACAATTCGTCGTCCAGGTCTTCGTGTCCACGCGCATGATCAGCACGCAGAACCCGACGGGGTTGAACACCATCACCCCGTACACGATCACCCTGGACCGCGACGAGAACTGGTTGATCACCGACGTGGCCGGCATCGGTGGCGTGCCGCAGGATGGCACGTCGGTACCCGGCGTCGGTGGCACGTCGGGCCGTCCCACGCCACCACCTGCACCCGCGCCGCCCGCACCCGCTCCGACCCCGTGACTCCGCGGCGGCCTGGGGGAGGCTGGTCGGCGGTCCTCCTGCTGCTGGCGCTTGTGGCCGGTGCCGCCGTGTTCGCCACCTGGGTTCGCGGCGTCGGGTCATCGGTGCCCGACAGCGTCGACCTCCCGCGAGTCGACGTCGACCGCCCCGGACAGGACCGCGCCGTGAGTGCCGCCGGAGCCAGCGGCAGCCTGGGCGCGATTCTCCTCATCATCATCGCGGCGCTGACGGTGCTCGCGTTCAGCCGGCTCAGCCCCCGCTACCGGGCGTTGTGGGCGGGGTACCTGACGATCACGTTCTCGTTGGCGGCGGTGGCACTTGTCCTGTGGTTCGTGCGCGACCCGGCCCGCCAAGAGGCGGCCTTCGGCGCTTCGTCGGTGCAGCTGCGCGCCGACAGCGTCCACCTCACCTGGTGGCCGTGGGTCGCACTCGCTTGTTTTATTGCGTCGACGTTGGTCGGGGTCCTTCTCATCCCGGGATCGCCCGCGGCGGCAGTGCGACGGTTACGCCGCGCGCGGCCAGAAGTGGAATGATCTGCTCGGCCAATCTCGGTTCCAGAGCCGCGGGTTCGATTGGGCGCAGCGTGACTCCGTGGGCGACCTTCACCGACCAGATGTCGGCCAACAGGCCCGCCAGGGTGGCCGGTGTCCCGGCGTGGACGAGGGTGCCCTCACGACGTCCCGGAACCCACCCCGGCCGCTGCCGGGCAAGACCGGCGAAGGCGGCCGGAACCGAATCGGCGAGATAGACGTCGAGATCGACGAATGCGGCGGCGGCGCAGCGGGCGGTCTTGTCTGCGGCATCGCGTAGGGCCGGGGCCCGGAACCGCTCGACGCGGCCCGGGCCGGCCGCGGTGAGTTCCCGCCATTGCCCGTCGGCCTCGACCGCGAGGCGCAGCGCCGGCGCCCCGCTCACGCCGCCCCCTCGGACTCGATGCGGCGCAGTCGGCTGCGGTGGAACACCAGCGGGGTGCTCTCCAGCGTCGCGAAATGATCGGCGACCTCCAGGATCGCGATCGAGTGGTCGCCCGCGGGGATCAGGCGGTTGAGACGGGTGGTGAACCCGGCGGCCGCGCCGTGCAGGTGGACGGCCCCGTCGATAGTCGAGCTCCAGCCGAGTCCGGCGAAGCGCTCGTGTGCCGGGCGCCGGAAGCGCTCGGTGACCGACTCCTGGTCTTGGCCCAGGATGCTGATGCCCCAGTGGGGCTGATTGCGCAGTTGCGGCAGCGTCGTCGACGAATGGCCGATATTCACCGAGGCCAGCGGTGGGGTGAGGGACACCGAGGTGAAGGAGGCGACGAGCAGGCCGATCGGGCCGTCGGGACCGAGCGTGGCGACGATCGCCAGCCCGGACGGGACGTGCGCGAACGCCCGGCGCAACTCATCCGGGTCGGTCGGTGCCGGGGCTGCTAGGGCCACGGTAGGTGTGGACACGGTGGTTCCTTTCTCAGTCACGCCGTCGGGGCGGCGGGTGTCGGTGGCAGGAAGGGGGACCCGAAGCCGGAGCCCGCGAACCGCGGGTCGTCGGCGTGGCGGCCGGGGCCGCCGTCGAACAAGCCAGCCAGGCGCAATTGGGGGATGACGCCCTCGCCGAACCAGTAGAGCTCCTCGAGGTGCGGGTAGCCGGACAGGACGAACTCGTCGATGCCGAGTGCCGCATACGCGCCGATTGCATCGGCGACTTCGCGGTGACTGCCGACCAGTGCAGTCCCGGCCCCGCCGCGCACGAGTCCGACTCCTGCCCACAGATTGGGTGCGACCTCCAGTGAGCGTGGATCGCGCCACGAGCCGTTGGACCGGTGTGCGGCGTGTAGCTCGCGCATTGCGGCCTGACCGGCGGATTCGCTGCGTGCCAGTCCGGCCTGGGCGGCGGCGACGGTCTCGTCGTCGAGGGCCGACAGGAGGCGCCCTGCCTCGGCCCAGGCCGCCTCTGACGTATCGCGGGCGATCACGTGCAGGCGGATGCCGAAGCGGACCTCGCGGCCGCGCTCCGCTGCGAGCCCCCGGATCCAGGCGATCTTTGCCGTCACGGCATCGTGCGGCTCACCCCATGTCAGGTAGACGTCGGTGTGCTTGGCCGCGACCGGTCCGGCCGGTGCGGACGAGCCGCCGAAGTACAGCGGGGGTGAGGGAACCGGCAGCGTGGGTAGCGTCGCGCCCTGCACCTGCAGATACTCGCCCGCAAAGTCCACCGTCTCACCGCGCCACAACGCGGTCACGATGTCGAGGAACTCATCGGTGCGTGCGTAGCGGCCGGCCTTGTCCAACGAGTCGCCGTAGGCCAACTGGGTCGAGGTCTCCCCGCCGGTGACGACGTTGATGAGCAGGCGTCCGGGGGCGTGCTTGGTGAAAGTGGCGGCCATTTGTGCTGCCAGCGTCGGACTGATCAGGCCGGGTTGCAGTGCGAGCAGGAAGGCGAGGCGATCCGTTTCGCGCGCCACCATCGCCGTGGTGATCCACGCGTCCTCACACCACGGCCCGGCCGGGGTGAGTGCACCGGTGAACCCGAAGTCCTCCGCCGCGCGGGCGATCGCGGAGAGGTACCCGATGCTCGCGTCCCGATCACCTCCGGCCGTTCCGGTCGGGACGCCATGGCCCCCGCCGACGATCGATCGGGAGTCGCCGTAGGTCGGGAGGAACCAGTGCAGTTTGACGGTCATCGTGCGCTTTCGGTGTTCAAGGGTTGATGGTGTTGGTCAGAGGGAGGTGTGGGTGGGTGGCTGGTGCCGTCCCAGGGCCCACCGGCCTAGGTGGTGGAGTTTCCAGCGCTCCGGGTCGTGCAGGGTGTGCGTGCGGGCATCGCGCCAGAAGCGCGACAGATTGGCCCGTTCCGACGCCGAGCGGGTGCCGCCGAAGTCGAAGAGCTCGGATCCGGCGCGGCGTGCCGCTCGACCGGCCGCCACCTTGGCGGCGGCGGTCGCCAGCGATGCCTCGGCGATCCGGTCACGGACCGACGAGGATGTGCCACTGGTCGGGTCAGCGGTCGCCTCCCGGTCGGCGTCTTCGATGCGCTGCGCCGCGGTCAGCAGTAGCGACTCCGCCGACCGCACTGCTAACTCGAGATCGCCGGCCTGGGCGATCAGGTAGGGGTCGTCGGCCGCTGTGGGTCCGACCGATTCGAACCAGGGGCGCGCGGCGTTGACAGCCGGAACGATTGCGTCGAGCGCCCCGCGGGCGATTCCCACGTCGATGGCGGCGTGGATCAATTGCGCCCGGGCACCATAGGTGCCGGGCTTCTCGAGCAGCGCGGTGAAGTCGAGGACCTGGTCCTCACGCACCGCCACGCGGTCGAATCCCACCGTGCCACTGCCGGTGGTGCGCTGACCAAAGCCGTCCCAATCGTCGACGATGGTGATCCCCGGGGCGTCGGCGGCCACGTACGCGACGACCTTGCGGCCCGTCACGTCGACGGCGCGCACCGCCAGAATGTCGGCGTGCAGGGCGCCGGTGCAGTAGTACTTGACCCCCGACAACAGGAAGCCGCCGGGCGTGGTGCGCAGCGTCGTCGCATCGTCGGTGACGGTCTTGCCGGCACGTTCGGTCTGCGCGTTCGCCAAGCGGGCACCGTCGAGGATTCGCGGCCACACGCGACCAGAAAGTGCCGCAGAACCGTTGCGCCGCAGGGCTTCCAAGAACGTGAAGTGGCTTTGCGGGATCTGGGCGAGCGACGGGTCGGCGGCCGCGAGGAGTGCGACCACGCGTGCCAGCGTCGTCGGCGTGACGTCGGCACCTCCAAACGCCGCAGGGACGGTAATGGCCAAGAGTCCCGACGCGGAGAGCGCCGCAACCTCGTCGTGAGGGTGTACGCGCACCGCGTCGCGGTCACCCGCGCCCGCCGCGAAGGCGGACGCGAGTGACCGTGCGACGGTGATCGCCTCGGCATCGTCGACGATGCGTGCGTCACCCGATTCCTGATCGGTGCTGAGCAGTTCAGTCATCTCAGCTGTAGAGGCTGAACTGTGGTGCGCGCTGGTTCAGCGTCCAGTCGCCGACCTCGCGCGCCTTGTAGGCGACCGGGTCGTGCACGGTGTGGGTGCGCAGGTTGCGCCAGTGCCGGTCGAAACCGTAGGCGCTGGTGGTGGCCCGGGCGCCCTGGATCTCGAAGAGGCGCGACGCCGCCTCGAGTGACACCTTGGTGGTGAGGTACTTGGCCTCGGCGATCGCCACGGCCACTTCGGCCCGCTGCTGCGCGGAGAGCTCGGGACCGAAGGCCAAGGCCTGCGCGAGCGCGTCGCCGGCCCGGTCGGCCAGCAGCGCGGCCGCCGTGATCTGCGACTTCAGTTCACCGACGAGTTCGAGGATGTACGGATCGTCGATGGCCGCTTCCAACCCGGAGGTCTCCCACGCGCTGGCGTTGAGCCGGGTCCAGTCCAATGCCTCGGCGAGTGCACCCTCGGCGGTGCCGATGTAGAAGTTCACAAAGGCGAGCTGCCAGTGCGGCGTGACCAAGGTCTGGTAGGCGGAGAACTCCTTGCCGGTCAGCGGGTCGTCGCCGAGGATCTGCGAACGAGACACCGGGGTGTTGACGAACTCGACCCCGCCCGAGTCCGTGAGCCGCTGTCCGATGTTGTCCCAGTCGCCGAGCGGCCGGAATCCCTCGGTGTCACGGGGCAGCGCCAGGAACACCAGATCGCCCTCGAAGACGGCGGTGACCGAGAGCCAATCGGCGACGCTGGCACCGGAGGCGAAGGTGCGCCGACCGTTGAGGCGGTAGCCGTCCCCGTCACGGGTCAGCTCCAATGCGGACCCGCCACGCGGATTCTGCACACCGCCCCAGAACGAGCGCTCCTGCGCGTTACGGCGGGAGATCTCCTGAGCCTGCTCGGGGGTGCCGAACAGGTGGGGGATGCGCTGCTGGGCGTAGTGGTAGCCAAGGAGGTGGGCGATCGATGTGTCGCCGCGGGCGATGCGCCGGGTGATCTGCTGGCTCTGGCCGTAGTCGAGGCCGGAGCCGCCGAACTCGACGGGCTCGCCCACCTGCAGGAGGTCGGCCTGGCGGAGAAGGTCGATCTCGGCGACCGGGTCGGCGTTGGCCCGGTCCCGTTCGGCGGCGGTGGCCCGCAGTTCGGCGGCGACCACGTCGGCGCGGCGCAGCGCGTCGGAGAATCGGGCCTGGAGGTCGGTGTCGTTGTCGAGGGTGACGGTCATCATGTGTCCTTTGGTTGGTGGGATGGTTGGTTGGTTGGTTGGTTGGTTGGTTGGTTGGTAGTGCTGGGACTCAGGCGAGGATCCCGTTGGCGGCCAGCTCGGACTCGAGGCGTCCGCTGGTGGCCAGATCGGCCTCCAACTCCCGCACGAGCGGCAGGATCCTCGTCCCGAAGTACTCGACGTCCTCGAGGTAGTGCAGGAAGCCGAGCAGGAATAGGTTCACGCCACGGGTCTTGTAGGCGACGATCCGTTCGGCGATCTGTTCGGGCGTGCCGATCAGGCCGGTGCGGAATCCGTCGTTGTACTGGACCAGGTCGGCGAACTCGGAGTCCTGCCACATGCCCTTGCCGTTCGAGGTCGACTGACCGGCCTGCTTGACCGCCGAGCCGAAGCCGGCGACGGCCTCGGGATCGGCCTTGTCGACGATCTCGCGGAGCACGTCACGGGCCTCCCGCTCGCTGTCGCGACCGATGAGGAAGCCGTTGAGCCCGAACTTGACGGTGCGGCCGTGCAGCGCCGCCTCGGTATTGACGTCGATGACCTGCTCGGTGATGCCGTCGAAGTCCTTCCCGTTGCTGAAGTACCAGTCCGAGACGCGCCCGGCCATCGCGCGGGCGGCAGTCGAATTGCCACCCTGGAAGATCTCCGGGTGCCGCCTTCCGGCGACGTCGACGGGTTTGGGCTTCAGATCGAAGTCGTGCAGCCGATAGAAGTCGCCGTTGAACTCGGCGTGATCCGACGTCCAGATTTCGCGCAGGTAGGTGATGAACTCCTCGCTGCGGCGGTAGCGCTCGTCGTGTTCGAGCCACGGCTCACCCAGCTTGGTGAACTCGTCTTTGAACCACCCGCTCACGACGTTGACCGCGGCGCGGCCACCGGAGAGTTGGTCGGCGGTGGCGAGGAGCTTTGCCAGGACGCCGGGCTGCCAGAGGCCGGGGTGCACCGCCGCGATCACCTTGAGCCGTTCGGTGGCCAGCAGCAGTGCGAGCGAGAAGCTCGTCGACTCGTGCTGGTAGGCGGCCCCGTAGGAGGCGATATAGCGGACCTGGCTCAGCGCGTAGTCGAAGCCGTTGTTCTCGGCGAGCACGGCCAGCCGCCGGTTGTAGTCGTAACTCCAATCAGTGCGCTGCTCGATCGTGGAGACGACGAGGCCGCCACTGACATTGGGCACCCAATAGGCGAATTGCAACGGGGCCGCCGCGGCGTCGAGCCGCTCTTCGGTGCGGTTTTCGGACATGACGAAAGAGACCTCCTTGAAAGGCCGGGGATTTCGGGTGAAACGGGATGGGGCGAGTCAGATCAGAGACATCGCATGGCGCGGTGCATTCGGTGCGTCATGTCGACCATTCTGTGGCAGCACCGTCGGCCGCGGCACCCTTGTGCTCAGCGTGGTTCTTGTGTTCACCGTGGTTCTTGGGGAGACTCGAACCCGTGGTGGGCGACCTCGATCCTCGGCCGGTGGACCGGCGCGGTCCGCTGCGGCCCGAGTCGGACTGGGATGCGATCCGCGCTTGGACGGACGAGAAGTACATGCACTACGACGTCCGGACGGTTGGCCGCGGGGCGTTGCCGGCTTCGGCGATGTACTCGGTGCCGGTCGCCGAAATGACGATGACGCGCTTCAGCTACGGCGTCGAGGTCGACCTGCGCAACTTCGATTCCGACGCGGGCAACATCCTTGTACTCACCACGCTTCGAGGATGGACCCGGCACTCGACGGGCGCGCACCAGAACGCCTGCCTGACGACCGGGCAAACGTTCGTCGCCGACTGCAGCCGCACCGACTACCGGCTCGGCGCCGACCCCGACCATCTGCAGTTGAACCTGACGATCCCGCACCGGGTGCTCGCGGATCTGGCACTGCGCTGGTGGGGGACCGTCCCCGACGACCGGCTGTGGGCCCATCGGTGCGAGGTCGGCGGGCCGGACAGTCCCTGGTTGTCATTGCTGGCCTACGCCGCGCAGACAGCCGCGGTCGCGCCCGACGAGGTCGCGACCGGCCCGCTCGGCCGGAACCTGCAGGAGATGATCGCCGCTCATCTCCTCGACGACTGGGCGCGCCGCGCCGGCGTCGACTTGAGCGGCGCCCCCGGGGTCACCGCGCCCGGGTATGTGCGGGCCGCGGTGCACTACATCGACGAGCACGCGCGCGAGCTGCCGACGATCGCCGACGTGGCGACCGCGGCCGGGGTCAGCGTCCGGGCCCTGAGCGGCGCCTTCCAGCGCTACCTGGGCACGACGCCGCGGTCCTACTTGGTGGAGCGCCGGCTGCAGGGCGTGTACCGCGAGTTGTCCCGCGGCACGACGACGGTCGCGGCGGCCGCGCACGCGTGGGGCTACGTCAACATGGGCGTGTTCGCCGGTGCCTATCGTCGTCGCTTCGGCGAGAATCCGTCGGCAACACTGGCGCGGGGTTGCGGCGTCTGACGTGCCGATTGGAGACGTCGTATGCCGATTGGCGATAGCTGGCGGCGTCAGATCTGCCTACGTTGGGATGTGACACGCATCACCGACGATGGGAGACACTCATGTCCGAACTGACGCAAGCCCTGGACGCCGTTTTGGACGGCGTCGTCAATGCACCCGAACCCGCTGATCGCGTACCGGGCGTCGTCGCCACGGTGACGCGCGGCGATGCCACCGTCTACGAGGGCGCCGCGGGCGTGCGGTCCCTCGACAGCGACACCCCGATGACCACCGACACCGTGCTCGCGATCTTCTCCACGACCAAGGCGATCACCGGCACGACGGTCCTGCAATGCGTCGAAGAGGGGCTGCTCGATCTGGACGCACCCGCGTCGGACTATGTGCCCGAGATCGGCGAGATCGGGGTCCTGGAGGGCTTCGACGAGGCCGGTGCACCGGTCATCCGTGCCCCGAAGTCGCCGATCACCACGCGCATGTTGATGCTGCACACCGCTGGTTTCAGCTACTCGTTCTTCTCCGAGGAGTACCACAAGCTCAACGTCGACACCGGCCAGCCCAATGTGATCACCGCCTGCAAGGCGGCACTGACGTCGCCGCTGCTCTTCGACCCGGGCACCCAGTGGCACTACGGCACCAACATGGACTGGGCCGGGCTCGTCGTCGAGGCGATCCGCGGACAGCGCTTGGGCGAGGTGATGGCGCAGCGGGTCTTCGCACCCCTGGGCATGACGGACACGGCGTTCACCATGACGCCCTCGATGGCGGAGCGCCGTGCGGAGATCCACCAGCGCGGTGAGGACGGTTCGCTGACGCCGACCGGGCTGATCCTGCCGCAGCCGCCGGAGATCGACATGGGCGGTCACGGCCTGTACTCGACGATCCCGGACTACACCAAGTTCCTGCGGTTGTGGCTGGGCGACGGCAACGGCGAGCACGGCCGGGTCCTCAAGCCTGAGACGATTGCACAGGCGGTCAAGAACGATTTGCGCGGCGGACTGCAGGTGACGATGTTGCGCGGCGTCGAGCCGGAACTCTCGCACGACGCCGAGTTCTTCCCGGGACAGCGCAAGGGCTGGGCGCACACGTTCATGGTCAACGAGGAGCAGGCGCCGACCGGACGCACCGCCGGCTCGCTGGGCTGGGCCGGGCTGGCCAACCTGTACTACTGGATCGACCGCGAGGCCGATCTCGCCGGTATGTGGGGCACCCAGATCCTCCCGTTCGCAGACCCGGCGTCGATCGTGGGGTACCTGGAACTGGAGACGCAGGCCTACAAGTCGCTGCGCGCGTAGCTGCCGAACAAGTCATCGTCGTCGTCGACATCGTCGTCCGGGGAAGCGATCAGTCGATGTCTTCGGCGGCGATGATGCGGCGGCGCACGGCGACGAGTTGCACCTCGGGGCGGGAGGCGCCGAATCGCTCCACCTCGTCGAGGACCTCGGTGAGATGGGTGCGGTCGGGTCCGACGACGCCCACCCCGATCGCGGCCCGCCGGTGCAGGTCGAGGTGCCCGACCTCGGCGACACTCACGCCGTAGCGTCGTCGGATCTCGGCGACGATCGGTTTGACCACTGAGCGCTTCTGCTTGAGCGAGTGCACGTCGCCGAGCAGGAAGTCGAATTCACACCAGCCGATCCACATATCGGTATCAGCCTAGGGTCGGCGTCAAACGGTTTATGCCAGGCGCGTGATCCGCACCGAGACGTCGAGTTCGGATTCGCCGCTGCCGGTGTAGATGCCCTTGATCGGCGGTAGGTCCGCGTAGTCGCGGCCGGTGCCGACGGAGACATGGTGGTCGTCGATGAACTTGTTGTTGGTCGGGTCGATGCCCCACCAACCGCCAGTCCACACCTCGATCCATGCGTGGCTCTCACCCTCGACGGTCTCACCGATACCGGCGTCGTTGTGCGGGTGGAGGTAGCCAGAGACGTAGCGCGCCGGGATGCCGAGGCTGCGCAGCATGACCAGTGAGATGTGCGCATAGTCCTGGCACACCCCTTTGCGCTGGCGCCAGGCCTCAATCGCGGTTGAGTGCACCTCGGTGGTGCCGGCCTCGTAGGTGAGCGCGTCGTACACCCCGGTCACGACCGCCTCCGCAGCCGCCGCCGGCGTGAGTCCCGCGGCAGCCGCGGCGGCGAACTCGACGAGCTCGGGGTGGTGCGGCGTGTAGACGGTGGGCTGCAGCATCTCGTCGTATTCGTCGACGACCGAACCGTGGCGCAGCTGGACCCAGTCGACCGAGGCAGCCTCCTCGCTGCGCGCCTCGTTCTCCGTCTCCACGACGGCGGTCCCGACGACCTCGAGCCGGTCGTGGGGGGTGTGCAGGTCGAAGACGGTGACCTTGGTGCCCCAGTAGTCGGTGAACGTGAATTGTCGGGCACCGGGCGTGGTGTCGACGTGGTCGACGACGCTGGTCTGGCGCGAATCGTTGCGCGGCGTGATTCGTGCCTCGTTGAACGAGGTCATCACCGGGGCCGAATAAGTGAAGCCGGTGCTGTGCACCAGGCGCATGCGGGCACTCATGGCTAACCTCCGTACTCGGCGACGTCGTAGGCCAGACCGGTATCGGTCCACGTCACGTATGGCTCGATGTGGAAGTGCTCCTCGGCGATCGATTCGCTGACCGCGCGGCACGTCGCGTGGATGTCCTGCAGGTAGGCGGGCAGGTTGCGGACGATCTCGGCACGGTCGATGAACTCGATGGAGCTGCGCGCCCGGCCCAGCAGGGTGAGCGCGGTGGACTGCGATCCCACGCGGTCCGGTCGGTTGTCCAGTTCGGCCAGGTTCTTCTCGGCGACGCCCAGCGAGTGGAACACCGATCGGGGGAACAGGCGGTCGAGCATCATGAATTCGACGACGTTCTCGGTGTCGACCGCGCCGCGGTAGGCGCGGATGTAGGTGTCCTGGCCGCCCGCCGCGACGAGCAGGCTCATCCACGACAGCGCGTCGCGACGGTAGGCCGAGCGCGACATCAACAGGCGCACGGTCATGTCCACGCGCTCGATAGAACGTCCGACGATCAGGTAGCTGTACCCGTCGTCGTGGCTCAGCGTCGCATCGGTGAGGCCGGCGAACATCGCGGCGCGCTCCTTGACGTGCGCGAGGAACGCGTGCGGGCCCAACAGTCGGGCTCGGCGCTCGGCCTCGTCGAGACCCATGTAGGTCGCGTTGAGGCATTCCCACATCTCGCTGGAGATGACCTCGCGGGCACCGCGGGCGTTCTCGCGGGCGGTCTCGATGAGGCCGACGATGGACTCGGTGGAATCGCGGTCGTAGCCGACCTTGTCGACCAGCGACCACACCGACTGCGGCTTGTCGTCGGGCGTGAAACCGAGGATGGCCATGACGTGGCGGACCATCGAGTCGGTATCAACGGTGGCGTCTTCCAGCATCTGCTGGACTGCCACGTCGAGGATGCGGGCGATATCGTCGGCGCGTTCGACGTAGCGGCCGATCCAGTACAAGGAGTCGGCGTTGCGGGCGAGCATCATCGGGCGGCCTCCGCATCTCGTCCCTGTTGCTGTTGCTGTTGCTGCATCTGGCTGTCGCCGATCCGCGTGGGCGGCGGTTCGATTTCCGGCGCAGCCAGGGAGGCGGGCGGGATATCGGCGTCGACGAGCTCGTCGTCGTTGACCTCGCCCGGCGCGGCCGGGGCCGACGTCGCCAGCACCCAGGTGTCCTTCGAGCCGCCGCCCTGGCTGGAGTTGACGACCATCGAGCCTTCCTCGAGTGCCACGCGGGTCAGGCCGCCGGGCAGCACCCAGACGGACTCGCCGTCGTTGACTGCGAAGGGGCGTAGGTCGACATGGCGCGGTTGCAGGGTGTCGTCGAACAGTGTCGGGTTGGTCGACAGCGACACCAGCGGTTGGGCGATCCACCCGCGCGGGTTGGCCTCGATCCGCTTGGCGATGGCGTCGAGCTCCTCGCGCGTTGCGAACGGCCCGAAGACGATGCCGTAGCCGCCGCTGCCCTCGACGGGCTTGATGACCAACTCGTCCTTGCGGCGGAGCACCTCGGCGCACTCGTCGGGCAGCCAACACCGCAGGGTTTCCACGTTGCGCAGCAGCGGTTCCTCGCCGAGGTAGTAGCGGATGATCTCGGGGACGTAGGTGTAGACCAGCTTGTCGTCGGCGACGCCGTTCCCGATGGCGCTGGAGATGACGACGTTGCCGGCCCGTGCCGCATTGACCAGGCCCGCGACGCCCAGCATCGAGTCGGGCCGGAACTGCAGCGGGTCGAGGAAGGCGTCATCGATGCGCCGGTAGATGACGTCGACGCGGGTCTGGCCGTCGGTGGTGCGCATGTAGACGACGTTGTCGCGGCAGACGAGGTCGCGGCCCTCGACCAGCTCGATACCCATCTGCCGAGCGAGCAGGGAGTGCTCGAAGTATGCCGAGTTCGCGACGCCGGGGGTGAGCAGGACGATGTTCGGTTCCTCGGCCCCCGACGGTGCCGAGGCCTGTAGTGCCCGGCGCAGATGGCGCGGATAGTCGCGTACCGCGCGGACGCGGTGGGTGGCGAAGAGGTCGGGGAAGACGCGGGCCATGGTGCGCCGGTTCTCCATCACGTAGGAGACACCCGACGGGGAGCGGACGTTGTCCTCGAGGACCCGCAGCTCGTCGTTCTCATCGCGGATCAGGTCGATGCCGGCGACGTGGATACGGACGCCGTTGGGCGGCCGGATGCCCGACGCCTGGCGGTGGAAGTGCTCACACGAGTTGATGAGGCGGCGTGGGACGACCCCGTCGGCGAGGATCGCTTGCTCGCCGTAGACGTCGTCGAGGAACATCTCCAGGCCCCGGACGCGCTGCGTGATGCCGGCCTCCAGGCCGCGCCACTCAGCGGCGGAAATGATCCGGGGGATGGGGTCGAGGGGGAACGGCCGTTCCTTGCCCGAGAGGGAGAAGGTGACGCCCTGGTCGATGAAGGCGCGTCCGAGCGCGTCGAGTCGCGCGCGCAGGTTGGCCGGGGCGATCGAGCCGATCGCGTCGGCGATCCCGAGGTAGGGCTCGCGGACCGCGCCGTCGGGGTGGAACATCTCGTCGATGGCCCGCTGGTCGAATCCGGCGCTGTAATGGCTGAAAGTCGCACCGCTGGGGGAGGGGGTCGGACCAGGCTGTGGCGACGCGGTCGGCTTCATACGGGCATCGTCCTCATCGCGTGTTGACGGCTGGGGAAATCAGTGTTGCACAGGCGTTAACACCGCTGTGTCCGTTCCAGACGTCGCGAAGGGGTGAGCCGGGAATTAGTAGCCGAAGACGCCGGCGGTGCCGTTGGACAACCACGTCAGACCGTCGAAGATCTGGTTGCGCGGCGCGACCAACCAGATCGTCGGGCTCACCGAGCGGCCGCACCGGACGTGGACGCGGTGGGCGCCGGGGGTCACCCGGTCACCACGCAGAGTCAGAGAGGTGATCGCCGGTGGGGCGGCCTCGCGGGCGGCCGCTGCTTCGGCGTGCGCGGGGCGGGGCACCGGGGTGTTGAGCCGACGGTCGTCGAGGTAGGCGCGGCAGACGGTCGTGCGCTTGGCCGACGATCCGCGGTCGTAGGTGATCTGCCAGTCGGTGTCTCCGGAGCTGGTGACCGCGAGTGTGGGCATTGGTGCTGCATCTGCCGTGCCGATGCCCGGCCCGATGCCGAGCGCGAAGGCGCCGAAGGTTGCCAGTCCGATTGCCAGGTACTTCCGAGGGGCTGTCACGGGCAGATAATATCAGAAATATGACATTGGTTGAATGGATCTTGCTCGTCGTCGGTGTTCTTGCGGTGGTCGGATTGGCGGCGCTGATCGCCTTGGCGGTGGCCGTCGGCCTGGCCCGTCGCCCGGACCGTGCGGCGGTCGCGGTGATCGATCCGGACGGGCTCGACGAGTACTTCGACCGCGGTGCGGCGTTCGCTGCGACGGTCGTCGAGCGCACGCCGTTGTCGGCATCGGAGGTGTTCGGCCGACTCTCCGACCGGGCTTATCTGAGTAGCCTGCCGTTTCTGCAAGGGCCCGTTTGGTTGGATTCGACCACGTCGAGCGGCGTTGGCGTCGGCGCGCGACGAACCATGTCGGGAACCGTGTATTCGGTGTCTGAACAGGTTATTTGTTACGAGCAGGACTCCCAGATCGCACTGACTGGGACCGCGGTGTGCATCCCTGCGACGATTCGCTGCTTCGCCGAGCGCTTCACCGTCGCGCCTGCCGAGCGTTCCGGGGTGACCGAGGTGACGTGGACCGTGGCCGGCACGCCGGCCTGGGTGGGTTTCCTGCCGTGGCGCTGGGGTGCGCCGCTGGTCTCTCCGGTACTTGCGTTCGTCCTACGCCACATGCTGCGGCTCGGCACGTTCCGGGTTCCGCGCGCAGCGGGGTGAGTGCGTTCGACCAGTTCTTCAGGAGTGTCCAACGGGACCAAAGGCCCTGTTTCACATTTCATATATGAAACATGCTACGGTCAAGCTCGCTGTGACAGCAGCCACATGCCGAGGGTCTAGAGCCCCCGGTTCACCAGTCACGAGTCGACTATGGGGGTCAGCCGATGGCGTTTGAACTACCCGCCTCGCGCGGGCCGGTTCGCGATCTCGCCGTGGAGGCCGGGCACACGCTCGGATTCGCACTGCAGGCGATCGGTGCCCTGGTCGTGTCGATCCTGCGGTTCCGTCTGTCCATCACCGAGACGCTGAACCAGATCGTGTTCATCGGCCGGGTGAGCACCGGACCGTCGTTGCTCCTGATGATCCCGGTCGGCGTCTTCATCGCGGTGTCGGTGGGCGAGCTCGCCGGGCGTATCGGTGCGGGCGGCTACTCGGGCGCGGTCGTCGCCTTCGTCATCGTCGGGCAGGCGGCAGCACTGGTGTGCGCCCTGATGATGGCCGGTGTTGCGGGATCGGCGATCTGCACCGATCTCGGTTCGCGCAAGATCCGCGAGGAGATCGACGCCATGGAGGTGATGGGCCTCAACGTCATCGAGCGGCTCGTCGCGCCGCGGATCGCTGCGGCCATCGTCGTTTCGCTCGTGTTGTGCTCACTGATCACCGTGACCGGCGTCGGGGCGTGCTACGCGTACCACATCTACGTCCAGCACCTGCCCGCCGGCGCATTCATGTCGACGTTCAGCCAGTACGGGCGCATGTCCGACTTCGTCATGGCGCTGGTCAAGGCGACGATGTTCGCGCTCCTGTCTACCATCGTCGCCACCTTCAAGGGATTGCACGCCCGCGGCGGGCCCAGTGGCGTCGCGGACGCGGTCAACGAGGCCGTGGTCATCGCATTCGCGCTGGTGTTCATCTTCAACACGATCCTGTCGCAGGTGTACACGGTGATCGTGCCAGCGGTGGGGGCGTACTGACATGGTCGCGACAACAGATATGCGCCGCCGCTCGGCCCTGGGCTACCGCACGCGCGTGGCCCCGCTGGTCGACCACACCGTCCGATTCGGCGAGTACGTCACCTTCGTCTTCCGTGCGGTCGCCGCGATCCCGTACACGCTGGTCCACTACCGCAAGCACGTCATCCGCCAGATCGCCGACATGACCTTCGGAACCAAGTCGCTGCTATCGGGCGGCGGGACCATGGGCATCGTGCTGGCGATGTCACTGGCCGCGGCCATGATGCTCGGCGTCGAGACGTATCGCGGACTCCAACTGGTCGGCATGACGTCGCTGTCGGGCATGCTCGCGGCCATTGCCAACACACGGGAACTGGCGCCGGTGGTCGTCGCCATCGCGCTCGCGGCCAAGGTCGGAACCGGCTTCACCGCCCAGATCGGGGCGATGCGGATCTCCGACGAAATCGCCGCCCTCGACGTGATGGCGATCCGCTCCATCCCCTTCCTGGCTACGACGCGGATGATCGCGGCGATGGTCTGTGTGCTCCCGATCTACATGATCGGCCTGCTTGCCAGCTACATCGCCACCCGCGCCGTAGTGGTCTGGTACAACGGCGAGTCCTCGGGTACCTACGACTACTTCTTCCACCTGGCCCTCACCCCGACGGACCTGCTCTATTCGGCGATCAAGGCGGTTGTGTTCGCCGCCATCGTGACCCTGGTGCACTGCTCCTACGGCTACTTCGCCAGCGGCGGTCCCGAAGGCGTCGGCCAGGCGGCCGGACGGGCATTGCGTACGTCGATCCTGGCGATCGGGATCTTCGACGTCATCTTCACCTTCGGCCTGTGGGGCCTCGTCCCGCAGATCCCGGGATTGGGGTTGTAGTCGATGACGGTCATGCTCCCCGGTAAAACGGTGTCGCGCACCCGATATGCGCTGCGCGCCGTCGCAGCGGTCCTGGTGATCGCTGTCTTCTCGCTGTGGATGGTGTCGCGCAGCACCGGATCGTTCTCCTCCAACCCGTCGGTGTACGCGCAGGTGCCGGTCTCGGTCGGGCTCATCACCGCCGGCGCCCCGGTCCGCTACCACGGTGTCAAAGTCGGGGAGATCGGCTCGATCAAGGCGGGCACGACGTCGTCGCAGGTCGGGCTGACCATCGACCGGGACGCGATCGACAAGATCCCGTCGACGGTCATGGTCCGGGTCTTGCCGCGCACCTTCTTCGGCGACATCTACGTGCAACTCACCCCGACGCCGGGTTCGGCGCCCGAATCAGCCCCCGCGCTGACTCCCGGCGCCCAGATCGCCGTCGACAGCGGGCCCGACGCGATCAACCTGTACAACATCTTCGCCAAGCTGTCGGCGCTCATCGCAGAGATCAAACCCGACGAGGTGAACGTCGCCCTCGCCGCCGTCGACAAGGCGATCGGCGGCCGAGGGGCTGAGCTCGGGATGATGATCGACAACTGGTGGAGCGCCTCGCAGGAGCTCGAGTCGACGATCAACCGGTTCGTCGACGCCACGCCGACGTTCGCGCGCGTGGCCGAGTCGCTCAAGCGCGCCACGCCGGCCATGATGGACACCCTCGCCTCGGTGGCCAGCATCTCTCGCGGCATCGTCGACCACGCTGATTCGCTCGCCGACTTCTTCACCTCGGCCAGCGGTTACCTGGGCTCGGTCGGTCCGTTCGTGGCCAAGCAGCGCAAGAACCTGATCACCATCGTCGACTCCACCGGGATCATCCTGGGCACCGTTGCCGACAATCCCTCGGGGATCACGCGGACGGTGCTCGAAGCGAGCAAGTTCGGCAAGGCGGGCACCATCCTGTTCTCGTCGGGCCGATTCAACATCACCGCGGTGCCCACCTTCTCCGAACCGCAGCCGTATTCGGCGGCCGATTGCCCGACCTACGGGTCGATGCGCGGCGCCCAGTGCTTCGGTAAGCGGTCGCTGTGGGGCGCCGGGTCCCCGCGCGATGCCGGCCAGCGCAACGGGACGATCCTGCACCCGGCGAAGCCACGAACGGCACCCGCGAGTAGCACCGACCCGGCCGTGATCGACGGCACCGCCGAGGCGAGCTCCCTGCGGGGCCTGGAGGGCGTGGTGACCGGTACCGCCGGAAGGCCCGGCGCCACCGCCTCGGGGCGGCCCAACCCGGCGACGACGATGATGCTCGGACCGATGGTCCGTGGCGCGGAGGTGAGTGTCCGATGACCCGGCTGTCGATTTCGACGGTGATCAAGGCGGCGCTGTTCGTCGTCATCGGCGTCGTCGCGTTCTCGCTGATGAGCAACACGCTGCGATCCCCGGTGCGCGGCGCGACCTCCGACTACATCGTCAACTTCGCCGACGTCGAGGGCCTCGTGGCGGGCAACCCGGTCAAGATTTCCGGTGTCCGCGTCGGTCGCGTCGCCGACATCGACCTCGTCCCGCAGGAGGACGGGACCGCCCGCGCCCGCGTAAAGGTGAAGATCGAACGGTCCCAACCCGTGCCCGAACACGTGCACGCGGCGGTCCGTTATGGCGACATGCTCGGGGCCCGCTACATCGCACTGTCCGACGCGGGGCCCGATGCGCCCCGACGCAGCGGCAACGAGATCCCCGTCACGGCCACCACCGGTCCGGTCAATCTGACCGCCCTGATGAACGGGTTCGCACCGCTGTTCTCCGCACTCGACCCCAAGCAGGTCAACGACCTGGCACAGGGATTCGTCGATACGTTCGCCGGACGCACCAAGTCGGTGCACCTGCTGCTGCGCCAGATCGCCTCGATGGGGCAGAACCTCGCTGCCAATGGAGCGGTCTTCGGTCGGCTCGTCGCCAATCTGAACACGCTGATGTCGACGGCCGACATGCGCAGCGCGCAGCTCACCGAACTGTTCAACGGCCTGGGCCAGTTGACGTCGGCGGTCGTCGGCGGCGACGGTCAGTTGACCGCGCTGCTCGATTCAGGTGATCGGGCGGTCGCCTCACTGGCCCAGATGATGACGACCGCCGGCGACTCTTTCGCCAGGTCGTTGACCGGGTTGCGCGGGGTGACGAAGTCGTGGATGGCGAACACGCCGGCCTTCGAGACCTTCCTCGACCGCTTCCCGGTGATGGCCGACCGCATCAACCACAGTGGGCGCTACGGGGGCTTCATGATGCTCTACCTCTGCAACTTCACGCTCAAGGCGTGGGATCTCGAGGCGAACATCTTCGGTCCGCTGCACTCGCCGGTGTGCCGGTAGGGGGGTGACGCAGCAATGTTCCTAGTCCGACTCATCGACGTCTTCGTCGGCGTCCTGGAGTTCATCTTCAAGTCCGACAAGCGCGGCCAAGGCGCGTCGCCGGCGGTCCTGGGCACCGCCGGGATCGTCACCCTTGTCACGCTGATGCTGCTGGCGACCGGCCTGCCGCAGTGGCGCTACCTGGCCCGCACCGACTCGTATTCGGCCGAGTTGGCCAATGCTGCCGGTCTGACGACTGCCGACCCGGTCGTCATCGCAGGTGTTCCGGCTGGGCGGATCGAGGCCATCCGACTGGCCGGCGATCGGGTCCGCGTCGAGTTCCGTTTGGACCGCAAACAGCCGCTGGGTGATCAGACCCGGGCCACGGTGCGGCTGCGCACCGTGCTGGGCAAGCGCTTCTTCGAGGTGGTCCCGGCGGGCCGGGCGAGCCACAGCCGCACGATCCCGCTGGCCCGTACCGACTCGCCGTACACGCTCGATGACGTCTCCTCCGACGCGGTGCGCTCCTCGAACGAGGTGGACCCGACGGTGGTGCGGGCGATGCTGACCGCGATGGAGTCGATGGTGCCCAATCCGGATGACCTCTCGGGGGCGCTCGCGGGTGCGGGCGGGGCCGCTCTCGCGATCTCCGGGACGGGCGACCAGATCGACCAACTGCTGCGGATGTCCAAGCGCCTCGCGCAAGTTGGTGCGGCGCAGTCGGATTCCATCGCCACCGCGATGTCGAACACGCAGACCATCGTCCAAACACTGGTCGTGCGCCGCTACGTGCTGACCAGGCTGGCCGACAACCTGCGCCTCGTCCTGGCGAAGATGGCGCAGACGTTCCCCACCATTCCGATGGGGGAGTTGACGACCAACATCGTCAACGTCACCGGGACGTTGAAGAACAACGCCGCAACGATCGACCAGATCCTCAAGAAACTCCCGCCGTCGATGCGGACGATCACCGACGCCACCGGCAACGGCAACTGGGCCGACGTCGTATCACCGTCGGTCGTGATCCCCGACGGCCTGTTGTGCGTGCTCGGAACGATGCAGGGGTGTAGCTGATGGCTTTTCGTCAAGTCCGCGAAGTCCGGGTGCGCAAGCGCTACGGCGGCAAGGTCATGACCGTGCTGCTGCTGGTGACCGCCCTGGTCTACGGCAGCTGGTACTTCCTGCTGCGCGACCCGCAGATCCGTACCGTCGGTGCCGACTTCGCATTTGTGAACGGGCTGTACACCGGCTCCAAGGTGACCATCCTGGGTGTCCCGGTCGGGCGTGTGGAAGAACTCACGCCCAAGGGTGACCACGTGCACGTCCGGATGACGCTGCCGCGCGACATCGAGTTGCCGGCCGATGTGGGCGCTTACGTTCTCAACCCGTCGGTCATCAGCGACCGACACCTGGAACTGGCGCCGGTCTACACCGCGGGCCCGAAGTTCCCGCAGGACGGCACGATCCCGCGCGAGCGGACCAAAGCGCCGATCAGCTTCGACCAGCTGATGGGCAGCCTGGGCACCCTCACCAAGATCCTCGGGCCAAGCGACGCTCCCGGCGCCACGGACGTGGGGACGCTCCTGAACCGGACCGCGCAGGCGTGGCAGGGCAAGGGGACCGATTTCAACCAGGCGCTTACCGAGTTGTCGGTGGCCAGCGGAGTATTCGGTGCGCGTGCCGACGACATCGGCGGACTCATCACCAGCCTCAACCAGTTGATGACGACGTTCCAGGCCAAGCAGGTGTCGCTGGACGGCCTCATCCGGTCGATGGGCGATCTGTCGGCACAGTGGCAGGCGGCCAACCAGGATGTCGCCACGCCGATCAAGGACTTGCGCACCGTGTTCGACCAGATCAACGGATTCGTGATGGCGCACGGCAACGACGTCGGGACGGTCGCGGCCAACCTCGACGAGCTGGGCAAGGTCCTCGTCGCCAATCGCGCCGGGTTCGCCGAGTTCATGGATCTGGCGCCGCTGATGCTGCAGAACCTCTCGAGCACGATCGGCCCCGACCGTCGAGGTCGGATCCGGTTGAACGTGTCGACGACGCTGACGCAGTTCAAGACGCTCAAGCCGCTGTGCGACCGGTTCCCGATGCCACTGTGCATCGGTGCCGGGTTGACCAACCCGATCGGCTTCCCCATCTCCAGTTCCGATCCGTTGGGCATCGTCTCGGCGATCACCGGCGGCCAGCTGCCCCCCAAGCCGGGACAGCCGCGATGAGCGCGCACGGCTGGCGGCTGATCGTCGTAGCACTCGGGGGCATGCTCCTGCTGAGCGGCTGCGGCGTCGGGCTGCAGGACCTGCCGGTCGGCGGCGCACGCAACACCATCGACGTCGTCGCGCAGGTCGATACCGCCGACGGCGTGGTCGACGGTGCCGACGTGATCTCCGGCCAGCAGGTGATCGGACGGGTCACCGACGTCGCGCTGCGCGATGGGCGGCCGGAACTGACCCTGTCGCTGGACAAGACCGCCGATCTGCCGCAGAACGTGACCGCGACCGTCGAGATCCCGTCTGCCCTGGGCACGCCGTTCCTGCGGCTGCAGAGCCCACCGTCGCCGCAGGGCCGTCTGCAGGCGGGGGCGACGATCCCCGCGGATCGGACGTCGGTCGGCCCGCAGGTGGAGGGCACCCTCGCCGCCATGGGCAACGTCCTGTCGGGCAGCGGCATGACTCAGTTGCAATCGGTGATGGCCAGCCTCAACACGGCGTTCGCGAATCGGTCGGACAAGGTCGCCGACCTGATCGCCACTCTCAACCGGCTACTGGCCCGCTCGTCGCACTACAACGCCGACTTCAACCGGGCGATGCGCGCGGCTGCCGACGCGACGGCGCTGATGGCCTCGCGCCAGCAACAGGTCGAGGCGTTCCTCGGCGAGACACCGCGTGCGGTATCGGTCTTGGCTGGACAGCGCGACCGGATCGCCGCACTGATGACGCAGACGACGAATCTCGCCACCAACCTCGACGCCATCACCCGTGGTCGTCAGGACCGGCTCAACGCGCTGGTGCCCGACGCGGCCAAGCTCGTCGACTCGCTGGCCGCGTTCAACTCCGGCGTCGGCGCCACGTTGGCGAACATGAACTCGTTCATGGCGAATTTCTCGCGTGCCATCCGCGGCGACTACCTGGTCTTCGACGGTGCGCTGGACATCCCGGGCGGTATCGACAAGATCATCACCGGCGGATTGCTGGGCTCCGGTCAGCCGCTGCCGACGCCGGGTGAGATCGGCGACATCCTCTCGGGCGGGCTGTGGCGCGATCGCACCCACCCCGCCCCGACCGCTCGGCCCAAGAAGAGGGGACCGCGATGAAGCTGACCGACCGCCTTCCGACGGGCATGCTGCAGTTCCTTATCTTCCTGGTGGTGTCGGCCATCGTCATCCCGGTGGGGATCAATTACATCGCCGGACCGGAGGGCTTCGGCGCCAAACTGCGCTTGCATGCCCAGATGCAGAATGCTTTCGGCCTCACCGCAGGTACGGGTGTGACGCTGCGTGGCGTCGACGTGGGCACGGTCTCGTCGAGTTCGCTGGACCCCGACGGAGCCGGCGCTCGGGTCGACCTGGTGCTGCGCGGCGGCACCAGGGTGCCAGCGGACTCGTTCCTGCAGATCACGATGGCGTCGATGGCCGGTATCCAGAGCGTCGACATCATCCCCAGCAGCGACGACGGGCCGTACCTGTCCGACGGCGACTCGATCGCGGCGCCGGCGGAGAAGCAGCCGCTGCAGATGGACCAAATCATCGGCGAGGCGGCGAAGGTCCTCGAGACCTTCCACGGCGGATCGGTGGCGACCATCGGCGCCGAGCTCTACCGGGCGTTCGGTTCCGACGGCGAGCCGCTGGCCAAGCTGGTGGCCAATTCGTCGGCCTTGGCGAAGCTGGTCGCGACCAATGCACCGATGCTGCGCGGGATCCTCACCGAATGGCTCGACGTGCTCGACGCCATGGGCGCGACGACCGGAACCTTCGAATCGGGGATGGCCTCGGCGGCGTCGTTCACCGACCAGCTCGATGCGAACCAGCCGACGTTCGTCTACCTGCTCGACCGCTCGCCGCGCGCGTTGACCCACGCGCAGCAGCTGTTCGACAAGTACCGCGGTACGTTCGGCGGAGTGCTGGCCAACCTCGTCGTCGTCGAGCCGATCATCAGTGACCGCAGTGCGTCGCTGCAGACCGGGCTCAAGGCGATTCCCCAGGGTCTGATCGACCTCCGGTCCATCGTCAAGGGCAACCGTGCGGACTTCGCGTTGATCGCCACGCAGGGGCCGGTGTGCATGTTCTACGACGAACCGCGGCGTGCGGTCGGCGACCTGTCGCCATCAGCGCCGAACCTGGTGCGCTACTGCCCGCCCGGCGACGGGTTCGGCCAGCGCGGTGCCATCAACGCGCCGCGGCCCAACAACCTGGGCACCCGGGACTGGCGATCACCGGGGTCGCCGTCGGGGCCGCCGACGGTCACCGACCCGGCGCTGATCCCCAACGGTGCCGAACTCCTCCAGATGTGGGAACAACTCCTCGAAAGGACGCGAAATGGCAACTGAGACGCTTGCTGCGGACACCACCGAAACCACCGACGAGGCCGTCGTGGCTGAGACCACCGACACCGCCGAGACCGTCGAGGTGAAGCGCCGCGCCACCGCGGTGCGCTCGGCACCGGCCAAGCGCCGTGCTACCACCTCCGAGTCGGGCACCGGCACGCCCCGCGCTGCGTCGAAGGCGGTGTCGTCGGGCGGCCCGAGCCGTAAGAATGCGCTGCTCGCCGCGGTGATCGCGCTGCTGGTGGCCGCCACCGGATTCTTCGGGTACCACTACTTCACCGGTGCCGACCGGGCCGACAACCCGCAAACGCGATCCGAGGTGGTTTCGGTCGCCAACGACTACGCGACGAAGCTGTCCAGTTTCGACTACCGGGATCTGAACAAGAACCGCAAGTCGATCACCGCAATGTCGACGGCCGACTTCGGGAAGAAGTACGACGAGATGGTCAAGGCGCTGACCGAGATCGTCTCCAACGGCAAGGGGGTCGCCACCGCCGAGGTGACGAACTCGGCCGTGGAGTCGATCAACGGCGACAAGGCCACCGTCATCGCATTCGTCAACCAGAAGGCGCGCAACGTCGTCGCCCCCGACGGGAAGAACCAGCCATATCGGATGGTCGTGAAACTCGTGCGGACCGACGGCACCTGGCTCGTCGACGACGTGCAAACCGTGTAGCCGTAGAGCATTGTGGAAGGAACAAGGAGCACCATGACGATCAGCAACCATCCGATGAGCTCGGACTACCACGAGATGACTGCGGGCAGCAGCGCACTGGCGCCGGAAGGGCAACCGTCGATGACGGGGGGACACACGTTCAAGTACACGCCCGACCTCGAGTCGACGGTGCCGGAGCTGCGGACCTCCGACACGCGCATCGAGATCACCACGCGTCGGCGTCGCCTCACCAGCCTGCGCAAACCGGCACAGATCTCCGAGGCCATCGATTTCTGGTCGTTGGCCGGCGCTGCGGCAAATGTGGTGATGCAGCTCGGGTGGCCTGAAGTCGCGTACGGCGTGATGGAGAGCAAGGTCGAGTCCGGGTCGCTGATGAAGCACCCGTGGAAGCGGGCGCGCACCACCTCCCAGTACCTCGCCGTCGCCGTCCTCGGTACCGACGAGGAGAAGGAAGCCTTCCGCGAGGCCGTCAACTCCGCGCACCGTCACGTCAAGTCCGATGACCGGAGCCCAGTCAAGTACAACGCGTTCAACCGCGAGCTGCAGTTGTGGGTTGCGGCGTGCCTGTTCATCGGCGTCGAGGACAGTCACCAGCTGCTGCACGGCGTGATGAGCGAGGAGGATTCCGAGGAGTTCTACCAGTCGGCGAAGACGCTCGGCACGACGCTGCAGGTCCCCGACGACATGTGGCCGGCGACGCGTAAGGACTTCGACCACTACTGGAACGTGGCGTGCCAGCGGGTCGTCATCGACGACACGACGTGCGAGTTCCTCAACGACCTCGTCGACCTGAAGATGATCAACCCGCTGATCCGGTTGCCGTTCGTGAATCTGCTGCGCTTCCTGACCATCGGCTTTCTGCCACCGCTGTTCCACCGGCAGTTGGGCCTGGAATGGACCGAGGACGACCGTCGCCGGTTCCAGCACCTGTTCACCTTCGTGTCGATTGTGAACAAGTTCCTGCCGAAGTTCCTCCGCCAGGGTGCCACGCGCGTTCTCATGAAGGACTTGAAGTTCCGGATGAAGCACCAGCGGGACATGATCTGAGACCTCCGGGCCGGCAGGGCGTTCGAGGGGTGCGCCCCGCCGGCCCGGACATTTCGACAGGCGCAACTCCGGGTGCGTGGAAAGGAAAGGATGACCATGGCAAACCTGCGCAGGACACAACTGCCCGACGAGGTCGCCGCGGACCTGCGGGACCGGATTCTCACCGGACAGATCCGTCCCGGGGAGTTCATCCGTCTCGACGAGGTGGCGGCCGAACTCGGGTGCAGTGTGACACCGGTGCGCGAGGCGCTGGTCACCCTGCGCGGCGAGGGACTGGTCAAGTCGTCGCCGCACCGCGGATTCATCGTCGACGAGCTCAAGCGCAGTGACATCGTCGATATCTTCTGGATGCAGTCGCAGCTTTCTGCGCGGCTCGCGGTCCACGCGGCGGCGAATCCGGACCTGCCGGACTGTCTCGCCGATCTCACCGCGATCGTCGACGAGTTCGAGGGCGCACTTGCTGCCGGTGACGGCCGGCGGATCATGGACAGCGAATACCGCTTCCACCGGGCCATCCATCTGGCTGCCGACAGCAAGAAGCTCGCCTGGTTCCTGGTCGCCGCGGCGAGGTATACCCCTTACAGCCTCTACAGTGAGGACCGCGAATGGGGGGCGCAGGCGGTGGAGAGCCACCGCCGGTTGATCGGCCACCTCGCGCGAGGGGATTCCGAGGCGATTACCGCCGAAATCCACAGCCGTTTCGTCGATGCTCGTGAACGACTGATCCGGGAGCTCGAGTTGCGCGGGTTCTGGGAGGATTCGCCCGCACCGGCCGCAGAATCGGCCACCGCCTAGGGCGCGGCGTGTCGGAGCCGACATGCCGCACATAGGTTGAGACGACACCCGGGGGAGATGGCAGACTAGATCAGTGCCCGAATACATGAGCTATGAGGAGTTTGGCCGCCGGTTCTTCGAACTGGCCGTCACCGAGCCGCGCGTCGGGGCGGCATTTGCCTCGATCGCAGGCGAGAGCTTCGACGTCGGACCGCTGCCAACCGGACCGGGCGGAGTCGTGAAAGTCTTGGCCCGGGTCAAGATCGACGAGCCGGGGATCACGCGCTCGGTCGAGGATTTGATCCGGTTCACCGTGCAGATCCCGCTGCGGATCAACATCGAGATCGACCTGAAGCTCGATCGGCTGCGCTACGACGTCGACGGACTGATCACCCTGCCGCTGACCGTGCACGCCGTCGAGCCGCTGCAAATCCACTTCGACGTCGACCCGCCGAAACCGGGCGACGTGCACGTCGACGTCGCATCGCGCAATATGCGCGCGGAGCTGGTCCGGAACCTGGCCCAAGTCGACGACGAGGTGCGCCGCGTCATCGCCAAGCAGGTCGCCGAGGAGATCAACAAGCCCGAGGTCCGCGCCGCGCGCATCATCGACGTCGACGCGCAGCTGGCCGCCGCGATGGACCCGAAGTCGGTGGGCGAAGGAGAGGAAGAGCCCACCGACATCGAGGTCGTCGTGGTCGACGAGGACGAGCGCGCCTACGAGGGTCGCGTCTGACCGTCAGGACTGGTTGGCAGCCTCGTTCTCGGCGATGGCCTTGTCGATGTCGAGGTCGCGGATGCGGCCGATGAGGTCCTCCAGTGCTTCCGGCGGCAGCGAGCCGGGCTGGTTGAACACCATGTAGCCCTTCTTGAACGCCATCACCGTCGGGATCGACCGGATGTTGGCAGCCGCAGCGAGGTCCTGCTCGGCCTCGGTGTCGACCTTGGCGAACACGATGTCGCCGTGCTTCTCCGAGACGCGCTCGTAGATGGGGGCGAACTGTCGGCACGGGCCGCACCAGGAGGCCCAGAAGTCGACCAGCACGATCTCGTTGTCGGTGATCGTCTGATCGAATGCCGCTGCGGTCAGGTTTGTGGTTGCCATGACCCGTTCAACGCGATCGGTCGGCGATCTGTTCCATCCGTTGCCGATCTGGCCGTGCAGCGGCCCGCGTCGCAATGGTGCGACGCGTCGACCAGTCGGCGGCGGCGAAGGTCGCGGCCATGGCGCGCAGTACGCCGGCCAGGTCGTTGCGCGACCCGAGGTAGGCGCGCTGGGCTGCCGCGTCGGCGCTGAAGAACGCGGTGAAGAAGCGCTCGGTGCCGGATGCGTCGAGGTCGGCGAGCACCGCCAGCCCGCGGTGGCGCAGCCGGTACACCGCCCGGGCCCGATGCGGCCACAGCGCCGACCGGGGGTCGCGCCCGGTGATGATTGCCTCGACGACGGTGTCGGCGCAGCGCAGCGAGGCGGCCAGGCTGTACCCGGTTGCCGGGTGCATGAGGCCGCCGGCGGCGCCGAACCGCAGCGGCTGACCGTCGTCGATCCACGGCGGGCGCCGATCGTCGGCGAGGGGGAAGTCGACCACTTCGACCGGGGCGGTGTCGCGATCGCCAGTCCAGCCGGGCGGCGTGCCGCGTGCAGCCCAGCGACGTGCCATTTCGGTCACCGGGGGCGCACTGCCGGCCAGGAAGGTCTCTTCGACGAGGAAACGCCCATCGCCCAGAGGCACCCGATAACTGAACGTCGGCGGTGTGGGAGTCCCGGGCGCCGGTGGACGCCAATCCATGAGCACGGTCTCCGCGTCGGAGTCGAGGTGGCCGATGACGCCATAGGCGCGCTGGCGCGGGGCGGCGGTGTTCCAGGAGGCTCTCCGCCCGCTCGCGTCGACGACGACGTCCGCTGTCAACGTGCTGCCGTCAGACAGCGTGACCCGGCGGGCGTCGGCATGCACTGACGAGGCGGTGACTATCGTCACCTCCGACAACGACAGCGCGGCCCGAAGACGGGTGTTGTCGAGCGCCGCGTAGGGACGGGGAAGCACCTGCCGCTGCGGCGTGTAGGCCGTGATGGTCTCGCTGCGAGAGGCAAAGCACTCCGGGGAGAGCCAGTCGGGTAGCTCGTCGACGAAGACTCCGAACGTCTGTGACCAGGGGCGCAGCGGATCGGGGTCGATGAGCACGACGCGGAGGCCCGCCGCGGCGGCCCGGTGCGCCAGCGCGGTACCCGCCGGTCCCGCGCCGATGACAGCGAGGTCGGCGGTCGCGTGCGGGGCACCGGTGGACATGGCGCTCAGGGTAGCGAGGCGGCGCGGCGAACGATTTCAGACCCGCCCAGTGCGGACCGTAGACTCGATTGGTCATGATCACCGCCACTGACCTCGAAGTCCGCGCGGGCGCCCGGACCCTGCTGGCGGCGCCCGACACGGTGCTGCGCATCGGCCCCGGTGACCGGATCGGCCTCGTCGGCCGCAACGGTGCGGGCAAGACCACCTCGCTGCGGATCCTGGCCGGTGAGACCGAGCCTTACGCCGGCACCATCGTACGTAGCGGTGAGGTCGGCTACCTCCCGCAGGATCCGAAGGAGGGCGACCTTTCCGTCCTCGCGAAGGACCGTGTCCTCTCGGCGCGCGGCCTCGATGCCTTGGTGCGCGACATGGAGAAGCAGCAGCTCCTCATGGCCGAACTCGTCGACGATGGCGCCCGGGATAAGGCCGTGCGCGCCTACGGCCGCCTCGAGGAGCGCTTCGCCGCCCTCGGCGGCTACGTCGCCGAGTCCGATGCGGCCCGTATCTGCCACAACCTGGGCCTACCCGACCGGGTGTTGGGCCAGCAGCTCTCGACACTGTCCGGCGGTCAGCGTCGGCGCGTCGAGTTGGCACGGATCCTCTTCGCCGCGTCCGACGAAGGCGGCAAGTCTACGACGACGCTGCTCCTCGACGAGCCGACCAACCACCTCGACGCCGACTCCATCACCTGGCTGCGGTCATTCCTGCAGAACCACGACGGCGGCCTGATCGTGATCAGCCACGACGTCGACCTGCTCGCCGACGTCGTCAACAAAGTGTGGTTCCTCGATGCCGTGCGCGGCGAGGCCGACGTTTACAACATGGGCTGGCAGAAGTACCTCGACGCCCGCGCGACTGATGAGGCTCGTCGTCGTCGGGAGCGCGCCAACGCCGAGAAGAAGGCCGCCGCCCTGCGCACACAGGCGGCCAAGCTGGGTGCCAAGGCGACCAAGGCGACGGCGGCGCAGAACATGCTCAAACGCGCCGAGCGCATGATCAACGAGCTCGACGCGGAGCGGGTGGCCGATCGCACCGCCAAGATCCGGTTCCCGGAGCCGGCCTCGTGTGGGAAGACACCGCTGATGGCGTCGGGCCTGACCAAGACCTACGGGTCGCTGGAGATCTTCACCGGCGTCGACCTGGCCATCGACAAGGGCAGTCGGGTCGTCGTGCTCGGCCTCAACGGTGCGGGCAAGACGACATTGCTGCGCCTGCTGGCCGGGGTGGAGAAGCCCGATGCCGGGAGCCTTGAGCCGGGGTACGGCTTAAAGATCGGCTATTTCGCGCAGGAGCACGACACCCTCGACGACGATGCGACGGTCTGGGAGAACATCCGCCACGCAGCGCCCGACGCCGGGGAGCAGGACCTGCGGGGCCTACTCGGTGCGTTCATGTTCAGCGGCGCGCAGCTCGAGCAGCCGGCCGGCACGCTGTCGGGCGGCGAGAAGACGCGGTTGAGCCTGGCCGGGCTGGTGTCGTCGGCGGCGAACGTCCTGTTGCTCGACGAGCCGACCAACAACCTCGACCCGGTGTCGCGCGAACAGGTGCTCGACGCGCTGCGCAGTTACACCGGTGCGGTGGTCCTAGTGACCCACGATCCGGGAGCCGCGGCCGCACTCGACCCGCAACGGGTGATCCTGTTGCCCGATGGCACCGAGGACCACTGGTCGCAGGACTACCAGGAGCTCATCGAGCTCGCTTAGCGGCGAGGCCGGACCGGTGCATTTCCAACATCGTCTCCTGCGACGGCCACGGCGGTTGCCGCAGGACGGCCAATGTGGCGATCGTGCCGGTGACCAGGCCGGTGAGAAGGCCGATCTTGGCGATCCGGTCGTAGTCGACGGCCGCGACCCACTTCGACTCTCCGCCCGGATCGATGACGACCGCACCGACCGCCTTCGAGGTGAAGCGACCCTCCCTGGTCACGGGGATGACGGTCGTGCCGTTGCGCTCCACGGGCTCACCGAATACGACGTGGGGGATGAGGCTCTTGTCCGAACTCATGGGCTTCTCCTTATCCATACCTCTTACGCAGTTCGCCCTTGACCATCTTGCCGGTGGGTGTGCGCGGCAGTTCGTCGAGGAAGTCCACGGTCCTCGGGGTCTTGAACGCCGCCAGCGACTCCCTGGTGTACGCGATCAGTTCCGCGGCCAACTCGTCGGAGGGTTCGTAGCCTTCGGCGAGTTGGACGCACGCCTTGACCTGCTCGCCCAACTCTTCGTCGGGCACACCGAGCACCGCGACGTCATAGACCGCCGGGTGGTTGATCAGGATGTTCTCCGACTCCTGCGGGTATACGTTCACCCCACCGACGATGATCGTGAAAGCGGTGCGGTCGGTGAGGTAGAGGAAGCCGTCCTCGTCGACATAACCGAGATCACCCGTCGTCGCCCATGTCTCGTGTAGGGGGTGCTGGCTCTTGCGGGTCTTCTCCGGGTCGTTGTGGTAGACGAAGGGCACCGCGTCGCGCTCGAAGTAGATGGTCCCCACTCCACCGACCGGCACCTCATCCCCGTTCTCGTCGCAGATGTGGACGATGCCGAGGGCCGCCTTGCCGACTGAACCGGGCCGCGTCAGAGCATCCTCGGAGCCGATGAGGCATACCCCGGCTGCTTCGGTCGCCGCGTAGTACTCGTTGACGACCGGGCCCCACCAGTCGATCATCGCCCGCTTCACCTCTGTCGGGCACGGTGCGGCGGCATGGATGGCCGCCTGCATACTCGACACGTCGTAGCGCTCGCGCACCTCGGGGGGCAGCTTGAGCATGCGCACGAACATCGTCGGCACCCACTGGCTGTGCGTGACGCCGTACTCCTGAATGAGGCGCAGTGCCGGTTCCGGATCGAAGCGGTCCATGAGGATCGTCGTGCCGCCGAGCGCGTTGACCATCGCGCAATAGCGCAGCGGCGCGGCGTGGTAGACGGGCGCGGGGGAAAGGTAGACGGTGTCGGGGCCGAAGCCGTACACCGGACCGAACACCGCGGAGACGAGGTCGGGCACCTCGTCGACCTGCCCTTGCGGCAACGGTGGCTTGATGCCCTTGGGTCGACCGGTGGTGCCGGAGGAGTACAGCATGTCGGTGCCGCGCGGCTGATCGGCGAGCGGTTCGTCCGATGCGGCGGCGAGCACTTCGTCATAGTCGGCGAACCCGGGTATCGAGCCGCCCCAGGCGACCCGGCGGTTAGGTCCACCGTCGGTGGCGAGCCCGTCGATGGAGTCTGATTCGGCGACGGCGGCCGCGACGTTCGCAGAGGCGAACAAGGCCTTCGCGCCACAGTCGTCGAGGATGAAGTTCGTCTCCGGCGCGGTCAGGTGGTGGTTGATGGCCGTGACGTACATGCCGCTGCGCAGTGCCGCCCAGTACACGTCGAACGCCCGTAAGTCGTTATCGGTGACCATGGCGATGACCTCACCGGCTACCAGTCCCAGGGTGTCGCGCAGGAAGTGCGCAATGCGCGTCGAGTTCTCGTCGAGCTGCCGATAGGTGACCGTTTCACCGGTGGCAGGGGCGATGATCGCGGGTTTGTCGGGGGTGCGTGCGGCGTGGACTCCGGGGAACATGGGCGAAGCGTATCGCCACGCGACGGAGTCTGGTCGCCTTTGCCGTGTCCGGTTTGCTCAGACGGGTGAACCGGTGCGCACCGACGCCTCGACGAGGTCGAGGACCGCTTCCAGGTTCGCGGTCGACTCGCCGATGGCGAGACGATTGATCAAGCCGTCCATGATCAAGTCGAGGTAGGTGACGAGGACTTCGGCCGGCAGATCGTCGCGGAGCTTGCCAGCGGTGCGCTGACGTTGTAGGCGAGACAGGGTCGCCGAGTCGAGCTCGGCCGAGCGGGCCAACCATTCGTCGCGGAAGGCCGCGTCGGTGCGGATCTTGCGCGCGATCTCCATGCGTGTGCCCAACCAGTCGAAGTCCTGGGGACGTGCGAGCATGTCGCGCATCACCTGGACCAGACCCTGCTCGGCCGCCACGTCGGCCATTCGGTGGGCATCCTCCTCGGCGAGGGCAAGGAAGAGTGCCTCCTTGTCGCGGAAATGGTGGAAGATCGCCCCCCGGGACAGCCCGGTGGCCTCTTCGAGGCGCTTGACCGTCGCCCCGTCGTAGCCGTACTCCGCGAAGCACCGCCGCGCACCGTCGAGAATTTCTCGTCGGCGCGCGGCGAGGCGATCGTCGGAGACCTTAGGCATCAGCCTTCAGCATGTTGCGCAGCACGTACTGCAAGATGCCGCCGTTGCGGTAGTAGTCGGCCTCACCGGGCGTATCGATGCGGACGACAGCGTCGAACTCGATCTTGTCGCCGTCCTCCTTGGTGGCCGTGACGTGCACGGTCCGCGGGGTGACGCCTTCGTTGAGCTTCTCGATGCCCTCGATGTCGAACACCTCGGTGCCCGTCAGACCCAACGACTTGGCGGATTCGCCGGCCGGGAACTGCAGCGGGACGACGCCCATGCCGATGAGGTTGGAGCGGTGGATGCGCTCGAACGACTCGGTGATGACCGCCTTGACGCCCAGCAGCACCGTGCCCTTGGCCGCCCAGTCGCGCGAACTGCCCGAGCCGTACTCCTTGCCGCCGAGGACGACGAGCGGGATACCCGCCTTCTGGTAGTTCTGCGACGCGTCGTAGATGAACGCCTGCGGGCCACCGTCCTGCGTGAAGTCGCGGGTGTACCCGCCCGACACGCCGTCGAGCAGCTGGTTCTGCAGACGGATGTTGGCGAAGGTGCCGCGGATCATTACCTCGTGGTTGCCGCGACGGCTGCCCAGCGAGTTGTAGTCCTTGCGGGCGACACCGTGCGAGTCGAGGTACTGCGCGGCCGGGGTGCCCGGCTTGATCGGGCCGGCCGGGCTGATGTGGTCGGTGGTCACCGAGTCACCCAGTAGGGCCAGCACACGCGCACCCTTGATGTCGGATACCGGCGACGGTTCCAGCGCCATACCGTCGAAGTAGGGCGCCTTGCGGACGTAGGTGGACTTGTCGTCCCACGCGAAGGTGTCACCGTCGGGGGTCGACAGGTTCTGCCAGCGCTCGTCGCCCTTGAACACGTCGGCGTAGGACTTGCGGAACATGTCCTCGTTGATCGCCGCCTTGATCGTGTCGTCGATCTCCTGCGCCGACGGCCAGATGTCCTTCAGGAAGACGTCGTTGCCGTCGGTGTCCTGGCCGAGCGGCTGGGACTCGAAGTCGAAGTCCATCGTCCCGGCGAGTGCGTAGGCGATGACCAGCGGCGGGCTCGCCAGGTAGTTCATCTTGACGTCGGGGGAGATGCGGCCCTCGAAGTTGCGGTTGCCCGAGAGCACGGCGGTCACGGACAGGTCGTTCTCGTTGACGGCCTTGCTGATGACGTCGGGCAGCGGCCCGGTGTTGCCGATACAGGTCGTGCAGCCGTAACCGCCGAGATAGAAGCCGAGCTTCTCCAGGTACGGCCACAGGCCGGCCTTCTCGTAGTAGTCGGAGACGACCTGCGAACCCGGTGCCATGTTGGTCTTAACCCACGGCTTGGAGGCGAGGCCCTTGTTGACCGCGTTGCGGGCGAGCAGGCCTGCGCCGATCATCACCGACGGGTTGGAGGTGTTGGTGCATGAGGTGATGCCTGCGACGGCCACGGCGCCGTGGTCGAGGACGAAGTCCCCGTACTCGGGCGAGGACACGTGGACCGGCTTGCTCGGACGGCCCTCCGCGCCGTTGGCGGCGGACTGCACGTTCACCGCGCCGTCGTCGGCGAACGAGAGCGCAGCCGGGTCGGAGGCCGGGAACGATTCCTCGACGGCCTCGTCGAGGGAGGTGTGCTCGGCGGGGTGCTGCTCCTCGACGTAGTTGTGGATGTCCTTGCGGAAGGCGACCTTCGACTCCGACAGGAGGATGCGGTCCTGCGGGCGCTTCGGGCCGGCGATCGACGGGACGACCGTGCTCAGATCGAGCTCGAGGTGTTCGGAGAACTCCGGCTCGCGCTCGGGGTTGTGCCACATGCCCTGTTCCTTGGCGTAGGCCTCGACGAGAGCGAGCTCCTCGTCGGTGCGGCCGGTCAGGCGCAGGTAGTTGATCGTCTCGCCGTCGATCGGGAAGATCGCACAGGTCGAGCCGAACTCGGGGCTCATGTTGCCCAGGGTGGCGCGGTTGGCGAGCGGCACCTCGGCCACGCCGCGGCCGTAGAACTCGACGAACTTGCCGACCACACCGTGCTGGCGGAGCATGTCGGTCACGGTCAGCACGACGTCGGTGGCGGTCACGCCCGGCTGGATCTCGCCGGTCAGCTTGAAGCCCACGACGCGCGGGATCAGCATGGAGACGGGCTGGCCCAGCATGGCGGCCTCGGCCTCGATACCGCCGACGCCCCAGCCCAGAACGCCCAGGCCGTTCTCCATGGTGGTGTGCGAGTCGGTGCCGACGCAGGTGTCCGGGTAGGCCTGGCCGTTGCGGGTCATGACGACGCGGGCGAGGTACTCGATATTGACCTGGTGGACGATGCCGGTACCCGGCGGGACGACCTTGAAGTCGTCGAACGCGCCCTGGCCCCAACGCAGGAACTGGTAGCGCTCGGAGTTGCGCTCGTACTCGAGCTCCACGTTCTTCTCGAAGGCGTCGGCACGGCCGAAGACATCGAGGATCACCGAGTGGTCGATCACCATCTCGGCCGGGGAGAGTGGGTTGACCTTGTTCGGGTCGCCGCCGAGGGCGGCCACGGCCTCACGCATGGTGGCGAGGTCGACGACGCACGGCACGCCGGTGAAGTCCTGCATGAGGACGCGTGCGGGCGTGAACTGGATTTCGATGCTCGGATCGGCATTGGGGTCCCAGTTGCCGAGAGCCTCGATGTGCTCGGTGGTGATGTTGGCGCCGTCTTCGGTACGCAGCAGGTTCTCGGCGAGCACCTTGAGCGAGTAGGGGAGCCGATCGGTGCCCTTCACGGTGTTGATGCGGAAGATCTCGTACGACTTGTCGCCCACCTCGAGGGTGCCGCGGGCGCCGAATGAATCAATACTCACTGGATACATCTCCTCTTATCTCCTCGGTGTGCTGACGGGGCTCGAATCAGCACTTTCCGACGGGGCTGTGTCGGGTAGTCCGGGTCTGCTGCGCCGACTGCTCGGCGCGACTCCTTCACTCTAACAGTACGGGCGTACTGTTACCAGAGCGGGGTGTCGCGGTGTTGCGCGTCCGGTGCAGATCCATTGTGTCGTACTCTTGCGCAGCAAGACGGCCGACTGAGAAAGGCGTGTGCGATGAGTCCCGAACCGACTCCCGCGGTCCCGACGATTCCGTACGGTGCGAGCGTTCCGGACAACATCGACGTGAACGCGATCGTGACCGCAGTGAAGAGTCAGGGCGTCTACGGCCCGGCCGAGCAGGTGCCGGCACTCAAGGCGGTGGCCGCGGATGCGGCGGGGAAAGGCCACGACATCAAGATCGTCGTGCTGACCGGGTACCAGCCGAAGTTCACCTACTACCGCGACATCGCACTGACCGTCCAGCAGCAGACCGGCGGCACGGTGATCGTACTGGGCCCGGACTCCCTCGGCAGCGCGGGCCCGGAGTTCCCCCGGGTCGTCCAGGAGTCCGCGTCGCAGAATCTCACACTGTCCGATCCGCCGGGTGCGGCACGACAAATGGTCGATCAGCTGACCGCGCCGCAGACCGATTGGACCCTGCTGACCATCGTGCTCACGCTGTTCGTGCTTGCCGCTGCCGTCGGCGCGCGCCTATTCAGCCGACGCCGCGGTGCCCATGCAGTGGCCGGGCAGGCCCCGGTCACGGAGGGGACGGAGCCGTCGTCGGTGGCCGAATCCGATGTGGCGGCCGGGACTTCTGACGATCTCGCCGATGCCGGTGATCGGGCCTCGTCCGACGGCTGAGTGGGACCTGGTACGGATGTTGCCAAAGTGATACATCGCAACATTTGTCCGCTTTTGCGCTGATCACAGCATCGCCGCAGGTAATCACACATTTGTAATTCGTGTTTCGGGTGTTTCCCACGCTTACTGATGTGACGTACGGTGCAGTTGTCACAGGCGAGTCTGCTGTGACGTGTGATGTACACCTCGCGAAATTGAGGAGCAAGGGCGTTGAGGCGAACCCAGGAGAACAGGGCCACCCGGACGGGCAGCGGGCTGACCGCGATGCTTCGCGGCGGGGTGCTGGTGACCGCGGTCGCCCTGTCGACGCTGGTCGCCGGCGCTGCGGGAGCTGCGCCGACCGACCAGAAGGCGGCGAAGGTCTCGCGACTGGTCAACCAGATCGCGACCGTCGACCAAAATCTGACCGACCTTGACAACACACTGGCCGTCAAGCGGGAAGCGGTGAACCGCGCGCTTGTCGATTTCCAGAACTCCATTGTCGCCGAGCGGCTCGCTGCCGTCGCAGCCCAGGGCGCCCGCACCTCTCTCGTGGCCGCCGACCGTCGTCTGGCAAAGGCGCAGAAGTCGTTCGACGCATACGCCGCCAGCGCGTACCGCCGGGGACCGGCCGGCACGATGCGCGACTACATCTCCTCCGACGACCCGCAGAAGGTGCTCGACCAGGTCGGCGTTCTCGACCGCGTCAGCGCGCAGCAGCGTCGGACCATCGAGCAGCTCAAAATCGCCCGCAACCAAAAGGCGAACCGCGCTGCGGCCGCCGAGGCTTCGCGCCTGCAGGCCTCCTCAGCCGTCCGCAGCGCTGCCAGCCGGCGCGGCGAGGCGATCTCCGCGGTGAAGACCGCCCAACAGGCCATGGCCGACCAGCAGCGGCAGAAGGCCGCGCTGCTCACCAAGCGGGCCCAGTCGCAGAACAAGCTCAACAAGCTGCGTGGGGTGAACACGCAGGTCGCCGCACCGGTGATCCCGGGATTGAGTGCTTTCACCGATGGGCCAGACGTCACCGACGCCGCGATGGCTGCTGCGGCCGCGGCGGCGAAGATCGCCGTCGACATCGCGCAGAAGACCCTCGCCGCCGTGATCGGCTCGCAGCAGATCCCGCAGTCCAAGCTGTTCGACGAGCTGGGCCTCAGCGGTAGCGACGTGACGAGCAGCAGCGGCGACAACGGCTCGCTATCACGACTCTCCAGCGGATCCCTGGGCGCCCTGTTCGGTAGCGCGGGCAGCTTCGGCGGCGGCGGTGCGGTCCGACCCGGTCTTCGCGGTTCGCAAGCCGTCGAGCTGGTCATCAACCGTGGGATGTCGCAACTGAACAAGCCCTATGCATGGGGCGGCGGCGATGCCAACGGCCCGACGAAGGGTATTCGCGACGGCGGTGTGGCCGACGCGCACGGCGACTACAACAAGATCGGGTTCGACTGCTCCGGCCTGATGATCTACGCGTTCGCCGGTATCGGCTACGACCTGCCGCACTACACCGGCTACCAGTACACGTCGGGCCCCCGCGTGCCGATCGCCATGATGCAGCGCGGCGACATGATCTTCTGGGGCGCCAACGCCAGCCAGCATGTCGCGCTCTACCTGGGCGACAACAAGATGCTGGAGGCCCCGCAGTCCGGCGACGTCGTGAAGGTCTCGCCGGTGCGCATGGGCGGCACGATGCCCATGGTCGTGCGGCTCTGGTAGTCCGGCACCGCTGATCGAGCGCGCACCCCGGCGGACGCGCCCGGCCGTCGCGTTATCGCCTAACCACGACCTCGCCGCTAGGCTGGGACGGAACGTTTCATCAACCACTTTCCGTCCGGCCGTGCGGTCAGGCGCGGACACCGACGACAGGAGTTGGGCTTTGACGTCGCAGCCCGGCAACGGCCAACAGTCCTCCGCAGCGGTCAGCGAAGCCGACTCGAAGCTGATCGAGAAGGCCATCTACGAGGTCAAGCGGGTGATCGTCGGCCAGGACCAGCTCGTCGAGCGCATCCTGGTCGGACTCCTCGCCCGCGGCCACATCCTGCTTGAGGGTGTTCCCGGCGTCGCGAAGACGCTGGCCGTCGAGACTTTCGCGACGGTCGTCGGCGGCTCCTTCTCGCGCGTGCAGTTCACCCCCGACCTCGTGCCCACCGACCTCATCGGCACCCGCATCTACCGGCAGGGCCGTGAGGAGTTCGACACTGAACTCGGCCCGGTGGTGGCGAACTTCCTGCTCGCCGATGAGATCAACCGCGCGCCCGCAAAGGTGCAGTCGGCGCTGCTGGAGGTCATGGCCGAGCGTCAGGTGTCGATCGGCGGCGTGACCTACCCAATGCCCAAGCCGTTCCTGGTGATGGCGACGCAGAACCCGATCGAGAACGAGGGCGTCTACCCGCTGCCCGAGGCGCAGCGCGACCGCTTCCTGTTCAAAGTCCTCGTCGACTACCCGTCGGTCGAGGAGGAGCGCGAGATCGTGTACCGGATGGGCAACGTCCCGCCGACGGCCTCGCAGGTCCTCGATCCCGAGGCGATGATCCGTCTGCAGGATGCGGCCGCCAATGTGTTCGTCCACCACGCACTCGTCGACTACGTCGTGCGGTTGATCAACGCGACCCGCCGCCCTGGCGACCTGGGGATGACCGAGGTGGCCTCGTGGCTCGCTTACGGCGCATCGCCGCGCGCCACCTTGGGGATCATTGCCGCCGCGCGAGCACTGGCCCTGGTCCGTGGCCGCGATTACGTCGTACCCAACGACATCGTGGAGATCGCGCCTGACGTCCTGCGCCACCGACTGGTCCTGACCTACGACGCGCTGGCCGACTCCGTCGACGCCGACGACGTCATCGTGCGCGTCCTGCAGACCGTCGGCCTCCCGCAGGTCGTCGCCGCGCCTGCCGCTCCGAACGGCGGCCCGCCGCCTGGCGCGCCGGGCCAGATCCCGGCGATCCCGAACCCGCCGGCGGGCCAAGCCGCACCGCCGAACAATGTCCGGCATGCCGGGCAGTAACACCCCGCTGCCGTCCTTCGACGACGGGCTCCTGAAGGACCCGGCGCTGACGGCGGCCCTGCGCAACCTCGAACTCACCGTCCGGCGCAAGCTCGACGGGGTCCTGCAGGGCGCCCACCTCGGGCTGATCCCCGGGCCGGGCTCCGAGCCGGGGGAGGCGCGCGCCTACCAGCCGGGTGATGACATCCGACGGATGGAATGGGCGGTCACCGCCCGCACGACCGTGCCGCATGTCCGGCAGATGATTGCCGATCGCGAGCTGGAGACCTGGCTGGTCGTCGACGTCTCCGGCAGTCTCGACTTCGGCACCGTCGGCCACAGCAAGCGCGACCTGGCGGTCGCCGCGGCCGCGATCATCGTGCACCTCACCGCGGGCGGCGGGAACCGGATCGGTGCCGTCATCGTCACCGGCGACGAGATCGTGCGGATCCCGGCCCGGGGTGGGCGCGCGCATGCGCAGAACCTATTGAAGAAGATCGCCACCACCCATCGCAGCTCGCCGACGGTGCGCGGCGACCTCCGCGACGGCATCGAGGCGCTGCGTCGTCCGGAACGCCGTCGCGGCCTGGCCGTCGTGATCAGCGATTTCCTCGGCCCGATCGATTGGGATCGGCCGCTGCGCGCCATCGGTGCCCACCATGAGCTGCTCGCGATTGAGGTGCTCGATCCGCGCGACCTCGAACTGCCCGCCATCGGCGACGTGCGACTCGCCGACGCCGAATCGGGGGAGATCCACGACGTGGTGATCACCGAGCAGGTCCGCATCGACTTCGCCGCGGCTGCCGCGGCACACCAGCAGCAGGTGCACCGGACGATCCGGGCCTGCGGGGGGCCGGTGATGACCCTGCGCACCGACCGGGACTGGGTCGCCGACACGGTGCGGTTCATCGGCGGGCGCCGCCGCGGTCTTGCGGCGGGGGTGGGCTGATGCTGGCGAACCCCTGGTGGCTGCTGGGACTGTTCGTGGTGGCCGCGCTGGTCGGGCTGTACGTCTACATCCAGCGCCGGCGCACCTCGCGGGCGATGAAGTTCGCCAACCTCGAGATCCTCAAGTCGGTCACGCCCAAGCGGACCGATCGATTCCGCCACGTGCCCTTCGCGGTGCTCGCCGTCGCGCTGGTGTTGCTGACGATCGCCCTGGCCGGGCCCCAGTCCGACCGCAAAGTGCCGCGCAACAAGGCCACGGTCATGCTGGTCATGGACGTCTCGCGCTCGATGAACGCGACCGATGTCGCGCCGAGCCGGATCAAAGCGGCGCAGGAAGCGGCGAAGAAGTTCGCCACGGAGCTGACCAAGGGCATCAACCTGGGGTTGGTGTCGTTTGCGGGGACGGCGACCACGCTGGTCAGTCCGACGCCCGACCACAATGCGACGAAAGCCGCCGTCGACAAGCTGCAGCTCGACGATAAGACGGCGACCGGCGAGGGCATCTTCGCCGCGCTGGACCAGATCCGGACCCTCAACTCATTGCTTGGCGGTGAGAAGGAGGCGCCACCGGCGCACATCGTCCTGCTCTCCGACGGCAAACAGACCGTGCCGGAGAGCCAAGATGCGCCGCGGGGGGCGTTCTCGGCCGCGCGCAAAGCGCGGGAGCGCCGCGTTCCGATCTCGACCATCTCCTTCGGTACCCGCTCGGGCGTCGTGGAGATCGAGGGCGAGCGCATCCCGGTGCCCGTCGACGACGCGTCACTGAAGAAGATCTCGCAGCTCGGCGCGCCAGGCGGGCGGTTCTTCACCGCCTCGAGCCTTGAGGAGCTCAACGCGGTATACAGCTCGCTGCAGGAGCAGATCGGGTACGAGACGACGCGCGGCGACGACTCCCACCCGTGGGTACTGGCGGGCACGATTCTGGCCCTGCTGAGCGCTGCGGGGGCCCTCCTGCTCAACCAGCGCCTGCCCTGACCGGACGCAACACCCGATTCGACCCACTTTTCCTCTTACGACCCGCGACACGATAGGTTCATTACCCATGACTACCTCCCGCTCTGTTCTTGTCACCGGCGGCAATCGCGGCATCGGCCTGGCGATCGCCCAGCGCTTGGCCGCTGATGGTCACAAGGTCGCCGTCACGCATCGCGGGTCCGGCGTCCCCGAGGGTCTGTTCGGCGTGCAGTGCGACGTGACCGACACCGAGTCGGTGAACCGCGCGGTCGCCGAGGTCGCCGCGCACCAGGGGCCGGTCGAGGTTGTGGTCGCCAACGCCGGGATCACCGAGGACACGCTGCTCATGCGGATGGACGTCGACCAGTTCGAGCGCGTCATCAACGCGAACCTGACGGGTGCCTTCCGCGTGACCAAGGCTGCGACCCGCGACATGCTCAAGAACCGGTGGGGGCGCTTCATCTACCTCGGCTCGGTCGTGGGCCTCATGGGCACGCCGGGACAGGCGAACTACGCGTCGAGTAAGGCCGGCGTCATCGGGTTGGCCCGGTCGGTGACCCGCGAGCTCGGTAGCCGCAACATCACCGCCAACGTCGTCGCCCCCGGTCTGATCGACACCGAGATGACGCGCGCGCTGCCCGAGGAATACACCAAGACCGCCGTCGACCAAGCCATCCCGGCCAAGCGCATGGGCCAGCCCGAGGATGTCGCCGCCGTGGTGTCGTTCCTCGCCTCCGACGACTCGTCCTACGTCACCGGCAACGTGATCAACGTCGACGGCGGCCTGGGCATGGGCCACTAGCCCCCGCGTTCCGCCAGCCACCCCACCACACCACCAGGAGTCAGCCATGGGCATTCTCGACGGCAAGACCATCCTCGTCACCGGCATCATCACCGACGCCTCCATCGCGTTCTCCACCGCCAAGGTGGCCCAGGAGCAGGGTGCGACGGTGATCATCACCGGTATCCCGGAGCGGCTGCGGCTGATCGACCGCATTGCCAAGCGCCTGCCGCAGGAGGTGCCGCCGGCGATTCCACTCGACGTCACCGACGAGGAGTCCCTCGGCGCGCTCGCCGACAAGGTGCGCGAGCTGGCACCGCAGGGCATCGACGGGCTGGTCCACTCCATCGCGTTCGCACCGCGGACCCTCATGGGCCCCGACGCGCTGCCGTTCCTCGAGGGTCCCGGACCCGACGTTGCGAAGTCCTTCGAGATCTCGGCGTGGAGCTACGCGTCGCTGGCGCGTGCGGCGCTGCCGGTGATGAACGAGGGCGGTTCCATCGTCGGCATGGACTTCGACCCCCGCACCGCGATGCCGGACTACAACTGGATGGGCGTGGCCAAGGCCGCCCTGGAGTCGGTGAACCGCTACGTGGCACGCGAGGTCGGCTACGCCAAGCGGATCCGCTCCAACCTGGTGGCCGCCGGGCCGATCAAGACGCTGGCCGCCAAGGCGATCTCGGGTACGGCCACCGACGACGCCAAGAAGCTGACGATGCTCAACGAGTACTGGAACGGCGCGTCGCCGATCGGCTGGAACGTCGACGACCCGGGCGTCGTCGGGACCAGCGTCTGCGCACTCCTGTCAGACTTCCTGCCCGGGACCACCGGCTCGATCATTTACGTCGACGGCGGTGCCAGCCACAACACGTGGTTCCCGGAGGACATGATCAAGTAGGTCCCGTCGCACGATGGATGAGTCGACGGGCGCGCCGTTCACCGCGGTGCTGTTCCTCTCCTTCGGCGGGCCCGAGCGGCCCGAGGAGGTCATGCCGTTCCTGGAGAACGTGACTCGGGGCCGTGGCGTGCCACGCGAGCGGCTCGAAGAGGTCGCTCAGCACTACCACCACTTCGGTGGGGCCTCACCGATCAACGCGCTCAACCGGGACATGATCGCCGCGCTGCAGGCGGACCTGTCGATGCGCGGTGAGGACCTTCCGATCTACTTCGGCAACCGGAACTGGGATCCGTACGCAGCAGATGCTCTGGAGCAGTGCTACCGCGACGGTCATCGTCGAATCCTTGTCTTCACGACGTCGGCATGGGGCGGGTATTCGGGGTGCAAGCAGTACCACGAGGACATCGCCGGCGCGATCGCCGCACTGCGCGAGCGCGAGCCCGCCAGTAACGACGATCCGGTCCTGTTGCGGAAGCTGCCGCAGTACTGGTCGCAGGCTGCCTTCCTCGACGCGCAGGCCGGCGCTGTGCGTCGCGCGGTTGCCGCCCTGCCCGATCCCGACGGCGACGTCCGGCTCGTCTTCACCGCCCACTCCATCCCGTTGCGGGCCGACGCGGCGGTCGGCGACGGGCTGTACTCGCGCCAGGTCGCGCAGGCCTCGGCGGAGGTCGCCGCCCGCTTGGTGGCGGACGGGATCGTCGCGGGCTCCGCCGTCGGCGTCGACTACGACCAGGTGTGGCAGTCGCGCTCGGGTCCGCCGGAGGTGCCGTGGCTCGAACCCGACGTCGCCGATCACCTGCGGGCATTGGCGGCCCGCGGAGTGGGCCAGGTCGTCGTCGCGCCCATCGGATTCGTCTCCGACCACCTCGAAGTGGTGTGGGACCTCGACAACGAACTTGCCGAATTGGCGGGTGAACTGGGCCTGGGATACGCCCGGGCCGACACCGTCGGAACCGACCCGCGCTTCACCGCGCTGATCGCCGATATGGTTGTCCGCTACGCCGACGGTGAGGGCGATCTCGATGCGCCGGGATGCGGCGACAACGGGGCAGGTTGTCGTAGCGGTTGTTGCGGCTGACGGCCCCGCTTCAGCGCTGATATTCGACGATCACCCGGTTGACCGCCGCGGCCAGCGTGCCGCGCGCCACCGTGGTGAGGCCGCGCAGCTGATCGGCGGAGTCTTGTGCGTGGCTGCTTGCGATGCCGAATTCCACGAGGCGGGCATCGGCGAGGGCGATCGTGCCGAGGACCTGGGCGGCCAGACCCGCGACGTCCACCGCCCGCGCATCGGCGCCCGGGGGTAGCAGCGGCGTGAAACGCGTGACCTGGGCGGCCAGTTCGGTGCGCAGCGTCGTCGGCGTCGTGTCACGGACGCCGGGCAGCGCCGCCAATACGGAGGTCGCCTCACCGATCGCGTCGAGCAGGGCGGCCCGCGCTTCGCCGGGGCCGATCGGCGGTGCCGCGGTTGTCGTCGGGAGTGCGTGTGACATCCAGGCGGGGGCTCGGTCTGGGTCGCGCTCGGGGACGATGAGCGCCACGTCGGCATCGGTTTCCACAACCAGCGCCTCGCCGACGGTGAATGCTGCCGCGCTCGCCGGTCCGGGCGGCAGTCCGGCCGGGTCACCCGGTGCGGGCAGGCGCACGGAGAACGATTGCGCACGCCGGGCGAGTTCGAGCCATCCGATAGTCGCGCCCGTCTGCGCATCGAGCACCGTCGTCGGCATTTCCAGGGCAAGCAGCTCGTCGAGCAGGTCGTCGCCCGCGCAGCGGCCCGCAGCCAGTGCCGCCGCCCACGGGCCAACCGTGGTCAACACGTAGGCGGGCGCCGTCGATGGACGTGCGTGCGGGCGGGTGGGCGGTATCGAAGTCATGACCAGCCCAGACTAGTGCCCGTGTCGCCTCAGGCGCTCCGCGCGCGTCATGCTCGTTTCGCGGCGTGTGGTGGCCTACCCTGATCGATCGTGAATGGGGATCCGTACGGCCGCGACGTTCTCGCCCAGCCTCGTCGTCGCGGACCGCAGGTCCCGGTGGTCGTGGCCGAGCGCGGGCTCGTCGTCGAAGACGCGGCCAGCGGCTATTGCGGGGCGGTCGTGGGATTCGAGAAGTCCTACGACGGGCTGTTCGTGCGGCTCGAGGACCGCCGCGGTGCAACGCGGATTTTCGCGATGCGACCGAAGGCCTTCTTGATTGACGGCAAGCCGGTCACGCTCGAACGTCCGAAGGCGGCGCAACCCGCCGCGGCCGCCCGCACCGCGTCGGGATCGCGTGCGGCACCGCAATCGCGGGCCCGGGTGGCACGCGCCAGCCGACTGTTCGTCGAGGGCGTGCACGATGCGACGCTGGTCGAACGCGTCTGGGGCGACGACCTGCGCGCCGAGGGCGTCGTGGTGGAGAGCCTCGACGGTCTCGACAACCTCGGCGAGGCGCTGGCCGGCTTCGAGCCCGGGCCGAGTCGGCGGGCCGGGATCCTCGTCGACCACCTCGTCGCGGGATCGAAGGAGCAGCGGCTGACCACGTCGCTCGGCGAGCACGTGCTGGTGTGCGGCCACCCCTACATCGACGTGTGGGAGGCGGTGAAGCCCGCGTCGGTGCGGATCAAGGCCTGGCCGACGATTCCGCGGGGCACCGACTGGAAGACCGGCGTGTGTGCCGAGCTGGGCTGGGGGACCCCGCAGGACGGGTGGCGTCGGGTTCTTGGCGGCGTACGCGACTTCCGCGACATCGAAGTGCCGTTGCTGAGGTCCGTCGAGGAGCTCATCGACTTCGTCACCGCGGTCGAATAGACCCGCCAAACCCTCACGGTTTCGGGGATCCAGCGTCAGTCGAGGCTGGGTTGACGAAACGGTGAGGGGTTAGTCGTCGGTCGACGGCTCGTCGACGGGGAGTTTGGCGTCGAAGACGAGGCCGAAGATGCCCAGGGCGAAGAAGAACGCCGTCGACGCGATCAACCACGGGTTGGGGCCGGTCGTCAAAGAATGGCCCAGAAGGACGACCGCGGCAGTGCCGGGGAAGACGCCGAACAACGTCGCCAGGGTGTACGGCCAGAACCGCACCGATGAGAGCGCCGAGCAGTAGTTGGCCAGTGAGAACGGACAGGCCGCGATGAATCGCAGCGACCCGACCGCCAGCCAGCCGCGTCGGGCCAGGCGCGCCTCGATGGCACGGACCACCGGTTGCTTCAAGTAGGGCTGCACCTTCTCGCGGCCGATCAGCCGGATTGCGATGAACGAGGCCACCGCCGCGAACATCGTCGCTGCCATCGCCCCGACCAGGCCGACCCAGGCGGTGAACAGGATCCCCGACGAGAAGGTGAACGCCGACCGCGGAACCGGGAACATGGTGATCAGGGCGTAGCAGGTGAAGAAGATGATCGGGAAGGTCGGGCCCAGTCCGGCGCGCCACGACTCGATTCCGTCGACGATCCCGCGCGTGGGCACCAGGTAGGACGTGACCATGATGGCGGCGATGACGACGCCCACGACGATGAGGCGACGGATGACCGTGCCGCGGATGTCGGCTTCGAGCAGCTCGTCACCCACGTGCGGGTGCTCGTGGTCGGGGTGCTCGCTCACCAGCGCGACTCTACTGCGTGCGGCGAACGCGGGAGGTGACGGCAGCCCCGAGCGTTTGATCGGCTATGGTCCAAAGAACAGGACGAAAGGCAGCGTGATGTCGCTCTCAGAGACATACGGGCAGTGGTCTGAATCGGCAGCGGCGGTGCTGGCGAAGTCCCGACGCGTCGACGTCGCCGACCTGCCCGGGACCCCGACCGAACTACTATCCACGCCGATCCCCGGCGGTTTGACGGTCCGCCCGCTCTACACGCGCCTCGACGAGACGCCCGAGCCCGGACTGCCCGGCGAATTCCCCTTCGTGCGCGGTGCCGACCGGGCCCGCGACGTGGTCCTCGGCTGGCGGGTGACCGAGCGATTCGCCGACGATGACACCGCAGCGTCGGCGGTCAACGAACAGATCCTTGACGCGTGCGCCAACGGTACGAGCGGGCTGTGGTTGCGGGTCGGAGAGGGGATCGACGCTGACGGGCTCGGCGCTGCACTGGCCGGCGTCTACCTCGACCTGTTGCCGGTGACGCTCGACGTCGGGGCCGACGTCGCCGCGGCCGAGGCGTTCTTGCGTGTGCTCGAGCAGGCGCCTGCTGCGCCCCAAGAAGCGGCGCCGACCGTCGCGACCACCCATTCGCTGGGCTTGTCGCCGTTGACCGCGGCGTTCTCGGGCCGCCCCGGCGTCGCCGACTCCGACGCGGTCGCACTGGCCGTCCGGGTCGCCGACGGGGCGCACGCCGACCGGGTGCGCACGCTGCGCGTCGACGGCCTCGACTTCTCCGGCGGCGGTGCTGACCCCGTGACGGAGCTGGGCCTCGTCGTCGCGGCCGGTGTCGCGCACGTCCGCGCGCTCGTCGACGCCGGGCTCACCGCGGCGCAGGCGCTGCGCCAGATCACGTTCGCGATCAGCGTCACCGACGACCAGTTCGGCGCGATCGCCAAACTGCGTGCGCTGCGCCTGATGTGGGCGCGTGTGGCCGAAGTGCTCGGGGTGCCCGACGCCGGTGCCGCGGTGACACACGCGGTCACCGATCTGGCGATGTTTGCCCAGCGCGACCCGTGGGTGAACATGCTGCGCAGCACCGTCGCAGCGTTCGGCGCGGGAGTGGGCGGTGCCGACCAGGTCACCGTGCACACCTTCGACGCCGCGATCCCCGGCGAGGAGCGGACGTCGAAACCGGCATTCGCGCGACGGATCGCCCGTAACACCCAGCTGCTGCTGCTGGAGGAGTCAAACATCGGACGCGTCCTCGACCCCGGCGGTGGCTCCTGGTTCATCGAATCGCTCACCGACGACCTCGCCGACGCGGCGTGGGCGGTGTTCACCGACGTCGAGAATCGCGGTGGATACTCCGCGGCGTTGGCCGACGGTTCGATCGCACAGCGTGTCGCCGACGCCCTGGCGCAGCGCGACGCCGCCGTCGCGAAACGGGCCACGCCGGTCACCGGCGTGAGCGAGTTCCCCAATCTCGACGAGCCGGCGCTGAGTGCCGCCGCATCAACGGCGACCGACCTGCCCGGCGCGGCGCCCAACCTCGCCCGCGTCGCCCGGCACTTCGAGGCCCTGCGCGACCGGGCCGACGCGGTTGCCGCGGCGGGGGAGAGGCCCGCGGCACTGTTGATCCCGCTGGGCCCGATCGCCGAGCACAACGGCCGGACCACGTTCATCGCCAACCTGCTGGCCGCCGGTGGGATCGCCGCGATCAACCCGGGGCCGGTCGCGGCCGACGGAATTGCCGCGCTGACCGCCGAGCACTCACCGCGCGTCGCCGTACTGTGCGGCACGAAGGCCCGGTACGCCGACGAGGGTCCGGCCGCGCTGGCTGCGGCCCGCGAGGCCGGGATCGACCGGATCTATCTGGCCGGCCCGGACAAGGAATGGCCCGATGCCGACTCGCCTCCCGACGGCTCGCTGCGCGCCGGGATTGACGCCGTTGCCGTCCTCACCGATCTGTTGGACCTGATCACCGACTCGGCGCGAACAGGAGCAACCGCATGACCGCCGTCCCGTCCTTCGCCGACGTATCGCTGCGCACAGATTCGCCCGAGCCGCCGGTCACCGTCGCGCACGCGACGGAACGCATCGAGGCCGCCGCCAAGGCGCACGGCTACACCCCCGACCAGGTGGTCTGGGAGACCCCTGAGCAGATTGACGTCAAACCGATCTACACGCGCGCCGACCGAGACGGGATCGCTGCGAGCTATCCGGTGGACACCGTGCCCGGCGCGGTGCCGTTCATCCGCGGCCCGTACCCGACGATGTACGTCAACCAGCCGTGGACCATCCGCCAGTACGCGGGCTTCTCGACAGCTGCAGAGTCCAACGCCTTCTACCGCCGCAACCTGGCTTCCGGCCAGAAGGGCCTGTCAGTGGCCTTCGACCTCGCCACGCACCGCGGGTACGATTCCGACCACCCGCGCGTCGCCGGTGACGTCGGCATGGCGGGTGTGGCGATCGACTCGATCCTCGACATGCGCCAGTTGTTCGACGGCATCGACCTGGGCAACGTGTCGGTCTCGATGACGATGAACGGTGCGGTCCTGCCGATCCTGGCCCTCTACGTGGTGGCCGCCGAGGAGCAGGGGGTGCCGCCGGAGAAGCTGGCCGGGACCATTCAGAACGACATCCTCAAAGAGTTCATGGTCCGCAACACCTACATCTATCCGCCGACGCCGTCGATGCGGATCATCTCCGACATCTTTGCTTTCACCAGCCAGAAGATGCCGAAGTTCAACTCGATCTCGATCTCCGGCTATCACATCCAGGAAGCCGGAGCCACGGCCGACCTCGAGCTCGCCTACACACTCGCGGACGGCGTCGAGTACATCCGCGCGGGCCTCGCTGCCGGCCTCGACATCGACAAATTCGCGCCGCGCCTCTCGTTCTTTTGGGGCATCGGGATGAACTTCTACATGGAGGTCGCCAAGCTCCGCGCGGCGCGCCTGATCTGGAGTGAGTTGGTCGCGAAGTTCGATCCCAAGTCGGCCAAGAGCCTGTCACTGCGCACGCATTCACAGACCTCGGGCTGGTCGCTCACCGCCCAAGATGTGTTCAACAACGTCGCACGGACCTGCGTCGAGGCGATGGCCGCGACCCAGGGGCACACGCAGTCGCTGCATACCAACGCACTCGACGAGGCGATCGCGCTGCCGACCGACTTCTCCGCGCGCATCGCCCGCAATACGCAGCTACTCCTGCAGCAGGAGTCTGGGACGACGCGCCCGATCGATCCGTGGGCTGGCTCGTACTACGTCGAATGGCTCACCGCGCAGCTCGCCGAACGAGCTCGGGCGCACATTGCCGAGGTCGAAGAGGCCGGCGGCATGACACAGGCCATCAACGAGGGCCTGCCGAAGCTGCGCATCGAGGAGGCGGCGGCGCGCACCCAGGCCCGGATCGACTCCGGTCACCAGCCGCTCGTCGGCGTCAACAAGTACCGTCCCGCGCAGGACGAGGAGATCGACGTCCTCAAGGTCGACAACTCCAAGGTGCGTGCCGAACAGCTGGACAAGCTCGCGCGTCTGCGTGCCGACCGCGATCAGGCCGCGGTGGACTCCGCGTTGGCCAACCTCACCCGGGCGGCGGGCGAGGCCGGCGGTTCGAACCTGGACAACAACCTGATGGCTTTGGCCATCGATGCGGCCCGGCACGGCGCCACCGGCGGTGAGATCTCCGACGCGATGGAGAAGGTGTTCGGGCGCCACCAGGCCCAGATCCGTACCATCAGCGGTGTGTATCGCCATGAGGCGGGAGAATCGGGCAGCATCGACGCCGCGACGGCGATCGTCGACGCGTTCGCCAAGGCCGAGGGCCGCCGCCCGCGCGTCCTGGTCGCCAAGATGGGCCAGGACGGACACGACCGCGGCCAGAAGGTGATCGCCACCGCGTTCGCAGATTTGGGCTTCGACGTCGACGTGGGCCCGCTGTTCTCGACGCCGGAAGAGGTGGCCGCCCAGGCCGCCGACAACGACGTCCACGTCGTCGGCGTCTCGTCGCTGGCCGCGGGCCACCTGACCCTGGTGCCGGCGCTGCGCGATGCGCTCGCCGAGGTCGGCCGGCCCGACATCATGATCGTCGTCGGAGGGGTCATCCCACCCGGCGATTTCGACGAGCTCTACGAGGCCGGGGCCGCGGCCATCTTCCCGCCTGGCACGGTCATCGCCGACTCTGCGGTGGAACTGATCACCAAGCTCGCCGACAGCTTGGGGCTGCAGCTCTCGGGCGCGAAGTAGTGCCTCCTGCTTCGGACCGTACCGATCCGGAGGTACTCGGTGCGGGGGTGTTGGCGGGGCGCCGCGCCGATCTGGCACGCGCGATCACCCTCGTCGAATCGACGAACCCGCAGCACCGGGTCCGTGCCCAGGAGTTGCTGCTGGCGATGACGCCGCATGCGGGCAAGTCGTTCCGCGTCGGCATCACCGGCGTCCCCGGGGTGGGGAAGTCGACCACGATCGAGACGCTCGGGATGTACCTGATCTCGCAGGGGCATCGCGTCGCGGTGCTGGCCGTCGACCCGTCATCCACGCGGACCGGCGGATCGATCCTCGGCGACAAGACGCGCATGGGCCGGCTGGCCGCCCATCCCGACGCCTACATCCGACCGTCCCCGACGGCCGGCACGCTCGGTGGTGTCGCCAAGGCGACGCGGGAGACGATCGTGCTGGTCGAGGCCGCCGGCTACGACGTGGTGTTGGTGGAAACAGTCGGCGTCGGGCAGTCGGAGGTGACGGTTGCCAACATGGTCGACACGTTCACTTTCTTAACCCTGGCGCGCACCGGTGACTCGTTACAGGGGATCAAGAAGGGCGTGTTGGAGCTCGCCGACGTCGTCGTTGTGAATAAGGCCGACGGCAAGCACATCATGGAGGCACGCGCCGCCGCCCGCGAGCTGCGCGGTGCACTGGGCCTGATCTACCCGCACGACGCGTTCTGGACACCGCCGGTACTGACCATGAGCGCGTTGGAGGACACCGGCGTCGACGAGTACTGGGCGGCGGTGCAGCGCCACCGCGAAGCGATGGTCGCCGACGGCCGGTTCGACTCGCACCGCAGCCGCCAGCAGGTCGACTGGATGTGGACGATGGTCCACGACGCCCTGTTGGCGCGGTTGGACGCAGATCCGGCTGTCGATGCGGCCCGAGCAGGCATTGAAGCGCGCATCGATGCGGGGGAATTGACCCCCGCACTCGGTGCGGCCGAGATCCTCGCCGCCTTCGACCGATCCTGAACGAGACTCGCGCGCCCCGATTGTGATCGGGCACCGCCGATTGGCGGCGGGGGATCACAACCGAGGCGCGCGAGGTCAGTTGCTAATTACTTGAAGCTCTCCCCACCGCTCGGTGGCTGTTCTTGCTGCTGCGGCGGCGGTTCCTGTTGCTGCGGAGGCGGTTCGTGGTGCTGCTCAGCAGGCGGTTGTTCTTGCGTCTCGGTCGGCGGTCGCTCTTGCGTTTCGGTCGGCGGCTGCTGCTCCTGTGGTGGCGGGTACTCGCCCTCCGCGGGCGGCTGCTGCGGCGGCGGTGTCCGCTGCGGCTGTTGCGGTGGTGGTATCCGGCCGGGGAACGTGGGCGGCGGGAACCAGATGGTGATCAACTGGTAGAAGCACGGCATATTGATATACAGCCGGTTTTCGACATTGGTGTTGATGGCCGAGATGTTGACGACTTGGAGTGACGTCAAGATCGTCGTGGAGGACTGAATGACAGTGATTTTGGTCAGGTTGAAGTCGGCCCAGCGGTTTCCCACGTAGACGACCTTGGTGCTGACGGCCTTCGGGCGAATGAGGGGATTTCCGCAGAAGCCGCGGACGCGTGGCACGCCCTTTGCATCGACGAGTACCGCGGTGCCCTTTTGCAGGACTGCTTGGAACGGGTTGGCCACACCGTTCTTGAATCCGTGATTGGTCACGCGCGTGTCGGTCATCAGGATCACCCCCACCAAGGAATTGATGTAGGCGGGGATTTTCTCCACCGTGAGCGGAAGGCCTCCGGGAACGAGGAGTTCGGGGTCTTTGTTGAGGGCATCGACCCAGGCTTTGGCCTTGTCGGGATTGGCGGCCAAGAAGTCGATGACGCCTTGTGGGTCATTGAGGCTGTTGTCATTGGTGCCGCCGTAGAGGCCGGGGCCGCCGGCGGGGGCGGCTGTTGCCGGCGGAGGTTTGGGTACGTCGACCCGCGCGTTGGGCTCGGTCACCGGTTGCGCCACGGCCGGATTGGGTTGTGGTGCCAATGGTGCGGCGCTGAACGCATCGGGTCCCGGTGCATTGGCCGGGGTCAGGAATACCTCACCCTGCGATGGTGCGTCTGTACCTGAACCGCTATCGCTCTTGTCGGGACCGCAAGCAGAGACGAATAGGAGCGCGATCAACGTCGCCAAAGCGACTAGAACGCGAAGTCTTCCTCCCCTCGTACTCCGCAGCCTCGACACCGCTGCCGCGGTGTCGAGGGACACTTCTTTACTCATCGAGAAACTCCCTGTGTAGTCGGAAAATTGAAACGAAAGAATGACTGAACGAGACTCGCGCGCCCCGATTGTGATCGGGCACCGCCGATTGGCGGCGGGGGGATCACAATCGAGGCGCGCGAGGTCAGTTACCGATCACCCGGCGGGTACGTCGGGCCTTTTCGCCGGCGGCACAGTGGTGGCTGGCGGCTGCTGTTGCTCCTGCGTCGGCGGTTCCTGTTGCTGCGTCGTCTCCGCTGGCGGTTGTTCTTGCTCTGGGGTGTAGGTACGGCCCGGCGCCGGTGGCGGGTAGTTGCCCTCGGTCGGCGGCTGCTGCTGTTCCGGCGTCGGCTGCTGCGGCGGCGGTGTCCGGTGATGCTGCGGTGGCGGCGGTGTCCGGCGTCCGGGGAACGTGGGCGGCGGGAACCAGATGGTGATCAACTGGTAGAAGCACGGCATGTTGATATACACCCGGTTGTCGACCCTGGTGTTGATGGCCGAGATGTTGACGACTTTGAGTGACTTCATGATCACAGTGGAACTTTGAATGACAGTGATTTTGGTCAGGTTGAAGTCGGCCCAGCGGTTTCCCACGTAGACGACCTTGGTGCTGACGGCCTTCGGGCGAATGAGGGGATTTCCGCAGAAGCCGCGGACGCGTGGCACGCCCT
>WBZU01000067.1_pt1 | contig 117369 bp, 113 predicted proteins | sample 5204311 | NCBI WGS metagenome assembly WBZU01 (sample SAMN12344359, study PRJNA552823) | activated sludge metagenome | biome: Activated sludge suspended growth; feature: Nitrification reactor; material: Wastewater; isolation source: activated sludge from nitrification reactor of wastewater...
AGTCGTTCACGAAGGCGCTCACCGAGCGCGCGAAGACCGAACAGCGCACCGATTACGCGGCGATCGCCGGCTGGATCGGCGAGGGCGCCAACGTCCTCGATCTGGGCTGCGGCGACGGTAGCCTGCTCGCGTACCTCGCGCGCGAGCGCGCCGCGCACGGCTACGGCGTCGAGATCGGCGACGCCGGCGTCCGCGCGTCGATCGTCGCCGGCGTCAACGTGATCCAGCGCGACCTCGAGGGCGGATTGAAGGGCTTCGCCGATGACGCGTTCGACTGCGTGATCCTGTCGCAGACGCTGCAGGCGATGCGGCGGATCGAGACGATCATCGGCGAGATGCTGCGCGTCGGCCGCGAGGCGATCGTGTCGTTCCCGAACTTCGGCCACTGGCGCCACCGGCTGCAGATCCTGCGCGGGCGGATGCCGGTCTCCGAGAGCCTGCCCTACCAGTGGTTCGACACGCCGAACATCCACCTGTGCACGGTCGCCGACTTCGACCACTTCCTGGCCGGACGCGGGCTCGAGGTTCTCGACCGCGTCGTGCTCGCGGGCGGTCGCGAAACCGGCACGCTGCCGAACCTGCTGGGCGAGCTCGCGATCTACCGGTTCCGCCGCGGCGGCGCGCCGCGCTCGCCCGCGCCGCGGGTCCGCGCGTGACGCGGCGCCGTCGCGGTGCGGCGCCGCGCGCGGCGGGGCGGCGATGACCGCGGACGACCGGTCCGCGCGCACGCAGCTCCTGAAGAGCAAGCTCTTCTGGGTCGGCGTCCTGTACTTCTCGGAAGGCTTCCCGCTCGGCGTCTTCTACGAGATCTTCCCGGTCTACTTCCGGCAGCAGGGCGTCGAACTCCGCCAGATCGGCGTGCTGTCGCTGCTCGGCCTCGCGTGGACGCTCAAGTTCCTGTGGGCGCCGGCGATCGACTACTGGCGACGCCACCGGCGCTGGATGGCCGCGGTCGACGTCGGCATGGGGATCGTGATGATCCACTTCGCGATGCAGGCGGGCTTCGGGCCGTCGGTGTGGGTCGCGATCGGGCTGTTCACGATGCTCTCGGCGACCAACGACATCGCGATCGACGGCTACACGATCGAGCTCCTGTCGAAGGACGAGCTCGGGCTCGCCAACGGCGTGCGCATCGGCATGTACCGCGTCGGGATGCTCGCGTCGGGCGCCGTGCTGATGGCCTCGGACGCGCTCGGCTGGAGCGGCGCGTTCGTCTGCGCCGCGGTGATCTTCTTCGGGCTCGCGGTCGTGAGCCTCCTCGCGCCTCCGGAGCGCGTGATCGTCGTGCCGCGCGCGTCGCTCGGCGCCGAGCTCGCGACGGTCGCACGCTCGCCGTTCGCTCTCGCGGTCGTCGCGGGGCTCGCGCTCTCGGTCGTCTGGCTCGTCGACGGCGTCGTCGGCTGGTCGAAGAACTCGCCGGGATTCTGGGGCTGGGCGATCGCGGGTGCGCTCGCGCTCGCGGGGCTGGTCGCGATCGCCGGCCGCGCGCGCGGCGCGAGCGCGACCGGCGCCGAGGGCGGCGCGGCGGCACCGGCGGGCGACGCGCTCGCCGGCGGCGTCGTGTTCGGCGCGCTGATGGAGCTCCTGCGCCGGCCCGGCATCGTGCCGGTGCTCGCGTTCATCCTGATCTTCAAGCTGCCCGACGCGGCGATGGGCTTCATGGTGAAGCCGTTCTGGGTCGACGCGGGCTTCACCGCGGCGCAGATCGGCCTCGTGTCGGTCAACATCGGCCTCGCGCTGTCGATAGCGGGCGGCGTGGCCGGCGGGTGGATCACCGACCGGATCGGGATCCTGCACGCGCTGTGGATCCTCGGGCTCGTGCAGGCGGCCTCGAACCTGGGCTACTGGGCGGCCGCGCTCGCGCTCCCGGTCGTGGCGCCCGGCACGCCGATCCCCGCCGCGCATCAGGCGATCCTGTACTCGGCGTCCGCGATCGAGTCGTTCACCGGCGGGCTCGGCACGGCGGCGTTCCTCGCGTTCCTGATGGCGATCGTCCGCAAGGATCGCGCCGCCACCGAGTACGCGCTGCTCTCGTCGGTGTTCGCGCTGTCGCGCTCGGTCGCCGGTTGGGCGGGGGGCATCGGCGCGCAGTCGATGGGCTATGCGAACTGGTTCCTGCTGACGTTCTTCTTCGCGTTCCCGGCGCTCCTGCTGCTGCCGTGGGTGAAGCGCATGCTCGCGCGGGAAGCGGATGCCGGCGCCGTGGCGCCGCCACCGGGAGATGGACGGTAGCCGGAATGTCCCGCCGCCTTCTTCCTGCTCGCGACTCGCATCCCGGCCTCCCATGAACTCCGAGAAATTCAGTTTCATCGCCCACCGCGACCACGACTACTGCAATCCGGTCGCCGCCGCGAAGATCGAGCGCATCCTCGACCTGATGACGCTCGACGCGCGCTCGCGCGTGCTCGACCTCGGCTGCGGACGCGCCGAGCTCGCGCTCCGCATCATCGAGCGCTTCGGCTCGACGGTCGTCGCGGTCGAGCGCTCGTCGTTCATGCTCGACGCGGCGCGGGAGCGGGCCGAGTGGACCGGGGCGCTCGCGACGCTCCATCTCGACGACCGCGACATCCGCGCGTTCCGCGCGGACCCGGAGACGTTCCATCTGACCGTGATGCTCGGCGCGGGCGGCATCGACGGCGGCGTCGCCGGCATCTGCCGGACGCTCGCGGGCTGGACGAAGCCGGGCGGCTACGTGCTCGTGGGCGAGGGCTACTGGAAGCGGAAGCCCGCCGCCGACTACCTCGAGGCGCTGGGCGGCGGCGACGCGAGCCAGCTCCTCGACCACCGCGGCAACGTGCAGGCGGGCATCGACGCGGGGCTCGTGCCGCTGCACGCGGTCACGGCGAGCGACGACGAGTGGGACGAGTACGAGTGGAAGTATTCGCGCGCGATCGAGCGCTACGCGGGCGAGCAGCCGGACGATCCCGACGTGCCGGCGATGCTCGATCGCGTCCGGCGCTGGCGCGAGACGTACCTGCGCTTCGGGCGCGACACGCTGGGCTTCGGCGTCTACCTGTTCTGGCGGCCGGGCGGGCGGGTCGTCGCGCCGTGACCGGCGCCGGCCGCCTGCATGCGCTTCAGGAGCCGCGCGAACACGAGCAGCGCGATCGCGCCAGCGGCGGCGATCGCGATCCGGCCGATGATTCCGCTCGCCGAGATGCCCAGGCCGTTCGCGAGGAATGCGCCGGCGAACGCTCCGACGACGCCGACGACCAGGTCGCCGACCAGGCCGAAGCTGCGCCCCCGCATCACGACGCCGGCGATCCAGCCGGCCGCCACGCCCACGACGACGTACCGGAGGTAGTCCATGCGCCCCCCATGGATGCCGGCACCCCGCACCGGTGCGATGAGGCTGGCGAACCGCCGTGGGACTGTCGAGGCCGCCTATCGGGGTGACCCGTCGATCCGCTCGAGCGCCTCGGCGAGCTCCAGCCACTCGGCCTCGCGCCGCGCGAGCTCCCAGCCGATCTCGCCGGAGCGTTCGATCGCGGGCTTGAGCCGGTCCTTCGCGGCCTCCGCGTAGGCCTCCGGCGTCGCGAGCCACGCGTCGAGGGTGCGCTTCTCGTCCTCGAGCGCGCGCATCGCCTCCTCGAGCTTCGCCTGCCTCGCGACGAGCGGCTTGCGCGCGTCGGCGCGCATCTGGCGCGCCTCGGCCTCGGCGCGCTTCACCGCCTTGCGGTCGGGCGCCGCGTCGGCGGGCTCGGGCTTCGCTTCGCCCGCGGCGCGCCGCCTGAGTCCGAGCACGAAATCGCGGTAGTCGTCGAGGTCGCCGTCGAAGGGGGCGATGCGGCCCTCGTTCACGAGCAGCAGCGTGTCGGTCGTCGCGGCGATCAGGTGGCGGTCGTGCGCGACGACGACGAGCGCGCCGTCGAAATCCTGCAGCGCCTCGGCGAGCGCCTCGCGCATCTCGATGTCGAGGTGGTTGGTCGGCTCGTCGAGGATCAGGAGCTGCGGGCGCTGGCGCACGATCAACGCGAGCACGAGGCGCGCCTTCTCGCCGCCCGAGAAGCGCGCGACCGGCGCGGTCACCATGTCGCCGCGGAAGTCGAAGCCGCCGAGGAAGTCGCGCAGCGCCTGCTCGCGCGTTCCCGGCTCGATGCGCTGCAGGTGCAGGAGCGGCGACGCCTCGCCGTCGAGCTGCTCGAGCTGGTGCTGCGCGAAGTAGCCGATCGCGAGGTTCTGCGCGACGTGCCGCGCGCCGGCTGCGAGCGGCATCGTGCCGGCGAGCGCCTTGACGAGCGTCGACTTGCCCGCGCCGTTGGGGCCGAGGAGCCCGATGCGGTCGCCCGCGAGCACCGACAGCTCGAGGCCCTCGAACACCGGCGCTGCATCGCCGTAGCGGAGCGTCGCGTGCTCGAGCCGCACCAGCTGGCGCGCGTGCGTGCCGGCCGGCGCGAACGCGAACTCGAACGGGCTGTCGACGTGCGCGGCGGCGATGCGCTCCATCCGCTCGAGCGTCTTGAGCCGGCTCTGCGCCTGCTTCGCCTTGGTCGCCTTCGCGCGGAAGCGGTCGACGAACGACTGCAGGTGCGCGATCTGCCGCTGCTGCTTCGCGTACGCGGCCTGCTGCAGCGCGAGCTCACCCGCGCGTTCGCGCTCGAACGACGAGTAGTTTCCGGTGTAGGACTTGAGCTTGCGGCCGTCGACGTGAACGATCGACTGCGCGACCGCGTCGAGGAAGTCGCGGTCGTGCGTGACGAGGAGCAGCGTGCCCGGGTAGCGCTTCAGCCAGTCCTCGAGCCACAGCACCGCGTCGAGGTCGAGGTGGTTGGTCGGCTCGTCGAGCAGCAGCAGGTCGGAGCGGGCCGCGAGCGCCTGCGCGAGGTTCAATCGCATGCGCCAGCCGCCCGAAAAGCTCGCGACCGGGTCGCCGTGGCGCGCGTCGGCCACACCCAGCCCCGCGAGGAGCTCGGCGGCGCGCGCGCGCGCCGCGTAGCCGCCGATCGCCTCGTAGCGGTGGTGCAGCTCCGCGAGCGCGTGGCCGTCGGCGGCGTGCTCCGCTTCCGCCGCGGCGAGCGCGGCCTCGACCTCGCGCAGCTCCGTGTCGCCGTCGAGCACGTAGTCGATCGCCGCGCGCCCGACCGCGGGCGTCTCCTGCGCGACGTGCGCGATCGTCCAGCGCGGCGGGAGGTCGACTGAGCCGGCTTCCGGCAGGAGCTCGCCGCGCAGCAGCGCGAACAGGCTCGACTTGCCGCAGCCGTTCGGGCCCACGATGCCGACGCGGTGGCCCGCGTGGACGGTCAGCGACGCGTCCTCGAGGAGGCGCAGCGCGCCGCGGGCAAGCGTGAGGTTGCGGAGGCGGATCACGACGTCCCGAGCGGCGCTGGGCGGCGGACGCCGGTCGCGGAACGCCGAACGTCGAACCGGGGTTCAGCGTAGCTCATAATCGTAATCGATCACCAGCGGCGCGTGGTCGGAGAACCGGCGGTTCACGTAGATCGACGCGGCGCGCGCGCGCGAAGCGATGCCTGGTGTCGCGATCTGGTAGTCGATGCGCCAGCCGACGTTCTTCTCCCACGCGCGTCCACGGTTCGACCACCACGTGTAGCGCTCGGGGCGCGGGTCGACGCGCCGGAACACGTCGACGAAGCCCAGCTCGTCGAAGACGCGCGTGAGCCACGCGCGCTCCTCGGGCAGGAAGCCCGAGTTCTTCTGGTTGCTGCGCCAGTTCCTCAGGTCGATCGGCTGGTGCGCGATGTTCCAGTCGCCGCACAGCACGATCTCCTTGCCGGAGCGGCGCAGCGCCTCGAGGTGCGGCAGGAACGCCTCGAGGAACCGGAACTTCGACGCCTGGCGCTCGGGTCCGCTCGAGCCGGACGGCAGGTAGAGGGAAATCACCGCGAGGTCGCCGAGGTCGGCCGCGAGGTAGCGGCCTTCGGCATCGAACTCGGCGTGGCCGAACCCGGCCGTCGGCCGGTGCGGCCGCTTCGAGTAGAGCGCGACGCCGCTGTAGCCCTTGCGCGCGGCGGGCAGGAACGTCGCGTGGCTGCCGCGGGGGCGCTTCAACGGGCGCGGCACGTCCTCCTCGAGGCACTTGATCTCCTGCAGGCAGACGACGTCCCAGGGCTCGGCGCGGGCGAGCCAGCGCGCGAAGCCCTTGCGCTCGGCCGAGCGCAGGCCGTTGACGTTGAGCGTGACGATGCGCATCGAGTGTCGGGGGGCGGAAGGCGCGCGAGTGTACACGACGGACGGACGCGGCCCGGCGGTGCGCGCGAGGGCCTTATACTCCCCGGCTCGAGGCCGATCCCGCGACCGATGAGCGACTTCCGCCAGGCGTTCCTGGAGTTCTCCGTGGCACGTGACGTGCTTCGCTTCGGCGACTTCGTCACCAAGGCGGGGCGCAGGACGCCGTACTTCTTCAACGCGGGCCTGTTCAACGACGGCGAGAGCCTGAAGCGGCTGGGCGAGTTCTACGCGCAGGCGCTGCTCGCGTCGGGCATGGGCTGCGACCAGCTGTTCGGGCCGGCGTACAAGGGGATCCCGCTCGCGTCCGCGACGGCCATCGCGCTGGCCGGGATGGGACACAATGTGCCCTGGAGCTTCAACCGCAAGGAAGCGAAGGACCACGGCGAGGGCGGCAATCTCGTCGGGGCGCCGCTCGCGGGCAGGGTCGTGATCGTCGACGACGTGATCAGCGCGGGAACCTCGGTGCGGGAGTCGGTCGACGTCATCCGCGCGCACGGCGCGCACCCCTCGGGCGTGCTGATCGCGCTCGACCGGATGGAGCGCGGGACCGGGTCGACGTCGGCCGTGCAGGAAGTGCGCGCGACCTACGAGATACCGGTGACGGCGATCGCGACGCTCGACGACGTGATGGCGTTCATCGCGGCGCGCGCGGACCTTGCGCGGTGGCGCGATGCGGTGAGGGCTTACCGCGAGCAGTACGGCGCGGTCGGGGACTGACGATGGAGACGAAGGCGGCGATGGCGGCACGGCAGGCATCCCGGGCGTTCGGCGCGATCGCGGTCGCGGCGCTGGTCGCGCTCGCGCCGGCCGCCGTCGCGCAGAAGCTCTACAAGTGGACCGACGAGAACGGCAAGGTCCACTACACCGACAAGGCTCCGGACCCGTCGCGCGGCGGCGTGCAGCTCGACAAGCAGGGGCGGCCGGTCGGGAAGATCGAGCCCGCGCCGACGCCCGAGCAGGCGCGCGCGAAGGCGGCCGAGGAGGAGCGCAGGCGCGAGGCGGCGAAGGAACAGGAGATCACGGCGCGGCGCGACCGCGCGCTGCTCGCCTCGTATACGACCGAGGCCGAGATCGACCTCGCGCGGGCGCGAGCGGTCGGGACCGTCGAATCGCAGATCCAGTCGGCCCAGGCCTATCTCGCGCAGCTCACGAAGCGCAAGACGGAGCTCGACGCGCGCAAGGCGAAGCTCGGCGACAGCCCGATGCCGCCGCAGCTCGAGCGCGAGAGCGCGAGCGTCGACGCCGAGTACGCGAAGAACAGCGACCTCGTCGTGCAGAAGCAGCGCGAGCTCGCCGCGGTGACCGCCCGCTACGACGGCGACAAGCAGCGCTGGCGCGAGCTCAAGGCGCAGCAGGAGTCGAGCGCGGCCGCCGCCGCGAACGGCAACCGCGCGGCGACGCCCGCCGCGGCTGCCCAGCCGACCCCGACCCCGACTCCGGCCCCGGCTCCGGCGAAGAAGTAGCGCCGGCGCGGCCGCGCCGATCCTCGGGGTGACGCCGGAAGCGCCCCGGCGGAGGGCAACCCGCGCGATGCGATAATGCCGGGTTTCCCCGACCCGAATCGCAGGCCCCGAGATGGCGCAATACGTGTACACGATGAACCGCGTGGGCAAGATGGTCCCGCCCAAGCGGCAGATCCTGAAGGACATCTCGCTCTCGTTCTTCCCGGGCGCCAAGATCGGCGTGCTCGGCCTGAACGGTTCGGGCAAGTCGAGCCTGCTTCGCATCATGGCGGGCGTGGACAGGGAGTACGAAGGCGAGGCCGTGCCGATGCCCGGCCTCAAGGTCGGCTTCCTGCCGCAGGAGCCGGAGCTCGATCCCGCGAAGACCGTGCGCGAGTCGGTCGAGGAGGGCATGAGCGAGGTCCTCGGCGCGCAGAAGCGCCTCGACGAGGTCTACGCGGCCTATGCGGAGGAGGGCGCCGACTTCGACGCGCTCGCCGCCGAGCAGGCCAAGCTCGAGGCGATCATCGCGACGTCGGGCGCGGACGCGAGCGTGCAGATGGAGATCGCGGCCGACGCGCTCAGGCTTCCGGCGTGGGACGCGAGGATCGCGAACCTGTCGGGCGGCGAGAAGCGCCGCGTCGCGCTGTGCCGGCTGCTGCTCTCGAAGCCCGACATGCTCCTGCTCGACGAGCCGACCAACCACCTCGACGCCGAGAGCGTCGAGTGGCTCGAGCAGTTCCTGCAGAAGTTCCCGGGCACCGTGATCGCGGTGACGCACGACCGCTACTTCCTCGACAACGCGGCCGAGTGGATCCTCGAGCTCGACCGCGGCTACGGCATCCCGTGGAAGGGCAACTACAGCTCGTGGCTCGAGCAGAAGGAGGCGCGTCTCGAGACCGAGGCGAAGCAGGAGGAGGCGCGCATCAAGACGATGAAGCGCGAGCTCGAGTGGGTGCGCAAGGGCGCGAAGGGACGCCAGGCCAAGAACAAGGCGCGCATCCAGCGCTACGAGGAGCTCGCCTCGTACGAGCACCAGAAGCGCAACGAGACCAACGAGATCTTCATTCCGGTCGGCGAGCGTCTCGGCGGGCAGGTCATCGAGTTCGACAACGTCACGAAGTCGTTCGGCGACCGCGTGCTGATCGACGACCTGTCGTTCAAGGTCCCGGCCGGCGCGATCGTCGGCATCATCGGGCCGAACGGCGCGGGCAAGTCGACGCTGTTCCGGATGATCATGGGCCAGGAGAAGCCCGACAGCGGCACGATCACGATCGGCCACACGGTGCAGCTCGGGATGGTCGACCAGTCGCGCGGCGCGCTGCCGAACGACAAGACCGCGTGGGAGGCGATCTCGGGCGGCCTCGACATCCTGACGATCGGCAAGTTCGAGATCCCCTCGCGCGCCTACCTCGGGCGGTTCAACTTCAAGGGGTCCGACCAGCAGAAGAACGTGGGGCAGCTCTCGGGCGGCGAGCGCGGCCGGCTGCACCTCGCGAAGACGCTGCTCACCGGCGCCAACGTGCTCCTGCTCGACGAGCCGTCGAACGACCTCGACGTCGAGACGCTGCGCGCGCTCGAGGACGCGCTCGCCGAGTTCCCCGGCACCGTGCTCGTGATCTCGCACGACCGCTGGTTCCTCGACCGCATCGCCACCCACATCCTCGCTGCCGAGGACGACTCGAAGTGGACGTTCGTCGAGGGCAACTACCGCGACTACGAGGACGACAAGAAGAAGCGGCTGGGCGAGGACGGCGCGAGGCCCCACCGCCCGCGCTACAAGCCGCTGATGGGATAGAACCCCCACCCCCGGAACGTGGATCGATCCACGTTCCGGGGGTTGATCCGGGCGGGGAGCGGCCCGATCATGGTTCCATGACCCTCCGGCTCCCCACCCGCATCTCGCGTGGCGTCCCGACCTCCGACGGCGCCGGCGTCCGGCTCACGCGCCTGATGGGAGGCGACCCGAGGATGCCCTCGGTCGACCCGTTCCTGATGCTCGACTACTTCGACAGCCCGGACGCGAGCGACTACCTCGCCGGCTTCCCGCCGCACCCGCACCGGGGCTTCGAGACGGTCACCTACATGCTGAACGGGCGCATGCGCCACAAGGACAACCACGGCCACGAAGGGGTGATCGAGACCGGCGGCGTGCAGTGGATGACGGCCGGGCGCGGCATCGTCCACTCGGAGATGCCCGAGCAGACCTCGGGGCTGATGCGCGGCTTCCAGCTTTGGGTCAACCTGCCCGCGAAGCTCAAGATGCAGCCGCCCGCCTACCAGGAGCACCCGGCGGCGTCGATGCCGGTCGAGGCGCGCGAAGGCGGCGTCGAGGTCAAGGTGATCGCGGGCGCGACCTCGCGCGGCACGAAGGGACCGGTGACGGTCGAGCCGACCGAGGCGCGCTACTTCGACCTGACGCTGCCCGACGGCGCGTCGTTCGAGGAGACGCTGTCGCGCGAGCACGCCGGCTTCGTCGTCGTGCACTCGGGCGCGATCGCGTTCCCGGATGGCCGCGATGTCGACGCGCTCGGGCTGGCCGAGCTCGGCGCCGGCGACGCGGTGCGCTTCGCCGCGAAGGGAGGGCCGGCCCGCGTGCTGCTCATCGCCGGCAAGCCGATCGGCGAACCGGTCGCGTGGCATGGCCCGTTCGTAATGAATACGCGCGACGAGCTGGTGCAGGCGTTCGAGGACTATCAGGCCGGGCGGTTCTGATCCGCGGCGACCGCCGGCATGCGGATCGCGTTCCGGCCCGGCACCCTCGCCGCGGCGAATCAGCGGAAATCGACCAGCATCCCGACGCCGCCGCCGATCATCGCGCCCGAGAACGGCGCTCCGGCGAGCGTGCCGACGCCCGTCCCGATCATCGTGCCGGCGATCGTGGCGCAGCCCGAAAGCGTTGCGAGGACCGCGAGCGCGGCGGCGGCGAACAGGCGTCTTCTCATCGAGATGTCCTCCCCGGTCGACTTGCGGCGGAAGTCCGGATGCTCGCTCGTGGCGGGTGACGCACCCATCCTTCGGAGCGTTTCCGGGCTACGCGGCAATAACGCCCGACCACCCCGGACGGAGGACAGGCCGGCGCCCGTTGCGTTGCGCCCGACGCGGTCGACCGGAGAATGACCGCGTGACGACCTTCCTCTGGCTGCTCGCCGTCGCGCTGATCGTCGTCGGCGTCGTCGGCACCGTGCTTCCGGCGATCCCCGGCGCCACGCTCGTCTTCGCGGGCATCGCGGTCGCGGCGTGGATCGGCGACTTCGCGCGGATCCCGGTGTGGATCGTCGTGGTCGCCGGCGTGCTCGCCGCGCTCACCTGGGTGATCGACTTCGCCGCGGCGTCGGTGGGCGCGAAGCGCGTCGGAGCGAGCCCGTGGGCGATCGCGGGGGCGGCGCTCGGCACGATCGCCGGCGTCTTCACCGGGCTCGTAGGCCTCCTGTTCCTGCCGCTCGCGGGCGCCGCGATCGGCGAATTCCTCGCGGAGCGCGACCTGCTGCGCGCCGGCAAGGTCGGGCTCGCGACCTGGCTCGGCATCGTGATCGGCACCGCCCTCAAGGTCGCGATCGTGTTCGCGATGCTGGGGATGTTCGCCGCGGCGCTGCTCGTCGGCTGACCGGCGTCCCGGTTCCCGGCAGGCGAAGTTTCGCCTTGCGCCCGCCCGGCCCGGCGAGGCAAGCTTCCCGTCGCTCGCGCCGCGCCCGCGGCGGAACGTCGAGGAGGCACCCATGAGCACCATGCAGATCGTGCTGCTGTCCGTCGGCGGGCTCGCGCTCCTCGGCGGCTGCATGATGGCGGTCCGGCGGCTGCGCGCCGTCCTCTTCGGCCGGAGCGCGCAGGGCAGGGTGGTCGGTCAGTCCACGAGCACGTCGACGTCGAGGCGCGGCGGATCGGCGGAGGTCGTCACGCTGTACGCGCCGGTCGTCGAGTTCGCGCACGAGGGCAGGAAGGTGAAGTTCACCTCGACGCTCGGCGAGCGGGCGAAGCTCGCCGAGGGCACCTCGGTGCCGGTGCGTTACGTGCCTTCCGACCCGGAGGCGACCGCTGAGATCGCGACGCCGATGCGCATGTGGGGGTTCCCGATCGCCGCGCTCGGCGTGGGCGCGCTGTTCGTCGTGCTCGGAGTCGCGATGGGCAAGTAAGAGCAAGCAGAGAGCAAGCAGGGTCAGACCCGACTTTCCGTGCGACGCCGTCCGCTCTCCGGGGACCCTTGCCGGAAAGTCGAGTCTGATCCTGCTCACGTACGATCAGGGCAGGCCGAGCCGGCGCTTGAGGATCGCATTCACCTGCGCGGGGTTCGCCTTGCCCTTCGACGCGGCCATAGCCTTGCCGACGAGAGCGTTGAACGCCTTCTCCCTGCCCGCGCGGAACTCCGCGACGATGGCCGGGTTCGCCGCGATCACGTCGTCGACGAGCTTCCCGATCGCGCCCTCGTCGGAGATCTGCTTCAGGCCCTTCGCCGCGATGATCGCATCGGCCGCGCCGTCTCCCGCCGCTTCGCCCGCCCACATCGCGTCGAACACGTCCTTCGCGATCTTGCCCGAGATCGTGCCGTCGGCGACGCGCGCGAGCAGCCCCGCGAGCGCGGCGGGCTGCACCGGCGCGTGCGCGATCTCGATCTCGCCGCGATTGAGCGCCGCCGACACCTCGCCCAGCATCCAGTTCGCGACGACCTTCGGCTCCGCGCCGCCCGCGCGCACCGCGTCCTCGAAGTAGGTCGCGATCTCGCGGCTCGCGGTGAGCATCGTCGCGTCGTACGCGGGGAGCCCGAACTGCGACTCGAAGCGCGCCTTCATCGCCTCGGGCAGCTCGGGCATGCCGGCCTTCACCCGCTCGATCCAGTCGCGGCCGATCGAAAGCGGCGGCAGGTCGGGATCGGGGAAGTACCGGTAGTCCTGCGCGTCCTCCTTGCTGCGCATCGAGCGCGTCTCGCCGCGGTCCGGATCCCAGAGGCGCGTCTCCTGCACGACCGCGCCGCCGTCCTCGATCAGCGCGATCTGGCGCCGCACCTCGAAATCGATCGCCTGCTGCATGAACCGGAAGCTGTTCAGGTTCTTGATCTCGCAGCGGGTGCCGAGCGGGGCGCCCGCGCGCCGCACCGACACGTTGGCGTCGCAGCGGAAACTCCCCTCCTGCATGTTGCCGTCGCAGATGCCGATCCAGCGGACGATGCCGTGCAGCGCCTTCGCGTACGCGACCGCCTCGTCCGAGCTCCTGAGGTCGGGCTCGGTCACGATCTCGAGCAGCGGCGTGCCGGCGCGGTTCAGGTCGATGCCGGTCATGCCGTGGAAGTCCTCGTGCAGGCTCTTGCCCGCGTCCTCCTCGAGGTGCGCGCGCGTGAGCCGCACGCGGATCGCGCCGCGCGTGGGCGACACGATGTCGACGCCGCCGCCCTGCACGACCGGGATCTCGTACTGCGAGATCTGGTAGCCCTTCGGCAGGTCGGGGTAGAAGTAGTTCTTGCGCGCGAACACGCTCTTCGGCGCGATCGTGCCGCCGACCGCGAGGCCGAAGCGGATCGCCCGCTCGACCGCGCCCCGGTTCAGCACCGGAAGCACGCCCGGCAGCGCGATGTCGACGGCGGAGGCCTGCGTGTTCGGCGCGGCGCCGAACGCGGTCGACGCGCCGGAGAAGATCTTGGACGCGGTCGACAGCTGCGCGTGGGTCTCGAGCCCGACGACGATTTCCCAGGTCATCCCGCGATTCTACCTGCCGGGCCGGAGCGCGAAGACCTCCCCGGCCGCCACGCGGAACCTCTGCCTCGTTCCTTCGGCCAGCGGCGCGCGGTGGCGCGCGTGGGCGATGTCGGCCCAGAGCGTCGCGTTGCCGGCGCGAAGCTCGTAGCGCACGAACTCGCCCTGGAAGCGCTCGCCCACGATCTCGGCGGCGAAGGCGAGGGCGTCGGCCGCGGGCGTCGCTGCGGCGGCCGCGCCGGGCGCGGGCGCGAGATCGACGGCGTGCGGGCGGAACGCGAGCGTCACGCGGGCGTCCACGATCGCGTCGCGGACGCGGGCGCCGGGCAGCGTCAGCTCGTCGGCGCCCTCGGGCGCGAGGCGAACGAGTTCGCCCTCGGCGCCCACGACCCGCGCGTCGACGAGGTTGATCGAGCCGACGAACTCGGCGACGAAACGGTTCGCGGGATCGTCGAACAGCTCGCGCGGCGCGCCGACCTGCTGGATGGCGCCCTGGTCGAGCACCGCCAGGCGATCCGCGAGCGTCATCGCCTCCTGCTGGTCGTGGGTGACGAACACCGTGGTGAGGTCGAGCCGGCGCTGCAGGCGCTTCAGCTCGAGGCCGGTGGCCGCGCGCAGCTTCGCGTCGAGGTTCGAGAGGGGCTCGTCGAGCAGCAGCACGGTGGGCGCGACCGCGAGCGTGCGCGCGATCGCCACGCGCTGCTGCTGCCCGCCCGAGAGCTGGCCCGGGCGCCGGTCGGCGAACGCGGCAAGCCCGACCAGGTCCAGCATCTCGCGCACCCGATCGCGGATCTTCTCGCGCGGCCAGCGCCGCTCCTCGAGCCCGAAGGCCACGTTGCGCTCGACCGAGAGGTGCGGCCACAGCGCGTAGTTCTGGAAGACCATGCCGACGTCGCGCTTCCACGGCGGCAGCGCGGCCACGTCGCGCGAGCCGATGCGCACCACGCCGCGCTGCGCGATGTTGAACCCGGCGATCAGGCGCAGCAGCGTCGACTTGCCGGAGCCCGAGGGCCCCAGCAGCGCGAAGAACTCGCCGGGCCGGATGGAAAGCGAGATGTCGCGCAGGACCGGCGTGTCGCCGTAGGCGAGGTGCACGCCCTCGACGTCGATGCCGATCGCGCGGGAAGGAGTGTCCGGGCTCATTCGACGCGGGGCGCCGCGGCGGCGGCGCGCTTCTCGAGGATGCGATGCGACCACCAGGTGCCGATGCCGACGATCGCCACCGCGATCACGCCCAGCGCGGCGGCGGGGCCGCGCGTGGCGATGCTCTGGTTGTAGAGGTAGATGCCGTAGGAGAGCGGCGCGAGCGACTCGCGGGTGACGAGCAGGATCGTCGCCGACAGCTCGACCGACGCGGTGATGAAGCTCGTCACGAAGCCGGCGAGGATGCCGCCGGACATCAGCGGCACGACGATGCGCCGCACCGTGCGCCACCGGCCGGCGCCCAGCGCCTGCGCCGCCTCCTCGAGCGAGAGGTGGACCTGCTCGAGCGAGGCCACGCAGGAGCGCACCGCGTAGGGCAGGCGCCGCACCGAGTAGGCGAGCATGATCGCGAGCCAGCTCGCGGTGAACGCGCCCATGCCGAACGGCAGCTCGAGCCCGCGGAACGCGCGCAGGTAGCCGATCGCGAGCACGAGCCCGGGGATCGCCAGCGCCGCGGAGGCGCCCCAGTCGAGCCAGCGGCGGCCGGGGAGCTTCGTGCGGAGCACGAGCCAGGCGATCGCCACGCCGATCACGACGTCGATCCCGGCGGCGAGACCGCTGTAGAGGATCGTGTTGCCGATCATCCGGCTCGAGTCGGTGAGCACCGTCGCGTAGTGGGCGAGCGTGAACGACTCGGGCAGCACCGAGAAGCTCCACACGCGCGACACCGACAGGAGCAGGATGCCGACGTGCGGCGTGAGCACGAGGGCGAGCACGAGGAGCACGAAGCCGTAGGCCGCCGTCGCGCGCCAGCCCTCGAGGCGGCGGCGCGCGGTGGCGCTGCCGCCGCGGTTGATCGTCGCGTAGTCGCGGCCGCGGGTCACGCGGGCGGCGAGCGCGAGCGCGGCGATCGAGAACAGGATCATGATCACGGCGATCACGTAGCCGACCGGATCCTCGAGGCCCACCGAGGTGATGCGCAGGTACGCCTGCGGCGCGAGCATGTTGGTGACGTTCAGCACGAGGGGCGTGCCGAGGTCGTCGAACACCTTGACGAACACCAGCGCGGCGCCGGCCACGTAGCCCGGCAGCGCGAGCGGGAAGACGACGCGCCGGAACAGCCGGAAGCCGTGCGCGCCCAGGTTCTGCGCGGCTTCCTCCATCGCGCCGTCGATGTTGCGCATCGACGCGATCAGGTTGAGGAGGATGAACGGGTAGTAGTGCAGTCCCTCGACGAACACGACCCCGTTCAGGCCGTCCATGAACGGGATGCGGAAGCCGAACGCGTTGTTGAGGATCAGGTTGACCGAGCCGTTGCGGCCGAAGATGAGCTGCATCGCGACCGCGCCGACGAACGGCGGCATGATGAGCGGCAGCACGCCGAGCGTCTGCACCAGCGCGCTGCCGCGGAACCGGAAGCGCACGGTGAGGTAGGCGAGCGGCACGGCGAGGATCGTCGCGAGCGCCACCGACGCGAGCGCGACGACGACGCTGTTGAGGAACGACTCGCGCATCAGCGACAGCGAGAAGAACGCCGCGAAGTGCGCGAGCGTGGCGCTGCCCTCGCCGTCGACGAAGGCGGTGTGCAGCACCGTGGCGATCGGCCACAGCAGGAGCACGCCGATGAAGGCCGCCACCAGCGCGGCGAGGAGCCACGCGCCGCCCGGCGCGGCGCCGGCGGCCGCCTTCACCCGCGGGAGCGCGGCCGCGCTCACCCCGCGCGCCGGCGTGCGCGAGCCGGCCGCCGGAAGCGGGCGGCGGCGGGGGTCACTTCGCCGCGTTGGCGAGCTCGACCGCGCGCGCGTAGTTGGCGCGCGCCCGCGTGGTCCACTCGTCCTCGATCTGGGCGCGGCGCTTGCTCGCCTCGGCGTCCTTCTTGTCGGCCGTGAACACGGCGATGAGCGCCTTGTCGCCCGCCTGCTTCTCGTCGATCGGCGGCGAGAACGCGAGCTTGCGCGCCTCGTCGAGCTGCGGGCTCGGCCGGCCGCCCAGGCGCCTGTGCGCCTCGTGGATCGCGCGCGTGGCCTCGACGAGCTCCTTGTGGCGGAAGGTGACGATCTGGTCGAAGAGCGACCGCACGACGTAGTAGCGCGACTCCGACAGGTTCGAGTCGAAGTTCACCTTCGCCTGGATCTTGCCGGCGAACGGGTTGGGGTAGCCGGCGGGGGCCTTCGCGTAGGTCGCCGGCAGCACCGGCAGGCGGCTGATCGCCTTGTCGAGCAGGAGCTGCTGCCCCTCCTCGGAGAGCGTGTACTGGATGAAGCGCTTGCCCGCCTCCGGCGCCTTCGAGCCTTCGACGAGTCCGATGTTCGCCGGCACGATCGCGGTCACCGACGGATAGACGAAGTCGACCGGGAGCCCCGAGTACTTCGCGGCCAGGCCGAAGAAGTCGACCACGAGCCCGTAGCCGAACTGCCCGCTGGCGACGCCTTCCGGCACGCCGAAGCTCCGCTCGGTGATCGCCGCGCTGTTGCCGGCGATCGCGAGGATCTGCGCCCAGCCTTTCTGCCAGCCCTCGCCCTGCAGGATGGTCTCGACGGTGAGGTGCGTGGTGCCGGAGCGGGACGGGCTGCTCACGGCGACGTGCCCGAAGAACTCGGGACGCGCGAGGTCGGCCCATTCGTTCGCCACGGGCAGCTTGTTCGCCGCGACGTAGCGCGTGTTCCACATGATCCCGTAGCCCGCGAGCGCCTGCCCGTAGTAATAGCCTTCCGGGTCGTTGATCGGGTAGCTGCCGATCTTGCCGGGTACGGCGGGATTGGCGAGGTTCGCCTTCTGCAGGAGCTTCTGCGCGGACAGCACCTCGAAGGCGTCCGGCGCGGACGCCCAGAACACCTCGGGCCGGCTGCCCGGGGCCTGCTCGCGTACGTAGGCGATGCCCGCGGCGGTGTTCTTGTTGAGGATCTCGAGCTTGTCGTTCGGGTGCTTCGCCTCGTACGCCTTCTTGTAGGCGGCCGTGAGCTCCTTGGGGAACGACGTGATCACCGTGATGGTGTCCGCGGCGGCGGACGCCGCGAGCGTGAACGCGCACGCGAGCGAGGCCGCGCTCGCGGCGAAACGATGGCGAATGTGCATGGCGTCCTCCCGGCGGTGCGCCCACGCTCGATCGGCGCGGCTCGCAGCCGATTCTAGCAGGGCGGCGTCAGGCCGCAGGGGGGCGGCGGAGGTGCCAGTCGGTCGCCTGCTGGAACCGGTGCGCGACGTCGAGGATCGCCGCCTCGGCGAAGTAGTCGCCCTGCACCTGCAGTCCGATCGGGAGCCCCGACGTCGTGAAGCCGCAGGGGATCGAGATCGCCGGCGCGCCGGTCAGGTTCGCGGCGATCGTGAAGATGTCGTTCAGATACATCTGCACCGGATCGTCGGCCTTGGCGCCGAAGCGGAACGCGGGCGCGGGCGCCGTCGGCCCCATGATCACGTCGCACTCGCGGAACGCGCGCGCGAAGTCGTTCGCGATCAGCCGGCGCACCTTCTGCGCCTTCAGGTAGTAGGCGTCGTAGTAGCCGTGCGAGAGCACGTAGGTGCCGACGAGGATGCGCCGCTTCACCTCGGCGCCGAAGCCCTCGGCGCGCGTGCGCCGGTACATGTCGGCGAGGTCGTCGTAGCGCGCGGCGCGGTGGCCGTAGCGCACGCCGTCGAAGCGCGACAGGTTCGAGGAGGCCTCGGCCGGCGCGATCACGTAGTAGACCGGCACCGAGAGCTTCACCGCCGGCAGCGCGACGTCGACGGTGGTCGCGCCGAGCCCGCGGAATTCGGCGAGCGCCGCGTCGATCGCGGCGGCGACCTCGGGATCGTTGCCCGCGCCGAAGTATTCCTTCGGCAGTCCGATGCGCAGCCCTTCGAGCGGCTTCGCACCGGCGTTCGCGCGGAGCGTCCGCGCGTAGTCCTCCACCGGCCGGTCGAGCGAGGTCGAGTCGCGCGCGTCGTGGCCGGCCATCGCGTTCAGCATCAGCGCGCAGTCCTCGGCCGTCTGCGCGAACGGGCCCGGCGTGTCGAGGCTCGAGGCGAATGCGACGAGGCCGTAGCGCGACGCGACGCCGTAGGTGGGCTTGAGGCCGCAGATGCCGGTGAGCGACGCGGGCTGGCGGATCGAGCCGCCGGTGTCGGTGCCGGTCGCGCCGGGGACGAGCCGCGCGGCGACGGCCGCGGCCGAGCCGCCCGAGCTGCCGCCCGGGACGTACCCGGGGTTCCACGGGTTCTTCACCGGGCCGAAGTGCGACGTCTCGTTCGACGAGCCCATCGCGAACTCGTCCATGTTCGTCTTGCCGACGAGCACGGTGCCGGCGCGCTTCAGCCCCTCGACCACGTGCGCGTCGTAGGGCGCGACGAAGTCGGCGAGCATCCGCGACCCGCAGGTCGTCCGGAGCCCCGCGGTCATCAGCACGTCCTTGTGCGCGATCGGGACGCCGGCGAGGGGGCCGGCCGTGCCCTTCGCCCGCGCCTCGTCGGCCGCGCGCGCCTGCGCGAGCGCGCCCTCGGCGTCGACGGTGACGAACGCGTTGAGCGCCGGGGCGAGCCGGGCGATCCGCTCGAGCGTGTCGCGCGCGAGCTCGACGGCGGAGAGCTCGCGCGCGGCGAGGCGGGCGGCCAGCCCGGCGATCGTCGGTTCGCTCATGTCGAGCGCGCGCGAGCGCGGAACGGCTGCACCGGGGCGGCGGGCCTGGGAGAGGATCTCATTCCACCACCCTCGGCACGAGGTAGAGGCCGTCCTCGACCGCGGGCGCGACCTTCTGGTACTCCGCGTGCCGGTCGGCCTCGGTCACGCGGTCCTCGCGCAGCGGCGCCACGACGTCCTGCGCGTGCGACATCGGCTCGACGCCGGAGGTGTCGATCGCGTTCAGTTCGTCGATCATCGCGAAGATCGACTCGAGCTTCGCGTGGACCCGCGCGACCTCGGCCGCGTCGACGTCGATGCGGGCGAGGTGGGCGATGCGCCGGACGTCGTCGAGCGAGAGGGTCATCGGGGGGCGGAGGCGGGGTGTAAGACGGCGCCGGACGTCGGGCGGCGGCCTCTGGCGCCGCAGCCGCCGGGCCGCCGGAAAACCGCGCTTTTTCAGCGCAGTAGGCCGGATGCCTAGAGTATCATAGCCGGCTTATCAGGGCAGCCGCGGCCCCCGGATCCCCGGGGCCTCCGCTCCTCGGCGCCCGCGCGAAAGCCGCCGTTTCATGTTCGAGTTCTTCAAAGGTTATTTCTCCACCGATCTGGCGATCGACCTCGGCACCGCGAACACGCTCATCTACGTGCGCGGCCGCGGCATCGTGCTCGACGAGCCCTCGGTGGTCGCGATCCGCCAGGAAGGCGGCCCCAACGGCAAGAAGGTGATCCAGGAAGTCGGCCTCGCGGCGAAGCAGATGCTCGGCCGCACGCCGGGCAACATCACCGCGATCCGCCCGATGAAGGACGGCGTCATCGCCGACTTCACCGTGACCGAGCAGATGCTGAAGCAGTTCATCAAGAAGGTGCTCGACTCGCGGCTGTTCAGCCCGTCCCCGCGCATCATCATCTGCGTGCCCTGCGGCTCGACGCAGGTCGAGCGCCGCGCGATCCGCGAGTCGGCGCTCGGCGCCGGCGCGTCGAAGGTCTACCTGATCGAGGAGCCGATGGCGGCCGCGATCGGGGCGGACCTGCCGATCTCGGACGCGACCGGCTCGATGGTCGTCGACATCGGCGGCGGCACGACCGAGGTCGGCGTGATCTCGCTGGGCGGCATGGTGTACTCGGGCAGCGTGCGCGTCGGCGGCGACAAGTTCGACGAGGCGATCGTCAACTACATCCGCCGCAACTACGGGATGCTGATCGGCGAGACGACGGCCGAGACGATCAAGAAGACGATCGGCAGCGCGTTCCCGGGCTCCGAGGTGCGCGAGATGGAAGTGAAGGGCCGCAATCTCGCCGAGGGCATCCCGCGCAGCTTCACCGTCTCGTCCAACGAGATCCTCGAGGCGCTGACCGACCCGCTCAACAGCATCGTGTCGGCGGTGAAGAGCGCGCTCGAGCGCACGCCGCCCGAGCTCGGCGCCGACATCGCCGAGCGCGGGATGGCGCTCACCGGAGGCGGCGCGCTCCTGCGCGACCTCGACCGCCTGCTGATGGAGGAGACCGGGCTGCCGGTGATCGTCGCCGAGGACCCGCTCACCTGCGTCGTGCGCGGCTGCGGCAAGGCGCTCGAGAACATGGACAAGCTGCAGACGATCTTCACGTCGGACTGAAATGGGGTGGGAGCCGTAATTCGGACTGAAATGGGGTCGGAGCCGTAATTCGGGGGGCGGGCGATGAAGCGAGGCGAGCGGTAGCAGGCCCCGAATTACGGCTCTGACCCCATTTCATGCGCCCGATCCCCGCCGAGCCGCTGCCGTTCTTCCGCCGCGGCCCCACGCCGCTCGCGCGTCTGGCGTTCTTCGGGCTGGCGTCGATCGTGCTGCTGTTCGCCGATGCGCGCTTCCGCTACCTCGAGGACCTGCGGCACGCCGCCGGCGCGATCCTGTTCCCGCTGCAGCGCCTCGCGCACGTGCCGTTCGAGGCGGCCGACAGCGTCGCCGCGTACTTCGCGTCGAAGCGCGACCTCGAGCGCGAGAACGAGAGGCTCAAGTCCGACCTGGTGACGCTCGCGCCGGCGGCGCAGGGCTACGGGCCGCTGCGCGACGAGAACGCGCGGCTCAAGGGACTGATCGACCTCAGGTCGCGCAACGCCGAGGGCGCGACGATCGTGCAGGTGCTCTACGCGGGCCGCGACCCGTTCGCGCAGAAGGTGTTCGTGAGCCGCGGCAGCGAGGCCGGGCTCGTCGCGGGCAGCGCGGTGATCGACGAGCACGGCGTCGTCGGGCAGTTGACGCGCGTCCATCCGACGATGTCGGAGCTGACGCTCGTCACCGACAAGGACCACGCGGTGCCGGTCAAGGTCGAGCGCAGCGGCGTCCGCAGCGTGCTCTACGGCGCGGGCACCGGCCGCGCGCCCGAGCTCCGCTTCATGCCGCCGTCGGCCGACATCCGCGCCGGCGACCGGCTCGTCACGTCGGGGCTCGACGGCACCTATCCGCCGGGGCTCGCGGTCGCGCAGGTGACGCGCGTCGAGCGCGAGACCGGGCAGATGTTCGCGCGCATCGAGTGCGCGCCGCTGGGCGGCGTCGACCGGAGCGAGACGCTGCTCGTGCTCGCGCCGCCCGCCGCGATGCCGCCGCGGCCCGAGGAGCCCGCCGAGGCCGACACGACGCGCAAGGGAGGCCGCGCGAAGGCGCGGCGCGGCGGATGAGCGGCGCCGCGACGCCGGACCGGGGAACGTCGTCGTGAGAATCGCCGACCGCGTCCCCTCGTTCGCGCCCGCGCGTCCCGAGGAGATCCTGAAGCCGGCGAAGCCGTGGTTCGTCGTGCTGACGCTCGTGCTCGCGCTCCTCGCGAACACGCTGCCGGCGTCCGGCGTGGCGCTCGCGCTCAAGCCGGACTTCGTCGCGCTCACGCTGCTCTTCTGGTGCATCCAGTCGCCGCGCTACGTGGGCGTCGGCGTGTCGTGGACGCTGGGCCTCGTGATGGACGTCGTCGACGCGACGCTGTTCGGCCAGCACGCGCTCGCCTACGCGGTGCTCGCCTACGCCGCCGAGTACTTCCGGCGCCGCGTGCTGCGCTTCCCGCTGTGGCAGCAGGCGGTGCAGGTGGCCGCGCTGCTCGCCGCCTGCGCGCTGCTCGTGCTGGCGGTGCGCGTGATCGGCGGCGCGCCGCTGCCGCGCTGGACCTACGTCGTGCCGCCGGTCGTCGGCGCGCTGCTGTGGCCGGCGCTCACCGTCGTGCTGCAGTGGCCGCAGCGGCCGACGCGGTCCTCGTCGACGCTATGATCCGCCGCCGGCTCTTCTCGAAGCGACGCCGGTCGGCGGACGCCGGCGCGTTCGGGTCCTCGGACCTCCGCAATCCCGAGCGCGACCTCGAGCGCTTCCGCCGCCGCCTCGCGATCGCGGGCGGCGCGGTGCTCGTCGCGTTCGCGGCGCTCGTCGGCCGGTTCGTCTACCTGCAGGTCGTCCAGCACGGCCACTTCCGGACGCTCGCCGAGACCAACCGCATCGCGATCGTCCCGATCGCGCCCAACCGCGGCGTGATCACCGACCGCAACGGCGTCGTGCTCGCGCAGAGCTACTCGGCCTACACGCTCGAGATCCAGCCCTCGCGCGTGCGCGACCTCGAGGCGACGATCGACGCGCTCGCCGGCGTCGTCGACATCGGGCCGCGGGATCGCAGGCGCTTCCGCAAGCTGATGGAGGAGTCGAAGAACTTCGAGAGCCTGCCGATCCGCACGAAGCTCACCGACGACGAGGTCGCGCGCTTCGCGGCGAACCGCTACCGGTTCCCGGGCGTCGAGATCAAGGCGCGGCTGTTCCGCAACTACCCGTTCGGCGCGGTCGCCTCGCACGTGATCGGCTACATCGGCCGCATCACCGAGCGCGACCTCGCGCGCATCGCGTCGTGGGACGAGAGCGCCGACTACAAGGGCACCGACACGATCGGCAAGGTGGGCGTCGAGCTCACCTACGAGCGCGAGCTGCACGGGACGACCGGCGTCGAGGAGGTCGAGGTGGACGCGGCCGGCCGCGCGGTGCGCACGCTGTCGCGCGCGCCGCCGGTATCCGGCAACAACCTGCGGCTGTCGATCGACATCAACCTGCAGGCGGCGGCCGAGGCGGCGTTCGGCGACCGCCGCGGCGCGCTCGTCGCGATCGAGCCTTCGACCGGCGACGTGCTCGCGTTCGTGTCGAAGCCGGGCTACGATCCGAACCTGTTCGTCGACGGCATCGACTCGGCGTCGTGGCAGGAGCTGAACGAGTCGGCGGACAAGCCGCTGCTCAACCGGCCGCTGCGCGGCGCGTACCCGCCGGGCTCGACGATCAAGCCCTTCCTCGCGCTCGGCGCGCTCGCGTCGGGCAAGCGGACGCCGACGCAGACCTTCGCCGACCCCGGCTACTTCCAGCTCGCGGGCGCCGCGCACCGCTTCCGCGACGACAAGAAGGGCGGCCACGGCATGGTCGACATGACGAAGGCGATCGTCGTGTCCTGCGACACCTACTTCTACCTGCTCGCGAACGAGACCGACATCGACGACAGCTGGCGGTTCATGTCGTCGCTGGGCTTCGGCCGCCCGACCGGCATCGACATCGAGGGCGAGCTGCCCGGCGTGCTGCCGTCGCGCGAGTGGAAGCGGCAGCGCTTCGCGGGAGCGCAGTACCGCGAGGAGCACCGCAAGTGGTACCTCGGCGACTCGATCTCGGCGGGAATCGGCCAGGGATACACGGCATTCACGCCGGTTCAGCTCGCGCACGCGATCGCGACGATCGCGAACGACGGCGTCGCGTTCCGCCCGCACCTCGTCCAGCGCGTCGAGGACGTTCGCACCGGCGAGTCGCGCGCGATCGAGCGCGAGCCCGCCTACCGGCTCGCCGTGAAGCCCGAGCACCTCGCCGTGATCCGCAACGCGCTGGTGCAGGTGAACCGGGAGGGCACGAGCGCGGCGGCGTTCAAGGGCGCCGCGTACGTTTCGGGCGGCAAGACCGGCACCGCGCAGGTGTTCTCGCTCAAGGGCGAGGAATACAAGGCGCACAAGGTCGACGAGCGGCTGCGCGACCACGCGTGGTACGTCGCGTACGCGCCTGCCGAGAAGCCGGCGATCGCGCTCGCGGTGCTGGTCGAGAACGGCGGCTTCGGCGCGCAGGCGGCGGCACCGATCGCGCGGCAGGTGCTCGACTACTACCTGCTCGGTCTCAAGGCGAGCGGCCCGGCGCCGCTGCACGACGGACCGGCGCCCGACGCCGACGACACCAGTGACTGAGATGTCCGCGATTCGCGTGGGGGACGCGCTGGCGCGCCTCTGGGAGGTGCTGGTCCGGCGCATCGACCGCCCGCTGTTCGCGATCGTGATGGCGATCGCGGGGGTCGGCTTCGTGACGCTGTTCTCGGCGGCGGACCAGAGCGTCGCGCGAATCACCAATCAGGCGATGAGCTTCGGGCTCGCGCTGGTCGCGATGTGGGTGCTCGCGAACATTCCGCCGCAGACGCTCGCGCGAGCGGCGCTGCCGCTGTACGCGGCGGCGGTCGTGATGCTCGTCGGCGTCGCGCTGTTCGGCGTCGTCGTGAACGGCTCGCGGCGCTGGCTCGACCTGGGCGTCGTGCGCTTCCAGCCCTCCGAGCTCATGAAGGTCGCGCTGCCGCTGATGCTCGCGTGGTATTTCCAGAAGCGCGAGGGAAGGATCGCGTGGTTCGACTTCGCGATCGCCGCGATCCTGATCGCGGTGCCGGCGTGGCTCGTCAAGCGTCAGCCGGACCTCGGCACCGGCCTGCTGCTGACCGCGTCGGGGTTCTACGTGCTGTTCCTCGCCGGCCTCTCGTGGAAGGTGATCGTGGGGCTGGCCGCGATCGGCGCCGCGGCGGGGCCGACGATCTGGTCGCACCTGCACGACTACCAGCGGGCGCGCATCCTCACGTTCCTCGACCCGTCGACCGATCCGCTGGGCGCCGGCTACCACACGACGCAGGCGTCGATCGCGATCGGGTCGGGCGGCGTCGTGGGCAAGGGGTGGCTGAACGGCACGCAGGCGCACCTCGACTTCCTGCCCGAGAAGCATACCGACTTCATCTTCGCGGTGTTCGGCGAGGAGTTCGGGCTGATCGGCAACGTGCTGCTCGTCGTGCTCTACGTCGTGCTGATCGCGCGCGCGATGATGATCGCGTCGAACGCCTCGACGCTGTTCGCGCGGCTGATCGCGGGCGCGGTGACGCTGATGCTGTTCACCTACGCGTTCGTCAACATGGGGATGGTGAGCGGCATCCTGCCGGTGGTGGGCGTGCCGCTGCCGTTCGTGTCGTACGGCGGCACCGCGATGGTGTCGCTGTTCATCGGGATCGGGATCCTGATGAGCGTGCAGGCGCACCGGAAGCTCGTGACGACCTGACGAGTCAATGATGTGCCGTCCGCATCCGCGGATGATCAATGGGTCAGGTGATCAATGGGGTCAGACTCGATTGATCCAATCACGCCGAGGTGATCAATGGGGTCAGGTGATCAATGGAAGATCAATCGAGTCTGACCCCATTGATCACCAATCGAGTCTGACCCCATTGATCACCATTGATCACGACGCCTTCGCCCCCGTCTCCGGAAACACCGGCCCCGCCAGTCCCGCCGCCGATCGGCCGCGCGAGTCCTTGACCGCGCGGAGCGCATTCACCATCTCGAGCGCCGTCTTCTCGCAGGGCGGCAAGGCGGCATCCGACGTCGCGAGCGGGGTCACGCGTTCGCCGAAACGGATCAGATGCGAGCACCAGGTGAGGCCGGCGCCGAAGGCGGGCGTCAGGATCAGCGCGCCCGGCATCACGCGGCCCTCCTCGATCGCATCGACGAGCGCGACGGGCACCGTCGCAGCGGACATGTTGCCGTACTTGTGCACGGTGACGAACACGCGCTCCATCGGGATGCCGGCGCGCTTCGCGACGAACTCGATGATGCGCAGGTTCGCCTGGTGCGGCACGACGAGGTCGACGTCATCGGCGCGAACGGCGGCCTTCGCGAGCACGTGGGCGGAAGCCTCGCTCATGCCGTGCACCGCGCGCTTGAAGATCTCCTGCCCGTCGAAGTCCCACAGCGTGTCGCCGAACGCGACGCCGCGGTTGCCGTAGGTCGTGCCGTGGCCGCGCACGCGCAGGATGCCGCGCGCGTCGGCGTAGCAGCCGAGCTTGTCCGCGAGGATCCCTTCGTCGCGGTCGGTCGCCTGCAGCACGACGGCCGCGCAGCCGTCGCCGAACAGCACCGCGACGTTGCGGTTCTCCCAGTCCATGAACGGCGAGATCGTCTCGACGCCGACGACGAGCGCGTTGCGTACCGTGCCCGCGCGAATGAGTCCGGCCGCCGACGACAGTCCGTACAGGAAGCTCGTGCACGCGGTGTTGACGTCCATCGCCGCGGCGCCCCACGCGCCGAGCCGGCACTGCAGCCCCGACGCCGTGTTGGGCACGTACTCCTCGCCCGAGCAGCTGCCGTAGACGACGAGGTCGAGGTCCTTCGCGTCGAGCCCCGCGCAGGCCAGCGCGCGCGCGCCCGCCACCTGCGCGAGCTCGCTGCCCAGCACGTGGGTGACGCGCCGCTCGCGGATGCCGGTCCGCTGCGTGATCCACGCGTCGTCGGTGTCGAGGAACGTCGCGAGATCGTCGTTGCTGAGCACGGCGGGCGGCATGCACTTGCCCCAGCCGGTGATGGCGGCATTCCTCATCGCTTCCCCCTGGCGGGGCCGCGCCCGGCGCGGCGTCGCGCCGCGCGCCGTTGCGGCCCTGGTCCCGCGATTCTACGGGCCGCGGCGGGCGCCCGCCTCACCGCTCGCGCCGTCGCGCGCGCGATCCCTTGCGTTTCGCTTTCGGCTTCGGCGGCGCGGAGGCCGGCCGACGTTTCGCACCCGACCCGGTGGCCGCGGGTTCGCGCGGAGCCTCGGGGGCGCTCCTCTGGTCGCCGATGACGCTCTTCAGCGGACACACCTTGAATATCGGGCATTTGCGGCAGCCCACGGCGATCGCGATGGGGCACAGCGTGACGGCCATTCCGGCCTCCTTCGGTCGAGGGTGCGGTGCGTGCCGCAGGAGGCGCGATCATCGTGCGAATCGGCCGCCTCGACAAGCGCGCCGCGCTCGCGTCAGCGCCGCGCGCGGCGCCGGCGCGCGACCGCGACCGCGTAGATCGCCGCGTTCAGCGCTACGACGAACGCTCCCAGCCACGCCTGCACGCCCGGCGTGAGCCCGGCCGGATAGAGGATCGGCAGCACGTAGTGCTCGACGAATCCACCCGCGTATCCGGCGTCGCCCGCACGGCGCCGCAGCGCGTTCTCGAGCGGCGTGAGCGGGCAGATCGTCGCGGTCAGCTCGACCCACGCCGCCCACAGCGCCGCGGGCAGGTGGACGAAGGCCCAGCCGGGGCGCCGCCATGCGAGGAGGCCGCCCAGGCACGCGAACAGCACGAACGCCGCGTGCAGCGCGACGAGGGCATCGGCAGCGAGCCGGTCGATCATGGTCGGCCGCAGGCGGGCCGCCCTCAGGCGTCGAGCAGCGCCGCGGACGCGAACTGCGCGAGGCGGCGCTCGACGGCGGCCTGCGGCGCGGCGGCTTCGGCCGCAGGCACGGCGCCGCCCGCGACGGCGGCGAGCTCCGCGGCCGTGCGCGTCCCGTCGCACAGCGGCAGGAGCGCGCGCGCGAACTCGTCGGCGAGCCGCACGCTCACGTGCCGCAGGTTGGTCACGAGCGGCCCGCGCGACGCCTGCCACCGCGCCAGCGCGGCCACCCGCGGCTTCGCCGACGGGCGCGTCGCGAGCCCGATCGGATCGACGTAGGGATCCGCCAGGCCGGTCGTCCAGGCCTCGAGGACGCGCGCGGGCGCGGCGTCCGCGGCGACACCGCTCGCGACGAGCGCGTCGACGAGTTCGCCGCCGGGCACGGAGGCGGGGAACCGGCTCGCGAGCCGGTCGCCGACCGGGTCGGCCGCGGCGCTGCCCGCCATGCGATGCCGCATGTAGGCCATCGTCGCGGCGAAGTGAAGCTTCGCGACCGCGCGCGCGTCGCGCCGGCCCGGCTGTCCGAGCCCGCGGTGCACGAGCAGCGTCTGCCTCATCTGGCGCACGTGGACGAAGTCGAGCATCTGTTCGCGCGCCACCGGGTCGCGCGCGGCCAGGCGCTCGCGCAGCGCGGCGCCCGCGCCGCCGTAACTGCGGGCGCCGGGGTCGACGTCCGCGACGGCGGCGAGGCCGTGGCGCGCCGCGTGCCCGACGAACGCGGTGTAGTAGACCGGCTCGTTCACCGGCGCGAGGTCGTCGTGGAAGATGCCGCCGTCGTCGCGCTCGGCCTCGCGCGCGAAGTTCTCGGCGACCGCCGCCGCGGGCCCGCCCTGCGCGCGCCAGGTCTCGGCCATCAGCGCGATGAACTCGCGCGCACGGGCGACCCGCTCGGCCGGGTCGGCGATCGCGCGCACATGGAACTGCATCGCGTCCCAGCCGATCCGGCGGATCCAGCCGCCGGGCAGCAGGTTGTAGTTGACGTAGGCGACGCCGCCCGGCGCGAGGTGCAGCGCGATCGCCCGGAACATCGCGTCGCGCACGTCCGGCGGCACCCACGAGTAGAAGCCGTGGGCGACGACGACGTCGAAGCGGCCGATCCGCGCGGGGATCTCGCGCACGTCGGCCTCGAGCAGCGTGACGTTCGGGATGCGCGCGCCCTCCGCCATCGCGCGCGCGGCCGCGTTGAGCCGGGCCGAAAGGTCGACGCCGACGAACCGCCCGCGCGGATACGAGGCCGCCATCGGCAGCAGGTTCGAGCCGTCGCCGCTGCCGATCTCGAGCACCGAGACGAGCTCGCGATTTGGCGGCGTCACGCCGTGGAGCTGCGCGACCGCGAGGAGCCGGTTCGGGTGCGTCTCGTGGAACGGACGGCCGACGTAGGCGATCGCCTCGTAGGCGTGTCGGACCTGCTCGTGGATCGTCTCGGCCATCGCGACCGCGATTCTAGCGGACGCCCTTGCGCGGGCGCTTCGCGCCGGCGGCGCGGCGCTCCGCCTGCGCGACCCGCTCCGCCCACCACGGCTCGAGCGCGTCGGCGAGCGACGAGGGGAGCCGCGTCCCCGACGCGCGCACGGCCCAGCGGAAGCGCCGCCACGGCGGCGCCTCGAGCTCGTCGAAGCCGATGAGGGGCGTTTCGCAGAGATGGTCGAGCCGCAGCATCACGTAGCGCGCCGGCACGCCGGCCGCCTTCTTCGCCTCGATCCAGTGCGGGCCTTCGGCGGGCGCGGTCATCACGACGCCCGAGCCGACGAGGCCCTTGGGCGGCACGCCCAACCGCACGAGGAACGCGCGGCTGCCCGGCTCGATGTGCCGGAAACGGCCGCAGGACCACTCGGTGTCGAAGTGGCCGCGCCGCGCCAGCGTGCGCATGTCGGCGGAAAGCGTCGGCCAGTTCCAGATGGCCGGGTTGAACGCGAACAAGTGTGTGCTCATCTCGGGCTCGTCCGGCCGGGCACGGGTCGCGCGCGATGCCGCGAGACGGTATGCTACGCCCCCGATGGGATCGCCCGACGTCTCCGCGATCGCACGGCGCGTCGCCGTGGCGGTCCCGGTCGCGATGCTGGCGGCGCTCGTGGCGTCCTGCGGGACCGCTCCGCCGACGCGCGAGCGCGCCGCGGCGCCCGCCACGCCCTCGTCGAAGTATTACGCCGACGACGGCCCTCCGGCGAATCCGCCCGATGGTCTCGACGCGGTCCCCGACGCGGTGCCGCGAGCCGAGCCGCTGCACCGGTTCGCGAACCGCCCCTACGTCGTGCTCGGGCGCGAGTACGTGCCGGCGACTTCGCTCGGGCCCTACCGCGAGCAGGGCGTCGCGTCGTGGTACGGGCGCAAGTTCCACGGCCAGCGCACGTCGACCGGCGAGGTCTACGACATGTACGCGATGACGGCGGCGCACCCGACGCTGCCGCTGCCCTCGTACGCGCGCGTCACGAACGTCGCGACCGGCAAGTCGGTCGTCGTGCGCGTGAACGACCGCGGCCCGTTCCTGCACGGGCGCGTCATCGACCTTTCCTACGCGGCGGCCCACCGCCTCGGCATCGCGCAGCGCGGCAGCGGCGAGGTGATCGTCGAGTCGGTGCTGCCCGGTAGCGCGGTTTTCGTCACCGCGTCGGCGGCGCCCGCGGCCGCGCCGGCCCCCGCCGCGGCGTCCGGCACGGTCACCGCCGGGCTCGCGCCGCAGACGGCGATCGTCGCGAGCGCGCCCGCCGCGTCGCCCGCGCCCGTCGTCGCGCCGCCGGTGCCCGCGGCCGAGGGCGTCCCCGCGCCGTCGGAGCCGGCGGTCCAGCCGTCGAACGGCGGCTACGTCGTGCAGCTGGGCGCATTCGCGAGCGAGCCGAACGCCCGGTCGTTCCTCGCCCACGTGCAGGGCCCGCTCGCGTCGGTCGCCGTCGAGCCGCGCGTGCGCCAGGCGGGCGGCCTCTACCGCGTCTATGTCGGACCCTACCCGACACGCGACGACGCGCGCAGGACGGCCGACCGGCTCGAGAACGCGTTCGGCATGGCGACCGCGGTCGCGCCGCATTGAATTTCCTCACGTTGAACCCGAATCGACGCCCACGGTCGTTATAATCACGGCTCCGGGGCGCGTGGGGAGGACGTCGCCGCCGGGGCACCACGTCGCCCTCGACCCCACGCCGATGAAATCGCCGCTCCGCCGCCCGTTCCTCGCTCTCCTCGCCGCCGTCCTCGCGCTCGCCGCAGCGCCCGCGCGCGCGCAGCTCACGATCGAGATCGTCGGCGGCGCCGGCACCGCGATCCCGATCGCCGTCGTCCCGTTCGAGGGCGAATCGGCCTTCCCGCTCGGCATCTCGGGCATCGTCGCCGCGGACCTCGAGCGCTCGGGACTGTTCCGGCCGGTCGATACCGGCGGCATCGTGCCGCGTCCGGCGCGCGCCGAGGACGTGCGCGTCGACGTCTGGCGCTCGCGCGGCGCCGACGCCGTGACGGTCGGCTCGATGCGGCCGCTCGGCGACGGCCGCGTCGACGTGCGCTACGCGCTCGTCGACGCCGTGCGCGGCGGCACGCTCGCCTCGACCCAGTACACGGTGACGCCGGCGCAGTTCCGCGCGACCGCCCACCGGATCGCCGACGAGATCTACGCGAAGCTCACCGGCGAGCGCGGCGTGTTCTCGACGCGCATCGCCTACGTCGCGAAACAGGGGCCGCGCTACCAGCTCGTCGTCGCCGACGCCGACGGCGCCGACCCGCAGACGATCGTCAGCACCGACGAGCCGCTCCTGTCGCCGCGCTGGTCGCCCGACGGCACGCGCATCGCGTACGTGTCGCTCGAGCAGAAGAAGCCGGTCGTCTACGTGCAGCAGCTCTCGACCGGCGCGCGCACGGCGGTGGCCGCGTTCCGCGGCAGCAACAGCGCGCCCGCGTGGTCGCCCGACGGCCGCCAGCTCGCGGTGACGCTCACCCGCGACGGCGGCTCGCAGCTCTACCTGATGAACGCGGACGGCACGGGCGTCCGTCGCCTCATGAGCTCGCCGGGCGTCGACACCGAGGCCTGGTTCGCGCCCGACGGCCGCTCGATCCTGTTCACGTCGGACCGCGGCGGCAGTCCGCAGATCTACCGCGTCGGCGTCGACGGCGGCGCGGTCGAGCGCATCACGTTCGACGGCAGCTACAACGTGTCTCCGCGGCCGACGCCCGACGGCAAGGGCATGGTCTACGTGCGCCGCGACGGCGGGCGCTACCAGATCGCGATCATGGACTTCGCGACGCGCCAGACGCAGGTGCTGACGGCGGGGCCGCTCGACGAATCGCCCAGCATCGCCCCCAACGGCCGCCTCGTGCTCTACGCGAACGAGACCGGGGGGCGTGGTATCTTGAACGCGGTGTCCGCCGACGGGCGCGTGAAGCAGCGCATCGTCGCGCCGGCCACCGACGTGCGCGAACCCGCGTGGGGCCCGCTGCCCCGCTGACGCGAACCTTCCGGACCCGCGCCTCGCCCGTCCGCAACTCCCAGGAGGACACCATGCACAGAATCGTCATCGCCGCCGCGCTCGCCGCGCTCCTCGCCGCGTGCCAGAGCACGCCGACGTCGCAGGAGGCAGCGCCGGTCGAGGACCGCGCCGCGACCGCCGCCGGCGCCGGCACGTCGGGCGCGAGCACGAGCGGCGCCGGCACGTCGGGCGTCGCCGGCACGTCCGCGGGAGCGTCCCGGACGACGGCCGCCGGCGCGAACCCGCTCAAGGATCCGGCGAACGTGCTGTCGAAGCGCAGCGTCCATTTCGACTTCGACAGCTTCGCGGTCAAGGACGAGTACAAGCCGCTCGTCGAGGCGCACGGGCGCTACCTCGCCGGCAACCGCAACGCGCGCATGACCGTCCAGGGCAACACCGACGAGCGCGGCTCGCGCGAGTACAACATCGCGCTCGGCCAGAAGCGCGCGGACGCCGTCAAGCGGATGATGATGCTGATGGGCGCGCAGGAGTCGCAGATCGAGACGGTGAGCTTCGGCAAGGAGAAGCCGAGGAACCCGGGCCACGACGAGGCCGCGTGGGCCGAGAATCGCCGCGTCGACATCGTCTACGCCGGCGAGTGATGCGCGCGCGCGGGGGGCTGCCGGTCGCGCGCGCGGTCGCGCTCGCGCTCGTCGTCGCCTCCGGCGCCGCGCACGCGGCGCTGTTCGACGACGAGGAGGCGCGCAAGCGCATCGCCGAGACCAACGTCCGGCTGACGCAGGTGCAGAAGCAGCTCGAGGACCGGATCGCGGCGCTCGAGCAGCAGCTGAAGGCGCAGGGGCTCGTCGAGATGTTCGGCGCGGTCGAGCAGATGAAGGCCGACCTCGCGCGGATGCGCGGCCAGATCGAGGTGCTGACCCACGAGCTCGCGGAGGCGCAGAAGCGCCAGCGCGACCTCTACGTCGACCTCGACTCGCGCATGCGCAAGCTCGAGACGGCGGGCGCGCAGCCGCCGGCCGCGGCTCCTGCCGGCGCCGCGCCCGCGACGCCGGCGGGCGGGCCGATCGCTCCGGGCGCGGGGACGCCGCCTTCCGTCGCGAGCGCGGGCTCGCCGCCACCCGCGGCGCCCGCCGTCGACCCGGCCGCCGAGCAGCGCGAGTACGACGCGGCGCTCGAGCAGTTCAAGCGCGCCGACTATCCGGGCGCGATCGCGTCGTTCGGCGCGTTCGTCAAGGCGCGCCCGAAGAGCCCGCTCGCGCCGTCCGCGCAGTACTGGATCGGCAACGCGCAGTTCGCGCGCCGCGACTATCGGGCCGCGATCGCCGCGCAGCGCCAGCTCGTCCAGCAGTATCCCGACAGCGCGAAGGTCCCCGACGCGCTGCTCAACATCGCGTCCGCGCAGGGCGAGCTCAACGAGAACGCGGCGGCACGCCGCACGCTCGAGGAGCTGATCGCGAAATACCCGTCGTCCGAGGCGGCGGCGAAGGCGAAGCAGCGGCTGGGTGTCCGCTGATTCGGTAGATCGGGCTTCAGCCCGACGGGGTGCGCATGTCGAGACAAACGGCGTCGGGCTGAAGCCCGACCCACGGGAAGCGCGCGCGATACCATCGCTCATGCGCGGATTCGCCACTCGAATCGTGGCTTGGCAGCGCTCGCACGGCCGCCACGACCTGCCGTGGCAGCGCACGCGCGACCCGTACCGCATCTGGGTCGCCGAGATCATGCTGCAGCAGACGCAGGTCGCCACGGTGATCCCGTACTACCGGCGCTTCCTCACCGCGTTCCCCGACGAGCGCGCGCTCGCGAGCGCCGACGAAGAGGACGTGCTCGCGCAGTGGAGCGGCCTGGGCTACTACCGGCGCGCGCGGCACATGCACGCCGCCGCGCGCGAGGTGGTCGCGCGCTTCGGCGGCGCGTTCCCTCGCGACGCGGCGACGCTCGCGACGCTGCCCGGCGTCGGGCCGTCGACCGCCGCAGCGATTGCGGCGTTCGCGTCGGGCGAGCGCGGCGCGATTCTCGACGGCAACGTGAAGCGCGTGCTCGCGCGCCATCGTGGCGTGGAGGGCGATCCGGGCGCGCCCGCGGTCGAGGCGACGCTCTGGGCGATCGCGCGGCGGCTCGTCCCGCGCGAGCACGTCGAGGCTTACACGCAGGGGATGATGGACCTCGGCGCGACGCTGTGCGCGCGCACGAAGCCGCGCTGCGGCGAGTGTCCGGTCGCGCGCGATTGCGTGGCGCACCGCGAAGAACGCACGGACGAGCTGCCGGGCCGGCGCGCGCGCCGCCCGCTTCCGCGCCGCGAGGTGCAGCTCCTCTGGATCGAGCGTGCGGGCGAGGTGCTGCTCGAGCGGAGGCCCTCGAGCGGCGTCTGGGGAAGGCTGTGGAGCCTGCCCGAGGCCGACGCCGGCGCGGACCCGGTCGCGGCGCTCGCCGAGCGCCACGGCGTCCGCGCGCGGCTCGTCGGGCGGCTCGCGCCGGTCGAGCACGCGTTCACGCACTACGCGCTCACGATGCACCCGGTGCGGCTCGCCGCGACGCGCGGGGTCGGCGAGGCGCCGGCCGAGTGCCGCTGGGCCGCCCGTGCGGAGCTCGCCGGCCTCGCGCTGCCGGCGCCGATCCGCAGTCTTCTCACATCGTGATGGAATAGGCGGACGCGGGCGTCACCGCGGGACGCCCGCCGCCCAGGGTCGCAGCTCGGACGGGAGCCGCGTGTCCGCGTCGGCATACGCCTGCCGGAACGCGCGCAGCTCGCGCGCGGCGCCGTCCGGATCGTTCGCCGCGAGGAGGCGCCGGATCTCGGCGACGAAGGCCTCAGGAAGTCGGGCGGCCGCGCCTTGCGCGGCTGTCGGCGCCCCCGCGGTCCGCTCGCGCATCGCTTCGGACCCGGAGGGAGCCGCCTCGAGCTTCGCCATCGCGGGCGCGGGCTGTCGCGCTGCGGCGTCGGCGGCGGTTTCGGCACTGCTCCGGGCCGCAGGTGCCGCAGCGCCCGCCACGGCCGGCGGCGCCATGGCGGGAACGGGGGCGGGCGCCGCAGCGACGATCGGCGGCGGGGAAGCGACGAAGCCCGCGCTCGACTCGCCCGTGCGGGCGGCCGCGACGCCGCTCTCCGCGCGCTTCGACGTCGCCGCGAGCTTCGTGTCTCTTGCGGCCGGAGGCGCGGGTGCCGCCTCGGCGGCGGCCTTCTGCTCGGCCCGCGCGTCGGCGCGCTGGGGCGCGGGCGCTGCGACGGCCGGCTTGGACACGGTCGCGGCGGACGAGGGCGCGCGCCCGGCGGCGGCTGCAGGTGCCGCCGGTGGCGCAACCGCGGGCGCGGCCTCGGACGGCTGCGTGCTCGCGGGGGCCGCCATCGGCTCGGACGGCGACGCGGGCGTTCCCGACGCGGCCTTGCGCGCGGCCGTCGCGGCGTCGCTCACGACCATCGGCTCGCTCGCGTCGTGCGGCAGGCTCTGGATCACGCCGATCGCGATCGCGCCGATCGTGGCCGCGGCCGCGAGCGGCATCCACCAGCGCCACGGCTCGCGCGCCTCGGCGACGGCGGGCTTCCCTCGCGGCTTCGCGCCGACGGCGCGACGCGCGGCGGCGCGGATCGCGTCGTCGAGGGCGGCGGGCGGCGTCTCGCGCGAGTGCTCGCGCATCAGCCGGTCGATCGCGTCGTCGCGCGGGTCGTCGGGGCGCGGCGCCGTCATGCGAGATCCCCGAGCGCGGCGCGCAGCTTCGCGTACGCGTAGCGCACGCGGCTCTTCACCGTCTCCTCGCCCGCGCCGGTGAGCGCGGCGATCCCGGCGAGCGAGAGCCCCGATTCGATGTGCAGCAGGAACGCGTCGCGCTGCACGGGGGGAAGCGCGGCGAGCGCGGCATCGATGCGCCCGCGCGTTGCGCGCGACGCGACGCGCGTCTCGGGCTCGTCGACGCGCGAGCCCGGGATCGCATCGACGAGCGCTCCGGTCCCGTCGTCGCCGTCGTCGTCGAGCGAGTCGACGCGCACGCGGCCCGACGAGCGCCAGTGGTCGACGAGCCGGTGGTGCGCGAGCGTGTAGATCCACGTCGAGAACTTCGCGGTCGGGGCGTAGCTCGCACGTGCGCGGATCGCGTTCATCCAGACGTCCTGGAACAGCTCGTCGGCCAGCCCCGCGTTGCCGACGTGGCGGAGCACGTACCGGTAGACGCCGCCGCGGTGACGCTCGTAGAGGCGGTCGAACGCCCCCGCGTCGCCGGCGGCGTAGGCGAGCATCAGCGTCTCGTCGCTGATGTCGCCGATGTCGTCCGCGCGGTCGCGGCGTGCGCGCGGGGCGTCGGCCATGGCCCGCCCAGTATGCGGGCGGGCGGCTCGCGCGGCAACGCGAGGGACGAGCATCGCGGCGCGGGGCTACCGCGGATCGGGCACGAAGCCGGGCGAGCCCGGGAACGGCGAGGGCCGCCGCTCCGCGTAGCGCGGCCCGGGCACGATGCCGCGCGCGACGAGCGTCTCGCGGCGGTCGTAGCGGATCGCGACGACGGCCTCCGGCGCCGCGGTCGCGCGGTCGAAGCCGACGCGCTGCGCGTACGAGGTCTCGGTGCGGCCGTGGCCGGTGCCCAGGCGCGCGTCGTACGACTTCTTCACCTCCGACGATCCGAGGCTCTCGGCCGCCGCGTCGCGCTCGCGGCCGACGGCGCCTGCCGCGGCGCTCTCCTGCGCGGGCGCGGGCGCGCCCGCCGGCGCCGCCGCGTCGCTGCGTTCCGCGCGCTGCGGGGCGATCTTCGGCTGCGGTGCGTAGCTCACCGGGAGGCGCTCGCGGAACACGGCGACGCCGATGACGCCCAGGTCGCCCGGGCGCCCGGTGCGCGCGGCGTAGCTGTCGGCGACGCTCGTGAAGTAGAACGCGGCGGTGTTCGCGAGGCTCTTGCGCCAGCCGGCGATCTCGACGGAGCCGTAGGGCTCGAGCACGTAGCCGCTCTGGTCGGGTGCGGCCGTCTCGCCGGTGATCGCGTTCACGCCGTCGACCGAGGGCACCGCGAGGATGCGCGCGCCGGTCTGGTTGCGGATCCGGATCGTGTACTCGTGGCCCGGCGTCCCGACGATCCAGCGCTCACCGCCCGCGAGATAGACCGGCAGCAGCACGTTGTCGGTGCGGTCGAGGACCTCGACGGTCGCGAGGTGCGTCGACACCACGGGGGCCGGCGAGTGCGCGCACGCGGCGAGCGGCGCGGCGAGGAGGGCCGCGAGCGCGAGCGCGCGCAGCGGGGGGCGGCCGTTCGCGCGGGGCGCGCGCGGGGCGGGGGCGGTATTGGCAACGGCGGAGGGCATCGCGTTTCTCCCGGCTTCCGGGCCGGCGGCGCCGGCCCACGCCCCGGTAAACGGACGCCCGCGCCGGACGGGGTCAACGGCCCGGCGGCCGCGGGACCGCGTGCCATAATCGGCGGCAGGCTCCCCCCTCCGCCCCCGACGCCATGAAAGAGGCCGCCCAGATCGCCCCGCTCGTCACCGGGCTCGCGTTCGCGCTCGCGTTCGTCTTCGGCTACGTGGCGAACCGCACGAGCTTCTGCACGATGGGCGCGATCGCCGACGCCGCGAACTTCGGCGACTGGCGGCGGCTCCGCATGTGGCTGCTCGCGATCGCGGTCGCGATCGGCGGCGCGGCCGTGCTGCAGGGCGCGGGGCTCGTCGACCTCTCGAAGTCGATCTACACGGGCGGCCAGGTGCCGTGGGTGTCGCACCTCGTGGGCGGCGCGTTCTTCGGCTTCGGCATGACGCTCGCGTCGGGATGCGGCAGCAAGACGCTGATCCGCATCGGCGGCGGCAACCTGAAATCGCTCATCGTGCTGATCGTGATGGGGATCGCCGCGTACATGACGCTCAAGGGGCTGTTCGGCGCCTGGCGCGCGGCCGGGCTGGACCCGTGGCGGATCGACGTGGCGGCGCTCGGCAGCAAGACGTCCGACCTTCCCTCGCTCGCCGCCGCCGCGGGACTCGGCGCGAACGCGCGCTGGCTCGTGCCCGCGGTCGCGGCGCTGGCGGTCGCCGCGTTCGTGTTCGCGAACCGCGACTTCCGCGGGACGCGCGAGATGATCGTCGGCGGCGTGGTCGTCGGCGCCGTCGTCGTCGCCGGCTGGTACGTGTCGGGCCACCTGGGCTACCTCGCCGAGGATCCGGCGACGCTCGAGGAAAAGTTCGTCGCGACGAACTCGGGGCGCGCCGAGTCGTTCTCGTTCGTGGCGCCGGCCGCCTACCTGCTCGAGCTCCTGATGCTGTGGACCGACACTTCGCGCGTGCTCACGTTCGGGATCGCGGCCTCGCTCGGGATGATCGCGGGGTCGGCCGCGTACGCGCTCGTGTCGCGGACGTTCCGCTGGGAGAGCTTCGCGAGCGCCGAGGACCTCACGAACCACCTGGCCGGCGCGACGATGATGGGCTTCGGCGGCGTCACGGCGCTCGGCTGCACGATCGGGCAGGGGATCACCGGCGTCTCGACGCTCGCGGTCGGCTCGATCCTGACCCTCCTCGCGATCGTGGGCGGGTCGCTCCTCGCGATCCGCTACCAGACCTGGCGGCTCGAGCGGATGGCCTGACCGGCCGGCGGTTGTCGGCGCGCGGGCCCGACCCCACGTTGAAGGCACGATGATCGTCTTCGACCTCCAGTGCGCCGATGGCCACGGCTTCGAGGGCTGGTTCGACTCGGGCGAGGCGTTCGAGCGCCAGCTTGCGACCGACCTCGTCCGCTGCCCCGCCTGCGACTCGGCCTCGGTGAGCCGCGTGCCATCGGCCCGCGTTGCCGTCCCGAAGGGGGGCGAGGCGACGCCGCCCGCGTTGCCGGAGACGGTCGCCGGGCTGCCGCCCGAGTTGCTCGCGAAGCTCCGCGAGGCGGTCCGGGCGACCGAGAACGTCGGCCGGCGCTTTCCCGAGGAGGCGCGCAGGATCCACTACGAAGAAGTCCCGCGCCGGGCGATCCGCGGCGAGGCGACGCCCGACGAGGCGCGCGAGCTCTTCGACGAAGGCGTCGACTTCGCGCCGATCCCGCCGATCCTCTCGCGCGACGAGCATTAGGCGCGTCGCCGCGCCGCCGAGGGGCCGCATCCGGAGGATGGGGATCGAGAACGCGGGCTCGCGATCGCCTCTCAGTCGGGCGTCGGCCCTGTGGGTCGGGCTTCAGCCCGACGATTCTCGCTGCATGCAAGGAAAGGCGTCGGGTTGAAGTCCGACCCACGCATGCCGGCTCGACGGCCATGCGAACTGGCAGGCCCCCCGGGATTCGGCTAAAATCCGCCGTTTCCCGCGGGCCGTTAGCTCAGCTTGGTAGAGCAGCGGACTTTTAATCCGTTGGTCGCTGGTTCGAATCCAGCACGGCCTACCAGGCCTACCCGGTCGGCCGCTCTGGCGAACCGGCCGGGCCGGGGTGCCGCGGGCGCGGTAGAATCTCGTTTCTCTCGGCGGGCCGTTAGCTCAGCTGGTAGAGCAGCGGACTCTTAATCCGTTGGTCGTAGGTTCGAATCCTACACGGCCTACCAACCCGCCTTCCTCGCGCGGCGCCGCTCTGCGACGGCATGCGCTCGCTCGCACTCGCGGGATCCCTGTCAGCCCAGTTTGCCGGATTCCGGCCACTCGTCGATCTCCCGTTGCGGGACCGACGCCCAGTGATTCGAATTCGCGGTCATCGCACGCTCCCCTCGGCCGTGCGGCCGGCGAACGCGCCGATCCCGGGCCGGAGAGCCGGCGTGTCAGCGCGTCGCGATCAGGCCGCCGGCCTGCAATCGGCCGACCACGTCGTTGGCGAACGCCGGCACGTCCTGCGAGAGCGAGAGCGCGGAGTACGCGGGCGGATTGTAGGTCCACACCGCTCGTGCGGTCGCGACCTCGAACAGCGTCGTGAAGATCGTGGCCGCCTGGTAGCTTTCCGAAACGACGCCGGGCTGGTACCAGCCGACGTACAGGTTCGGGCCGGCCTGCGCGACCGTGCCGGGTGAGTACGCCAGCGTCGATTCGGTCTGGACGTCCGACATCCGGACGAGAAGCGCGCCGTCCGCGCCGGACCTCGCGACGGCGGCCCGCATCGTCGCTTCGTCGGGCACGCGGTCGGTCGGGACGAATTGCCAGCCCGGGACCGCGACGACGCCGGCGCTCTGCAGCGCCGCGACCATCGCGTCCTCGAAGCCGCGCTGGTCGACGAGGCTCTGCGCGCTCAGGCCGACGACGAAGATCTTGCGGAACGGCGGACCGCTGAATCCCGGATCGCGCCAGGTCGTGACGTTCGTGGGCGACGGCGCGGCGGCGCAGGCGGAGAGGAGGGCGCAGGCGAGGATCGCTGCGGCTCTTCGCAGCACGGACGGGATCGGCAAGGAGGTTCTCCGGAAACGGGTCGTCGGCAGCGGCGCTAGCGCCGCGGAAGCAGTCCGAGCACGCACGAGACGCCCGGGTCGCCCGGCCTGCCTTCGAGATCGCTCACCACGGCGAGCGTCCATTGGTCGGCGTCGATCTGGCCGCCGTACAGGCGCGAGGTCGCGTCGAGGAAGACCGTCGCGCGGTCGGATGCATTCATGCCGAGGAGCGAGCCTACCTGGTAGCGTCCGATCGTCTGGTAGTTGCAGGCCGCCGCGACCTTCGCCGCCCACGCGTCGAACGCGCTGTCCGGCCGGACGGCATCCGGGGCGCAGGCGCAGAGAACCAGCGTGGACGCGAGCGCGAGTGCGGGACGCGACGGGAAGAGGCGCGGAATCATGCGATCGGGGAGGGTACTCGAATTCGGGGACTTTTCGCGAAAGGCGGGTCGTCGAAGGTGCCGCTCAGCGGCTGCCCGGTGCCTGCGCCTGCCGGAGGCCGCCGCTCGCGGCGCCTCCGGTCATCGCGTCCGCCCGGTCGATCCACGCGCCGCCCATCGCCTTGTAGAGGTTCGCCACCGAGCCCGCCGCGCTCGCGCGCAGCGTGGCGAGCGTGAGCTCGGCCGGGAACAGCGACTGCTCCGCCTGCAGCACGGTCGAGTAGGGCGAATAGCCGCCGTCGTACTGGAGCCGCGCGAGGCGCGAGTAATCCCTGAGCGCCCGCACGAGCCGCTCCTGCGCGGCGACCTGCTCGAGCAGCATCTGCCGCGCGACGAGCGCGTTGGACACGTCGGCGAACGCGGACTGGATCGTCTGCTCGTAGCCCAGGAGCGCGGCCTGCTGCGTCGCCTCGGCCTGCGCGACCTGGCCGCTGACGAGCCCCGCCGTGAAGATGGGTCCGACGATCGACCCGGCGAAGCTCCACGTGCTCGCCGGGCCCTTGAAAAGGTTCGAGAGGTCGCTGCTCGCCGCGCCGAACGCGCCGGTGAGCGAGATCGTCGGGAAGTAGAGCGCCTTCGCGGCGCCGATCCGGGCGTTGGCCGCGACGAGCTGCGCCTCCGCCTGCATGATGTCGGGGCGGCGCTCGAGCAACTGCGAGGGCAGGCCGGCGGGCACGGGCGGGGACGTGAGCTCCGCGACGGTCTTCCCGCGCGGGATCGGGCCGGGGTTGCTGCCGACGAGCACCGAGATCGCGTTCTCGAGCTGCGCAATCTGCTGCTCGATCGCCGGGATCTGCGCCGACGCTGTCTCGTACTGCGATTGCGCCTGCGCGACGTTCATCTGCGAGACCTGCCCGTACTCGAACTGGTAGCGGAAGATCTGCAGCGACTCCGCGTAGACCTGCTGCGTCTTCTTCGCGACCTCCAGCGCCTCGTCGAGCCCGCGCAGCTGCAGGTAGCTCGACGCCACGTTCGCGACCAGGGACAGGATTGCGCCGCGCCGCGCCTGCTCGGTGCCGAGGAGATTGGCCTGCGCCGCCTCGGTCTGCCGGCGGATGCGCCCCCACAGGTCGAGCTCCCAGCTCGCCGTGAAGGAGCCCTGGTAGAGGGTCCGCGGATTCGCGACGTAGCCGGAGAGCGGCGATCCGCCGGACTCGCTGAAGCGCGCGCGCTCGGCGGCGGCGCCGTAGCCGACCTGCGGGAACATCGGCGCGCGCGCCTGCGTGACGATGGCCGCGGCCGCCTCGACGTTCGCGGCCGCGATCTTCACGTTCCGGTTCGCCTCGAGCGCCTGCGCGATCAGCCGGTCGAGCACCGGGTCGCCGTATTGCTTCCACCACTCGGCGTCCGCCGTCTCCGCGACCTGCGCGGCCTCGAAGCGGAAGGCCGCCGGCGCGTCGATCGGCGGGCGGACGTAGTCGGGGCCGACCGTGCAGCCCGCGAGACCGATCGCCAGCAGCAGGAATGCGAGGCGGGGGCGGCGCATGTCAGTCGCCCGGCCGGCTGCCCGGCGCGGCCGGCGGGGCGGCGCCTTCCCCGGCGGCCGGCGTCGCGTCGCGTCCCGAGCCGAAGACCTTCGCGCTCGCGGTCTGGAGCAGCCAGTAGAACATCGGGATGAAGAAGATCGCGACGAGCGTCGCGACGATCGTTCCGCCGATCACGCCGGTGCCGATCGAATGCCGGCTGTTCGCCGAGGCGCCGGTCGCGATCGCGAGCGGCAGCGTCCCGAGCACGAAGGCGAACGACGTCATCACGATCGGCCGCAGCCGGAGGCGGCCCGCCTCGACCGCCGCCTCGTAGAGCGATTTGCCCTCCTTGCGGTTCAGCTCGACGGCGAACTCGACGATCAGGATCGCGTTCTTGGCGGCGAGCCCGACCAGCGTGAGCAGGCCGATCTGGAAATAGAGGTCGTTGGGAATCCCGCGCAGCGCGATCGCGAGCAGCGCGCCGACGATCGCGAACGGCACCGCCATCATCACGGAGACCGGCAGCGACCAGCTCTCGTACTGCGCGGCGAGGATCAGGAAGACGAACAGCAGCCCGAACAGGAAGGCGATCGCCGAGGTCGAGCCCGAGCCCACCTCCTCGCGCGCCTCGCCCGACCACTCGTAGCCGTATCCCGGCGGCAGCACCTCCTCGATGACCTCGCGGATCGCCTGCAGCGCGGCGCCCGAGCTCACGCCCGGGGCGGGCGCGCCGTTGACCGCGATCGCCGGGTAGTTGTTGAAACGGGTCACGAGGTCGGGCCCGACGACGTAGCGCGTCGTCACGAGCGCGGACAGCGGGACCATCCCGCCGCTCCGGTTCTTCACGTAGAAGCGGCCGATGTCCTCGGGCGTCATGCGCGCGGAGGGCTCGGCCTGGAGCACGACCTGGTAGAGGCGCGAGTCCTTGGGGAACTGCCCGACGTAGAGCGATCCGAACATTGTCTGCAGGGTGCTGTAGGCGTCCTGGATCGGCACGCCGAGCGTCTCGGCCTTCTCGCGGTCGACGTCGGCGAGCATCTGCTGCCCGCTCGCGCGGATCGTCGTGTTGACGCCGGCGAGCTCCTTCCGCTCGCGCGCCTTCGCGATGATGCGGTCGACGACCTCGGACAGCTGGCCGAAGTCGCCGCTGCCCTTCTGCTCGACCCAGACCTGGAACCCCGCGGTGACGCCGAGGCCCGGGATGGCGGGAGGATTGACGGGCACGACGAGGCCGCCCTGGATGCCCGCGGTCTCGCGACGTGCGTGCGCGATCACGTCGTCGGCCGCGAGCCCCGGGCCCTTGCGCTCCTCGTAGTCCTTGAGCGAGACGAAGAGCACGCCGAAGTTCGTCTTGTTCTGCGAGTCGATCAGGCTGTAGCCGTCGACCTGCGACACGTTCGCGACCGCCGGATGCTTGCGGATGAGCGACGCCGCGGCCGCGCCGACGTCGTGCGTGCGGTCGAGGCTCGCCGAGTCCGGCAGGAAGTACGCGGTGAAGAGGTAGCCCTGGTCCTCCTGCGGGACGAACGCGGTCGGCAGTGCCTTGAACAGCACGACGCAGCCCGCGATCACGACGGCGAACGCGGCGAGCGAGAGCACCCAGTGGCGGAGCGCCCACTCGACGCCCGCGACGTAGCCGTCGGTCGCCCTCTCGAAGGCGTCGTCGAACGCCTTGAAGAAGCCCTTCTGCCCGCCGTGCTTCGCCTTGATGAGCAGCGCGGCGAGCGCCGGCGACAGCGTCAGCGCGGCGATGCCCGAGAACAGCACGGAGATCGCGATCGTGATCGCGAACTGCTTGTACAGCGCGCCGGTGATGCCGCTCAGGAAGGCGACCGGGATGAAGACGGCGTTGAGCACGAGGACGACGGCGACGACGGGCCCGCCCACCTCCTGCATCGCCTTCTTCGCCGCGGCGTTCGCGGTGAGCCCGAACTGGGCCATGTTGCGCTCGGTGTTCTCGACCACCACGATCGCGTCGTCGACGACCAGCCCGATCGCGAGGATCATGCCGAACAGCGTCAGCATGTTGATCGAGAAGCCGAGCAGCAGCATCCCGCACAGCGCGCCGAGGATGGACACGGGCACCGCGAGCGTCGGGATGATGGTCAGGCGCAGGCTGTGCAGGAACACGAACACCACCAGCACGACGAGGAGCACCGCCTCGAAGAAGGTTCGCACGACCTCGTCGATCGACGCCTGCACGAACTTCGTCGTGTCGAGCGCGACCTCGTACTTGAACCCCTCGGGGAACGACTTCGACAGCTCGGCGAGCGTCGAGCGGACGCCCTTCGAGACCGCGATCGCGTTGGCGCCCGGCTGCTGGTAGACGGCGATCAGCGTCGCCGGCTTGCCCTCGTAGCCGGTGCGCAGCGAGTAGCTCTGCGCGCCGAGCGTCGTGTAGCCGACGTCCTTGACCCGCACGAGCGCCGCGTCCTGGTTCTCCGCCCGCAGGATCATGTTGTCGAACTGCTCGGCCCGCGTGATCGTCGACGTCGTGACGGGGAAGGTCTGCTTGACCGGCCAGGGCGTCGGCGGCGCGCCGATCCGGCCGACCGCGAACTGCTCGTTCTGGTTCTTGACGGCGTTGGCGACGTCGGTGGTCGAGATGCCGAGCTGCGCCATCCGGTCGGGCTTGAGCCAGATGCGCATCGCGTACTCGGGCACGCCGAAGATCGACGCCTGGTTGGCGCCCGGGATCCGGTTGATCGTCGAGAGGACCTGGGTGTTCGTGTAGTTCGAGATGAAGTCCGCGTCGTAGCGGTCGTCCGGCGAGTAGAAGGCGAGCACCATCAGGAACGTGTTCGTCTTCTGCTGGACGTTGACGCCCTGCGCCTGCACCGCCTGGGGCAGCTGCGCCATCGCCTGGTTCACGCGGTTCTGCACGTCGACCTGCGCGAGCTTGGGGTCGGTGTCGATCGTGAAGTACACGGTGAGCGTGTAGTTGCCGGTCGACGAGCTCGTCGACGACATGTAGATCATGTTGGTGGCGCCGTTGACCTGCTGCTCGATCGGCGCGCCGACGTTCTGGGCGACCAGCGTGCCGTTCGCGCCGGGGTAGGTGGCGCTCACCTGGATCTGGATCGGCGTGATCTGCGGGTACTGGGCGATCGGGAGCTGCGACATCGCGACCAGGCCCGCGATCGAGATCACGAGCGCGAGCACGACCGAGAAGATCGGCCGGTCGATGAAGAAGTTCGACATCATCGGGGCTTGCCCGCCGGTTGCGGACGACCCGCGTCGCCGGCCGGGCCGGGAGCCGGCGCAGCCTTCGCAGTGCCGGCGTTCACCGGCACGCCCGGCGCGAGGCGGACCATGCCGTCGACCACGACGACGTCACCGGCCTTGAGCCCGCGATCGATGAACCACGCGTCGCCGTACCAGCTGCCGACCTCGACGGGCCGCATCTCGGCCTTGCTCTCCTTGTCGACGACGACGACGAAGTGCCCCTTCGCGCCCTGCAGCACGGCCTGCTGCGGGACGGTGATCGCGTTCGGCCGGACCGCGCCGCTCACGCGGACGCGGACGAACTGGCCGGGGCGGAGCTCGGCCTTCGCGTTGGGGATCGTCGCGCGGAGGAGGTAGGTGCCGGTCTTCTGGTTGAAGTCGGCGTTGGAGAACGTGATGCGCCCCTTGCCGGGGAAGAGCGAACCGTCGGCGAGGACCACCTCGACCACGTAGTCCTCGCGCGGCGGCAGGCGCAATCGCCCGGCCGCATTGTCCGCGCGGAGCTTCAGGAGGTCGTTCTCGGAGATCGAGAAGTTGACGTAGATCGGGTCGACCTGCTCGACGTAGGTGAGCAGGCTGTTCTCGGTCGAGACGTACGCGCCGTCCTGCACCTTGGCGAAGCTCGACAGCCCGGTGACCGGCGTGGTGATGCGCGTGTAGCCGAGGTTGAGCTTCGCCTGCTCGACGTTGGCCCGCGCGGCGTCGACCGCGGCCTGCGCCGCCTGCTCGGCGCCCGTCGCGTCGTCGAGGTCCTTCTTGCTCAACGCGTTCAGCGCCACCAGCGGCCGAACGCGCGCCAGGTTGTCCCTGGCCGTCTGCAGCCGGGCCTCCTGCTGCGCGAGCGCCGCCTTCGCGGCGTCCAGCGACGCCTCGAACGGTTTCGGATCCTGGACGAACATGAGCTGCCCCGCGCCGACGAGGCTGCCTTCCGTGTAGGCGCGCTTCTCCAGGAAGCCCGCGACGCGGGCGACGATCTGGACCTGGCGCGAGCTCTGCGTCTGCCCGACGTACTCGAAGCTCACCGGCACGTCGCGCGGGGCGACGGTCTCGACGGTGACCTCGACCGGGCCGGCGGCCTTCGGCGGAGGCGCTTCCTTGCTGCAGCCCGGCACGAGCGCCAGCGCGCCGAGCAGGGCGAGGGAGGGGAGGAGAGCCGGTAGCCGCGGCACGATCGGACCTCTCGACGCCCGGCACGCGAGGCAATCCTGGCACCGGCGGGGCGATGGCCGGTGCCACAACAGTCATTTTCGGCGGCCGACCGGGGTCGCGATCGACATTTCTGGCCATGTCGCGCCATCCGCCACCGGGGACGATGGCGGAAAGTGTCGATGCGTCGGTGGGAAAAGGCCGGGCGCGCAGCGGCGGGGCCCGACCGGGCGGCGGTCGGCGCCGCCGCGGCGGCGATCGTGGCGAGATGTGTGCATTCCCGCGCGCACGGATCGTGGAAGATGATCAGCGAACCGCGCACGACGGAGGGGGCCTTCCTCCGGTCCGCCGGGCGCGCCGCCGCCGATGACGACCGACCAGACGCGATCGGGGAGAAACCTTGCGTCGCCCGGACGGGTGCTGGGCCCGCCTTCGGCGGCGCTCAGGCGCCTGTTGCCGCCGGGCGTGCAACGCGTGGGTCCGTTGAGCGTCGTGCCGGGTCTCCTGCGCGAGCTCGGCGTCCGACCCGCCGCCGTGCTGCGCCGGACGGGGCTCGCGCCGGAGGCGCTCGCCGACCGCGAAGGCCGCCTTCCCTACGCGAGCATCGGCCGGATGCTCGATGCGTGCGTCCAGGCGACGCGTTGCGAGCACTTCGGGCTGCTGGTGGGGGCGCGCTGGCAACTCGAGCACATCGGCCTTCCCGGCGAGATCGCCGGCAGTTGCGAGACGGTCGGCCAGGCGCTGGACCTCTACGCCGCGTACCAGTGGCTGAACTCGTCGGGCGGCGTCGCGTTCCTCGGCCGCGAGAGCGGCGTCACGACGTTCGGGTACGCGATCTTCGAGCCGGGCATGCACGAGGGCGTCGAGTGCATCTACGACATGGTGCTCGCGATCGGCGTCCGGATGCTTCGCGAGCTGAGCGGGCGCGCGGGCTGGACGCCGACGGAGATCGCGCTCTCGCGCAGGCGTCCCCGCGACGTGCGCGCCTACCGGCAGTTCTTCAGGGCGCCGATACGCTTCGACACCGAGTCGACGGCCCTCTACTTCCCGTCGGCGTTCGAGGCGATGCGCGTCCCCGGCGGGGACGAGGTTCGCCGGCGCTTCCTGGAGGGCAAGCTCGCCGCGATGGGGCGCGAGGAAATGCTGACGAAGCTCCACCGGATGGTCCGTGTCGCGATGGTCTTCGGCCTCACCTCGGGCGACGACATCGCGTCGGCGATGGCGCTTTCGCGGCGCACGTTCAATCGCCGGATCGCGGATTGCGGGACGACCTACCACGCCGTGCAGGAGGCTGTCCGGTCCGAGGTCGCCCGGCAACTCCTGCTGGACACCGGCCTGTCGGTCGGCGACATCGCGCTCGCGCTGGGCTACGGCGAGCCCAGCACCTTCATCCGGGCGTTCCGGCGCTGGACGAAGCGCACGCCTGCCGCGTGGCGGCAGGCGCCGGGCACCGCGCCGCGCGCCTGACGCCCGGACGATCGGCGGGAACGGCGGACGAAAGGCGGAACGAACCGATCCACCGGTCCGTGTCGGCGCATCGTTTCACGCCCGAGCAGAAGAAGGCGGCGACGCGGGCCGCGTGGCAGAAGAAGCGCGACGAACTGAGCGCCACCGAGCGCGTCGGACAGAACGACGACGCCTACCTGCTGCCTGAATCGGCGGTCGTCCGATAGCGTCGCGTTGGCGCGCGGTCCCGCCGCCCGGTCGGTCCGCGCGCGACGGCTTCGTCGCGGGGGGCGCCGCTGATTCCGCCGGTCGGTTCGCCTGCGGGGGGCGCGCGATTCGCATTCCGGCGCCCGCCTCGGCCCGGCTGCACGCCCGCCCGACGAACGGCCGGCGCCGTTCGTCGCGGGGGCATATCGCTTGCTTCGACGGCACCGGACGTCGTCGAAGCCCGTCATGGCCATCCCCGGTTCCACGCCTCTCCGCCTTCGTGGCGGGCGCCCGCGCGCGCCTGCCGGGGAGTGCCGCGGCGCGGCGCGCGCCTGCCGTCCGGCGTCGCTCGTGCGAGGCATGGCGCGCGTCGAGGTGACGTTCGCGCTGATCGCGCTGGCCGCCCTCGTCGCGGTGACGCTCCCCTCGTTCGCCAACCTCGTCGTCGCGCAGCGTCTGCGGACGACCGCCGCCGAGCTCGTCTCGTCGCTCGAGCTCGCACGGAACGAGGCGATTCGCCGCAACGACGTCGTGACCGTCCGGCCGACGGCCGAGCACTGGACGGCCGGTTGGGTGGTCGCGACGGCGCGCGGCGATTCGATCGACCGCCGCCACGCCGCCGGTGATCGCGTCGCCGTCGTTCGAGCCCCGGCCGCGATCGCCTTCGGACCCGACGGCCTGCCGCTGCCCGGTGGCGCCCGCATCGAGTTGGCCGACGCCGAACGCACGATCGGCATCGCGCCGCATTGCGTCATCGTCGATGCGGCCGGCAGGCCGCGCCTCGAGGCGCGAGCCTGCGAGTGATTCGTTCGCACAGTCCGCTGCGCTGAAGCGCGCGCGACAGGGACCGGCGATGGCCGGAAGGCGGCGGGCCGCAGGCATCCGCCGGAGCGCCGCCCTTGCGGGACCGGCTTCAGCCGGATGGCCTCCGCACGAGCAGCGGCCCCGCGACGTTGACGACCAGCCCCGCGAACACGAGCGCGACGCCCAGCGCCTGCACCGGCGCGAGCCGCTCGCCCAGGACGATCGCCGCCGACGCGAGCCCCGACACCGGGACCAGCAGCGCGAACGGCGAGATCAGCGGCGTCGGATACCTGTGCAGCAGGCGGTTCCACGCCGCATACGCGAAGAGCGTGGCGCCCCACGCGAGGAACCCGACGCACGCCCACGAGAGCGCGGACGCCGAGGTCACCACCCGCCACGCACCGGCGCCTCCCTCCAGCGCGTAGGAGGCCGCCGCGAGCGGCAGCGGCGGGACGAGGCTCGACCAGACGACGAGCGAGAACGCGTCGACGTCGTGGTCGGCCCCCGCGCGCTTCGCGATGAGGTTGCCCACCGCCCACGCGAACGCCGAGGCGATCACGAGCAGGAACCCGGCGAGCGTCGTGCCCGCCCCGCCGGCGATCTTGAACGCCCCGAGCACCGCGATGCCGCCGGCCGCGACGATCGCGCCGAGCGCGTTCCAGCGGTGGAACCGGTCGCGCGCGAACGCCACCGCGAGCCCGATCGTGAAGAACACCTGCGTCTGGATCACGAGCGACGACAGGCCCGCCGCCATGCCGAGCTTCATGCCGAGGAAGAGCAGCCCGAACTGGAACACGCCGATCGCGAGCCCGTAGCCGACGACGCCACGCCAGGGCATGTCGGGGCGGCGCACGAACAGGAACGCGGGCACCGCGGCGAACAGGAAGCGCAGCGCCGCGAGCGCGAACGGCGGGATTTCGTCGAGCGCCAGCCGGATCGCGACGAACGCAAAGCCCCAGACGGCCGCCACCGCGAGCGTGAGGACGAGGTGGGCGGGAGCGATGCGCTGCGGCACGGGAGGGGGCGGGCGATGGTGCGGTGCGGAAAGGGGCGGAACGGGCGTTCCGATTCGCGCCGGTCGTGGAATTTGCGTTTCACCGGCGGCGGGCGGACAATCGCGATCCTACCGCAGCTCCGCCGTCGTCCTCCGCCCCCGATGCGCAACGCCACGACCTTCGCCTCCGGCCGGGATTTCGACGTCCTGTGCCTCGGGCGCTTCGCCGTCGACTTCTACGCGCAGCAGATCGGCGCGCGGCTCGAGGACGTCGCGAGCTTCGCGAAGTACCTCGGCGGCTCGTCGGCGAACACCGCGTTCGGGTGCGCGCGCCTGGGCTTGAGGACCGGGATGATCTCGCGCGTGGGCGACGATCACCTCGGCCGCTTCCTCGTCGAGACGATCGCGCGCGAAGGCTGCGACGTAAGCCACGTGAGCGTCGACCCGGCGCGGCTGACCGGCGGCGTCGTGCTCGGCATCAAGGACCGCGGCACGTTCCCGCTCATCTTCCTGCGCGAGAACTGCGCGGACATGGCGGTGACCGAGGACGACGTCGCCGAGGACTACCTGAAGCGCAGCAAGGCGCTTCTCGTCACCGGCACGCACTTCTCGACGCCGCACGTCGAGCGCGTGAGCCACGCGGCGCTCGAGCGCGCGCGCCGCCACGGCGTGCGCACCGTGCTCGACATCGACTACCGGCCGGTGCTGTGGGGGCTCACGGCCTCGCGCGGCGACGGCGAGACGCGCTACATCCGCTCCGACACCGTCACCGCGCACCTGCAGCGCATGCTGCCGCACTTCGACCTCGTGATCGGCACGACCGAGGAATACGCGATCGCGGGCGGCAGCACCGATCTCGTCGAGGCGCTCCGCGCGATCCGCCGCCTGACGCCCGCCACGCTCGTCGTCAAGCGCGGGCCGCTCGGCTGCGCGGTGATCGACGGGCCGATCCCCGGCTCGCTCGACGAGGCGTTCCAGGGGCGCGGCGTCGAGGTCGAGGTCCTGAACGTGCTGGGGGCGGGCGACGCGTTCTCCGCGGGCTTCCTGTCCGGATGGGTGCGCGGCGAGGACTACGAGGCGTGCACGCGCTACGCCAATGCCTGCGGCGCGCTCGTCGTGTCGCGCCACGGCTGCGCGCCGGCGATGCCCACGCGCGCCGAGCTCGACTACTTCCTCGCGCACGCGGCGTCGATCCCGCGGCCGGACCGCGACGCGACGCTCACCCGGCTCCATCGCGCGACCGCTCCGCGCGCCCCCCGCGACGAGCTCATGGTGTTCGCTTTCGACCACCGCAATCCCTTCTTCGAGCTGGCGCAGGAGGCGGAAGCCGATCCGGGTCGTCTGCCGAAGCTTAAGCAGCTGTGCGTCGAGGCGGTGGAAGAGACCGAGCGCGCGCGCGGGCTCGCGGGCCGCGTCGGCATCCTGTGCGACGACCGCTACGGGCAGGACGCGCTCAATGCGGCGACCGGGCGCGGCTGGTGGATCGGGCGGCCGGTCGAGCTGCCCGGCTCGAATCCGGTCGTGTTCGACCACGGCCGCTCGGTCGGCACGACGCTCGTGGGCTGGCCGCTCGAGCACGTCGTCAAGTGCCTCGTCCGCTACCACCCGGACGACGCGATCGACCGGCGGCTCGAGAACGAGGCGCAGATCGCGACCTTGTGCGAGGCGGTCGCCGCGAGCGGCCACGAGCTGATGCTCGAGATCATCGCGACCTCGGGGCTGCCGCGCGCGCCCGACACGATGCTGCGCGCATTGAGGCGGCTCTACAACCTCGGGTTCATGCCCGAGTGGTGGAAGCTCGAGCCGATGGGCGCCGAGGAGTGGCGCGACGTCGACGCGCTGATCGCCGAGCGCGATCCGTACTGCCGCGGCGTGCTGATTCTCGGTCAGAGCGCCGAAGTCGAGTCGCTCGCGCAGGGCTTCCGCGACGCCGCGGGCAGCCGCACCTGCCGCGGGTTCGCGGTCGGCCGCACGATCTTCCAGGCGCCCTCCCGCGCGTGGCTCGCCGGCGAGATCGACGACGCGGAATTCAAGGCGCGCGTGCGCGCGACGTTCGAGCGGCTGATCGACGCGTGGCGCGAGGCGCGCGCAGGCAACGCCGGGGTCCGATTCGAATCCGACTCCGGTGTCGAAGGGGGCGCGCGATGAGCGGCACGGTGCGCCTCACCGCCGCGCAGGCGCTCGTGCGCTGGCTCGCGGCGCAGCGCGTCGAGGGCGGCGCGCGCCTGTTCGGCGGCGTCTGGGCGATCTTCGGCCACGGCAACGTCGCCGGCATCGGCGAGGCGCTCCACGCGCACCGCGCCGAACTGCCGACCTGGCGCGCGCACAACGAGCAGGCGATGGCGCACGCGGCGATCGCGTACGCGAAGGCGCACATGCGCCGCCGGATGATGGCGTGCACGACGTCGATCGGTCCGGGCGCGACGAACATGGTGACTGCCGCGGCGCTCGCGCACGTGAACCGGCTGCCCGTGCTGCTCCTGCCGGGCGACGTCTTCGTCTCGCGCGCGCCCGACCCGGTGCTGCAGCAGGTCGAGGCTTTCCACGACGGCGGGATCTCGGCGAACGACTGCTTCCGCCCGGTCTCGCGCTACTTCGACCGGATCGTGCATCCGGAACAGCTCCTGACCGCGCTGCCGCGAGCGCTGCACGTGCTGACCGACGCGGCGCTCTGCGGGCCGGTGACGCTCGCGATGCCGCAGGACGTGCAGACGATGGCGTACGACTGGCCCGAGGCGTTCTTCGCGCCGCCGGTCGTGCGCTTCGGGGCCCCGGCGCCGATCGACGAGGAGCTCGCCGAGGCGGCCGCCGCGCTGTGGCGCTCGCGCAGGCCGCTGATCGTCGCCGGCGGCGGCACGCTCTACGGGCTCGCCACGGAAGCGCTGAAGCGCTTCGCGGAGACGCACGGCGTGCCGGTCGCCGAGACGCAGGGCGGGAAGGGCTCGCTCGCGTGGGACCACCCGCTGCAGCTGGGCGCGATCGGCGTGACCGGCTCGCCCGCCGCGAACGCGCTCGCGAAGGACGCCGATTGCGTGCTGGCGATCGGCACGCGGCTGCAGGACTTCACGACCGGCTCGCACTCGCTCTTTCCACAGGCGAAGCTCGTGTCGCTCAACGTCAACGGCTTCGACGCGATCAAGTGGCACGGCGCGATGCTGCGCGCCGACGCGCGGCGCGGCCTCGAGGCGCTGTCGGGAGCGCTCTCGGGGTGGCGCGCCGACGACGCGTGGCGCGCGCGCGCGGGCAACGAGGCCGCGCGCTGGCGTGCCGATCTGCTGCGCGTCACCGGCGTGCGCGACGTCGCGCTGCCCTGCGACGGCGAGGTGGTGGGCGCGGTGCAGCGGTCGGCCGCCGACTCGGCGCACGGCGACGTCGTCGTCTGCGCCGCGGGCACGCTGCCCGGCGAGCTGCACAAGCTGTGGCGCACGTCGGCGCCGGGCGGCTACCACGTCGAGTACGGCTACTCGTGCATGGGCTACGAGATCGCCGGCGGGATCGGCGTCAGGATGGCGCGGCCCGACCGCGAGGTCGTCGTGATGGTCGGCGACGGCAGCTACCTGATGATGAATTCCGAGATCGCGACCTCGCTGATGCTCGGACTGAAGCTCGTGATCGTCGTGCTCGACAACCGCGGCTACGGCTGCATCAACCGCCTGCAGCAGGCCTGCGGCGGCGCGCCGTTCAACAATCTCCTGGCCGACTGCGTGCAGGGGCCCGACGGCCCGCCGCCGATCGACTTCGCGGCGCACGCGCGCTCGCTCGGCGCGCAAGCCGAGAACGTGAAGACGATCCCGGAGCTCGAGGCCGCGCTCGGCCGCGCCCGCGCGTCGAAGCGCACGTACGTCGTGTGCATCGAGACCGATCCGAACCGGACGATCGACGCGGGCGGCTGGTGGTGGGAGGTCGCGGTGCCGGAAGTCTCGGCGCGGCCCGAGGTGCGCGCGGCGCGCGCGCGGTACGACGACGACCGGCGGAAACAGCGGCCATGACGCGCGGACTCGACGTGAGGATCGGCATCAACCCGATCTCGTGGAGCAACGACGACCTGCCTTCGCTCGGCGGCGAAACGCCGCTCGAGACGGCGCTCTCGGAGGGCAAGGCGATCGGGTACGAGGGCTTCGAGCTCGGCAACAAGTTCCCGCGGGAGCCCGCGGCGCTCGCGGCCGTGCTCGGTCGCCACGGGCTCGCGTGCGTCTCGGGCTGGTACTCGGGCCGCCTCGCGCGGCGCTCGGTCGCCGAGGAGATCGACGCGGTGGGACCGCACCTCGACCTGCTCGCGAAGAACGGCGCGACCGTGATGGTCTACGGCGAGGTCGCCGACAGCATTCAGGGCGCGAGCGCGCCGCTCTACCAGCGGCCGCGCTTCGTGAGGCCGGAGCAGTGGTCCTCGTACGGCGAGCGGCTGACCGCGTTCGGGCGGCACCTGCTCGAGCGCGGCGTGCGGCTCGCCTACCACCACCACATGGGCGCGTACGTCGAGACACCGGCCGACGTCGACCGGCTGATGGAGGTGACCGGCGACGAGGTCGGCCTGCTGTTCGACAGCGGCCACATGACGTTCGCGGGCGGCGACGCGGTCGCGATGCTCGGCAAGCACGTGGCGCGCGTCTGCCACGTCCACTGCAAGGACGTCCGCCCCTACGTGATCCGGCTCGCGCGGAACCGCGACTGGAGCTTCCTCCAGTCGGTGATCAACGGCGCGTTCACGGTGCCCGGCGACGGCGCGATCGACTTTCCGGCGCTGCTCGGCATCCTGCACGACCACGGCTACCGCGGCTGGCTCGTCGTCGAGGCCGAGCAGGATCCCGCGGTCGCGCCGAGCTACGAGTACGCGGAGAAGGGCTACCGGTCGCTGCGGGGCATCGTCGACGCGCTCGCGTCGCATCCGCCGAGGGCGCACGTGCGATGAGTTTCGTGCAACCCGTCGGGCTGAAGCCCGACCCACAACGGCTGCGCGGCGACACCGGCTCCTGTGGGTCGGGCTTCAGCCCGACGCCTTTTCGTGCCGCGCCGGTGAACGCACCGCGGACCGGTCCCGGGAGCACGCCATGTCGCTGCTCGTGAAGGCATCGAAGAGCGGTCCGACCATCGTCGACGTCACTCCCGCGTCGGCCGGCTGGCGCTACGTGGGCTTCCGTGCGCACCGGCTCGCGCCCGGCGGGCGCGCCGCGATCGCGATGCCGGGACGCGAGCTCTGCATCGTCGTGCTCTCGGGCCGCGTCGACGTGCGCGCGCCCTCCGGCGAGTGGCGCGACCTGGGCGACCGCGAGAGCGTGTTCGACGACCGGCCGCCCTGGGCGCTCTACCTGCCCGACGGCGCGGGCGTCGAGCTCGTCGCGCGCACGGCGGCCGAGGTGGGTGTCGCGAGCGCGCCGGGCGGCGGCCGCCTGCCGCCGCGCGCGATCGATCCGGCGACGATGAAGCGCTCGGTGCGCGGAACCGGGTCCAACACGCGCTACGTCTGCGACATCCTGCCGGAGACCGAGCCCGCCGAGCACCTGCTCGTCGTCGAGGTCCGCACGCCGTCCGGCCACTCGTCGTCGTACCCGCCGCACAAGCACGACACCGACGCGGCGCCGCAGGAGACGGCGCTCGAGGAGACCTACTACCACCGGCTCGACCCGGAGCAGGGCTTCGCGTTCCAGCGCGTCTACACCGACGACCGCTCGCTCGACGAGTCGCTCGCCGTCGAGGATCGCGACGTCGTGATGGTGCCGCGCGGCTACCACCCGGTCGTCGTGCCGCACGGCTACGAGTCCTACTACCTGAACGTCATGGCGGGACCGCAGCGGAAGTGGCACTTCCGCAACGACCCGGCGCACGAATGGATGCTCGGGCGGTGACGCGCGCGAAGGGCGCGCGCGGCGTGCCGGTCCCGGTCGCGGCGGCGGGGTCGCAGGTCGACCGGCTGCTCGCGCGCGTCGCGGCGGGCTACGACGAGCTGCCGCGGCAGCTCCAGAGCGTCGCGCGCTACGTCGAGCGGCACCGCGCGCGCGTGATGGTCGACCGGATCGGCGACGTCGCGCGCGGGTGCGCGGTCCAGCCGTCCGCGGTCGTCCGCTTCGCGCAGCGCTTCGGCTATCCGGGCTTCTCGGCGCTGCAGGCGGTGTTCCGCGACGACTACACGCGCGAGGCGGCCGCGGCGACGAGCTACCAGCAGCGCATCCGGCGGCTCGTGACGAGCAAGCGCCGCGCGCTGACGCCGGTCGCCGTGGCGCGCGAGTTCGTCGCGGCGAGCACCGCCGGCCTCGAGGAGCTCGCGCGCGACTTCGACGACGCGGCGCTGTCGGGAGCGATCGAGCTGCTCGCCCGCGCCGAGCACCTCTACGTCGTCGGCGTGCGCCGCTCCTACGCGGTCGCCGCCTACATGGCCTACGCGCTCCGGCACATCGACAAGCGCGTGCAGCTCGTCGACGGGATCGGCGGCATGGCGCACGAAGAGATGCGCTCGATCGGCCGCGACGACGTGGTCGTCGCGATCAGCTTCACGCCCTACGGCAAGGAGACGCTCGCGTGCGTCCGCCACGCGCAGAAGCGCGGCGCCAAGGCGGTCGTGATGACCGACAGCCGGCTCGCGCCGCTCGCGCGGGGCGCGAGCGCGCTCCTCGTCGTGCGCGAGGGCGGCGCGTTCGCGTTCCGCTCGCTCACCAATGCGCTGTGCCTCGCGCAGGCGCTGTTTGTCGCGCTCGCCTACCGGCTCGAGCTCGACGTCGAGGAAACGACCCATCGCGGAGACTACGATGACTAGACGACTCCCCAGGCTCGCGCCGCCGACGCGCTCGCAGTTCCCCGGGGGGACGCCATGAGCGCCCCGGGACGGCCCGGCGACGCCCAGGTCGCGATTTTCGGCGCGGGGCGGATCGGCAAGATCCACGCCGGCAACCTGGTGTCGCAGCCCGGCGTCCGGCTCAGGCACGTCGTCGACCCCGACGCGGCGGCCGCGCAGGCGCTCGCCGCGAGGCACGGCGCGACGGTCGGCACCGTCGACGGCGTGTTCGCCGACGCGTCGATCCGCGCCGTCGTGATTGCTTCGTCGACCGACACGCACGCCGAGCTGATCGAGCGCGCCGCTGCGGCGGGGAAGGCGATCTTCTGCGAGAAGCCGGTCGACCTCTCGTACGACCGGGCGCTCCGCTGCGCGCGCGCCGTGCGCGAGGCGGGCGTGCCCTGCCTGATCGGTTTCCAGCGCCGCTACGACCCGACGTTCGCGGCCGTGCGCGCGCGGATGGATGCGGGCGAGATCGGCGACCCGGAGATGCTCGTGGTGACGAGCCGCGACCCCGGCGCGCCGCCGGTCGAGTACCTGAAGCGCTCGGGCGGCATCTTCAAGGACATGCTGATCCACGACTTCGACATCTTCCGCTGGATCCTCGCCGACGAGGCGGAGAGCGTCTACGCGACCGGCAGCTGCCTCACCGATCCGGCTGTCGCGAGCGTGGGCGACGTCGACGCGTCCGCGGTGACGATCCGGACGAGGAAGGGCCGGCTCGCGCAGATCAACACGATCCGGCGCGCGGCCTACGGCTACGACCAGCGCTTCGAGGTGATCGGCGCGAAGGGGATGCTGCAGGCCGGCAATCACCGCCCGACCGAGGTCGTGGCGTCGACGTCCGCCTCCGTCAGCGCGGACAAGCCCGAGCACTTCTTCCTCGAGCGCTACCGCGCCGCGTACGCGATCGAGATGGCGCACTTCTTCGAAGCGGTCGCGACGGGCAGGCCGATCCGCACGACGATCGACGACGGCGTGAAGGCGCTCGAGCTCGCCGAGGCCGCGACGATCTCGTGGCGCGAGAAGCGCATCGTCTCCCTCTAGGAGAAGCCGAATGGGAGGTGGCATCGTGAAGGTCGGCGTCGTCGGGCTGGGCCGGCTCGGCAAGCGCCACGCGGCGAACCTCGCGTTCCGGGTGCCGGGCGCCGAGCTCGTCGCGGCGTGCAGCCCGGCCTCCGACGAGCGCGAGTGGGCGCGCTCGACGCTGGGCGCGAAGCACGTCTATCCGGACTACGCCGGACTCCTCGCGCATCCGGGGCTCGACGCGGTGTTCCTCGTGACGCCCAACACCGTGCATCCGGAGCAGATCGTCGCGGGGCTGCGCGCCGGCAAGCACGTGTTCTGCGAGAAGCCGCTGTCGCTCGACCTCGCCGAGTGCCTCGCGGTGGAGGCGGAGGCGGCCAGGCACCCGCGGCTCAAGGTGATGATCGGCTACGTGCGGCGCTTCGATGCGAGCTACCAGGACGCGCACGCGAAGATCGCGGCCGGCGCGATCGGCCGGCCGTTCATCGTGCGCTCGCAGACGACCGACATGAACGACCCGTCCGGGTTCTTCGTGCGCTTCGCGCCGAAGTCGGGCGGCATCTTCCTCGACATGAGCGTGCACGACATCGACGCCGCGCGCTGGCTCCTGGGCGCGCCGAAGCCGAAGCGCGTGTTCTCGGTCGGGACGATCGCCGTGCACGAGGGGCTCGCCGGGTGCGGCGACGTCGACAACGGCATTGCCGTGTGCGAGTTCGAGGGCGGCGCGATGGCGACGATCTACGCGTCGCGGACGATGGCGCACGGGCACGAGACGACGACCGAGGTCATAGGGACCGCGGGGCGGCTGGTCGTGGGCCGCGACGGGAGGCTGAACCAGGTCGAGATCGCCGACGCCCACGGCATCCGCACCGAGACCACCCCGACGTTCTGGGAGCGCTTCGAGGACGCGTTCCTGCGCGAGACCGCCCACTTCGTCGACTGCGTGCGCCACGACCGCCCGCCGGGGCTCACGCTGCACGACGCGACCGAGGCTACGCGCATCGGCATCGCGCTCCGCACCTCGCTCGTCGAACGGCGGGCGGTCGATCTTCAGGGGGCATGACGGCCGGGGGCCGCGACAGGCTCCCTTCCATTTGCTAGAGTCCGGCGAAAGGCGGCGCGACGATCGCCCGTTCAACGTGAGGAGGATTCCCATGCGAGTTTCGAAATGGCTTCGGGGCCTGGTCCCCGCCGTGCTGTTCGCCGCCCCGATGTCGGCGTGGGCGCAGGGCGAGCTGGTCCTCTACTGCACGGTTCAGGAGGAGTGGTGCCGGCCGATGGTCGCGGCGTTCGAGAAGGCGACCGGCATCAAGGTGCTGATGACGCGCAAGAGTTCGGGCGAGTTCTACGCGCAGATCAAGGCCGAGGCGGCGAACCCGCGCGGCGACATCTGGTGGGGCGGAACCGGCGACCCGCATCTGCAGGCGGCCGAGGAAGGGCTCACCGAGTCCTACAAGTCGCCGCGGATGGGCGAGTTGCAGGATTGGGCGGTCCGCCAGTGGGACGCGGCGAAGGGCCGCACCGTCGGCGTCTACGCGGGCGCGCTGGGCTACAGCTACAACACGCCGCAGCTCGCGAAGAAGGGCATCCCCGAGCCCAAGTGCTGGGCCGACCTGACCAAGCCGGCGTTCAAGGACGAGGTGCAGGTCGCGAACCCGAACTCGTCGGGCACTTCGTACACGATGCTCGCGACGTTCGTGCAGCTGTGGGGCGAGGAGAAGGCGTTCGACTTCCTGAAGGCGCTCCACAAGAACATCAACCAGTACACGAAGTCGGGCGCGGCGCCCGCGCGCGCGGCCGCCACCGGCGAGAGTCTCGTCGGCATCACGTTCCAGCACGACGCCGTCGTCCAGAAGGTCAACGGCGCGCCGGTGACGATCGTGTCGCCGTGCGAAGGCACCGGCTACGAGATCGGCAGCATGAGCATCATCAAGGGCGCGAAGAACATGGAGAACGCGAAGAAATGGTACGACTGGGCGCTCTCGCCGGAGGCGCAGAACGTCGGCCCGAGCGCGAAGGTCTCCTACCAGGTGCCGTCGAACAGGAATGCGTCGGCGCCGCCCGGGTCGCCCAAGCTCTCCGAGATCAAGCTCATCAACTATGACTTCGCGAAATACGGATCCTCGGCCGAGCGCACGCGCCTGCTGAAGCGCTGGGACACCGAGGTCTCGACGCTGCCCAAGTAGCGGCGGAGGTCCCGTGTCGACGGCCGTCGCCGCGTCGCCGGTCTTCGTGCCGGCGGCGCGCGACCGCGCGACGGCCTGGGTCGCCGCGGGCGCGCTGGGCGCGCTCGCGGTCGTCCCGTGGGGCCTCGAAGGCGGCGCCCCGGCGCTGTTGCTCGCGCTGCGCGGGGGCATCTCCGCGTCCGTCCTCGTCGCGCTGACGCTCGCGGCGCTGGTCTCCGCGTGGCGCGGGAACGACCGCGCCACCGCGGCGGCGTCGGGGCTCGCGGTCGTGTGGGCGTTCGCGGCCGGATTCGCCGCCGGCCCGCGCGGCGCGTCGCTCGGCCTCGGCGCCGCGATGGCGCTCCTCGCGCTCACCGCCTGCTTCGCGCGCGCGATCGCCCGGCGCGGGGCGTTCAAGGGCGACCCGACCGTCGCGACGATCGTGGTCGTGATCGCGACGCTGCTCGCGATCTTCATCTTCTTCCCGGTCGGCAAGGTGCTGTCGGCCGCGCTGTTCGACGAGCGGGGAGCCTTCGCGCCGGGCCTCGCGGCGGCGCGCCTGTTCGCGTCCGACATCTGGGAGATCCAGTGCCTGACCGGCGGCGTGCACTGCGGCGTCGCGATCAACTCGGCGATCCTCGCCACGCTGGTCGGATTGCTGTCGACGTTCGTGGGCCTCGTGCTCGCGCTCGTCGTCCAGCGCGGCGGCAGGCGCTACGCCGCGGTGACCAAAGTGATGTCGATCCTGCCGATCGTCACGCCGCCGTTCGTGATCGCGCTGGCGCTCGTCGTGCTGTTCGGCCGCACCGGCATCGCGACGACCCTCCTGAACGACTGGTTCGCCATCCCGCGCTCGCGGTGGCTCTACGGCCTCCCCGGCGTCACGCTGGCGCAGCTGCTGACGTTCTCGCCGATCGCGTTCCTGCTGCTGCACGGCGCGCTGGCCGCGATCAGCCCGGCGCTCGAGGAGGCGGCGCAGACGCTGCGCGCGTCGCGCTGGCGCATCTTCCGCACGGTGACGCTGCCGCTCCTGCGCCCGGCGCTCGCCAACGCGTTCCTGCTGGGGTTCGTCGAGAGCCTCGCCGACTTCGGCAACCCGATCGTGCTCGCGGGAAACTACGAGGTGCTGTCGACGAAGATCTTCTTCGCGATCGCCGGCGCCCAGCACGATCCCGGGCGGGCCGCGGCGCTGGCGGTCGTGCTGCTCGCCCTGACGATGGCGGCGTTCTGGCTGCAGCAGCGCTGGATCGGGAAGCTCTCCTACGTGACGGTCACGGGGAAGGGCGACAGCGGCCTGCACGCGCTGCTCCCGCCGTGGCTGCGCCGCGCCTGCTTCGGGTTCGCCGTGTCGTGGTTCGCGTTCACGCTCGTCTGCTACGCGATCATCCTGACCGGGGGGCTCGTCAAGGACATCGGCCGCGGCGACATGACGCTGACGCTGCATCACCTGTCGCAGGGCTTCGCGATCGACCCGTCGTCCGCCGCGACGATGTTCGTCGGATCGGCGTGGGACAGCCTGTTCACGACGCTCAAGGTCGCGGCCGTCTCGGCGCCCCTGACCGCGATCGTGGGACTGCTCTCGGCCTACGTGATCACGCGCCACCGGTTCGTCGGACGGCGCGCGTTCGAGTTCCTGACGATGGTGAGCTTCGCGATCCCCGGCACCGTGATCGGCGTCTCCTACATCGTCGCGTTCAACGTCGCGCCGCTCGAGCTGACCGGCGGCATGGCGATCCTCGTCCTCTGCTTCGTGTTCCGCAACATGCCGGTGGGCGTGCGCGCGGGCGTCGCGGCGCTGGCGCAGATCGACCGCACGCTCGACGAAGCCTCGTCGACGCTGCGCGCGTCGACGGCGCGGACGCTGACGAAGGTCGTGCTCCCGCTCCTCAAGCCCGCGATCCTCGCGACACTGGTGTTCAGCTTCACGCACGCGATGACGGCCGTCTCCGCGGTGATCTTCCTCGCGACGGCCAAGTACAATCTCGCGACCGTCTACATCATCAACCGCGTCGAGGCGGGCGAGTACCCGCTCGCGATCGCGTACTCGTCGGTGCTCATCTTCATCATGCTCGCCATCCTGCTGGCCGTGCAGGCGCTCGTCGGCGAGGCCCGGCTCGGTCGTCGCGCGGCCCCGATGCTCGCCGGCGGCGGCTGATCCTTCGAAGGGCTCCTCCATGAATCCTCCGCCGGACGGCGTCGTGTTCGACCGCGTGAGCAAGCGTTACGGCGCGGTCACCGCGGTCGACGACGTTTCGTTTCGGGTCGTCAAGGGCGAGCTGGTGACGCTGCTCGGGCCCTCGGGCTGCGGCAAGACGACGACCCTGCGCATGGTCGCCGGGCTGGAGCCGGTGTCCGGCGGGCGCGTGCTGATCGACGGCACCGACGTGACGCTGCGAGCCGCCAACGAGCGCGACGTCTCGATGGTGTTCCAGTCCTACGCGCTCTTCCCGCACATGACGGTGCTCGAGAACGTGTGCTACGGGCCGCTCTCGATGAAGACGGAGCGCGCGAAGGCGCGCGAGATCGCCGCGGCGAAGCTCGCGATGCTCGGGCTCTCCGGCCTCGAGAGCCGGCTGCCCTCGGAGCTCTCGGGAGGCCAGCAGCAGCGCGTCGCGGTCGCCCGCTCGCTCGTGCTGGAGCCGAAGGTGCTCCTGTTCGACGAGCCGCTGTCGAACCTCGACGCGAAGCTCCGCCGCCGCGTGCGCCAGGAGATCCGCGAGCTGCAGCAGCAGCTCGCGCTCACCGTGCTTTACGTGACGCACGACCAGGAGGAGGCGCTCGCGGTCTCCGACCACATCATCGTGATGGACGGCGGGAAGATCGCGCAGCGGGGCGCGCCGCGCGAGCTCTACGAGAGGCCGGCGAGCCGGTTCCTCGCCGACTTCATCGGCGACGCGAACCTCGTCGACGGCGAACTGGCGGTCGGGCCGTCGGGCGCGACGTTCGTCGCGGGCGGCGTGTCCGCTCCCGTGCGCGCCGATGGCGTGCCGCAGGGACCGGCGACGCTCGCGGTGCGGCCGCATCGGCTGAGGCTCGTCGACGCCGGCCGCGGGGCCGTTCCCGGCAAGTGCAAGCGCGCGGCCTACCTCGGCAGCCGCGCCGAGTACGTCGTCGAGAGCCCGTGGGGCGAGCTGCTCGTCTTCGATCCGGAGGCGTCGACGCTGCGCGCGCGCGACGCCGTGGTCGGGATCGACTTCGATCCGGGCGCGGGGATCCTGCTGCCGCGGTAGCGGCGCCGTCGTGCGAAGCTCCTCGGGTCGAAGAGCGACCCGCGGAGCCTCGTCAGGCGGGAGCCCGGCCCACGGGGATCGCGCGCGCCGGCGCGAGCGGCGGAAAGTCCTCGGGCGTCAGCGTCTCGCGCTCGAGCAGGAGCTTCGCCCCCTCGTCGAGCGTCGCGCGCCGCTCGGCGAGGATCGCGAGCGCGCGCCGGTACGCCTCGTCGACGAGCCCGCGCACCGCGAGGTCGATCTCGCGCGCGGTCTCCTCCGAATAGTCCTTCTCGCGCACGCCGACCGGCTGGTCGCCCAGGAAACCGGTCGACCGGCTCTCGAGCACGGCCTGCCCGAGCGCCTCGGTCATGCCGAAGCGCGTGACGATCTGGCGCGCGATGTCGGTGACCTTCGCGAGATCGTCCGCTGCGCCGGTCGAGACCTCGCCGAACACGGTCTGCTCCGCGGCGCGCCCGGCGAGCAGCACCGCCATCCGGTCCGCGAGCTCGCGGGCGGTGATCAGGAAGCGGTCGTCGGTCGGGCGCTGCATCGTGTAGCCGAGCGCGCCGATCGAGCGCGGGATGATCGAGACCTTGTGCACCGGATCGCTGCCCGGCAGGCTCGCGGCGACGAGCGCGTGCCCCATCTCGTGGAAGGCGACGACCTCGCGCTCGTGCGGCTGCAGGAGCCGACCTTTGCGCTCGGCGCCCGCGACGATGCGCTCGACGGCGACGGTGAAGTCGTCCATCGCGATCTCGCCGGCGCCGCGGCGCGTCGCGACGATCGCGGCCTCGTTCACGAGGTTCGCGAGGTCGGCCCCGGTGAAGCCGGGCGTGATGCCGGCGATGTCGTCGAGCGAGACGCCCGTCGCGAGCTTCACGCGCTTCGCGTGGACCGCGAGGATCGCCGCGCGGCCGCGGCGGTCGGGACGGTCGAGCACGACCTGCCGATCGAAGCGGCCGGCGCGCAGCAGCGCCGGGTCGAGCACCTCGGGGCGGTTGGTCGCTCCGAGCAGCACGACGCCCTCGCGCGGATCGAAGCCGTCCAGCTCGGCGAGCAGCTGATTGAGCGTCTGCTCCTTCTCGTCGTGGCCGCCGAACCCGCCGGCCAGGCCGCGCGCCTTGCCCAGCGCGTCGATCTCGTCGATGAAGATGATGCACGGCGCCGCCTTGCGCGCCTGCTCGAACAGGTCGCGCACGCGCGCGGCGCCCACGCCGACGAACATCTCGACGAACTCCGAGCCGGAGATCGAGAAGAACGGCACGCCCGCCTCGCCGGCCACGGCCTTGGCGACCAGCGTCTTGCCGGTGCCCGGCGGGCCGACGAGCAGGATGCCCTTCGGGATGCGCGCGCCCAGCCGGCCGTAGCGCTCCTGGTCCTTCAGGAACGACACGATCTCGCGGAGCTCGGCCTTCGCCTCGTCGACGCCGGCGACGTCGTCGAACGTCACGCCGGTGTCGCGCTGGACGAGCACGCGCGCCTTCGACTTGCCGACGTTCACGAGGCCGCCCAGCCCCTGCTTCTCGGCGATGCGGCGGAACACGAGCATCCACAGGCCGAAGAAGACCAGCACCGGCACGATCCACGACAGCAGCGTCGTGAAGAACGTCTCCTGCACGGCGCCGGCGAAGGTCGCGCCCTTCGCCTTGAGCTCGGCGGCGAGCGCGGGGTCGACGCGGTTGGTGACGAAGTGCGTCTTGCCGTCGACCGGATCCTTGAAGCGTCCGACGATCTGGTCGCTGCGGACCGTGAGGTCGACGACGCGGCCTTCGTCGAGCAGCGCGAGGAACTGGCTGTAGGGAATCGCCTCGATCGTGCGGCTCGCGGTCCACCAGTTCTGGAACAGCACCAGGATCAGGAAGGCTGCGAGGAAGTACCAGAGGTTCCACTGGCGCTGCTTGTCCATGGCTCGCTGTCCCGGTCGACGCTCGGGGAGAGGATCGCGCCGCGGCGGGAAGCTTGCAAGCGCCGTCGCCGGCGGCGCCCGCGCCGATCGTGTATAATTCGCGCGGCGATAGTCAGGCAGTGCCGTTGCCGGTTCGGCAACCGCGATCCCGCGGGCGTCTCCCGCTTCCCCACCGTCTCGAGCTGCGCCCCGGCGACCGGGTTGGTTCGCGCCCGTTCGCCCCGACTGGACCTCTCGAAGGAAACCGATGGCCAAGGAAGAGCTGCTGGAGATGAACGGCGTCGTGTCGGAAGTGCTGCCCGACTCCCGCTACCACGTCACGCTGGACAACGGGCACAAGCTGGTCGCGTACAGCGCGGGGAAGATGCGCAAGCACCACATCCGCATCATCGCGGGCGACAAGGTCTCGCTCGAGCTCTCGCCCTACGATCTCACGAAGGGCCGGATCACGTTCCGGCATCTCGAAGGCCGCACGCCGCCGGCGTCGCCGCGTCCGCGGCGCTGACCGCGCAACGGCCCGCCGGGGCCGGATTCGAATCCGACCCCGGTTTCGGGGTTCGCGTTCCGCCCCCTTCGAAGCCGGGTGCCGCCGGCCCCTACGGCTTCTTCGCGAAGTCGCCCGCGTAGAAGGTCGCGAGGCCGGCCGGCTTCAGGTACTTGCGCAGCGCCGCGTCCGCCTGCTCGACGCTGACCGACGCGATCGCGCGGTCGAGGTCGCCCGAGAACGCCCAGGTGCGGCCGAGGAACGCCTGCGAGACGAGCGCGCCCGCGAGCGTCGCATCCTGCGCGCGGGCGCTCTTGCGCTCCTCGAGGAGCGCGCGCTTCGCGTTCTCGACCTCCTCGCCGGTGTAGCCCCGGTCGAGCGCCTGCGCGATCTCGGCGGCCACCGCGGCGCGCACCTTCCCGAGGTTCTCGGGCGCGTAGATCGCGTAGACGCCGAAGGTCGAGCTCTCGTCGAGCCTGCCTTCGTCGAGCCACGTGCCCACGCCGTAGGACAGCCCGAGCTTCGTGCGCACGACCGAGAACATGCGCGACTCGGTCGCGCCGCCCAGGATCCGCTCTGCGACGAGCATCGCCGGATAGTCGGGCGAGCGGTCCCACATCGGGATCGTCATGCCGCCGACGAGCACCGCGTTGGCCTTGTCGGGCGTCTCGATCGTGCGGACGACGGGCTCGGTCGCGCGGAACGGGTCGGCCACGCGCGCGTACGGGGACGGGCTCGTCCACGAGCCGAAGAGCCGCTCCGCGAGCGCGCGCGCTTCGGCCGGGTCGAAGTCGCCGACGATCGCGAGCTCGGCGTTCGTCGTCCCGTAGAACTTCGCGTGGAACGCCTTCAGGTCGTCGAGCTTCGCCGCGCGCAGCCTCGCGATGCTCTCCTCGAACGTCGGCGTCTCGCGCACGTCGCCCGCGGGCCACGGCTTCAGGTGGCGGTTGAACTCGCGGCCCGCGATCGCCTGCGGGTCGGTGCGCGCCTTCTCGATCGAGGCGAGGTTCGCCCGCACGAGCTTGTCGAACTCGCCCGCGTCGAACGCCGGCGCCTTCATCGCCTCGGCGACGAGCTTCAGCACGCCGGCGAGGTTCGCGCGCACGGTCTCGCCCGACGCGGAGGCCTGCGTCGAACCGCCGGACAGCGAGACTTTCGCGCGCAGCGCGTCGAGCGCGTCCTCGAACTGCTGGCGCGTCCGCTCGCGCGTGCCGAGCTCGAGCATCGAGCCCGTGAGCGCGCCGGTCGGCGCGGTGCCGCGGAGCGACGCCTCGTCGCCGAAGCGCAGCCGCAGCGAGAACCGCACGACCTCGCCGCGCGTCTTCTTCGGCATGAGCGCGAGCGTCATCCCGTCGGCGAGCTTCACGCGCTCGGTGCGCGCCTCGAGGTTCGCGGGCGTCGGGTCGAACGCCTCGCCCGCGGCGACCGCCTCGTCGCCCCGGTAGCCGGCGACCAGCGCGGGGACGTCGATCGACGCGGCCGCCGGCGCCCGGTCGGGCTTCGCGTCGGGAACGAACGTGCCGATCGTCATGTTCGAGGGCTTCAGCCACTCGACGGCGACGCGGGTCACGTCGGCGGGCGCGAGCTTGCGCCAGCGGTCGCGGTGCAGGAAGAAGAGCCGCCAGTCGCCCAGCGCGATCCACTCGGAGAGCTGGACGCCGAACGCCTGCGGGTCGTTGACCGTCTGGTCGAACGCCTTCAGGAACTTCGCGCGCACGCGGTCGAGCTCTTCCTGCGTGACCGGCCGCTCCTTCACGCCGAACAGCGTCGCGAGCATCGCGTCGCGCGCCGGGTCGACGCTCTCGCCGAGCGCGACCTGCGCGAAGAAGATCGCCGGGCCCGGGTCGTAGGTCGCGAAGCTCCAGTTCTGCACCGAGGTCGCCTTGCGCGTCTCGACGAGCGCCTGGTAGAGCCGGCCGGCCGGCTCCACCGTCATGATCTCGCCCAGCGCCTCCATCGCCGCGTAGTCGGGATGCGCGCCCGGCATCACGTGGAACAGCGCGCCGACGTACTGCGCGCTCGCGGTGCGGCGCACCGTCACGGCGCGCTCGCCGTCGGCGACCGGTTCCACCGTGTAGAGGCGCGGGAGCGCGCGCGTCGGCTTCGGTATGGCGCCGAACTCGCGCGCGACGATCTCGAGCGTGACCTTCGGGTCGAACTTGCCGGCGACGACCAGCACCGCGTTGTCGGGCTGGTACCAGGTCCGGTAGAACGCCTGCAGGCGCGCGATGTCGACGTTCTCGATGTCCGAGCGCGCGCCGATCGTCGACTTGCCGTAGGCGTGCCATTCGTAGGAGGCGGCCTGCATCTTCTGCCACAGCACCATCAGCGGATTGTTCTCGCCGCTCTCGAACTCGTTGCGCACGACCGTCATCTCGGAGTCGAGCGACGACTTGCGGATGAACGCCCGCGTCATGCGTTCGGCCTCGACCTTCAGCGCGAACGCGAGATTCTCGCCGGAGGCCGGGAACGATTCGAAGTAGTTCGTGCGGTCGTAGAACGTCGTCCCGTTCATCTCCATCCCGCGCCTGCCGAACTCCTTCCACAGGTTCTCGACCGACGGCGAGCCCTGGAACATCAGGTGCTCGAGCAGGTGCGCCATGCCGGTCTCCCCGTAGTTCTCGTGGCGCGACCCGACCTTGTAGGTCACGTTGACCGTCGTCGTCGGCTTGCTGTCGTCCGGGTAGAGCAGCACCTCGAGGCCGTTGTCGAGGAAGTACTGCGCGACGCCTTCGACGTTCGCGCCCGCCCTGACGCCCGGCGGCAGCTGGGCGAGCGCGAGCGCGGGCAGGAAGGCGACGGCGAGGACGAGGCGGGCGAAGAGCGTGCGGAACATGGGGGCGGGGGGCGAAAGAAGGCGGGCAGTATAGACCGGCCCCCGCGGCGAATCGTTCACGGCGGGGCGACGGAAGGTCGCCGGCGCGGACCGGGCGGCGCGGACCGGGACGGCGCATCCCGGCGCCCCGGCTACCCGTCCGCGAGCCAGCGCTCGCGGCGTCGGCGCCGGACGAGCGCGACGGCGGCGGCGCCGAGCGCGCCGACGACGAGGAACGCGAGGAGCTCGTAGTGACGGGCCCGCGCGAGGTAGAGCGTGAACGCGCGGCCGAACGCGTACCCTGCGGACGCGCCGAGCGCCGCCCACACGAGCGCGCCGGCGGCGTTCGCCACGAGGAAGCGCCCCCGGGGGAAGTGCGCGGCGCCGATCGCGATCGCGCCGGCGAGCCGCATGCCGACCATGAAGCGGATGCCGAACGCGGCCCAGGCTCCGAACCGGTCGAGGAAGCGCCGCGCGCGCGGGCGCGCGGGCGCGAAGCGCGGGCAGCGCCGGAAGAACGCGTCGCCCCAGCGCCGGCCGATCGCGTAGAGCGCCTGGTCGCCGAGGAAGCCCGCGATCGCCGCGACCCCGATCACCGAAGGCAACGCGAGGTAGCCCATGTGCGCGGCGAAGCCGGCCAGCACGAGCACCGTCTCGCCCTCGGCGAGGCAGCCCAGGAAGACGGCGAGGTAGCCGTACTGCTCGATGAAGGCCTGGACGGCGTCCATCGCCGGGCGGTCACGCGGCCGGCTCGCGCGCCGGCGCTTCCCCCGGCGAGCGCTCCGGCAACGCGAGGATCGTGAGCGTCGAGCAGAGCGCGATGCCGGCGAGCAGCGCGAGCAGGAAGCCGAAGCCGTTCGCCTTGACGACGGGGCCCAGCAGCCAGACCGCGAGCGCGCTGATGCCGAATGCGATCGCGAAGCGCATGCCCGCGACGCGCGAGCGCATCCGGTCGTCGACATAGCGCACGATCAGCGCGTCGGTGAACGGGATCGCGCCGAACACGAACACCATGAACGCGAGCGCGAGCGCGTAGAACGCCCAGCCGTCCGCGCGCGCGGCGAGCGCGAACAGCGGCACCTGCATCGCGACGATCGCGATGAACAGGCGCTTCAGAGGCGCGCGGTCGATCAGCCGGCCGACGACGACCTGCGCGAGCGAGGCGAGCGCGTAGACCAGGGCGAGCATCACCCCGAGCGTCGCCGGATCGCGCGTGATCGACGCGAGGCGCTCGCGCAGGAGCTCGCCGTTGCCGTTGGTGGTGAAGTTGAACACGAGCGCGCCGAAGGTCGAGGTGAGCGTCAGCACGAGAAAGACGCGCGCGAGCGCGGCGGCGGGCAGGTCGACCTGCCTCGGTGCGCGCTTCGACGGCGGCACGGTTTCCGTCGGCGCGATTCGCGCGAAGACGACGCCGCAGCCGATCGACACGAGGCCCGGCACGACGAAGGCGGTGCGCCAGCCGAAGTACTTGACGAGGAAGCCGGTCGACAGCGCCGCGAGCGCGATGCCGAGGTTGCCGGCGAGCCCGTTGACGCCGATCACTCGTCCGGGCCGCGTCGCGCCCTGCACGAGCATCGGGATGCCGACCGGATGGTAGATCGCGGCGAAGGCGCCGAGGAGCGTCAGCGCGGCGGCGAGCTGCCAGGGCGAGCGCGTCGCCGCGACCAGCAGCGACGAGGCGCCGATGCCGAAGAAGAACACGAGCATCATCGCGCGCCGTCCCCAGTGGTCGCCCAGGCGCCCGGCGGGCAGCGACGCGAGGCCGAACAGCGCGAACGCGCCGGCCGCGTAGGGCATCAGGTCCTCCCAGCGCGCAACGCCGAAGTCCGCCGCGATCGCGCCGACCGCGGTCGCGAAGACGAGCAGCATCAGGTGGTCGATCGCATGCGCGACGTTGAGCAGCAGGGCAGCCGCGCCCGTGTGGCTCGCGGGGGCGGCGTGCGGGAGGGCGGCGGCGCCGGCCGTGGCGGGCGGCGGCGGAGTGGGCGGCATCCGGTTGCGCGAGCGGGGTCGACCGTCGCACTCTACGCGAGCGCCGGCCGGCCGCGAAGGCGGATCGGGATGTCCGCGTGTGCGGGGGCGGGCGTACCATCGGGTGGAACGGCGGGACGAGGCTCCGACGCGCTCCCGCCTCCGGCGCCGACGTCCATGCCGCGTCGCGCTCGCCGGCTCGACCGCGTCGGAGCCGCCTCGGGGGAATCGACGATGCACCTGGCTTTGTCGCAACTCGTTCCGGCGATCGCCATCGCCTTCGCGCTCGCCGGCCCGGCCATGGCCGCGTCGACCGCGAAGGCCGCGCTGAAGGAGGTGACGGCCGCGTCGAAGCAATGGCAGCCCGACGCGGTCCTCACCCACGTGTCGACGCTGACGGCGACGCCGGACGGCAGGTCGCGCTCGTGGCTCTACACCGTCTACAGCCCCCGGGCGAAGAAGAGCGCGATCGTCACGGCGCGGGACCTGAAGGTCGAGGTCGAGCCGGTCGACCGGAACACGTCGGTCGAGCCGCTCGCCGGGGACTGGATGGACAGCGACAAGGCGATGGACGCGGCGCGCAAGGCCGGACTCGCGACCGGCGCCGACGGCATCGGCCTCGGCCTGACGACCTTCGGCGCCGGATCCGCGAAGCGCGTCTACTGGACCGTCACGGTGACGACGGATGCGGCGATCGCGTCGGTCACGCTCGACCCCGCCAGCGGGGCGCTCGTCAAGCGCGACGACGTCAAGCTCAAGTAGCGGGCGTCACGCGAAGCGCGCCGGAGCGGCGGCGTCGGCCCCGGGGATCGCGGGGCCGCGCGGAGGGACGGCGACCCGTCGCCTCGCCGCGGACTCACACGATCATGACGAGCTCCGAATACGGCGCGAGCCTCCGGTCGACCGTGAGCAGTCGCGCGGGCTCTTCGAGCGCCTGCGCGACCAGCAGCCGGTCGAAGGGATCGCGGTGGTGCATGGGAAGCGTCGCGATCCGCGTCGCGTGACGGCTCGTGATCACGAGCTCCCGGTAGCCGCTGGACGCCGCCGCCTCCGCGAGACGCTCCGGCGGCGCCGATGTCACGGGCTTGCCCGCCTGCGCCTTCAAGGCGATCTCCCAGAGGCTGACGGCCGAATACATCACGTCGTGCGTGCGATCGCGTATGTGCGTCGCCGCCGCCTTCGGGAGGCGGCCGGGCTCCACGAGCGCCCAGAGCAGCATGTGGGTGTCGAGCAGCAGCCTCATAGCGGGTTGTAGAACTCCTCCAGGAGATCGTCCGGCAACGGGTCGTCGATGTTGTCGGCAACCGTGTACTGCCCCTCGAGGATGCCCAGCTTCCGCTTCGGCCTGGACGTCACGAGCGGCACGATGCGGGCGATCGGCTTGCCGGCCCGGGCGATCACGATCTCCTCACCCTCCTCGACCTGCTCGAGGAGGCGCGAGAGCTGCGTCTTGGCGGCATGGATGTTCACGGTGATCGTCACGCGCGCCCTCCGGGAACGTTGAACTAGACCTAGTCTAGTCCGGCCGGCGGGCGCGAGACAAGGATGTCCCCTGCCTGCGGGCGTCCGCCATCGGCCGGACGGCCGAGCTTCGTTCTCCCCGTGGCCGCTCCTGGAGTTGACGTTTACGTAAACGTTATCTAGGCTGGCTGCCGATTCCGGACCGAAGCCGGCCCCGGGGGGCGTGCGTCGCCGGCGCGCGCCGCGCCCCCGGACGCTCCGGTAAGCTTTCCCGTTCCACGCGCGGCCCCGGCCCCTGCCGGCGGCCCCCCCGCAGGAGAAGAGGTTGCCGATGACCGACCTGTCGATCGCCCAGACGCCGCTCGTCTACAAGCCGGTGAACAAGGTGCGCTTCGTCACCGCCGCGTCGCTGTTCGACGGCCACGACGCGTCGATCAACATCATGCGGCGCATCCTGCAGGCGTCGGGCTGCGAGGTGATCCATCTCGGCCACAACCGTTCCGTCGAGGAGATCGTCGATTGCGCCTTGCAGGAGGACGCGCACGGCATCGCGATCTCGTCCTACCAGGGCGGGCACGTCGAGTTCTTCGAATACATGATCGACCTCCTGCGCGAGCGCGGCGCCGGGCACGTCAAGGTGTTCGGCGGCGGCGGCGGCGTGATCGTCCCCGACGAGATCCGCGAGCTGCACGCGTACGGCGTCGCGCGGATCTTCTCGCCCGAGGACGGGCAGAAGCTCGGCCTGCAGGGGATGATCAACGAGATCGTCGCGGCGTGCGACGCCGACCTCGCGAAGGACCTGCCCGCGTCGATCGACGCTCTCGCGTCGTCCGACCGCTTCGTCCGGACGCGAACGCTCGCGCGGTTCATCTCGGGCCTCGAGGCCGGATCCGTGCCCGCGAAGACGCGCGACGCGATCCTCGCCGCCGCGGCGAAGGCGACGATTCCGGTGCTCGGCATCACCGGCACGGGCGGCGCGGGCAAGAGCTCGCTCACCGACGAGCTGATCCGGCGGATGCGCCTCGACCAGGACGACCGGCTGAAGATCGCGGTCGTCTCGATCGACCCGTCGCGGCGCAAGTCGGGCGGCGCGCTGCTCGGCGACCGCATCCGGATGAACGCGATCGGGCCGGTCGGCAAGCACGCGCCCGTCTACATGCGCTCGCTCGCGACGCGCGACGCCGGCAGCGAGGTCAGCAAGGCGCTGCCCGACGTGATCGCCGCGTGCAAGGCGGCCGCGTTCGACCTCGTCGTCGTCGAGACCTCGGGCATCGGGCAGGGCGACGCCGCGATCGTCCCGCACGTCGACCTGTCGCTCTACGTCATGACGCCCGAGTTCGGCGCCGCGTCGCAGCTCGAGAAGATCGACATGCTCGACTTCGCCGACTTCGTCGCGATCAACAAGTTCGACCGCAAGGGCGCCGCCGACGCGCTGCGCGACGTGCGCAAGCAGGTCCAGCGCAACCGCGAGCGCTTCAAGGAGCCACCCGAGGCGATGCCGGTGTTCGGGACGATCGCCTCGCGCTTCAACGACGACGGCGTGACCGCGCTGTGGCAGGCGATCGCGCCCAGGCTCGCAGGAAAGGGACTGAAGCTCGCCGCGCCGAAGCTTCCGCCGGTCGCGACGCGCCAGTCGTCGGGCCGGAATACGATCGTGCCGCCCGCGCGCACGCGCTACCTCGCGGAGATCGCCGAGGCCTGCCGCCACTACCGGCGCTGGGCCGAGGCGCAGGCGAAGATCGCCCGCGAGCGCCAGCAGCTCAGGGCCGCCCGCGCGATGATCGACGAGATGGCCGGCTACGAGAAGCCGCTCCAGAAGAGCGGCCACGTCGCCGACACCGAGACCGCGACGCAGCTCGACAGCGCGATCCACACGGCGGACACCGCGCTGGACGCGCTGATCGACGAGCGCGAGCGCGCGCTCGACGGCCGGGCGACGAAGCTCCTCGAGATGTGGCCGGCGACCAAGCAGGCGTACTCGGGCGACGAGTACGTCGTGAAGATCCGCGACCGGGAGATCCGCACCGCGCTCACGCACACGTCGCTGTCGGGCACCAAGATCCCGAAGGTGGCGCTGCCGCGCTACGAGGACGAGGGCGAGATCCTGCGCTGGCAGCTCCTCGAGAACGTGCCGGGAAGCTTCCCGTTCACCGCCGGTGTGTTCGCCTTCAAGCGCGAGAACGAGGATCCCACGCGCATGTTCGCGGGCGAGGGCGACGCGTTCCGCACCAACAGGCGCTTCCACCTGCTCGCCGACGGCATGCCCGCGAAGCGCCTGTCGACCGCGTTCGACTCGGTCACGCTCTACGGGAACGACCCGGACCGCCGCCCGGACATCTACGGCAAGGTCGGCAACTCGGGCGTCTCGATCGCGACGCTCGACGACATCAAGGTGCTCTACTCGGGCTTCGACCTCTGCGCGCCCAACACGTCGGTGTCGATGACGATCAACGGCCCCGCGCCGACGATCCTCGCGATGTACCTGAACGCCGCGATCGACCGGCAGCTCGAGAAGTTCCGCGCCGACAACAGGCGGCCGCCGACCGACGACGAGGCCGAGAAGATCCGCGCGTGGACGCTGTGCACGGTGCGCGGCACCGTGCAGGCCGACATCCTGAAGGAGGACCAGGGCCAGAACACCTGCATCTTCTCGACCGAGTTCAGCTTGAAGGTGATGGGCGACATCCAGGAGTACTTCGTCCACCACGACGTGCGCAACTTCTACTCGGTGTCGATCTCCGGCTACCACATCGCCGAGGCCGGCGCGAACCCGATCAGCCAGCTCGCGTTCACGCTCTCCAACGGCTTCACGTTCGTCGAGGCGTACCTCGCGCGCGGGATGCACATCGACGACTTCGCGCCGAACCTGTCGTTCTTCTTCTCCAACGGCATGGACCCCGAGTACTCGGTGCTCGGCCGCGTCGCGCGGCGCATCTGGTCGGTCGCGATGCGCGAGAAGTACGGCGCGAACGAGCGCAGCCAGAAGCTCAAGTACCACTGCCAGACCTCCGGCCGCAGCCTGCACGCGCAGGAGATCGCGTTCAACGACATCCGCACGACGCTGCAGGCGCTGATCGCGACCTACGACAACGCGAACTCGCTGCACACCAACGCCTATGACGAGGCGATCACGACGCCGACCGAGGAGAGCGTGCGCCGCGCGATGGCGATCCAGCTCGTGATCAACCGCGAGTGGGGCCTCGCGAAGAACGAGAACCCGAACCAGGGCGCGTTCGTCATCGACGAGCTGACCGACCTCGTCGAGGAGGCGGTGCTGAAGGAGTTCGAGGCGCTGAGCGAGCGCGGCGGCGTGCTGGGCGCGATGGAGACCGGCTACCAGCGCGGCAAGATCCAGGAGGAGTCGCTGTACTACGAGCACCGCAAGCACGACGGCAGCTACCCGATCATCGGCGTCAACACGTTCCGCAATCCGCAGGCCGACCTGCCGCCGCAGAAGATCGAGCTCGCGCGCTCGACGACCGACGAGAAGGAGTCGCAGCTCGCGCGCCTCGCCGACTTCCACGCGCGCCACGCGAAGGAAGCGCCGGCCGCGCTGGCGAAGCTGAAGCAGACCGTGATTCAGAACGGCAACGTGTTCGCCGAGCTGATGAACGCGGTGCGGGTGTGCAGCCTCGGGCAGATCACGAACGCGCTGTTCGAGGTGGGGGGGCAGTACCGCAGGAGCATGTGAGTCCGGCCGGTCACCCGGCATCGAGTTGGCGAAACCCGGCGTCCAGCAGGAATGCGTAAGTGGGATTCAGCTCCTGGAGATTCGGAACGAAGACTACGGTCGCATCCCGCGCACGCGTGAGCAGCACGCGGTAGGCATTGGCCCTCAATTGCCAGGGATCCCGCACCTTTGGCCCGCCGCGCTTGTACCCCCGAGCGCCCTCGATGCTCCACCGACCGTCCTTCAGGACGAAGTCGGTCCCCCAGGCGAGCAGCACGGCATCGAGCTCCAGCCCCTGTGCACCGAACTCGGTCGCACAGTCGCGCAGCAACCGGCATGACCTGCTGCCGGGTTGGTCCTCGTCGTCGCCGTACCAGGGTCCATAGCGCATGACCCGGGTGGACTGGAAATCGTTCATCACGCCAAAGCGGGCAAGATCCTTGTCGCGGCTGGATGCGACGATGCCGTAGCGCGCATCCGGCGAATCGGCGTAGCGCTCGCGCAGATAGGCCTTGGCGAATGCCAGATCACGCGTGATCCGCAGGTCGTAGCCCTGGGTCGCGAGCACTTCGGCGAGACTGGCCAGCGACCGGGCAGGCGCCGGTGGGTTCGAGACGATGCCGGCGACGTGCTTGTGCAGGTCCTCGGACAGGTGCGACCGCAGGCTCTTGTCGAGGTTGAGCACGGGATCAGGGACATAGCGCGCGGCCGAGAACGCCTCAATGAGAGAGGCGGGGCCGTGGATGGTCCACTGATCGCGCTGCGGTGACGCCTTGATCGCATCGGCCCACTGGATCGTGCCGGCTTCCTCGCCGACGTGGATTTCCTGTCCGCCGCCGATCAATCCGACGACGACGCACCACTCGGGAACCCGCTCGGCGAATTCGACGAACAGCTCGGGCTCGGACCTGGCGGTCGTCGCCATGTCCGGATGCTTGCTTGCGACCATCGCTGCGTCATACGCGCGCTGTGCTTCGTCATAGACCAGCACGTGCTCGGCAGGGATGCGGCCGCGGACCGAGTAATGCTTCACGTAGTCCTTCACGCCGCGCACAAAGGTCTTGCCGCTGCCGGCGTCGGTCTTGAGCTCGTACTGGAGCACTTCCACCAGTGGCCCGTTGCCGGACAGGAACACCGCGGGCGAGGTCGGCTTGCCGCTGGACCTCGCCACAGCGAGGTCGTCGATGAAATGCGAGTGCACGAGACTCAGGCCGACCAGCGTCTTCCCGGCGCCTGGCACGCCGGTAAGCAGGACGAGCCGCCGCGTACGCGTCCGTGCAGCTTCGTGAACGATTGCGGAGATCGCGTCGATGGCGGGCTGCGTGGCCGCGGCGGCGCGCCTGACCCGCCGCAGGGACCCCGTTCTGAACAGCTCGCGCGCAGCAGCGACGAGTGTCGGTAGCGGTCGATACGCGTCGCCGGAGAGAAATCGTGCCGGCTCCAGCAATCGCCCGGTGTGCGAGGTGTCAAATTCCGCAACAACAGCGTCCAGCGTGTCCGGGCCACAGATCCGTACGCCGCGGCGCGCGCCGAGATCTCCGCGCGCGCCGGTGGGCACCAGAAGCGCATGGACCGGGCGATGTTCGCACTCGGCGTGGTAGCAGCGAAGGTCGCGCGCATAGGCGTGGGCCTGGTCGATGTCGGCGTCGGAAGGCTTGACCTTGCCCTTGAGTTCGATCACGACGACGCTTTCGCGCAACAGGAAGATCGCGTCGGTCCGGCGCGATTCGAGCGGCAGCTCGTATTCGAGGATCGCCGTGTAACGGCCTGTCTCTTCGCGCAGTTCGCGCACTTCCTCGACTTCGTTCTGGAGTCGTGGGATCGAGTCGTCCCAGGCGCGGACTTGCTCCGGTGATGCGTTGTTCAGAAATCTGCGCAGCTTCGCGACGATCGCCGAGGACGGCGTCGCTGCAAAGCGGACGAAATCCGAATCCCAGCCGCGCTGGGCCTGGTCGGCGGGGTTGTCCTGGTCGGGCATGGGTCGATCGTCGATGGGACAGAGCATGCCAGGAATCGGCCGACGCGCGAAACCCGGCTGTCGCGTTGTCGACGCTCCGAAGTTCGCATCCCGCCAGTTGCTGCCAACCTTGGCGTGAGAGCCGCAATGATTCGGCCGTCGCGAAGATGTGGAGTCAGAGACGACACTTTGCAGTCGCGCTGCAGCCGGGGAGACTCCTCGCCGCAGCGCCGGACGCCTCGACTAGGCCAGCTGCACAATCGCATTGAGCCTGTCACAGACATCCTGCAGCACCGCCGTTGTCACGTTCCCCCACGGATGCTTCCGCGCCTTGCGCTTCCGCCAGTCGAAGGACCTGGGCTGGTCGGCGAGGATGTAGCTCGCTCGCGCGGGATCGCGCGGATTCGCCACGGCGAACGGGTTGTGGGCCTGCTTGCCGGTCATTGCGCAGCCGATCAGGAGGCCGGTCTTCTCGTTGAACGCGCGCGGGGAGAGCACCAGGAACGGGTGCGATCCCGCCCTCTCGCGGCCCGCCTTCGGCGAGTGCTCGATCCAGATCATCTCGCCGCGATCAGGGGCCCAAGGAACGGAGCGTCCCGCGATGCCCTTGACCGGGGAACGTTCGCGCGGCCTGCTCACAGGACCTCGCGGCCGCGCGGCGCCCCGTAGTCGATCTCGTCGTGCCGGTCGCCCGGCCGGACGCGGGCGAGCAGCTCGTCGAGCGTGGGCTTGCGTCGCGCGGGTTCGATCACGATGCGGCCCGCCTCCGCAGTGATCGTCACCTCGGATTCGGGCGCGATGCCGGCCTTGTCGAGGACCTCGCGCGGGATGCGGACACCGTGACTGTTTCCCCAGGTGGCGATGCGGGGCATGGGCGATCGTTCGCGGGTGGAATCCGCGAGGGGGAGCATGGGATATCCCAAGTATATCCCACGAGCCGGGGACGGAGTCGAGGGCGCCATGCGGAAGCTTCGCCAGACGCCGGAACGGCCGCCATCGTCCGGACGGGCGATGGGTCGATGGATGGGCCGAGCCTGCTCCCGAACCTCGCGCCGCATGCGGATGCCGCAGCAGGACCCAGGGCGGTGGCGCGGCGCCTCAGGCGGTATTACCCGCGCGGCGGGCGGGTCGGACAGGGGATCTGCAGAAGATTTCCGTCGACGCTCGACTTAGGAGCGGCGAGCGCCCGCCTGGCCCGATTCGGAGCCTCGCACCTTCGGCCGAACGGCCGATGGCGGCGCGTCGGCTTCGGAGCCGAGGATGTCGATCATGGTGTCCCGTTGACCGGATTCGAAAGTGCGCGGTCCCGAGCCGACCCGAGCATGCGCCGCGTCGGTGGCGCGCGCGAGCATAGCAATAATGCTATACTTCGATGGCGAGCTGGACGATTGCCTTCGCGAGCCTTCGGGTGGAGTCGGAGATCCTGGCGCTGCCGGCGGGGCATGTCGCGCGGTTCGTCCGGTACGCCGAACGCATGGAGGCGTGGGGTCCGGACCTGGGCATGCCGCACACGCGAGCGATGGGCGGAGGGCTCTTCGAGCTTCGCGTCCAGGCGGGCGAGGGAATTGCGCGACTGTTCTACTGCACGACCACGGACCGGAAGATCGTCTTCGTGCACTCGTTCGTGAAGAAGACCGGGAAGACGCCGCCAAACGTGCTCGGGATCGCGCGGCGACGGATGAGGCAGGTGATCGATGGCTGACGCTCTCGGGCAATTCAGGCGCAAGGCGTTCGGACGGTCGGGCGTCAAGGCCGCCTACGACGCGCTTGCCGACGAGTTCGCGTTCCTCGACGAGGTGCTGCGCGCGAGGGCCGAGTCGGGTCTCACGCAGGCGGAGGTCGCCGCGCGCGTCGGCACGACCCAATCCGCGATCGCCCGGCTGGAGTCGGCAACCAGCGGGCATTCGCCGTCGATCGCGACGTTGCAGCGCTATGCCGGGGCGCTGGGTTGTCGACTGGAGGTCCGGCTCGTCAGGGCGAAGAGGGCCACGGATCGGCGCGCGCGGGGCCGAGGTTCGTGACCGCCTGAACCCATCGCAGCGTGGTGCGGCAGTCCGGAAGACGTGAGCAGTATCCCAGCCGACAGTCATGGTGCCGGCGCGCGCCGACATGCCGGGCCGTTGTGGCGTGCGATGCCGTGTGGCGCTGTCGCACGCGACGATTGCGCGAAGGCATGAAGCGTTCACCCGGCGATCGGTCCGCCAACGATCGGGACATCCTCTGCGTGACCGCCACGGCCAGCGCGGCGCCGGCGCGAGAGTGCCCCGGTGGCGAGTGCACAGGCCCTAGAATGGACGTCCGTGGCCCTCGCCCCGACGATGCGGGTGGCGCCCGCTCGACCCGCCATCCGCCCAGCGCGTATCCGATGACTCCCCTCACCGGCATCTCCTCGATGGCCACGCGCCAGGTCCTGGCCGACTTGACCGGCGCGTACGAGCGCGAGACCGGAGCGAAGGTCGCGATCGAATCGGTCGGTGGCGTCGACGCCGCGAAGCGCGTTCGCGCAGGCGAGCGCTTCGACGTCGTGATCCTCGCGTCGAACGTCGTCGACCAGCTGATCGCCGAGGGGCACGCGCTGCCGGACGGCCGCGTAGACCTCGTGCGCTCGGGCGTGGCGATCGCGGTGCGCGCGGGCGCGCCCCGGCCCGACATCGGCACCGAGGATGCGGTGCGGGAAGCGGTGCGGCGCGCGCGTAGCGTCGGCTATTCGACCGGCCCCAGCGGCGACTACCTCGCGAAGCTGTTCGAGCGCTGGGGCATCGCGGACGAGATCGCGGGCCGCATCGTGAAGCCCGCGCCCGGCATTCCCGTCGGCAAGCAGGTCGCGGAGGGCGCCGTCGAGCTTGGCTTCCAGCAGCTCTCCGAGCTCGAGTTCCTGCCGGGCATCGACGTCGTCGGCCCGTTGCCGCCGGCGATCCAGCTCGTGACGACGTTCTCGGCGGGCGTTTGCTCGACGTCGTCGCAGCCCGGCGACGCGCGCAGGCTGCTCGCTTATCTGGCTTCGCCCGCGACCGCCGAGGTCAAGCGCCGCAACGGGATGGATCCGGCGTAGCGATCGGGGCTCTCCGGATTCCGGACGCGGACCAAGGAGGGTCGGACGCCGATTCGGAGAAATGGGAATCGGACTCCGGTCTTCCGTGCGACGCCGATGCGCCGGAACGGCGCGCGGTCACGATACGTCGCGCCCGTGGCACTGCTTGTACTTGCGTCCGCTGCCGCACGGGCAGGGATCGTTGCGGCCGATCTTCGGCATTGCGCGCTCGACCGGGCGCCGCGGCCGCGTGACGTCGGCGATCTCGAGCACGCCGAGGACGAGCTGTTCGATCGCGTCGTCGAGGTCGTCGAGCGGCAGCTCGCGATCGATCTCATCGCGGTCGAGCTCCATCTGCCGCGCGGCGTCGCTGTCGTCGTCCGGATCCGGATGCAGGTGACGCGTGATGTTGAGCAGCGCGACGTCCACGTCGTCGTCGTCGCCGAAGCGGTCGATGAGCGCCGGGAACGCGTCGAGCGCCTCCATGAAGCCGGCCGCCCACGACCAGAGCGTCAGAAACGGGTGGCGTGACGCGCCGGGCAGCGCCTCGTCGTCGTCCACGTCGACGACGATCAGGTCGAACGGCTCGCGCGCGGCGATGTGCGACGCCAGCGTGTTGTAGCGGCGCATCACCAGCTCGATGACGCGCTCGACGTCCTTCCCGCCGCCGGGGACGAGCGGCTCGCCCTCGGACGCGTCGAACACGAGCGGCAGCCACTCGGACGGCAGCACCGGGTCGGGCTGCAGCAATACGCCCACGAGGAAGCCGTCGAGCATCACGACGTCGAGCGGATCGCGTTCGGCGCGGAGGGCGGTGAGCGCGTCGTCGAGCTCTTCGATCTCGCGGTCGGAGAGCGGGGCGGAGGAGACCATGGGGCGGATCATCGGCCCGGCCGGCGGGAAACGGCAACCCCCGGAACGTGGATCGATCCACGTTCCGGGGGGCGGCATCACGTGACCGGTTCGACCCGCGTCAGCGGGCGATGCGGCGCATCGCGACGAGCGCGCCCAGCAGCAGCAGTACGGCCATGCCGGCCAGTGACCACGCTCCCGTCGCGGGCACCGGCGTCGCGGTCGCCACGCGGGCAATCCTCGCGATGTCGTAGATGCGCAACGTGCTGCCCGACCCGCTGACCCAGTCGTAGTAGTACAGCCGGTTGTTGAGGTACGTGAGGCCGGCGGTCTGGCCGTCGAGGCCGAGGCTGAAGCTGTCGAGCGGCGCGCCGCCGTTCTGCAGGTCATAGCGGAGGATGCGCCCGCCCGTCCATTCGAGCACCCACAGGTTGCCGCCGTCGAGGTCCACGGCGAAGTCGCCCATGCCGTTGTTGCCGGTGAGCGTGATCGTCTTGGAGATCGTGTCCGGCGTCGCGACGCTCGCGAAGCGGACCTGGGTGAGATTGCTCCAGTCGTACGTGGTCGAGTCGTTCGCGCGGTAGATGACGCCGCCGCGCACGTCGATCGGGTAGCCGCCGTAGGCGGCGACGGCGCTGGAGATCGTCGCCGAGGGAGGACCGGACTTCGGCATCCGGTAGAGATCGGCGAAGGACGAGTTGCCCGTGTAGTCGGCGAAGTAATAGTACGTGGCGTCGGCGGCGACGCTGGTGATGTGGTTCCAGTCCACCGCGACGGACCCGAGCAGATTGCCGTTCAGGTCGGTGCGGTAGAAGGGAACGCTGCACTGCTGCGCGAACAGCAGTTCGGATGCTCCCTCGTCGACGCCCAGGCCCTGCGGGCTGAAGTTGCAATTCGACGCAGAGAATTGCGACGGAAGATTGACGACGTTGTTGAGCGACAGCGTGTCTGCGTGCACGGACGCGCTCGCGCCCAGCAACACGGCGACGACGACCCATTGCATCGGACGGACCATGGCTTCCTCCATCGCGGGGCGGCCCGTTGACGGGCACACAACCCTGCCACCGGCAGGGAATACTAGCACGCGCCCCGGCGGGAAGCCCTCCGGAACGTGGATCGATCCACGTTCCGGGGGAGGGTCAGCGCGGGAGGTCGCGCCTCCAGGCGCCATCGGCGATCGCATCGACGCTCGCGCGGCTCACGCCGATGTCCATCAGGTCGCGGTCGCTCATGCCGGCGAGCGCGTCGCGGTCCTGCGCGGCGCGCCTGCGGAGCGCGAGCCACGCGTCGAAGGTCACCGCGGCGGCGTGCAGCGCTTCCGCGGCGGCGACGGCGGCCAGCGCGATCCGGGGCAGGGCGCCTGGCGAGGGGGAGCGGGCGGTCAGGGTGCTCATGGTCTTCTCCGTTGCGGGTCGGTTCGTCGAATCGGGGATTCAGGCATGCGGGCGGCCGGCGCGGGCGGCGATCGCGCGCTGGCGCGGGTCGGCGCCGTCCGCGCACTCGCTCGTCGCGACCTCGTGCGTGCGTCGGCCGACGACCTCGACGGTCGGCAGGCGGACGACGGCGGCGGTCTCGCGCGCTGCTGCGTGCGCGACGTCGGGAGCGGCCACCGCTCCCGGACGGCCCGCCACCGGTTGCAGCGCGATCGCGACGGCGAGGCCGGCGGCCGCGAGGGTCACGGGTCCGAGCAGTTCGTCGACGTGGGGCATGGCGTCCTCCGATAGATGGGGTGTGGCGACGCTGGTAAGGCTAAGGCTCCAAGCCTCCCGAGGGAATCGCAAAGTTCCGACCATCTTGGTAAGCTAACCCGACCAAGCCCCTCACGCGCGCGAGCCCGATGCCCCGACCCCCCCGCCTGCCGCTGTCGAACGTCACCGCCTTCCGCGCGGTGGCCGAGAAGCAGAACCTGCGCGCCGCCGCCGAGTCGCTGCACCTCACTCACAGCGCGGTGAGCCAGCAGATCCGCGGTCTCGAGGAGCAGCTCGGCTTCGCGCTGTTCGACCGGCGCGGGCGGCGCGTCGTGCTCAATCCCGCCGGGCAGGCGCTGCTGCGCAGCGTCCAGTCGGCGCTCGCGACGCTCGACGACGGCGTGCAGGCCGCGGCCGCGGCGGCCGGCGGCGAGGCGCAGCGGCTGCGCGTGACGGTGCTGCCGTCGTTCGCGAACCGTTGGCTGTTGCCGCGCATCGGGCGCTGGCGCGAGCGCCATCCCGCGCTCGCGCTCGAGATCGAGACGTCGATGCACGCCGTCGACCTGAATCGCGAAGGCTTCCACGCGGCCGTCCGGCAGGGTATCGGGCCGTGGGCCGGGCTCGAATCCGAGCGGCTGTTCGAGCAACCGTCGTTCATCATCGTGGGGTCGGCCTCCGCCGCGCGCCGGCTCGCGGGCGCGCAGCCCGAGGCGTTCGCGCGCGAGCCGCTGCTCGGCGACAACGACCTGTGGGAACAGTGGTTCGCGGCGGCCGGCGTGCGCGCGCACGTGCGGACCGTCGCGACGTTCAACGACCTGGGGCTCATGCTGCAGGCGGTCGAGCAGAACCTGGGCCTCGCGCTCACGCGCGAGATCCACGCCGCTGACGGGCTCGTCGACGGCAGGCTCGTGCGTCTCTCGCCGATCGAGGTCGCGCACGAGGACGCGCAGCCCTACAACCTCGTCTATCCGCCGGCGCTGCGCGACTGGCCGCCGCTCGACGCGTTTCGCCAATGGCTGCGCGGGGAACTCGACCTCTCGATGGAGGCGCTGCGCCGGGCGACCCGGACGCACGCGTCGAAGCCGCGCAAGCCGGGCCGCGCGCGCCGCACGCCGCGCCGGGGCGGAGGCGGAGGTTGACGTGTTGCGCGCCGCGAGCGAACGCCGGGACCCCGACCGCGCGATCCTCGTCGCGGTCGTCGTCGCGACGGCCGCGATCGCGGCCGCCTGGCTCGGCTACGAGCTCTACCGGCTGATCGCGAAGCCCGTGTCGATCGGTCCGATCCCGGTTCACCCCGGCGGGATCGACCTCCTGCTTCCGCACCTGATGGTCAACGACTGGTTCGCCGGCCTGCCGGTCTACACCGGGCCGCGCGAAGGACAGCACCCGCATCCTCCCGCGAGCATGGCGATCCTGTGGCCCGTGTACGGCGGACCCTCGATCGCGCGAGCGACGGCGGTCTACCTGCTCGTGACGCTGGCCTCGCTCGCTTGGATCGTCGTCGTCGCGGTGCGCGAGGGCGGCGCCGCGACGAGGCTTCAGCGCGCGCTCGTCGCGCTCGTGCCGCTCGCGACCTATCCGGCCGGCGCGACGATCGGCAACGGGCAGACCACCGTCTACGCGCTGGCGGCCGCGCTCGGGGCATTGCTGTTGTTGCGCGACCGCCCGCCCGGCTGGGGCCGCGATCTCGCGTCGGCCGGGCTGCTCCTCGTCGCGATGGGGAAACCCAGCCTGTGCGCGCCGTTCGTGCTGCTCGCGCTGGTCCTGCCCGGCGGGGCGAGGCCCGTCGCGCTCCTCGTCGCGGCGTACGTCGCGCTCACGCTGTTCGCCGCCTCGTTCCAGCCGCTCGGCCTGCGCGAACAGTTCGGCTACTTCTTCGCGCAGGCCGCGCGCGTCGGCGCGCGGCACGGCCGGTCGGACCTGCACACGCTCGTGACCTGGCTCGGCGTCCCCGCATGGATGGCGGGCGTCTCGATGACGGCGCTCGCGCTGCTCGCCTGGTGGCTGTGGCGGCACCGACACGCCGATTTCTGGCTGCTGGCCGGCGTCACCGCGATCGCGGCGCGCTTCTGGACCTACCACCGCTGGTACGACGACCTGCTGATCGTGCTGCCGCTCGTGGCGCTGTTCCGCCTTGCGAAGACGGACGCCGGCGGGCAGGGCCGCGTCGCCGGCGCGCTGTTCGCGCTCGCGCTCGCCTTCCTGCTCGCGCCCGGCGGCCTCTATCTGTTGCCCGTTCCCTGGGTCCATGCGTACGTGGGCGTCCAGGTGCTCCTCTGGATCGCCGCCGCCGGATGCCTGGCGATGGCGGCGGCGCGCGCCCCGGGGATTTCCGGCCGGCCGCCCGGCGCCGCCGCGGCCGCGTGAGGGCCCGCCTCGCGCGCGCCTTGCTCGGCGCAGCCACGCCGCGCTACGCTTGCGGCGGCTGCCGGCACGCTCGCTTCCCCGCGGTGTGCGAAAGAAAGCACACGGCCACGGAGGAAGCATGAAGCGCGCGCTGCCGCTCGTCCTGGCGTTGCTGTCGCTGCCCGCGTGGGCGACGGCCTACTACTTCGCGGGCGGCGTCTACACGACGCGCTACGCCCACCAGACCTGCGGCACCGGCGCCTGCGCGGACTACCCGGCCGGCGCGCGGATCACCGGCTCGTTCACGACTGCTGCACCGCTGGCCGCGAGCCTGCCGTCCACCGAGATCACCGGCAGCGTGACGTCCTGCAGCTTCTCGGACGGCGTCCACACGTACGCGAACGCGGACGCCAACGCCCGGATCGTCGCGTTCTCGATCGCGACCGACGCGTCGGGCAAGCCGTCCTCCGCGACGATCCGGCTCCAGCTGTGGCAGGCGCCCGCGCCGCACAACGCGGGCAATGCGCGCCTGAACCTGATGCAATTCGCTTCGAACGCGGGCGCCGGGACCAACGCGACCTGCGCGTCGTTCGGGACGAGCCCGGCGGGAGCCGCCGACGCGTGCCTCTCGTACTCCGGATCGTCGGATACGTCGCAGGGGGTCTCGGTCCTGCCGACGCGCACCGCGATCGGCGCGCCGCTGCCGCTCTCGCTCACGCCGGCGACCTGCGCGTACACGGGCGCGACCTACACGACGATCGACAATCACTCGAGCTGCACGACCGGCACCTGCGCCGACTACGCGTCGAGCATGCGCGTCGCCGGGACGTTCACGCTGGCCGACCGGCTGCCGCCGAACTTCGGGCCGGCCGACGTCAGCGGGCTCGTGGGCGCCTGCAGTTTCTCCGACGGCGTCCACACGATCGCGAGCGGCCAACCGCTCGCGCGGATCGTCCAGTTCGCGCTGCAGACCGACGCCGGAGGCGTTCCGGCGTCCTCGCAGATCGGGCTCGAGCAGTGGCAGGCGGCGGCGCCGCATCCTTCCGGCAGCCGGCTCGACATGATCGGCGTCTCGGCGTCGGGGTCGTCGGCCGGCATCAACGTCGCCTGCACGACTGCCGGCGCGTCGGCCCCGGGCACGGGGACACCCGACAGCCGCCTCAATCCCGCGACCGTGACCGACACGAGCTTCGCACTGGCGGAAGGCGGCGGCTGGGTTGCCGTGCCCGCCGCGTCGAGCACCGCGGCCACGCCCGTGCCTGCGCTCGCGCGCGAGGGATGGGCACTGCTGGCGATCGCGCTGATCGCGCTGGCGGCGGTCGCGCTGCGGAGGCGCAGCGCGGCCTGAGCGGATCGTCCGGCGGCCGCGCGCGGCGCGCTATCCTTGCGCGGTGAACCTCGCCGCCGACCTCGACCGCGTCCTGGTCAGCTGTCTCATGCCGACGCTGCCCGACCCGGCGCGCCTCGACGCGTTCCGGCGCAGCGTCGCCGACTACTGCCGGCAGACCCATCCGCGGTGCGAGCTCGTCGTCGTGCTCGATCGCGGCGACCCGGTCGCGCGCGAGTCCATGCTCGCACACGTCGCGTCGCTCGGTCGCGACGACGTCCGCGTCGTCGAGCCGGCGGAGAAGCTGACGCTGGGCGCGCTGCGCAACGTCAGCGTTGCCCGGGCGCGCGGCGAGGTCCTGTGTCACTGGGACGACGACGACTGGTTCCACCCGGATCGCGTGCGCGCCGAGCTCGCGGAGCTCTCGCGCACCGGCGCGCAGGCGCTCGTGCTCGAGGACGCGCTCCTCTATTTCCCGGCGGAACGAACGCTGCACTGGTCGAACTGGCGTGCGACCGAGCCGAAGGGGCTGCCTGGCACGTTGATGTTCCGGCGCGAGGCCGCGCCGGCGTATCCGGAGGCCGGTCCCGAATCGGAGCGCTTCGAGGACACGGCGGCGATCCGGGATTTGCAGGCGCGGGGCGGTTACCGCGCGATGGCCGGCGCGGCGCACCTGTACGTGTACGTGTGCCACGCCGCGAACATCTCCGGCGCGGCGCACCTCGCGATGCTCGCGCGGGAGCTCGCGATCTCCCGGACCCTCCTCGCGCGCCGCGAGGCCGAGTTGCGCGAGCGCCTGCGCGCGTTCGACTTCGGACCCGGCGCGGTGACGGTGTGCGGCTACAACGGCGTCGTGTTCACGATCGAGGGCGCGACGGCCGGGGGCAGGTAGGCGCCGGGCGGATCGTCGCCGCGACGGATGACGATGTGGTCCCGGTAGACGAGCGCGCCGGTCGCGCTGTCGAACGTCGCGGACTCGACGCCGTCGCCGGCGATGCGCGCGACGACGTGCCAGGTGCGCGGAAAGCGCACGCTCGGGGCCAGATTGAAGACGCGCGGCAGCACCTGCGTCTTCATGCGGTAATCGAGCCTGCCGACGTAGTAGTCGCGCCACGCGCGGTCGCGCCCGCGCATCGAGAGGTCGGCGACGTTCGTGTCGATCGGCAACCAGCCGCGCTCCTCGGCCCACACCTCGAGCCAGTAGTGACCGGTGGCCGTCGCCGGCGTGATCAGGTTGCCCGCGACGAGCCTGGCGGGAATGCCCCGCGAGCGGCACATCGCGACGACGAGCGCGGAGCCCATCTGGCAGTCGTACCAGCGCGAGTCGAGCACCCAGTCGGTCTGCGCGGCGGGGTCGATCTCGTCGTAGTGGACGACGCCGCAGGTGAGGCGCTCGACGAGGAAGTCGTTGAAGCGGCGGGCGGTCGCGAACGGATCGCGCTCGCCCGCGGCGAGCTCGTCGGCGAGCGCCCGGATGCGCGGCGTGACCTTGACGATGCCCTCGGCGGGCCGCGTGTAGAGCTCGCGCTCCGACGCGGAAAGCGGCGCGGGCGCCGGGTCGCGGCCGGACGGATCGGAGACGAACGTCGTCCGCACGGCGAGCGTGACCGTCGGCGCATCGGGTGCCGTGACGCGCACGTCGAGCCTTCCCGTCGAGGCGACCGCCTCGGCGTCGAGGCCGGGCGCCGCGACGAGCTCGTGGTTAAGGCCGGTGAGAGTCTCGTCCTCGATCGGGAGCGGCATCCGCAGCAGCGTGCGCGCGCCGCACGCCGCGCGCGCGAGGACGAACTCGCGCGAATGCGTCACCGTGAACTGCTCGGGCGGCAGCGTGTCGGGGGGCGGCGGAGCGTCGCGCGAGGCGACCCGCCGGTGGAACGCGAGCGCGATCGCGCGCCCTTGCGGGACGAAGCGCTCGGCGTAGAACGGGTCGGACGAGCGGCGGTGGAAGTTGTTCACTTCCGCCGGATCGAATCGTCGCTCGCCGGTCTTCGACCGCTCGTAGCCGAGCCCCAGGCCGATCCAGCGATCCAGCGTCGAGGCGGCCTCGCGGCGCGCATCGTCGAGCCGTCCGCTGCGCGCCTCGATCGCCCACCCCTGCAGCACCAGCATCTCGACGATGTCGGCCTCGGCCGCGACGCGGTAGCGGGCGGCGGGACGGATGCCGAGCGGTGGCGGTTCGATCACCGCGGCATGCTAACCTACCGCGCCCTGCCGCCACTCCCGGGAACGCCGCGTTTCCGGACCGCCCCGTGCTGCTCGCGTTCGCGCTCCCTCGCGTCAACCCCCACATGTCGTCGGCCATCGTGTCGGCGATCCACGCGAGGGAGGGAGACGCGCTCGCCGCGGGCTCGAAGCTCGCGGACCTGACCGTCGACCTGACGGCGATCGCCGCGCAGGACTGCCCGCCGATCTCGCACTTCCGCGTCGTGCTGCGCGAACGCGCGTGGCTGCGGCGGCTCCTCGTCGCGCGCGGCGACGAAGTCGCCGTCGGGGCGCCGCTCGCGTGGTTCTCCACCGAACCCGACGAGCCGCTGGACGCGGCGCCCGCCCGCGAGGCGCGCATCTCGATCGCGGGCATCCTGATGCCGCCGCGCGCGCCGGGCGACCCCGGTACATGAGCCAGGTCCCGCTGCGGCTCGGGCCGCTCGGCGCGCCCGGCTACCGCGTGCTGCGCTCCGGCGTGCGCTGGCTGCGCGACGAGAGGCACGCGTGCCGCCCGGGCGAGATCGTCGCGTGCTGCAACCTTCGCATCGTGCCCGCCGACCCGAAGACCGGTTCGTGGCCCATGGGCGAGGAAGTGCGCGACTTCCAGGTCGCGTTGGCCACGCCCGTGGGCGGACGCCTCCAGCGTGCCGGCAACCTCTCGCGCGGCGGGTTCCTCGACCGGCTCGCGGATCACATCGCCTGGACGCCCGAGCAGGTCATCGGCCACGTGCAATGCCGGCCCGGCGAGCGACCGCGGGGCCCCGACCCGCACGGCGAGACGGTCGGCCTGATGTTCGCGGCGGGACGCCGCGTGACCGAGGTCGCCGAGGACCGGTCGGGCTTCCTCACCGGTTGGCACGATCGCCTTCGCGCCTGGTGGGGCGAAGGCGACACCGTCGGCACGCTCCTGGGGTACGGCGTCTGCGAGCAGCTCGGCGTGTTCCGCGGCGAATCGATCGCGTTCGCCGAGTGGTACCGTGCCTCCGCGGGTCCCGCGCAGGTCGTCTACGTCCCCGACCACGTGCTCGTGCCGTCCGTCGCCGTTCTCGCCGGTCAATGCGGACGCAGCGCCGTGGAGGCCGAAGCGATCCGCGCCGACGCCGCGCGATCGATCGCGCTCGGGCCCGTGGCACCGTCGCCGTCCGACTGGATATTCGCCGGCGCCCTCATCGGGGCGCTGCTGCGCTCGCCGCTCACCGAGTCCTGCGACGTGCTGATGCGCGACGGGCTGCGACGGACCGCCGGCCCGGATGCGGTCGTCCTGTCGCTCAATGCCGAGTCGACCGCGATCCTGCGGCACCGGCGCCTGGGCTATGCGCTCCAGTGCCACAACTACCGGATGGCGGCGGACGCGGGGCCGGCGGTGCGCTCGTGGCTCGAGCGGGATTTCGAGGTCGTGCCCCGGACCCTCGGCGACATCGCCGACGACTACCGCAGGCTGGTCGATCCGGCCGGACCGCGCGCGCGGACCGCCTTCCTCGTGATGAACGCGATGTCGACGTCGGGGTTCGAAACCCTGCACACGTACGCGGCGTTCGACGCGCCGCTCGGGAACGCGCTCAACACGATCCGCGCCAAGGAGCTCAACCTGATGCTCCACGACCTCGCGCGCGAGGGCGGCGTGTCGATCGTCGACAACGACGCGATCGCCGCGGACATGGGCGCGGCGCACCTGCCCGACGGCGTGCACAACAGCGGCGCGCTGCAGGCGGAGCTGCGCAGCGAGATCCTGCGCATCCTGCGCGCGCGGGGCGTGCCCGGATTCGCGTGAGGGCCCGCGAGCGTCGGGCGCTCGTCGCCCCGCCTACGAGGATCGGGCCCTCGCTTCCCGCCGGGCCCGGCGCCCGATCGAAGGCGTCGCGAGGGGCGCGCGCCCCGACCTCCGTCAGGTGAGCTCGAAGTCGACCTCGTAGGTGTCGAGCGCGTCCGTCGACGCGGGCAGCGGCTCGTCCGCGTCGTCGCCCACGAGCGCGAGCGCGTTGCCGGGCTTCTCCCAGGCGCCCGCCTCGCAGAGGATCTTCCGCAGCACCGCGGGTCGTTGGGCGCGCACCTCGACGACCGCCTTGTGCGTCTCCAGCTCGACGACGAGCGCGCCCGGCGCGAACGCCGTGCCTTCGCCGCCGTGCCACATCAGCACGCGCAGTTCCTCGACGTCTTCGATCGGGCCCGGGACGGACAGCTTGCGAATCATGCGTTGGCGCCTTTCGTGAGTCGCGGTCAGGGCCGGAGCAGGCCGCGCACCGCGTCGACGACCCTGTCGGCGCCCGGAACGCAGGCCGCCTCGAGGATCGGGTTGGACGACACCGGCGCCGGCAGGGCGCCGACGCGCGCGACGCGCATCGTACCCACCTTCTCGCGCACGCGGAACGCCACCTCCGCGCCGATGCCGCAGGCGAGCTGGCCTTCCTCGAGCGTCACGAGCGCGCCGGTGCGCGCCGCCGACTCGCACACCGTGTCGGCGTCGAGCGGCGCGAGCGTGCGCAGGTCGACGATCTCGCACGCGACGCCTTCCGCGGCGAGCCGGTCGGCGGCCGCGTCCGCGACGCGGCACATGTACGAGTGCGTCGCGATCGTGACGTCGGCGCCGCGCCGGCGGATCGTCGCGCGCCCGATCGGAACGGGCGCCGCGTCGGCGGCGAGCTCGCCTGCGGTCGGAAACAGGCGCTTGTGGTCGACGAACACGACCGGCCCGTCCTCGCGCAGCGCCGCGTGCATGAGCCCCCACGCGTCGGCCGGCGTCGACGGCGCGACGACCTTGAGGCCGGGGACGCCGACGAGCCAGGATTCGAGGCACTGCGAGTGCGCAACGCCCTGGCCCTTCGCGCCCGCGGTCGTCTTGACGACCACCGGCGCGGCGAGCTGGCCGCCTGTCTTGTAGCGGACTTTCGCGCCGTAGTTGACGAGCGGATCGAGGCCGAGCATCAGGAAGTCCATGTACGTGATGCTGACGACCGGCCGCAGGCCGGCCGCCGCGGCGCCCACGCCCACGCCGATCATCGCGGCCTCGGCGACCGGCGTGTCGCGCACGCGATCGGCACCGAACGCGGCGTGCAGGCCCGCGAATTCGCGGTAGGGTCCCCCGTAGCGCCCGACGTCCTGGCCCAGCACGACGATGCGCGGATCGCGCGTCATCGCCTCGGAGAGCGCACGCGAGATCGCCTCGGCGAAGAAGACCTTCGCGGGGCGCGGAGGCGTGTCAGACGACATCGCGCAGTGCCTCCGCGGCGTCGGGGAACGGGGCGGCTTCGGCGAAGCGGAGGGCCGAGGTCACCGCGTCGGCGACCTCGCGCTCGAGCTTTTCGCGTACGCCGGCACCCAGCGCGCCCTCGGCCTCGAGCCGCGCCGCGTGCCGCCGGATCGGGCAGCGGTCGCGGATCGCGGCCATCTCGGCGGCGGGGCGCGTCTCGCGCGTCGCGGTCGAGTGCGTGGCGAATCGCTCGGACACGCACTCGAGGAACGCGGGACCCGCGCCGGAACGGACGCGCGCCGACAGCGCGCGCGCCGCGTCGCGCACCGCGACGACGTCCATCCCGTCGACCGTGACACCGGGCATCCGGAACGGCGCCGCGAGGTCGGAGAGGCGCTCGGGCGCGAGCGCCTCCGAGCGCGGCGTCGAGACCGACCAGTCGTTGTCGTCGCAGACCAGCAGGAGCGGAAGCTTCCAGATCGCGGCGACGTTCATCGTCTCGTGGAGCGCGCCTTCGCCGCAGGCGCCGTCGCCGAAGACGCACGCGACGATGCCGGGTCGCCGCTCCAGCTGGTAGGCGAGCGCGACGCCGGCCGCGATCGTGAGATTGCCTCCGACGACCGCGTGCGCGCCGAAGAAGCCGGCCGCCGGCTGCGCGAGGTGCCCCCGGCCGCCCTTGCCGCCGCAGGGGCCGGACGCGCGGCCGAGGAGCTCGGCCATCACCGCGCCCGGGTCGAGGCCGCGTGCGAGTGCCGGACCGATCGAGCGCCCGCTCGACAGGAGTGCGTCCTCGGGCCGCAGCGCGGCGCAGAGCCCGGCCGCCACGGCTTCCTCGCCGGACGACAGGAGCTGGAAGCCGTGGTCGGGACGGCGCATCAGCGCCTCCTCGAATGCGCGGATCAGCATCATCGGGCGCAGCAGCGCGATCGCGTCCGTCATGAGGCGTGGCGGCGCAGGCGGCGCTGGATGAGCCGATGAACCTCCCAGAGCGGTCCCTGGTGCGCTTGGGCGCGCTGCAGGACCTCCGGCTCCGCCACCGCGTCGAGCGGCCCGTCGAGCATCGCGCCGACGATCGCCCACCCGGCGACCTCGGCGGCGTAGGGCCCGCCGAGGCGGTAGTCGGTCGCGAGCGGGCGCGCGCCCAAGTGCGCGAGCACGCGGTCGAGGTCCGCGACCGACGCGCCGGTGTCGTGCGAGAGCTCCGCGGCGGCGAGGTCGAGGCGGCGGATGCGCTCGCGCAACGCCGAGGCCGTCTCCGGCGCGGCGCCCGTGTCCGGCGCCACGTGGCGGAAGATCGTGCAGACGATCGCGGGAATGCCGCGACCCGCGAGCGCTTCGAGCGCCGTGCGCCAGCGCGCCTGCGTCTTCGCGATCGTCTCGCCGGTGCGCTCGAGCTCGGGCAGGAGCGACGCGACCGCGACCGTCGGCGGCCCGGCGGAGGCGAGCGTCGCGACGCCGTCGCAGGGCCGCACCTCGATGCTCCAGCGCGCGCCGGTCGCGGCGCCCAGGCACTCGGCGAGCTGGCCCGCCGCCGCATCGATCGCCGGCCGCTCGGATTCGCCGACCGCGGCGTCGAGCACGATCTTCCCTGGCGCGGTCACGTCGAGGCGCCCCCTTCCGCCGACCGGTGCGCCGCGAACGACGCGCCCGGGAGATCGGGAAGGCCGCCGATCAGCCGGCGCACCGCGTCGTAGTCGACGTTCCGCCCGCCGCGCGCCGCCTCCTCGAGCTCCGGCAGCGAGTGGATGCGCGCGTCGGGCGGAAGGCGATGCGCGGCCCCGAGGCACGCCCACAGGACCGGCAGCAGCTTCACCTCGGGCAGCGGGTGCGCGCGCCAGAACGCGAGCTCCCAGCCGGTCTCGACGAGCGGGTCGCGCCAGCCGGACCGGTGGGTCATGTGCCAGGTGCGCGCGCCCTCGGCGAAGGCCATCCGCGCACCGCGGCAGGTGAGCCTCAGCGCGAGCTCGCGGTGCTCGTTGACGTCGATCGCCTCGTCGAACCCGCCGGCGGCGATGAACAGGTCGCGGCGCACCGACTGGTTGGCGCCACTCGCGGCGGCCCACAGCACGTTGCAATCCGGATGGCGGCGCAGCGCGTCGATCTCGATCTCCTGGAGCCGGCGCGGACCCGCCCCCGGATAGATGCCCGGCTCCGCGCGCCGGGCGAGTTCGTCGAAGCGCTCGAGCACCTGCTCGCGCGTGATTCGCGACCGCTCGAGCTCGTCGCGCGGCATGCGCGCCACGCGCTCCTCCTCGCCCGGGCGCGGCGTGCCCGTCTCCGGGTCGAGCAGGAAGCGCGTGCCGCGGAAGTGGAAGTTCTCGCCGCGCGCGACGCGGGGAACGCCGTCGCGCGCGACCTCGTGCGCCGCGAGGTGCCGCTCGACCCAGTCGGGCGCGGCGAGCATGTCGCCGTCGAGGAAAAGCAGGATCTCGCCGCTCGCCGCCCGCGCGCCCGCGTTCGCCGCCGCGCTGCGACCCCGCGCCGCGGCGTGGTCGACGCGCGTGATCGGGAGCGCTCGCGCGGCCTCCGCGATCACCGCAGGCGTCGCGTCCGACGAGCCGTCGTTCACGACGACGATCTCGGTCCGGACCGTCTGGCGCGAGAGCGAGGCGAGCGTGAGCCGCAGCCGCGGCGCCTCGTCCTTCGTGCGGATGACGATCGACGCCCTCATCGCGCGAACACGCCGAGGTCGTCCATCACGCGCACCGCTTCCCCGGCGACGAGGCGGCAGCCCTCGGCGTTGAGGTGCAGCGCGTCGAGCTTGAGCCGGTCGGCGCCGCCGCGCGCGACGACGGCGTCGACGTCGACGATCGAGATCCCGGTGCGGTACGAGAGATCGACGAGCGCGACGTTGAACCGCCGGATGCGCGCGGCGAGCGTCTCGTCGAGACCCGCATAGCAGTGGACCGAGTCGCCGGGCACGACCGACGACAGGTTGTAGACGAGGACGGGCGCGTCCGAGCGCGCGCGGAGCCGCTCGGCGACGGCGGCGAGGCCGTGCATCGACGCTTCGGCGTCGAGCATGCCGCCGGGCTCGAACTCGTCGCGGAGCCAATCCCGGGCGGGCTCGTCCCAGGTCTCCCAGCCGTACGCGAGCAGCGGGAAGCCTTCGCGACGGTGGCGGAACAGGTAGGTCGTGACGTCGGGCTGGATCGACAGCACGTAGGCGTCGGCGGGCGTCTCGAAGATGGCGCGGCTGAACTGCGATTCGAGCGGGTAGGGGCCGAGCGCGAGCTTGCGGCCGGCGAGGGCGGGCGGCACGCGGCCGTCGACCTCGAGCAGCGCATCGGACCGGGACCACGTCTCGTGGCGCACGCGCGCGATCGTCCCCGGATAGCGCTCGCGCAGGATCTCGTTGATCCCGTTCCAGGCGACGGCGCCTCCCACGCGCAGCGAATGCAGCGTGTCGTGCACGTCGAGGTTTCCCTTGGCGAAGATCGTGAAGCGGTTCAATGCTGCCCCGTGACTTCCGGCCGGCGGGTTCCCGGCGCGGGTCGGCGACGGACCCGCGTCCGTTCCGGCGGACGAGCCGCGATTCTATGCGAGGGCGACCTGTGGGCGGGATCCACGATAGATCTTCGTCATTGCGCCGTTTCGGTTGCGTACAATCCTCGGAAGGCGGGAGAGACGGTCGGCGTCTCCGTGCCAGCCCATTCGACCATGCGGCTCATCCTCGTCATCGCGCTGGCGACCTCCGCGCTCTGGAGCGCGGCCGGCGCTCAGCTGCCCGAAGTCGGGGTCTACAACGAGGCAGGCCTCCAGCTCGTCGACAACGCGCGGACGATCGTCCAGCTTCGACTGAGGGCCGATGACGACGGTGCGTATCGAGGCCGCTTCGATTGCGCATCGGCGCAGCTGGTCATGCGCGAGGGGATCCTCGAAGCGACCGCGACGATCCGCGCCGGCGAGCCGACCCAGCTGTGCGAATGGGTGATCGACCTGCCCGCCGGGACGCTCGCCGCGGGCGGGTACCAGGTCGTGTCGACGTTCTGGCGGGCCGACGGCGTCGTCTACGCGAGGTTCGGGCTGCTATTCGACGTGATCGAGCGCGGCACGGTGTGCAATGCGAGCCCCGCGCGCAACGTCGTGGAGCTCATCTTCCCAACGGCGGACGCGAGCGCGTTCCTGGAGCGACTTGCGACGGACGACGAATGGCGCCGCTCGCTGGGCAACCTCCAGGTCGGGACGTCGGTGGTCGATGCCTACGGCCGCGCGAGGATCCCAGGAACCTTCGACGCGCTCGCGGATCCCTACCCGGTCGTCGGCAGGTTGCGTGCGTCGGGATACTTTCAATCCGTCACCTACGCGTGGGGTTCCGGGTGCGGCTTTCTGTGCTCCGGCGGTACGGTGGTCGGCGATGCGGTCGAGTACCGGCAGACCGCGCGCGAGCGCTACATCCTCGTGACCGACCCTGCGGAGCGCGATGCGCTGGATAGCGGCGCGATCGCGGGCTGGTCGCGAACGGGCGAGAGCGTGCGCGTGATCCTGCGCCCGGTCGACCCGACGATTCGTGAAGGCCTGTTCCATCCGACCTACCGGTTCTGGGGCGGAAGCGTGACGAGTGCGCCGTCGCACTTCTTCACGGCGAGCCAGCGCGAATGCGCGGTCCTGCGCGACCGCCCCGACTGGCATTGGACGTTCGAAGGGTCGTCGTTCTGGGCGTACGAGCTGCAGGCCGGCGAGTGCCCCTCGGGGATTCCGCTGTACCGGGTCTACAACAACGGCATCGACGGCGCGCCCGCGCATCGCTACAGCGGGAAGCGGGCGATCATCGACGAGATGGTGCGCGCGGGCTGGGTCGACGAAGGCCCGGTGATGTGCGTCGCCGGCCAAGCGCCCTGACCGCCGCTCGTTGCGGACTCGTCAGCCCGGCTGCGGCCCCGGCCGCCCCGACTCGACGCTGAACCTCGCGGCGGTGCGTATCGTCGCCTTCGGATCCTCGACGTCGCTCACGACGCGCAGCGACGCCTCGATCCGCGACGCGCCGAGCTTCAGCGCGACGTAGCCGCGCTCGTCCGCGCGGCCGTACCTGACGTGCGGGTTGAGCGGGAGCGCGGCCGCGACGCGGCTCTGCGGCAGCCCGGCGCTCGTGATCGACGTCCCGCAGAACTCGCTCGCGATCACCGCGTCCGGGGGATCGTCGACGCGGCGCTTCAAGTCGCAGACGTAGTTGCAGTGCACGTCGCCGGAGAGCACGACCGGATTGACGACCTTCCGCGCGACGATCGCGTCGAGCAGGCGGTCGCGCGCGGCCGGGTAGCCGGTCCAGCCGTCGGTCCAGTAGCGGCCTTCCTTCGTCCACGTGAACGGCGCCATCAGCGTCTGCTGGGCGATCAGGTTCCAGCGCACGTCGCGCTGCGCGAGCCCGTCCTCGAGCCAGCGCTCCTGCTCGCGCCCGAGCAGCGTCCGGTTCGGCAGCACGAGCTCGGGACAGTCGGCGAGATTGACCGTCGTCGAGCCGGCGCGCCCGGGCGGCGGGCACGCGTGAGCGTCGCGGTACTGACGGTCGTCGAGGACGTGGAAGCGAGCGAGCGAGCCCCAGTCGTAGCGGTCGTAGACGCGCAGGTCCGGTCCGTACGGGCGCGTCGCCGGCGGCAGCGGCATGTGCTCCCACCACGCGCGGTACGCGGCGGCGCGGCGCGCGAGGAAGTCGGGCGCGAGGTCCTGGCCGCGGTCGGCTGCGTAGTCGTTCTGCACCTCGTGGTCGTCCCACGTGAGGATCCACGGCGCGATCGCGTGGATGCGCCGGAGGTCGGCGTCCGACTTGTACTGCGCGTAGCGGGCGCGGTACTCGTCGAGCGTCCTCGCGGCGCCGGTGCCGGTGTGCGTGCGCACGCGACCCTTGCGCGGGGCGCTCTCGTAGATGTAGTCGCCGAGGAATACGACGAGGTCCGGCGATTCGGCGGCCAGGTGTCGCCAGGCGGCGTAGTAGCCGTCGTCGTAGCGCTGGCACGAGGCGATGGCGAACGCGAGCGCTTCTTCGCGCCCGGGCGCGGGCGCGGTGCGCGTGCGGCCGACGGCGCTGCGCTCGCCGCCGGCGGTGAAGCGGTACCAGTACCAGCGCGACGGCTCGAGGCCGCGCACCTCGACGTGCACGCTGTGGGCGACGTCGGTGTCGACGGACTCGGCGCCGCTTCGAACGACGTCGCGGAAATGCTCGTCGGCGGCGAGCTCCCAGCGCACGGTCTCGCGCGCGCCGGGCGCCGCGGCCGGGGCGATCCGCGTCCACAGCACGACGCCGTCGGGCCGCGGACAGCCCGACGCGACACCGAGCGCGAACGGGTCGCTCTCCCACGTGCGGAGGTGCGAGCACGCGACGAAGCCGGGCGCGGCGCCGGCGGCGAGCGCGAGCGCGAGGAAGCCGCGGCGTCGCGGGTCGACGCGCGGCGCGGCGTCGCTCATCGGGGCGGTCGGGCCTTCAGCGGATGCGGGTGGCCGAGCCGTTGATCTGGACGCCGTTGTCGAGCGTGGTCGAGAACGTGAGCCGGCCCTCGTCGGCCCGCCCGCCGACGTCGGCGCGGATCGGGTTGCCGCGGACGCCGAAGCCTTCGAGCAGCGCGACCACCGTCCCTTGCGGGGTGACCTGGCCGCGGATCGTGCTCGGCTTGCCGCCGCCGTAGCTGCCGACCCAGCTCGAGTCGATGCGGTGGGCTTCGACCGCGAGATCGAGCGACCAGCACTGCGGGCCTTTGGCCGATCCGGGCTGCTGCCAGCACGCGCGTCCCCGGTAGAGGCCGTCGTTCGGATACGCGGGCTTCGCGGGCGCGGCCGCGACGGCTGCGGGAGCGGAAGACGCCGCCGGTTCGGCTGCCGGCGCCGCCGCCTTGCGCTCCTCCGCGGCCTTTTGCGGCGGCGCCGCCGCGACGCGCGCCGCGGTCTCGCGCTTCTTCGCCTCGGCGGCCTCGCGCTGCGCGGACTCGAGCTCGGCCCTGAGCCTCGCCTCGCGCTCGGTCGCGACGCGCGTCGCGGCCTCCTCCTCGGCCTTGCGGCGCGCGGCTTCCGCGGCAGCGAGGGCTTCGGCGGCCTTCCTCGCCTCGGCGGCGCGCGCGGCTTCGGCGGCCTTCGTTTCGCGATCCTGCACGTACCACCAACCCGCGGCCGCCGCGACGGCGAGCGCGGCGGCGAGGGCGACGATCGCCGCGACCGGGCGCGGGCGCGGCGGGGCCGGCGCCGCGGCGGGCGTCGCCGGCGGCGCGGTCGCCGCCGCCGCGCGCACGCTCCCGCCGGCATCGTCGCCGATCGAGAACACGCGCACCGGCTGCGTGATGTTCTTGAACGTGCGCTCTCCCATCGCGTGGAACTCGAGCGAGAGCTTGTTGCGGATCTGGTCGTAGACGCTGCCCGACACGCAGACGCCGCCGGGCTCGGCCGCCGTCTGGATGCGCGCCGCGACGTTGACGCCGTCGCCGAGCAGGTCGGTGCCCTGCACGATCACGTCGCCCAGGTTGACGCCGATGCGGAACTGCATGCGCTCGTCGGGCGCGAGGTGGTCGTTGCGCGTGCGCAGCGCCGACTGGATCTCGGTGGCGCAGCGCACGGCGTCGACCGCGCTCGGGAACTCCGCGAGCACCGCGTCGCCGGCGGTGTTGAAGATGCGGCCGCGGTGCTGCGCGAGCATCGCATCGAAGATCTCGCGATGACCGCGGAAGACGCGCAGCGTGCGCTCCTCGTTCGCCTCCATCAGCCGGCTGTAGCCGACGATGTCGGCCATCAGGATCGTCGCGAGCCGGCGCTCGAACGGCTCGCCGCTCGCTCCCGCGGGTGCTTCGTCTGGCATCGATCCCCCCTCGACGGTCGGGCGCCGGCCCTCGTCGCGGCGCGGTCCCGATCTTGCCACGGCGGCGGGCCCGCGACGATCCCGGGCGACGGGAGGCGCGGGCGCCGGTTGTGCACCTCCGGGAGCTGCCGGTAGGATGCCCGCGTCCCCCGACCGCGCCCTGCGCCGATGGCCGCGCGAGCTTCCCACGTCTGCGCCGCGGCCCTGCTCGCGGCGCTCCCGATGCTGACCGGCTGCCGAGCGCTCCAGAACGCGCTGCTGTTCTACCCGCAGCCGCCGGCCGCGGTCGTTCCCGCGCCGCCGGCCGGATGGCGCGCCGAGCCGATCGCGCTCGAGCGCCCCGGGGGCGTCACGTTGCACGGGTGGCTCGTCCTGCCGTCGCGCTCGCCTGCCGGCGCCGTCGTCTACGCCGGCGGCAACGCCGAGGAAGTCTCGTGGCTCGTCGGCTACGCCGACCGTTTCGGCGGCCGCGCGGTCGCGCTCGTCAACTACCGCGGCTTCGGCGGGAGCGGCGGCAAGCCGTCGGAGGAGGCGCTGGTCGGCGACGCCGTCGCGGTCCACGACTGGCTCGCCGTGCGGGACGACGTCGAGCCGGGCCGCATCGCGGCGATGGGGCGCAGCCTCGGGGCCGGGATCGCGGTGCGGCTCGCGGCGCGGCGGCCGGTCGACCGCGTCGTGCTCGTGTCGCCGTACGACAGCATCGAGGCCGTGGGCGCGCACCACCTGCCGGCGGCGCTCGTGCGCGCGCTGATCGCCGACCGCTACGACGCGAAGGCGCTCGCACCTTCGCTGGCGATGCCGATGCTCGCGGTCGTCGCCGGGCGCGACGACGTCATCCCGGTCGAGCGCTCGAAGAGCCTCCGCGACGCCTGGGGCGGGCCGGCGCGCTGGCTCGAGCTGCCGCGCGCCGGCCACAACGACCTGCAGGAGCACCTGCCGTTCTGGAGCGAGATCGGCGCGTTCCTCGCGGCGTCCTGAGACGCCGCCGGCGCGAATTTTCGGCGCCCGCGTGCGGATTCGTCCGCAGCGCCGCCTCGGGAGGCGGTGCGAAGCTGCGTCGCATGGCGAATCGCCTCGCACGACCGACGGTGACGACGATGATGCTTCGCGCCTCGCTGGTTCCGCCCGACGACCGGACGCACCGGCTCGCGCGCGCCGTCGCGCTCTTCGCGAAGGGCGCGGTCGTCGCCGTCGCGGCCGCCGGGCTCGCGCTCTTCGTCGCCGCGCCGATGCTGGTCGGCATGAGCTGGCCGCCGGGCGCGGCGGAGCTCGTGCCCGCGAAGCAGGCACTGTCGGCGGCCGCCCGCGCTTCGGCGACGCCCGCCGCGAGGGCCACCGACCGCTAGCGCTTCCGCTCGCCGACCATGCGCGCGAGCTCGCCGCTCGCGATCAGCTTCTGGAGGTCGTCCGCCCCGCCGACGAGCGCGCCGTTCACGAACACCATCGGGAACGTCGGCCAGCCGGCCCACATCTTGAGCGCGAGGCGCCGGCGCCACGAGCCGAGGTAGCTGCCGTACCCGAGGTACTCGAACGGCACGCCCGCGCGCTCGAGCGCGCGGCGCGCGCGCTTCGGGAACGGGTTCTGGCCCATGCCGACGACGACGACCGCGTTCGCATCGACCGCCCGCCGCACCTCGCGCACGATGCTCTCGTGGTAGTGCGCGACGCGCTCGCGGATCGCGGGATGGACGTGCGCTTCGTCGAGGATGACTCGGGGCATGACGGTTTCGCGCTGATCGATCCGCGAAGCCTACATCAATCCGGTGCAAAGTCGCGCGGAGCGCACTTCCGGGGTGCTCCTCCGGAACGTGGATCGATCCACGTTCCGGGGGGGGGGGGGGACTACCGAATGCCCAGCGTGCGGTCGAGCGAAAGCAGCCCCGCGCCGCGGGCGATCACGACGAGCATGAGCCCCGCCCACGACAGGTGCGTGGGCCAGGCATCCGGGTAGACGAAGACCTGGATCACCGCGGTCATCCCGAGGAGCGCGAGCGCGGAGAGCCGCGAGAACAATCCGAGGGCCAGCAGCACGGGGAACAGGTGTTCCGACCACGCGGCCAGGTGCGCCGCGACGTCGGGCGGGACGACCGGCAGCCGGTACTCGGTGCGGAACAGCTCGACCGCCGACGGGGTGACGGCGAGGAACCCCTCGACCTTCGTGCGCCCCGACTGCAGGAAGATCGCCGCGATCGCGATCCGCGCGACGAGCGCGAGCGCGCCGTCGTCGACGAGCGTGCCGATCCGGGCGGCGAGACCGTTCCAGGCGTCGCGCAGGTGCGCGATCGCGTTGCGGGGCGTGGCTTCGATCGTCGGGGCGCGCATCATCGGAAGTCCTCGTTCGTGTCGGAGGGCGCGGCGCGCACGCCGCCGAGACGGGCGAACGCGCCTGCGTCGAGCAGGTCGGCCATCAGTCGCGCGAGGTCGGCGTTCCCGTCGGCCTCGAGCGCGTGCGTCGCCGCGCCGGCGAGCGGGAGGCCCGCCGCGCACGCGTCGAGGAACGCGCGGTGCGCCGGGCCGATCGCGATCCACCGCACGGCATCGCGAGGGCGCGTCACGAGGACGCCTTCGGCGCGCCACGCGACGCCGGAGAGATCGTCGCTCGCCTCGGGATCGCGGCTGGCCGTCCACAGCGCGTGGATCGGATGCTCGTCCGACCCCAGCCAGCGCGCGGCCGCGTGCGGCTCGAGCGTCGCGACCGAGAGGCGCCCGGGCGACAGCGCGGCGATCGACGCCGAATCGACGAGCGAGTCGTCTCGCGCGACGTGCGCCTCGGTCCACATCCGATCGAGCCGGGCAATCGCCGGCAGCCAGGGCATCTCCGCGGCCGGGCCGAAGTCCGCGAGGAACCGGTCGAAGCCCTCGCCGTAGCGGACGAGCGCCGGGTCGCGCGGCGGATGCGCACGGACGAACACGGCGGCCGCGGCGCGGATCCACTCGTCGCCGACGAGCCGCGCGACCGCGGGGAAGTTCGCGACGATGGCGTCGACGAGCCCGGCGTGCACGGTGTTGCGGTAGACCGCGAACGCGCGCTGGCGCACGGCCGCCGCGACGTCGGACGGCGCCTTCGCGATCGCCGTCGCGACGTCGTCCGCGGACAGCGCGTCCGCGAACGCGTCCTGGAAGCCCGCGAGCGAGCTCACGCGGCCAGTCCCATCGTGCGTCCTGCCGCGCCCGCGAGTACGCCGTGCGCTCGTGCCCGCTCCACGTCGAGCACGTCGTAGGCGGGGACGTTGCCGTCGCGCTCGACAAGCGTCGGCCGGGGACCGATGCGTGCGACGAGCCGCTCGAACAATGCCCAGACCGCAAGCGCGACCGGCGCGTCGTGCGTGTCGACGAGCAGAGCTTCGCCGAGCGCCGGGTCGGCGCCGTGGCCGGCGAGATGGATCTCGGCGATCGCCTCGGCCGGGAACGCGTCGACGATCGCCCCCGCGTCGAGGCCGAGGTTGCGCGCGCTGACGTAGACGTTGTTGACGTCGACGAGCAGCCGGCAGCCGGTGCGCGCGACGAGCGCCGCGAGGAACGCGATCTCGTCCATCTCGTGGCCGTCGAGCGCGAGGTAGTGCGACGGGTTCTCGATGGCGATCGGGCGCTTCAGCGCGTCCTGCACGATCGAGACGTTCGCCGCGATTCGTTCGAGCGCCTCGCGCGTGCGCGGGAACGGAAGCAGGTCCGGCACGTAGACGCCGCGCCACGCCGACCACGCGAGGTGCTCGGACACGAGCGCGGGCTCGACGCGCGCGACGAGCGCCGCGAGCCGCGCGAGCTCTGCGCGGTCGGGCGGCGCGTCGGCCGCGAGCGAGAGCGACACCGAGTGCAGCGACAGCGGATGGCGCTCGCGCACGGCCGCGAGCCAGGCGAGGCGCGGCCCGCCGTCGACGCAGTAGTTCTCCGGATGCACCTCGAACCATCGCGCGTCCGCGGGCGACGCGAGCGCGTCGGCGTAGTGCGCCGGCTTGAGCGAGAGCCCGGCGGAGAGCGCGATGGCCATCGGCGGACCGCTGCGGCCGTCAGGCCTTGGCGGGGGCGAGCGAGCCCATGCCCTTCGGCGTCCGGATCGACGTGCACGTGCCCTTCGGCACGAACTTCCACGCGTTGCCCTGGTAGTCGACCTTCGAGGTGCCGGCGCAGGTCGTGCCGGGGCCGGCGGCGCAGTCGTTCTTGCCGGCCATCGAGACGCCGTAGCACTTCTCCATCTCGGGCTGGGATTGGGCCTGCTCCTTCTTCGCGTCCATCCCCTGCGCGAGCGCGGCGCCCGAGGCGAGCGCGGCGAGGGCGAGGACGGCGGCGGCGGTTCGGCTTTGCATGGTCGACTCCTTCGGTGGTGGTAGGGCGGCCGCCGGTGCGCCGTTCGGCGCCCGTGGCGGTCCGGCCGTTAGTTCGGCGCCGATCGGTCGACGGTTACACCGCGGGACTTACAAACGCCGCACAATGGCCGCCGGCGCCCTGGCGGGCCGAGGTCCTGTAACCGGCCGCGGCCGGAACGCGAACTACCAGGAGAAGACGACGTTGGGCAGCATCGAGGAACGCTTGCGCGGGCCTTGGCTCGCGGCGCAGAGCGGCGACGCGGCCGCGTACGAGGGCTGCCTTCGCGACCTCGCCGCGATGCTGCGCGGCTACTACCGCCGGCGGCTCGCCGCGCTGCCCGACGAGGTCGAGGACCTGGTCCAGGAGACGTTGATCGCCGTGCACAACCAGCGCCACACCTACGACCCGCGCCAGCCGCTGACCGCGTGGGTGCACGCGATCGCGAAGTACAAGTACGTCGACCTCGTGCGGCGGCGCGCGGGCCGCGACGCGGTCACCGGACCGCTCGACGACGACGTCGAGGCGTTCGCCGCGTCCGACCACGAAGCGGCCGACGCGAAGCGCGACCTGCGCAAGCTGCTCGCGACGCTGCCCGACCGGCACCGGCGGCCGATCGAGCTCGTCAAGATCGAGGGCCTGTCGGTGGCCGAGGCCGCGCAACGGACCGGGCTGTCGGAATCGGCGGTCAAGGTCGGCGTGCACCGGGGCCTCAAGGCGCTCGCCGAGCTGATCCGGAGGCATCCATGAGGACCGACGAGCTCATTCGCACGCTCGCGACCGGCGCCGGCCCGGTGGAGGCGCACGCCGTGCCGTGGCGTTACGTAGCGGCGCTCGCCATCGGCGCGCTGGGGGCGCTCGCCGTCGTCGTCGGCGTGCTCGGCGTCAACAACGACCTCGCGAGGATCGCGCGGCTGCCGATGTTCTGGGTGCGCGCGGCGTTCGCGGCGAGCGTCGCCGGCACCGCGCTCGTCGCGCTCGCGCGGCTCGCGCGCCCCGGCGTTCCGCTCGGCCGCGCGTCGGCCGCGATGGTCGCGCCGATGCTGGCGATGTGGGCGCTCGGCGCGGTCGTGCTCTTGCTCGCCGAGCCGATGATGCGGGCGATGCTGCTCCTGGGCTCGACCTGGAAGACCTGCCCGCTCAACATCACGCTCGCGTCGATCCCCGCGCTCGTCGCGGTGCTGTGGGCGATCCGCGGGCTCGCGCCGACGCGGCCGGTGATGACCGGCGCGACCGCGGGCCGCCTTGCGGGGGGCGTCGGCGCGCTCGTCTACACGCTGCACTGCCCCGAGCTCGAGGCGCCGTTCCTGGGCGTCTGGTACGTGATCGGCATGGCGATCCCGGCGGTGATCGGCGCGATCCTGGGGCCGAAGCTCCTGCGTTGGTGACCGCGCCCGGCGCTTGCCAACGGCCGCCGGCCGGGGGCACAGTCGCGCGATGGCCGACCCGACGCGCCCTGCCGCCACGCAAGACGGGCCCCCGCCCCCGAAGCGGGCGGGCAACGATCGGCCCAAGGTGCTCGACATCGGCGCCGGCGACAGCGAGGCGCCGGCGAACGCGATCCCGAACATCATCGCGGACCTGGTCGAGACCGAGACCTGGCGCAACGCGGCGACGATCCTGATGGGCGTGCTGCTGATCGGCCTGGGCTACTGGGCCTACCAGGGGCTGCACCAGGCGATCGGGGACAACCGCGTGCGCAGCCTCGAGCGGCTGCTCGGCACGATCGTCGCCGCGGTCGACGTGTGGGTGGGCGACCATCGCGCGGAGACCGCGCGGCTCGCGCGCGAGCGCGACGTCGTCGCGCCGGCGCTCGCAATCGCCGCGGCCGCGCAGACGCCGTCCGCTGCGGCGGTCGCCTGCTACTCCGCGGAGGCCGACGACCTGATGCGCCAGGTCCGGTCGAACACCGCGATGTCGCAGGCCGCGACGGTGCGGCTGCTCGACCGCAGCGGCATGGTGATCGCCGCGGAGGACCGCGAGCTCTGCGGCCGGCGGCTGCGCTCGCCCGTCTTCCGCCAGAAGCTCGACCTCGCGTTCGACGGCAAGCAGCAGTTCGTCCGTCCCTACGCCGATCCGGAGCTCTTGCGCGAGGACAAGGACGGCGCGCGTCGGCCGCTCCTGTGGCTGCTCGCGCCGGTGCGCGGGCCCGACGCGCAGGCGGCCGCCGTGCTGGCGATCGGCGTGTACGCGGACCGCGAGTTCGCGCGGCTGTTCTCGCCCGCGAACGTCGTCGGACAGGTGGATGCCTACGCGTTCGGCGACGACGGCCTGCTGCTCACGCCGAGCCGCTACGGCGAGACGCTCGCCACCGCGGGCGAGGTCCCCGACGAAGGCGCCGCCGAGCGGGCGTTCACCGTGCACGTCCGCGATCCGGGCGGCAACCTGGGCGCGGGCCACCGTTCGCGCCTCGAGCCGGCCGCGCGTCCGCTGACCGAGCCGGCCGCGCTCGCGATCGCGGCGCGCGGCAGGACCGCCGATGCCGACCGGTCGGGCGTGATCGGCGAGCCCTACCGCGACTACACGGGCGTCGAGACGGTCGGTGCCTGGCGGTGGCTCCCGGCGTACGACATCGGCGTGATCGCCGAGATCCCCGCGAAGGAGGCGTTCGCGCCGCTGCGCTACCTGCTGATCACCTTCTCGGTGATCGGGGGTTTCACGGTGCTGACGCTGCTCGCGGCGCTGTACTCGGCGCTGTCGCTGTCGCGCCTCAAGCGGCAGTTCGGCCGGCTGCAGCGGCTGGGGGCGTACACGCTCGAGAAGCAGATCAGCGAGGGCGGGATGGCGACGATCTGGCTCGCGCGCCACGCGCTCCTCAAGCGGCCGACCGCGATCAAGGTGCTGAAGAAGCGCATCGCCACCGACGAGTTCGTCCACCGCTTCGAGCGCGAAGTGCAGCTCGCGAGCCAGCTGATGCACCCGAACACCGTCGAGATCTACGACTTCGGCCGCACGCGCGAGGGGCAACCCTACTACGTGATGGAATACCTCGAGGGCATGACGCTCTCCGAGCTCGTCGCCGAGACCGGAGCGCTGCCGCCGGGACGCGCGGTCCACGTGCTTCGCCAGGTCGCCGCGGCGCTGCGCGAGGCGCACCAGCGCGGGCTCGTCCACCGCGACGTGAAGCCCGACAACGTGATGCTGTGCCGCCGCGGCGAGGACGACGTCGTGAAGCTCCTCGACTTCGGCCTCGTCAAGAGCCTGGAGCGCGAGCAGACGCGCGACATCACCAAGCAGATCCGCGTGCTCGGCACGCCGCGCTACATGGCGCCCGAGCGCATCCTGAATCCGGCGGACGCCGACGCGCGCTCCGACATCTACGCGTGGGGCGCGGTCGCGTATTACCTGCTCGCCGGCAAGCCGGTGTTCGACGACGGCGACGACCTCGAGCTCTCGAATCAGGCGCTGCACCGGCCGGCGCCGCGCGTGTCGGAGAGCGAGCCATCGGTGCCCGAGGCGCTCGACGCGCTCGTCGCCGCGTGCCTCGAGAAGGACCGCGCGCGGCGTCCGCAGACCGCCGATGCGGTGATCGAGGCGCTCGACCGCGTGGCGAGCCGCCTGTCGTGGACGCCGTCCGACGCGTCGGCCTGGTGGGCTGCCCACCGCGAGCAGCGCAGGATCGCCGCGGCCGCGGTCGAGACGGCGCGCGCCTCGGCCTCGCTCTGACCGCGGCTGGCGCGCGGGGGCCTCAGCGCGCGCCGGCGCGCTCGAGGATCGCGACCATCTCGCGGTAGCCGCGGGAGCGCGCGAGCCCGAGCGGCGTCGTTCCCGACCGGTCGGCGAGGTTCGGGTTCGCGCCGGCCTCGACGAGGGCCTTCAGCGTCGCGACGTGCCGCGGGCCGCCGTCGCCCAGCACGATCGACTCGATCAGCGCGGTCCAGCCGAGGTTGTTGACGTGGTCGAGCGGCGCGCCGGCGCGGATCAGCGTGCGCACGACGCCGTCGTGGCCGAGGTGCGCGGCGGCGATCAGCGCGGTGCCGTCATAGCGGCTGGTGACGTTGCGCGCGCTGCAACCCAGCGCGAGCGCGACCTCGAGCGTGGGCACGTCGTCGGCCACTGCGGCGATCGTGACGATGTCGTAGCGGTCGTTCTCGAGCGCGTTCGGATTCGCGCCCGCCGCGACGAGCGCGCGCATCGCGTCGTGCCGGCGCGCGAACGCGGCGACGATGAGCGGCGTGCGCCCGCGGCCGTCGCGCGCGTCGACCGCGGCGTCGGCCGTGACCTGGGAGCGGATGGCCGCCGCGTCGCCCGACTGCGCGGCGGCGAAGAGCCCCGTGTAGGCGGCGATCTCGGAAGGAGACGGCGGAATCTGCGCGTGCGCCGCGAGCGACAGGACGAGCGGCGCCGCGGCGAGGAACCGGGCGACTGCGGACGAGACGGCCTGGCGGCGCGCGGCGATCATGCGCGGCATTCTGACACGGTTCGCCTGCTGCCCGGCGCGCGCAGCCGCGGTCCGGTGAGCTAGACTGCGCGGCTCGCGCCGGCCGGCAGGCCGTTCGCGGCATTCCCTCCGATTCCGCGACCGTGCCCGCCGGCGTCAAGTTCCTGTCGTTCGTCGAGCCCTCCGGCTACGGGATGGCGGCGCTCGCCTACGTGCGGGCGCTCGTCAACGCCGGCGTGCCGGTGCGCTGGGTGCCGGTGCGCCACGGGACGCACGGGGTCGCGCCCGTGGCTCCCGGCGAGGCGCTGCCGCTGTCGCTGCTCGCGACCGACGACGAGTCGCTCGCCGACCTGCCCGCGCTCCTCGCCGCGACCTCGCGGCCCGTCGCCTACGACACGGTCGTGGCGCACACGGTCCCCGAGCACTGGCCGAAGCTGTTCGAGAGAGACCGGCGCAACGTCGGCTGCACGGTCTGGGAAACGGACCGGATCCCCGCGCACTGGCGCACGCTGCTCGACCGCGCCGACCGCGTGATCGTGCCCTGCGAGATGAACCGCGAGACCTTCGTCGCGGACGGCGTGCGATCGCCGGTGCGCGTCGTGCCGCACGTCCGCCGGCACGCGTGGAACGGGTTCGCCCCCGACGAGGTCGCGGCGGCGCGCGCGCGGTTCGGCATCGCCGACGCGCGGTTCGTGTTCTACACGATCAACGCATGGGACCCGCGCAAGGCGCTCGGCTCGCTGCTGCGCGCGTTCGTGCGCGCGTTCCGCGACGACGAGGGCGTCGCACTGGTGGTGAAGACCGGGCCGCTGGGCTTCGGCGGGCCGCCGCTCTACCCGCGCGTGTCGACGCTCGAGCTCGCGCAGGCCGCGGTCGACGACGCCACCGACGAGCTCGATCGCGACGCGCCGCCGATCTGCGTGCTGCCCAGCGAGTTCACCGGCCGCGGGATCGACCTCGTGCACGAGCTGGGCGACGCGTACGTGACGCTCCCGCACGGCGAGGGCTGGGCGCTCGGCATGTTCGACGCCGCGACGCGCGGCACGCCGGTGATCGCGACCGGCTGGGGAGGCCACGTCGACTATCTCGGCGCGGCGTGGCACGGCGCCGTCCCGTACCGGCTGGCGCGGGCGCCCGTGTGGCCGCCGGAGCTGCCGTCGTTCTGGCCGTCGCAGCGCTGGGCCGAGCCCGACCTCGAGGCGGCGATCGCCGCGATGCGCGCGATCGTCGAGGATCCGGCACCGCACCGCGCGGCGGCGGCGGCGACCGCCGAGCGCATCGCGAACCGCTACGCCGAGCCGGTCGTGGCGCGGGAATTCCTGGCGGCGCTCGAATGAAGCCGCGGCGCGAGTTCCACTTCGTGTTCGGCCTGCGGCCGCAGTCCGAGCCGTTCCACCTCGTGCACTTCCTCGCGCTCGAGTCCTGCCGCCTCACGCAGTCGCCCGACGCGATCCACCTGCACTGCCGCCACCGGCCGTGGGGGCCGTGGTGGGAGCGGATCGCGCCGCACCTCGCGATCCACGGTGTCGGCGCCGCGCCGCGCGGCTTCGATCCGTCGCGCTATGCCGAGACCGGCGAGGGCCGCTACATCGCGGCCCAGGGCTACGACTACGCGCACGAGGCCGACTTCCTGCGCCTCGAGATCCTGCGCGAGGCCGGCGGCGCGTACGCCGACATCGACACGCTGTTCGTCGGCCGCTATCCCGACGCGTGGTTCGCGCACGACTGCGTGCTGGGCGAGGAGCCGCCGCTCGCGGGGCCCGACGGCGTGCTGAAGCCCTCGCTGTGCAACGCGGTGATCCTCGCGCGGCCGGGGTCGCGCTTCGTCTCGCGCTGGCTCGACGAGGCGCGGGCCTCGTTCGACGGCACCTGGAATCGCCATTCGTGCGCGGCGGCGGCCCGGCTGTGGGGCGAGGCGCCGGAGGAGGTGCACGTGCTGCCGCAGCACGCGCTCTACCGGTTCGGGCCGACGCGGGCGGGGCTCGCCGCGCTGTTCGAGCAGCGCGACGACCGGCTCGCGGGCGTCGCGAGCCTGCACCTGTGGGCGCACCTCTGGTGGGACGAGCGGCGCATCGACTTCACGCGCTTCCACGCGGGGCTGGTCACGCCCGAGTGGATCGTGCGCGGCGAGGCGACGGTCGCGGCGGTGGCGCGGAGGTTCCTGTGATCGGGTCCGGGTCGAACCCTCCCGAGCGCCCCGAGATCAATGGGGTCACCAAGATCAATGGGTCACAAGATCAATGGCAAGATCAATGGGGTCAGACTCGATTGCTATCAATGTGGCAAGATCAATGGGGTCAGACTCGTTTGCGAAGCTCAATGGGGTCAGACTCGATTGCTCAAGATCAATGGTATCAATGGGGTCAGACTCGATTGCTGGCTGCGCGCTCGGGCCCGGTAGCGTAAGCCATTCAGCGGAGTCTGACCCCATTGATGCGTTCTCGGGCCCGGTAGCGTAAGCCATTCAGCGGAGTCTGACCCCATTGATGACCCCATTGATGACCATCGATGAGCGGAGTCTGACCCCATTGATGCAGCATTGATGCAACCCGCCTCACACACAGAATTTCTTACAGGCCCGTCTGACCCCATTGATGTGACCCCATTGATGTTGCCCGTCCAAGCGCCGTATCCGACCCTGCAAGCCTACTGTCCCGACTTGCCAGAGTGGCCCCAGCGCTGGCGCATCGAGGAGCGTGATCGGGTCCCCGGACAGGCGCTCCTCGAGCTGTTTACGCCCTTCCTCGAGCACCTGCGACTGGACAGCGGACTGGCCCGCAAGACGCTGCATCGTCATCGGAACAATCTCTGGATGCTCGGCGGCGAGATCATCCGACGGATTCAGGAAGCGCCCGCACTGCGCGAGCGGCCGGTTCGCGACACGCTCCTCGAACTGCTCGACGACGACGAAGGTGCGCCGCTCATCTACCCGCCGCTGACCGAGGACGAACAGCGCAGCGTCGACAGCACCGGTCGCAAGCTCAACGCCTTCCTGCGCTCCACAACGCCCACGAAGGGGTGAGACTCACCCACAAATTCCGCCGGCCATCCGAAATTGGAAGACCTGGCGAGTCGACGGCGCTTACGGGATAGCGTCGATCGCGATCTTCGCGGCGCCGCATGGCACCACGAGCGCGGGCAGCTGGGGCGAGTACTCGGCGAGCCGGCGCCTGAGCACGGGTTCGCGGGCGAGGAGCCGCGCATCGGGCAGGTGCTTGGCCGCCGCGATCGCGAGGTGGTGGGGCTCGGGCCACGCGTTGGTCCCGTGCCACGTGTAGACGTAGGACCAGCCCGCGTCGCGGACGCGCGCGATCCTCGCGCCCGACGCGGCGATCGCGAGGCACAGCGCGGTGTCCTCGCCCCGGCGCGACGGTGGATACGCCGGCATCCGGTCGCGGCGCGCCATCAGCGTTCCCTGCACGAAGTCGAGCGGGTACGCGTCGACGCTCCAGTCCTCCCAGTAGAGCGTGCGCTGCGCGGGAAACCAGTGGAGTTGTTCGGTCAGGAACGAGAACACGGCGCCCTCGCGGACGAGCGCCGCCGCCTGCCGGGCCAGGCGCTCGGGGTGGTGGCGATCGTCGTCGTCCCACTGCACGACGAGGTCGCCGCGCGCGAGCGCGACGCTGCGGTTGCGCAGCTCGCCCAGCGTGCATCCGCTCTCGGCGCGGTCGACCGTCGCGCGGAGCCCCGCGCGATCCGCGAGCGCGCGCACGGCCGCGTCGAACGCCGCGTCGCCGTCGTGGACGACGACGAGCTCACGCTCCGCGTGCGTCTGGCGCGCGAGGTCGCCGAACGCGAGCGCGAGCCGCGCGAGCGCGCCGGGCCGCGTGACGGTGAGCGCGCTGATCAGCACGGCGCGGCCGCGTGGGGCCGGCGCCCGCGGGTTAAGATGGCGATTCCCATCGAAGGGCGGCGCGACGGAGGCCTGGCGGTGCAACCATGCTGCATTGTCACCTATCGGGGCGCGCCCGGGTCGGAAGGGCGCGCGAATCTCGACGCGGTGCTCGCGTGGCTCGCCCGGTCGCCGGATCACGAGACGATCGTCGTCGAGCAGGACACGCATCCGCGGATCGCGCCGCCGCTTCCGCACCCGGGCGCGCGCGTCGTGTTCGCGTGGAACGGGGGGCCGTTCAATCGCGCCTGGGGCCTCAACGTGGGCGCGCGCCTGACGACGGCGTCGGTGCTGGCGTTCGGCGAGACGGACGTCGTCGTGCCCGGCGGGCTCGGCGCCGCGCTGTCGACGTGCGCGCGCGTGACATCGCTCGTGAAGCCTTACCGGCAACTGCGCGACCTCTCGGCCGACGAGACCGCGGCGCTGCGCGAACGGGGCGCGAGCGCGCTCGCGCCCGCGTGCGCGGGACGCGAGGGCCGCGACGTGCTGTGCGGCGGCTGGTTCGCGCTGCGTCGCGCTGCGTTCGACGCGCTGGGCGGGTTCGACGAGCGCTTCGCCGACGGCGGCGGCGAGGACGAGGCGATGACGATCGCGGTCGAGCGCGCACGGCTCTCGGCCTGCGAGCTCGACGGCGGACCCGCGCTGCGGCTCGCCTCGTCGCGGTCGCACGCGACGGCGGCCGAGGGCGCGCGTTTCGCCGCGAGTCGCGCGCTTCTCGGCGATTACGCGCGCTACGACGACGGCGCGCTCGCGCGCGTCGCCGCGCTCGGGCGGCAGACGCGCGGCCGGCGCGACAAGTACCGGCCGGCCGATGGCCGACCTCCGTCTCCCGCGGAGAGGGGGCGAGCCGCCGCGCCGGCCGCGAGCCCGGGGGAGGGTGTCCGGTGACCGGCGAGCCTCCCGCCCTCGTGGTCGCGACGCCGGCGTGCGGCGGGCTCGCGCACGTCGACCACGTCGCGACGCTCGTCGGGCTCGCGCGGGCCGGCGTCGCGCTCGCGCACGTCACCGCGAGCGGCGAGCGCGACGAAGCGCGCGCGCGCAACGCGATGCTGTCGGCGTTCCACGCGCGCGGCGGCGCCGCGCATCTCTTCTTCCTCGACGCCGACGTCGGCATGGCGGCGGATGACGTGCTCCGGCTGCTCGGGCACGGCCGCGACGTCGTCGCGGCTGCGGTTCCGCTCGAGACCGCCCCCGGCGGCGAGCCGCGCTTCGACGTGGGCCGGGCGGTCGGCGAGGACGGGCCGCTCACGCTGCACGAACACGCGGGAGTCTCGGCGCTCCTGCTCTCCCGACGCGCGGTAGACGCGCTCGTCTCGGACGCGCGGGCCGCGGGCTTCGCCTACGCGTCCTCGACGCCGCTCGAAGGCGATCCGGGGGCGGGCATCGATTACGATGTGTTCCGGGCGGGAGCGGTGGACGGCGAGTACGTGACCGGCGCGGTGCGGGCCTGCGCGACGCTCCGGCGGCTCGGGTTCGCGATTCACGTCGATCCGGCGATCGTCGTGCGCCGCCACCGGATCGCGGTCCTCTGAGGGAACTCGGGAGAGGCGGCCGCGATCTACGAACGCAGGACGCGCAGGCGGCGAGATCGAAGGAGGGAGTCTCATGAACGAGCAGGAGGAGTGGGCCTTCCCGCCCGAGTTCCAGCCGGACGCCTCGAGCGCGCGGTTCGATCTCGAGCAGGCGCTCTCGGCCGTCGTCGCCCTCGAGGCGGAGATCCCGCCGGACGCGTTCACCGCGAAGATCCTGGGCACCGAGCGAGGCGGCAGCGCGGTCGTGATCCGCGAGGACGGGCTCGCGCTGACGATCGGCTACCTCGTCACCGAGGCCGTGAACGTGCGGCTCACGACGCGCGAGGGCGTCGCCGTCGACGCGCATCCGATCGCGGTCGACTTCCCGAGCGGGTTCGGACTCGTGCAGCCGCTCGCGCCGCTGCGCGTCCCCCCCTTGCCGCGGGGCAAGGCGTCCGCGCTCGGCGTCGGCGATCCGGTCACGGCGATCTCGCACGGGGGGCGCACCCACGCGCTCGCCGCGCGCGTCGTCGCGAAGACCGAGTTCGCCGGCTACTGGGAGTACCTGCTCGACGAGGCGCTGTTCACCGCGCCGCTGCACCCGGCGTGGAGCGGCGCGGCGCTCGTCGACGCGCGCGGGCGGCTCGTCGGCATCGGCTCGCTGTTCGTCCAGCAGGTCGTCGACGGCGAGGCGACGCGGGGCAACATGTTCGTGCCGGTCGACGGGCTCGAGCCGGTGCTCCCCGACCTCCTCGCGCACGGGCGCCGCGCCGGTCCGCCGCGTCCCTGGCTCGGCGTCTACCTGCACGACGAGGACGGTGGCGTCGTCGTCCAGGACGTGGCGCCGCACGGCCCCGCGGAGGCGGCGGGACTCGCTCCGGGCGACCGGATCGCGGCGATCGCCGACCACCCGGTCGTGCAGGTCGCTCACGCGTGGCGCGTGCTGTGGCGTCAGGGCGCCGCCGGCGTCGAGGTTCCGCTCACCGTCGTCCGCGACGGCATCGCGCGGCGCGTCAAGGTCGTCTCCGTCGACCGCGACGCGCTGCTCCGCAAGCCGCGGCTCCAGTAGGGCCTGTCGACGCTACCGGGAGCTCCCGTTGGATCCGAAGATCATCGCGCTCTACGACGAATACACGCACGCGCCGCTGCCTCGGCGCGCGTTCCTCGAGCGGCTGGCGGTCCTGGCCGGCGGCGCGGCGGCCGCGTACGCGCTGCTGCCGATGCTCGAGAACAACTACGCGCGGGCCGCGGTCGTCGCCCCCGACGACGCGCGCGTCGCGGCCGGGCGCGCGCCGATCCCGCTGCCCGGCGGCGCGATGCTCGCCTACGTCGCGACGCCGCGGGACGGCCCCGCGAAGCGCGCGGGCGTCATCGTGATCCACGAGAACCGCGGGCTCAACCCGCACATCGAGGACGTGACGCGGCGCGTGGCGCTCGCGGGATTCACGGCGGTCGGGGTCGACATGCTGAGCGCCCGGGGCGGCACGCCGCCCGACGAGGACCGGGCGCGCGCGCTGTTCGCGAAGATCGACGCCGCCGCCGCGGTCGCCGATCTCGTCGCGCTCGTCGACTGGCTCCGCGCGCGGCCCGACGCGAACGGGCGCGTCGGCGCGATCGGCTTCTGCTGGGGCGGCGGCATGGTCAACCTGCTCGCGGTCGCCGCGCCGTCGCTCGACGCCGGCGTGTCGTTCTACGGGCTGGCCCCGCCGGCCGCCGACGTCCCGAGGATCCGCGCGACGCTCCTGCTCCACTACGCGGGCAACGACCCGCGCATCAACGCCGGGGCGCCGGCGTACGAGGCCGCGCTCGCGGCCGCGGGCGTCCCGTACACCGCGTACGTATACGAAGGCGCCGAGCACGCGTTCCACAACGACACGGCCGGCGCGCGCTACAACGAGGACGCGGCGAAGCTCGCGTGGTCGCGGACGATCACGTTCCTGCAGGCGACGCTGGACTGAGAAGCCGCCGAAGCGCGACGCGCGTTTGCCGCGGGCGCTGCGCCCCGCGGCCGGGCTACGCGCCGCCTTCCGTCTCGACGAACCGACGGAAGATGTCGCTCTCGGTGACGATGCCGACGAGCGCGTCGCCGTCGACGACCGGCAGGCCGCCGACGCGATGCGCGAGCATCAGCCGCGCCGCCTCGCGCAGCGTCATGCCGGGGGCGGCCGTGACGAGCTTCGTCGCCATGAACTCGCCGACGTCGACGCCCGCGCGCGGATAGCGGGTGGCGGCGAGCAGCAGGTCGCGCTCGGCGACGATGCCGGCGAGCCGGCCCTCGCGGTCGACGACGGGCAGCCGCCGCAGCCGCTTCTGCTGCATGATCTCCAGCGCCTTCGTGTACTCGGTGTCGCGAGGGATCGTGACGACGGGGGACGACATGCGTTCGCGGACGAGCATCGGCTTCTCCTCGGGGATCCGTCACCATGCGCCGCGCGCGCGGACCGCGCCTTGACGCCGGGCAACCTCGTCGCGGGAAGGGCGCGCCGCCGGGCGCGCGCGGAGGCGTCAGCAGCGATCGTAGTGCAGCCAGCCCTCGGTGCGCCCGCGCGGCCCCGCGATGCGCTCGAGCCGGCCGCAGGCGACGATCGGCGGCGCCTCGCGCGCCGGGTAGAACACCGGGGCGCCCGCGCCGGCGAGCGGCGGATCGGTCGCGGCGACCGAGGTCGCCTGCGGCCGCGCCTTCGAGGCCGTGTCCACCGTGCAGTTCCACGCCTTGCCGTCGTTCGCGACCATGCGGACGGCGACGAGCGTCCGGTCGACGCTCCAGGCCTTCGCCACCTCGCGCACCGCGATGCCGCTCTCGGCGACGCAGCGCGCGATCGCGCCCGCGTACGCCGGGTAGTTGCGCGACCAGTCGCCCTCCGGCTTCGACGCGAACTGGGCGACGGGGGACTTCGCCGCGTCGTAGCCGCTCTTCACCGTGCAGCAGCCGGTGAGCGCCTCGCCGGGGCGCGTCGACAGGATCGCGCGCCACTCGCGCGGTGGCCCCTCCTTCATCGTCGAGCTGCACGATTCCTCGCGCAGCGTCGCGACCAGCGTCTCGGCCGGCAGGCGTGACGAATGGCCGCGCCAGACGAGCGCCCGGGGCGCGATGAACGCGATCGACTGGATCTCGCCGCGGAACTCGACGGTCTGCCGCGCCTTGCTCCCGAGCCGGTGCAGCTCGCCGCTCGTGCGGGTGGCGTCGAACCGCCAGAACGGCTCCTCGCCGACGCAGGAAAGTTGCTGCGGGATCACCGCCGGAGCCGGCGGCGCGGGCGCCTGCGCGAGCGCCGCCGCCGCCGCGAGCGATGCGACGGCGGCGAGGCGGGCGGCGTGGATCGACTTGCGCTTCATGGCGAGCGGAACCGCGATCTTACGCCGAACGGCGCCTCGGAACGACCTGCCATGGGCGGCCGCCTCGCTGCGGGTCCGACTCGGCGCAAGTCGTGGGTCGGTCGGGGAGCGAGTTGTGGGTCGGACTTCAGTCCGACGGGGATCGGTGGACGTGCAGCGAG
>WBZU01000071.1_pt1 | contig 115225 bp, 103 predicted proteins | sample 5204311 | NCBI WGS metagenome assembly WBZU01 (sample SAMN12344359, study PRJNA552823) | activated sludge metagenome | biome: Activated sludge suspended growth; feature: Nitrification reactor; material: Wastewater; isolation source: activated sludge from nitrification reactor of wastewater...
CGGCTGCGACTACGGTTTCACCAAGCTGATCTTCGACGAAGAGACCCATCGGCTCGTCGGCGCCGGCATCGTCGGACCCAACGCCGGCGACATGATCGGCGAGGCCGCCCTGGCCATCGAGATGGGCTGCGACCCGGTCGACATTGGCAAGACCATCCATCCACACCCGACGCTCGGCGAATCCATCGGTATGGCCGCAGAAGTGTTCGAGGGCGTGTGCACCGACCTGCCGCCGATGCGGAAGAAGTAACCCCGGCACATTTCACGCGAAAAGGGCGCCACCGGCGCCCTTTTCGCATCCGGGTTCAATTGCAAGCTTCAGCGGAAGAATTGCCCCGCCAGCGCGGCCAGTCCGTCGAGCGAGTTGTGCTGCTCGGTGACCTGCCCGTTCGGCGTGAGCTGGTCGATGATCTGCGGCAGTACGCTGGCGAGCGCGCCCGATGCGTCGTTCGGCGACATGCCGAGCTGGCTTGCAATGTTGCCGAGGGTACCGGACCCCAGCGCGGCGCCGATCTGGCCGGCGTCGATCGGCAGATTCTGCCCTGTGCTGACCCAGGAGGCCGCCTGCTCGCCGAGCCCGGCCTGCTGGAACTGCTGCAGCAAACCGCCGAGCCCACCCTGCTGGTTCTGGATCAGACCCATCACGATCTGTATCAGTTGCGCCGCACCCTGGCCGCCCGATCCGGCTGCCCCGCCCTGCGCGCCACCGCCAAGCACGCTGCCCAGCACCTGCCCCGCCAATCCATCCAGCAATCCCATTTCGCTCTCCTCGAAGGGTTTCGATACGCGACGATTATTCGCCTGGTTTGCCTGCTCGGCAATCGGCGTGCAACGGGATCGCGAAGGGCACGGGTTACAATTGGTGTCGAAGTCTGCCAACCCAGAATGCGATCACCATGACCCAGGATGAACTGAAGCAGGCCGTCGCGCGCGCGGCCATCAAGTACGTGCCGGCCGGCAGCATCATCGGCGTCGGCACCGGCTCGACAGCCAATTTCTTCATCGACGAACTCGGCGCGGCCACGGGGCTGATCCGCGGCGCGGTCGCGAGTTCCGAGGCGACGGCGGCGCGGCTGCGCAAGCACGGCATCGCCGTGATGGATCTCAATGAAGTAGACACGCTGCCGGTCTATGTCGACGGCGCGGACGAGATCGATGCCGGTCTGTCGATGATCAAGGGCGGCGGCGGCGCACTGACACGCGAGAAAATCGTCGCCGCAGTGGCAAGGACCTTCGTCTGTATCGCCGACGCCTCGAAGCGCGTCGCGCTGCTCGGGCGCTTTCCGCTGCCGATCGAAGTCATCCCGATGGCGCGCGCGTACGTTGAACGTCAGGTGCGCGCCATGGGTTACGAACCGCGATTGCGCACCGGCTTCACCACCGACAACGGCAACGTGATCCTCGACGTGCATGGCATGCAGATCGAGAATCCGGGTGAACTCGAAAGGCGGCTCAACGACATCGTTGGGGTCGTCACCAACGGCCTGTTCGCACGGCGCGGCGCCGATGTGGCGCTGATCGGCGGCCCCGAGGGTGTCATCGAATTGAAACGACCGCAATAAAACTGTCACCTTCGGCTGCTAGCCTGCATGGCTGTAGCCGGAGGAACCTAGGAATGGAAATGCCCGAACACACCTCGAAGCAGTTCGACGCCGAACTGGAGAACATCCGCACCAAGGTGCTGCAAATGGGCGGGCTGGTCGAGCAGCAGATCGCCAAGGCGATGGAGGGGCTCGCCTCGGGCGAAATGTTCGTCATCGATCAGGTGATCGCCAACGACAATCGCGTGAACCTTCTCGAAGTCGAACTCGACGAGGCGTGCAGCCAGATCATCGCGAAGCGCCAGCCCGCGGCCAGCGACTTGCGCACCGTGATGGCCGTGATCAAGACCATCACAGACTTGGAACGCATCGGCGACGAGGCAAAGAAGATTGCCAAGATGGCCAAGCGCATCCACGAAGCCGAGGCCGGTTTCGTGCCGCGCATCGAGTTGCGCCACGTGGCCGGACTCGCCGCCGACATGCTGCACAAGGCGCTCGACGCCTTCGCGCGACTCGACGTCCAGGCAGCGGCATCGGTGGTGCGGGAAGACTCCGAGGTGGACCGCGAGTTCAAGTCCATCATGCGCCAGCTCATCACCTTCATGATGGAAGACCCGCGCACGATCTCGCGATCGCTCGAAATCCTGTTCATCGCCAAGTCGATCGAACGCATCGGGGACCATTCGAAGAACATGTCCGAGTACGTGGTCTACCTGGTCAAGGGCCGCGACGTGCGCCACACCAGCCTGGAAGAGATCGAGCGCGAGGTCTCGTCGGGCTGACGCCCTGGACCACGATGCACAACGGGGCGCCGCAGCGCCCCGTTTGCGTTTACCCGTTTGCGCTCACGCCGGCGGTGGCACGTAGCCCTGGATGCCGTCGGCACCGTCGCCGAAGAAATGCTTTTCCATCTGCTCGGCAAGGTATTTGCGGGCGCGGGCGTCGGCGAGGTTGAGGCGGTTCTCATTCACCAGCATGGTCTGGTGGCGGATCCATTGCTGCCAAGCCTCTTTCGAGACGTTCTCGAATATCCGCTTACCGAGCTCGCCCGGATAGGTGGGGAAATCGAGCCCTTCGGCTTCACGCCCGAGTTTGACGCATTTGACCATGCGAGCCATCTGAATTCTCCTGCAACGAAGTTCGAAGCCGCGGACGCTCCGCGACGCATGGCTCCATTTTAGCGGAACTCGCGCCGCCGTCGCGCTCACGACGCACGCGAGGTGCCGCGATAGATGCGCCAGTGGTTCTTGCCGGCGCTCTTGGCCTGGTACATCGCGCTATCAGCGTGAGTGACCAGTTGCTCGCCGTTCTCGGCATGCTGCGGAAAGATCGCAATGCCGAGGCTCGCGGTGATTCGCGACACGCGATCACCGCCGAAGGTGAAGCGCAACTCGGCGACCGCGGCCGCGACGCGGCGCGCGAGGCCGATCATCTCGAACTCGGAAGTGTCCTGCGCGAGCATCGCAAATTCGTCGCCGCCGAGGCGAAAGAACATTTCGCTGCGCCGGACGATGCTGCCCAGTTCCCGCGCAATCCTGACCAGCACCTGATCGCCGGCGTGGTGTCCATGGTTGTCGTTGATCGGCTTGAATCCGTCGAGGTCCAGCACCAGAACCCCGAGCTCGGCGCGACGCCGCGTCGCATCGGCCACCATCCGGTCGAGCTCCTCGTGGAAGCGCCGGCGGTTGTACAGGCCGGTCAGCGGATCGCGTTCGGCAAGGTGCGTCAGTTGCTCGGCGACGCGGTTGCGCTCGGTGACGTCCTCGAATAGCCAGACGCGGCCGATATACATGATCGGCGACGGACCGGACACCACCGCCGACGCGTCCGCGAGCGTGCGTCCGTCCCTCAGCGCGAACTCGAACGGACGCGTTACCTCGCGCGACTTGACCACCGCGTCGACGTGGAGCCGGAAGGCGCCGGCATCGATCAGGCGCCCGTCCATGCGCTCCATCAGCACGGCATCGCGCATGCCGTCGAAATCATCCGTTTCGGCAAACCCCCATACGCGCCTGAAGGCGCGATTGGTGTAGACGACCCGCCGGTCGCGACCGACGAAGAGGATGCCGATCTGCAGCACATCGAGCAGCGCGGCGAGCCGGAAGCGCTCTTCCTCGCTGCGCTTCAGGTAGTACTCCTTGAGCGACTGCTCGCGCCGCAACTCGACGACCGTGTCGAGGAGCCTGATCTCCGCCTGCTTGCGAGACGATATGTCGTCGCCCGATACGCGCAAGCCAAGATGCTCGCCGTCAGGGCCGAAGATCGGCTGCCAGTTCAGCCCTGCCCAAATGGTCGAGCCGTCCTTGCACTGGATGCGAGCCTCGAAATTCGGCGTCGGCTTGCCCTGCATTGCGAGTGCGAACGCCTCCTGCACTGCACGCCGGTCCTTTGAATAGACGAGCAGGTCGAACAGATCGGGCGCAAGCACGCACTCCACGGGCGTGAATCCGGCAACCCTCTCGATCGAACGGTTGATCCACACCAGCCTGCCCGCCGGGTTGAACCATGCCTCCACGCCGTAAGTGAAGTCCGCGATCGCGTGGAAACGCGCCTCGCTCCTGACCAACGCTTCCATGCGGTCATCGAGCGCGCCAGCCATGCGGTTGAACGCCGTGGCGAGTTCGCCGATCTCGTCATGCCGGCTCACCAACAGCCGAGTCTGTGTTTCGCCGCTGCCGATTGCAGCCGTTGCAGCTCGCAGCGCCCTCAATTCGCGTGTCACCAGCCTGCCGAGCAACCAGCTCGCCCCGCCCGCAAGCAATGCGGCGATCAGACCGATGGTGAGGTTCTGCCACACCATCTGCCGCCTAACGCGCTGCAGGTTGTCGGTCGACACTCCGAACAGGACGTGTCCCCAGACACGCCCGTCGCGCATCACCGTGGCGTAGGTGTCGATGCGGCCGGCCGCCGGCGAAATGGTATCGACGCGCTCGACCGGCGCGGGAAGCGGGCGGTCGACGGGCCATCCCTCGGCGGTAAGAATCCGCTGATCACGATCCAGGAGCACGATGTACAGCAGTCCGCTGTCCGAGCGGATTGCCTGAATCTCGTGCCGAACCGTTGCCAGTTCGTTGCGGGACAGATGCAGCGCGATCGTGGCATTGATCAGCGCCCGGATTTCGTCCAGGCGCTCGTTCTCCCGCCTTATCAGGCTGGCATCGAGCAGACGGATGCCCTTGACGGTGAGCAGCGTGACGGTGATCGCAACCACCAGCATGACGACCACGGCAAAGCGAAAACCCAGGGTGCGCCACAACCGCAATGGGCCCCGGCCTGCGCGTCGGATCTGCTCGAACGGATGCGATTGGCCGCGACGCAAGTCCGGGCTCTCCGCTCAGTCGGCTTCGGCCAGCGACTTGATCAAGACCTTCGAGCGCCGCTGCAGGTTGTACAACTCGCGCCTGCGTCGCGGCAGCGCCTCAATGCCCGCTTCGCGAAAGCCGCGCTCGACGAACCAGTGCGCGGTGCGCGTGGTGAGCACGAACAGATCCTGCAGTCTGATTTTGCGTGCGCGCAATTCGATGTGGTGCATCAACGCCTCGCCGTAGCCTTCGCGACGATATCCGGGCATCACCGCGAGGCAGGCGAGCTCGCCGGCCTTGTCGTTGTTGAACGGATAAAGCGCTGCGCAACCGATGATGACGTCGTCCACCTCGAGGACCGAGAAGCGCTCGATCTCCATCTCGAGGCGTTCGCGCCCGCGCGGCACGAGCGTGCCGTCCGCTTCGAGCGGCGCGATGACACCGATGATCGCGCCGACATCCTCGACGGTCGCCTGGCGAACGCGGGCGAGGGCATCGCGGGTAATCACCGACCCGACGCCCTCGCGGGTGAAGAATTCGAGAAGCAGCGCACCATCGACGTCTTCACTGACGAGGTGTACGCGATTGACGCCGCCGCGTACCGCCTTCACCGCCCACGGCAGGTAGAGCCCCATGTCCTCCGACAGCTTGCGCCGCCCGCCGAGGAGCTTCTCGACCTCGTCCGCGGTCATCGCCGGTATGAGCCGGCCGCGGCCGTCGGTGATGCCGTTGACGTCGCACAGGAAGACCAGTTTCTCGGCATTGATTGCCATCGCCACCTGTGCGGCGACCTCCTCCATGCCGAGATTGAATATTTCGCCCGACGGAGAAAACCCCATCGGCGAAATGAGCACGACATTCTCCTGTTCCAAGTCGGCGCGAATCTCGTCCGCAATGACGCGGCGCACCGCCCCGGTGTATTGGTAATCGACACCATCGACCACGCCCACCGGCTTGGCGGTGATGAAGTTGCCGCCGGTGACGCGCACATAAGCGCCGGCCATCGGCGTATTGGGCAGCCCTTGTGAGAGCAACGCCTCGATCTCGAGGCGGGTGACGCCCATCGCCGATTTCACGCATTCCAGCGCTTCGGCATCGGTGACGCGCAACCCATGGTGGTAGCGCGGGGTAAGTCCGCGTCGCGCCATCTCCTCGTCGATCTGCGGTCGCGCACCATGCACCAGCACCAGCTTGACGCCGAGCGCTGCAAGCAGGTTGATGTCGTGTGCCAGCGCCTGCGCCGCCGGCCCGGCAATCACCTCGCCAGCGAAAGCGATGACGAATGTCTTGCCGCCAAAGGCATGGATGTAGGGCGCCGCGCTCCGCACCCAGGAAACGAATATGCGTGGTGAATCCATGGTCCGTTCGCCGCGCCGCATCTGCCGGCGCTGTCCGTCTGTTTGCCGAGAATCCGGCATGCTACCCGAGCATGCGCGGCATGCCTACGCTTCCCCAGCCGACTGCCGGAAATCCCCCCAGCGCGCCTGCATCACGGCAAGCGCGGCGAGGCCGGCGGTTTCGGTGCGAAGGATGCGCGTACCGAGGGCCAGCGCCTCCCAGCCGGCGACGCGGATCGCCTTCAGTTCGGCATCCGACCACCCGCCCTCAGGTCCGACGAGCAGCGCCACGTCCCGGGGCGCCGACAGCGGCCCGGTCAATGGCACCGCGCCGCCCGGTGACAGAACGAAGCGAAGGCCGGGCCAATCGCGGCTGCGCGACAGACAGCTGCCCAGCGTCTCGATCGGCTCGACGACCGGAATGCGGTTGCGGCCGCACTGCTCGCAGGCGGCACGCGCCACCCCGCGCACATGCGCAAGCCGCTTCTCGGCGCGCTCGCCGGAAAGTCGCACCACACTGCGTTCTGCAACCACCGGCACGATGGCCGAAACGCCCAGTTCGACCGCCTTCTCGACGATCCAGTCCAGCTTGTCGCCGGCCGGCAGGGCCTGAACCAGCACGAGTCCGAGCGGCGATTCCCGCTCGACCGGATCATGTGCCTCAACGATTGCCGTCACATCGCGACCCTCCGTCTGGAGGCGCGCGCGATACTCGCCACCGCTTCCATCGAACAGTACGATCGGGGCGCCGGCCCGCAGGCGCAGGACGCGAACGGCATGATGGGCGATCTCGGGCGGCAGTTGCAGCGTGCTGCCGACGCGCATCGGCTCGGCACAAAAGAAGCGCGGGTTCATTTTGTTATTATCCGACACAACTCCACTGCGCCGGGCACACCATGGTCAGCCTCAATCCTCCCGTTTGCGAATTCGGCTGGCAGCCGCCGGGATTCGACCTGCCGGGCGTCGATGGCATGCGCCACACGCTAGAGAGCGCCCGCGGCCCGAACGGCCTTCTCGTCATGTTCATCTGCAACCACTGCCCGTACGTCAAGGCAATCATAGATCGCATCGTGCGCGACGCGCGCGAGTTGGCGACACATGGTGTCGGATCGATCGCCATCATGTCGAACGACCCTGCCGATTACCCCGAGGACTCGTTCGAAAACATGGCTCGTGTCGCCCACGACCTCGCCTTTCCATTCCCGTATGTGATCGACGAGACGCAGGAGGTTGCGCGCGCTTGGGGCGCGGTATGCACACCCGATTTCTTTGGCTTCAATGCGGCGCAGGAATTGCAGTATCGCGGACGCCTCGATGTATCGCGCAAGGAAGCTGCCCCCGACGGCTCGCGCCGCGATCTGTTCGAGGCGATGCTGCAAATTGCCCGAACCGGAGAAGGTCCGCGCGAGCAGATCGCCTCGATCGGCTGCTCGATCAAGTGGCGTGATTCCTGACATGCCGCCGAGCGGAGCGCCACACGTTTCAGTCCACTGCCTCGCGCTGGTGGAGCGGCTGCGCGCACTTGGCCGCGAGGTGATCATGCCGCGCTACATGACGGCGGTTCGAGAACGCAAGGCAGACGGGAGCTTGCTCACCGAAGTAGACGTCGCAGCACAGGAATGGCTTGAGGAAAGCCTGCGCGAGATCATCGACCGGCCCGTGCTGGGGGAAGAAATGACCGCCGAAAGGCAGCGGCAGGTGTGGTCCCAGGGCGGCGACGGTATCTGGATCATCGATCCGATAGACGGTACCACCAACTTGGTCAACGGCATCCCGTTCTTCGGCACTTCTGTCGCTTTCTACCGCGATGCACGGCCGCAGTTCGCCTGCGTCTACAACCCGGCGACCGACGAGGCCTTCTATGCCGAAAACGGGCGCGGCGCCTACCTGAACGGGATGCGCCTGCCGCTGCGCGTACCTCACAATTCGCTTGCGGATTGTGTTGCAGGCGTGGATTTCAAGCGTGTTCCCAAATCGCTGGCCGATCGTCTTGCCACTCGCCCACCGTACTATTCCCAACGCAATTTCGGCAGCAGCGCGATCGAATGGTGCTTCGTCGCGGCCGGCCGGCTGGATCTCTACCTGCACGGTGGGCAGATGCTGTGGGACTATGCGGCGGGCCGCTTGATCCTGGCGGAAGCGGGCGGATTCATGTGCTCCCCCGAACACGACGACTTCGACGCGGCCGATCCCTGGCGTCGAGCCGTGATTGGCGCAGCCCATCCTTCAGCATTCAAGGCGTGGGTCGAATGGTTGCGCGCTAGCTCGTGACGGCGCTCTTGTCGGCACGACCGCGCCGGGAAACCGGCGCGGTCACCGGCAGCAGTCGGCAGTTCTCCTGGATCAATTGCGCACCGTCGTCACGCAGGAAACAGATGAAGTCGTTCATGGCGGGCAACATCCGCTTTTCGGCACGCCGCACCACGAACCACTGACGCAGAACCGGCGTACCGGCGACCGATAGCGGCACCAATCGCTTTGCCTCGAGTTCGAGGCCGCAGGTGTGCGCAGAGATGAATGCGATGCCCATGCCGGCCATCACGGCCTGCTTGATCGTCTCATTGCTCGCCATCTCGAATGCCGACCTCGGCTTGATCCCGTTCTCTGCAAAGAACGCTTCCATGGTGCTGCGCGTGCCCGAGCCGGTCTCCCGGATCAGGAAGGTTTCGCCGGCAAGCTCCTTGGGGTCGATGCGCTCGCGTCCGACCAAAGGATGCTCCGGTTCGGCAACGAAGATCAGCGGATGATCGGCAAACACTTCGGCGACCGTCTCGAAGGCCTGGGGCGGGCGCCCCATGATCGCCACGTCGATGCGATTCTCACCGAGCAGATCGACCACCTGCTCGCGATTGTGCACCTCGATGCGCAATTCGACCTCGGGATGACTGCGCCGGAATGCGGCCAGCATGCGCGGCGCGAAATACTTGGCGGTCGAAACGATGCCGATGACGATGCGCCCGCCTCGCGCGCCACGCAACTGGACCATCGTCTCCTCCAGTTCTCGCAACTGCTGAGCCATGCGACGCGCATGGCGCGCCATTTCCTCGCCGGCGGCCGTGAGGTGGATGCGCTTGCCGACCTGCTCCGTCAGCGGTACACCTGCCACATCTTCGAGCGAGCGCACCTGCATCGAAACCGCGGGCTGAGTAAGATGAAGCTCCTCCGCCGCGCGCGAAAAACTCAAATGGCGGGATACGGATTCGAATATCTTGAGTTGCCGAAAGGTGATGTTCAGCACAATGTCTCCTCCAAGGTGCGACGCCATCCAACTTATAAGCTGTATCTTATCGTAAATATCAAAACATTTGACTATAGATTATAGATACGCACTGTTAGAGTGCCAACCATCACGGAGACACACCAAAGGAGTGCACGATGGCCGTCAAGACCTACAACGCAGGGGTGAAGGAATACCGCAGCACCTATTGGGAACCGAACTATTCGGTGAAGGATACCGACATCCTTGCCTGCTTCAAGATCACGCCCCAGCCCGGTGTCGATCGCGAGGAAGCAGCGGCCGCTGTGGCGGCCGAGTCCTCCACAGGCACCTGGACCACGGTGTGGACCGACCTTCTGACCGACCTCGACTACTACAAGGGTCGCGCCTACCGCATCGAGGATGTCCCGGGCGACGATACCTGTTTCTACGCCTTCATCGCCTATCCGATCGATCTGTTCGAGGAAGGTTCCGTGGTCAACGTGTTCACCTCGCTGGTGGGCAACGTGTTCGGCTTCAAGGCGATCCGCGGCCTGCGCCTCGAAGACGTGCGCTTCCCGATCGCCTACGTGATGACCTGCGGTGGCCCCCCGCACGGCATCCAGGTCGAGCGCGACATGATGAACAAGTACGGTCGCCCGCTGCTCGGTTGCACCATCAAACCCAAGCTGGGCCTGTCGGCGAAGAACTATGGACGCGCCGTGTATGAGTGCCTGCGCGGCGGCCTCGACTTCACCAAGGATGACGAGAACGTCAACTCGCAGCCGTTCATGCGCTGGCGCCAGCGTTTCGACTTCGTCATGGACGCGATCCACAAGGCTGAGAAGGAAACCGGCGAGCGCAAGGGTCACTACCTGAACGTGACCGCGCCGACGCCGGAAGAGATGTACAAGCGTGCCGAGTACGCCAAGGAAATCGGCGCGCCGATCATCATGCACGACTACATCACCGGCGGTTTCTGCGCCAACACCGGCCTGGCGAACTGGTGCCGCGACAACGGCATGCTGCTGCACATCCACCGCGCCATGCACGCCGTACTCGACCGCAACCCGCACCACGGCATCCACTTCCGCGTGCTCACCAAGATCCTGCGCCTGTCCGGCGGCGACCACCTGCACACCGGTACCGTGGTCGGCAAGCTCGAAGGCGACCGCGCCTCGACACTGGGCTGGATCGACCTGCTGCGCGAACGCTACATCAAGGAAGACCGCAGCCGCGGCATCTTCTTCGACCAGGACTGGGGCTCGATGCCCGGTGTGTTCGCGGTGGCTTCCGGCGGCATCCACGTCTGGCACATGCCGGCGCTGGTCAACATCTTCGGAGACGATGCCGTGCTGCAGTTCGGCGGCGGCACGCTCGGCCATCCGTGGGGCAATGCGGCCGGCGCTGCAGCCAACCGCGTCGCGCTGGAAGCTTGCGTCGAGGCGCGCAACCAGGGCGTGGCGATCGAGAAGGAAGGCAAAGCGGTCCTCACCAAGGCAGCCCAGTCCAGCCCCGAGCTCAAGGTGGCGATGGAGACCTGGAAGGAGATCAAATTCGAGTTCGACACGGTCGACAAGCTCGACGTGGCGCACCGCTGATCGTCCGGCAAGGTGTTTCAGGATTCAAGCTTTACGAGTCACGGGAAAAACAGGCGGACGACGAGGTAGGGTCTCTCGTCCGCCTTCAGAAATCGACTTCGAGGAATTGCCATGAGCGAAATGCAGGACTACCATTCGCGACTGTCCGATCCGGCCAGCCGCAAGTTCGAAACCTTCTCCTACCTGCCCGCGATGAGCACCGAGCAGATCCGCGCACAGGTGGAATACATCGTGAAGAAGGGCTGGAACCCCGCAGTCGAACATACCGAACCGGAGAATGCGTTCGACCATTTCTGGTACATGTGGAAGCTCCCGATGTTCGGCGAAAGCGACGTCAGTCGCATCCTTGCCGAAGCGGAGGCCTGTCACAAGGCAAACCCCGATCATCACGTACGCCTGGTTGGCTATGACAATTTCAAGCAAAGCCAGGGCGCATCGATGGTGATCTACCGCGGCAAGACGGTCTAACCCGCCGCCGGACCGCATTCGAATACCGACGCACGCCGTGCGTCTGCCGATCCCTCTGGCTTGAGGGCCGCAAGGCCCGATTGCCATCCTTGGCCCCGCCCCGAAAGGGGTGGGACTTTTTTCCCGGGATCCGGTCGGCAGACTCGCATCACGGCGCTGCAACACTTCGCGGAGCACTCCATGCACATGGCCGATGTCGACCCATCCGGGACACTCGCGCAATATCGCATCACCCGCGAGCCCTACTACCTGCCGGTTGCCGACGAAATCGCACTTTTCGAGGCCGCCTACGCCGCCCGCATGCCGATGATGCTGAAGGGCCCGACCGGCTGCGGCAAGACGCGCTTCATCGAACACATGGCCTGGCGTCTTGGCAAGCCGCTCATCACCGTGGCCTGCAACGAGGACATGACGGCGTCCGACCTGGTCGGCCGCTTTCTACTCGATGCCGGCGGGACGCGCTGGCAGGACGGACCGCTCGCCCTGGCCGCACGTCACGGCGCGATCTGCTACCTCGATGAAGTCGTCGAAGCGCGGCAGGATACGACGGTGGTGATACACCCCCTCACCGACACGCGTCGCGTGCTGCCGCTCGAGAAGAAGGGTGAATTGGTCCAGGCGCATGCCGATTTCCAGTTGGTCATTTCCTACAACCCCGGTTACCAGTCGCTGCTCAAGGATCTCAAGCAGTCGACCAAGCAGCGCTTCGCCGCCCTCGATTTCGGCTATCCGGAACACGCGGTCGAATGCCGCATCGTCGCACACGAGGCTGGCGTATCCGGCGAAATTGCCGACAAGCTGGTGTCGATCGCAGAGCGCGCACGCAACCTCAAGGGACACGGTCTCGACGAGGGCACCTCGACGCGCATGTTGATCCATGCCGGCAACCTGATAGCACGCGATGTCTCCCCGGTAACCGCGTGCCGCGTGGCGCTGGTGCGCCCGATCACCGACGACCCCGACATGCGCGACGCGCTCGACGCCGCCGTGACGACGTATTTCTGATGCGTCGGCGGACCGAATGAATCCTCGTCACCGGAAAGCGGCTCACTGTCGCGCGCTGCCAGCCGCCGACTGAACCCATGGATCTCGGCGACTATCCGGATCTGCTCGACGACCTCGGCCCGCACGCCGGCGAAGTGTTGCGCGCGTCCTGGACCGAGGCGTCGCGCGTTCTGTCGCGGGCGGGGCTCGCGAACTATCTACGCGGCGCGCAGGCCCTGCACACACTGGGCCGCGGCAGCGAGCCGGTGGCGAATTTCATCCAGGAAGCCCCAGCCGTGGCACGCGAGGTCGGCGAGGACGTGCTGGCCGATCTCGTGCAAAGCGCGCTCGCGATGGCGTCGAAAACCAGCGGCGCAGTCATTGCGCTGATGCTGGCGACGGCACCCGTCGCGGCGCGGCGGCTCGGCGATGCCGAATTATTTCGCGCCTACCTGTCTTTCCTCGGCCAATTGCTGGCGCAAGCGCCGCGCGGCATGCGCCCGATGCTGGAACAGATCGAACCCCTGCTCGGCCAATTGACGCTGGGCGGTTTGCGCCGCTGGGCGCTGTGGGGCGCACAGGCGCATCGCGTCGATTTCGCGGCGCAGGAGCGCTACTTCTCATTGACCAGCCCGGATTCGCAATCGGTGCTGCAGCAGGAACGCAAGGGAACGCTGTTCGTCGACGTCCAGCGCCGCATCGGCATGTACCTCCGCGCGTTGTGGGGGCGCGACATATTCATGCGTCCCACATCCACCGACTACGAAGCGCGGGACGGCGGGCGCCCTTTCATCGAGAAATGGACCGTCCACCTCGCGGATGCCTACGACGACTGGCGCGGCATAAGCGGTCTCGAGCTCTACCGTGCTGCCGCAGCGCATGCGGCGGCGCATCTGGCGTACACCCGCCAGACGCTTTCGGCGGAAGCCCTCAACCCGCTCCAGATGGCATTGATCGCAGTGATCGAAGATGCGCGCGTCGAGCAGCTTGCGATCCGCGCTTTCCCGGGGCTTGGCCCGCTGTGGCGCAAGCTGCATGTCGCAACGCCGGATTGTTCAGCGTCGATCGGCGACTGGCTCGACCGCATCGCGCGGGCACTGCTCGACTCCGAATACGTCGATGCGGCACCCCTGATCGCAAAGGCGCGGCTGCTGTTCGCGGGGCGCAGCGACGGGCTCGACAACAACGCGCTGTCGTGGGACATCGGCGTCGCGCTGGCACACGATCTGTCGCGCCTGGGGCTCGCCTACCATCCTCGCCGCGACGTGCTTGCCGCCCCCTATCGTGACGACAACCGTTTCATCTGGGAATTCGCCGAAGTCGCCGACTTCGGCGCGGCCGTGCCCTGGCAGGAACAACAGGTGGTCAAACACGTCGACCTGATGGAGTTCATCAACGAAGTCGACGTCGAAACGGCCGGTGATGACGCCCAGGAAATCTGGATACTCGGCACCGAACTCTACGACGACGACGGTACGACGTGGAACGCGCGTGAAGGTCGCGAGCCGGCGCCCGAACCGCATCACTATCCGGAGTGGGACTACCAGATCCAGCTCGAGCGACCGAACTGGTGCACCCTGCTCGAGAAGCGCGTCGCACCGGCTGATCCGGCGGAAATCGAGGCCATCGTCGCGCGCCACAAGCCGCTGGTGTCACGCCTGAAATTCCTCATCGAGGCCCTGCAGCCGCAGGGCATGCAGCGCCTGCGCAAGCAGGAAGACGGCGACGAGATCGATCTCAATGCGGCAGTGCGCGCGATGATCGACCTCAAGAGCGGCCAGATGCCCGATCCGCGCATCAACATCCGCCACGTGCGCAAGGTGCGCGACATTGCCGTGCTGCTGCTGATCGACCTTTCGGAATCGACCAATGACGCGGTGGCAGGAAGTGACAGGACGGTGCTGCAGCTCGCGCGCGAGGCCACCGCCCTGCTCGCGGACGCCATGAGCAGGATCGGCGATCCGTTCGCCCTGCATGGATTTGCCTCGGATGGCCGTCACGAAATCGAGTATTTCCGCTTCAAGGATTTTGACGAGGACTACGGCGAGCTGCCACGCGGACGGCTCGCCGCCATGGAAAGCGGCAAATCCACCCGCATGGGTACCGCGATCAGGCACGCGACGCGTCTGCTCAGGCGCTGTCCGCAGCAAAAGAAATTGCTGCTAGTGCTCACCGACGGCGAACCGGCAGACATCGACGTGCGCGACCCGCAGTACCTGCGCCTGGACGCCAAGAAGGCGATCGAGGATGCCTCGCGCAGCGGCGTTTCGACCTTCTGCCTGAACCTCGATCCGCAGGCCGACCAGTACGTTTCGCGCATATTCGGCGCCAATCGCTATCTGGTTCTCGATCACGTGGAGCGGCTGCCGGAACGCCTGCCGCTGCTCTACATGGGCCTGACGCGCTGACATCCGACACCATTACAAAAGGGAGAACGACATGAGTGGCCATCTCAAGACCCTGACCCGCTACCTGATCGAGACACGACAGGCGCACGGTGCGCACTCGACCGGAGACCTCAACGGCCTGCTCAACGCCGTCACAACGGCGATGAAGATCATCGCCAACCAGGTCAACAAGGGCGCGCTGGTGGGGGCACTCGGCAACCAGAGCGACGACGCAATCAATGTTCAGGGCGAGGTGCAGAAGAAGCTCGACGTCATGAGCAACGACGCGATCATCAGCGAGACGGAGTGGGTCGGCCACCTCGCGGGTATGGCGTCCGAGGAGATGGAAGACATCATGCCGATCCCGAGCAAGTACAAGCGGGGCAAGTACCTGCTGGTGTTCGACCCGCTCGATGGATCTTCCAACATCGACGTGAACCTTACTGTCGGTTCGATCTTTTCGGTGCTGCGTGCGCCGGAACACAAGGGCGCGGTGACGGTCGATGATTTCCTGCAACCCGGCACACAGCAGGTGTGTGCCGGCTTCGCACTGTACGGCCCCTCGACAATGCTGGTGCTGACCACCGGCCACGGCGTCGATGGATTCACGCTCGACCGGGACATCGGCGCCTTCATGCTCACGCACCCGCAGATGCGCATCCCAGAAGACACGAAGGAGTTTGCGATCAATGCCTCGAACTCGCGCTTCTGGGAGCCGCCCGTGAGCCGCTACGTCGAGGAATGCCTGCAGGGCAAGACCGGTCCGCGCGGGAAGGATTTCAACATGCGCTGGATCGCGTCCATGGTTGCCGAGGCATTTCGGATCCTGACTCGCGGTGGCGTATTCATGTACCCAACCGACAACAAGGACCCGAGCAAACCCGGACGACTGCGCCTGATGTACGAGGCAAACCCGATCGCCTTCATCATCGAACAGGCGGGCGGCGCGGCCACTACCGGACGCCAGCGCATCATGGACGTCAAACCCGAAAGCCTGCACCAGCGCATCCCCCTGATCCTGGGTTCGAAGCACGAGGTCGATCGCATCGAGCGCTACCACCGCGAGCATGAGCAGGGACTCGACCGCGAGTTCAGCTCGCCGTTGTTCAACGTACGCTCGCTCTTCTCCGGCCAATAACGAATTTCACGCATCGAAGGAACCACACCATGTCCGCCAAACATCCCGTCATTGCCATAACTGGCTCTTCCGGCGCCGGCACCAGCACCGTCACCCGGACCTTCCAGCAGATCTTCCGGCGCGAACACATCAACGCTGCAATCGTCGAAGGCGACTCGTTCCACAAGTACGACCGCAAATCGATGAAGGTCGCGATGGCCGATGCTGCCAAGGATGGCAACAATCACTTCAGCCACTTCGGCCCCGAGTCGAATCTTTTCGAGGAGCTGGAAGCGCTGTTTCGAGAGTACGGCGCAAGCGGCAGCGGCAAGGTCCGCAAGTACCTGCACAACGACGAGGAAGCGGTGCCCTACAAGCAGGAGCCGGGTACCTTCACGCCCTGGGAAGACATCGAGCCCGGCACCGATCTGTTGTTCTACGAAGGTCTGCACGGCGCGGTGAAGACGGACAAGGTCGACATCGCGCGGCACGCCGACCTCAAGATCGGCGTCGTTCCGATCATCAACCTGGAGTGGATCCAGAAGCTGCACCGCGACAAGACCCAGCGCGGCTACACGACCGAAGCAGTCACCGAGACCATCCTGCGCCGCATGCCCGATTACGTGAACTTCATCTGCTCGCAGTTCACGCACACACACATCAACTTCCAGCGCGTACCCATGGTGGACACCTCGAACCCGTTCATCGCGCGTTCGATCCCGGCGCTCGACGAATCGATGGTCGTGATCCGCTTCTCCCATCCGCGCGGAATCGACTTCCCCTACCTGCTGTCGATGATCCACGATTCCTTCATGTCGCGGCCCAATACCATCGTGGTGCCGGGCGGCAAGATGGACCTCGCGATGCAGTTGATCTTCACGCCGATGATCCTGCGACTGGTCGAGAACGCGCGCAAACACCGCGCAGCCTGACATCGCGCCTGGCGCACGACGTGTGCGCCGGGCGCGTCCATCCTGTTCAAGGGGGCCGGATTCGGCGATAATTTCAGGTTTTCCGACCTGCCTCCCCGCCTTCTGGGAGCCTTTGATGTCTACATTCAGCGATTTCGAGCAGCCCGTGTTCAACAACCTCACCAGTGCGATCCGTGCGTTAGCCATGGATGCCGTGCAGAAGGCGAATTCGGGACATCCCGGCGCGCCGATGGGCATGGCAGAAATCGCGGAAGTTCTTTGGAATCATCACCTTCGACACAACCCGAAGAACCCGAAGTGGGCTGATCGAGACCGTTTCGTGCTATCCAACGGCCACGGTTCGATGCTGATCTACGCCCTGCTGCACCTGACCGGCTACGATCTCTCGATCGACGATCTCAAACAGTTCCGCCAGTTGCACAGCAGAACGCCGGGCCACCCCGAATACGGCTACACGCCGGGCGTCGAGACCACCACCGGCCCGCTCGGTCAGGGCGTCACCAATGCGGTCGGCATGGCGCTGGCCGAAAAGATGCTCGCGGCCGAATTCAACCGCGACGGGTTCGACATCGTCGATCATTACACCTACGTGTTCCTCGGCGACGGCTGCCTGATGGAAGGCATATCGCACGAAGCCTGCTCGCTGGCCGGCACCTGGGGTCTGGGCAAGCTGATCTGTTTCTATGACGACAACGGCATCTCGATCGACGGCCACGTCGAGGGCTGGTTTACCGACGACACGCCGAAGCGCTTCGAAGCCTACGGCTGGAACGTGATCCCGGACGTCAATGGCCATGACCCGGAGGCCATCCACGCCGCGATCAATGCCGCCAAGGCGCAGAGCGCCAAACCGACGCTGATCTGCTGCAAGACAGTGATCGGTCTCGGCGCACCGAACAAGCAGGGCGGCCACGACGTGCACGGCGCGCCGCTCGGCGATGCCGAGATTGCCGCGGCGCGTCCGCACATCGGCTGGAATTTCGGTCCGTTCGAGATTCCGCAGGAAGTCTACGAAGCCTGGGATGGCCGCCGCAAGGGTGCGGACCTCGAAGCGCAGTGGCAGCGCAAATTCGACCAGTATGCGAGACACTATCCGGAACAGGCGGCCGAGTTCACCCGACGCATGAACGGCGACCTGCCAGCCGGTTGGGCCGATCATGCCGAGGCAGTGATCAGCAAGGTCAACGAGAAAGCCGAAACCATTGCCACGCGCAAGGCGAGCCAGAACTGCATCGAGGCCTATGCGCCTAAGCTGCCGGAACTTGCCGGCGGATCGGCCGACCTCGCCGGTTCCAACCTCACGCTGTGGTCGGGTTCGAAGGCGGTGAGCGGCAAGCCGGGCAAGGATGGCGGCGGCAATTACATCCACTTCGGCGTACGTGAATTCGGCATGTCGGCGATCTGCAACGGCGTTGCGCTGCACGGCGGCCTGATCCCCTACTCGGCCACCTTCCTGATGTTCTCGGAATACGCACGCAACGCGCTGCGCATGGCCGCGCTGATGAAGATCCGCCAGGTGTTCGTCTACACCCACGATTCGATCGGACTCGGCGAGGACGGCCCGACGCACCAACCGGTGGAACAGACCGCCACCCTGCGCATGATCCCGAACATGGATGTCTGGCGCCCTTGCGACACGGTCGAATCGGCTGTTGCCTGGGCCAGTGCGATCGAGCGCAAGGATGGTCCGTCCAGCCTGCTGTTCTCGCGTCAGAACCTGGCGTTCCAGAAGCGCGACGCGGTCACCATCGAGAATATCCGTCGCGGCGGCTACGTGCTGTCCGAATCTGCCGGCAAGCCGCAGGCAGTCATCATTGCGACCGGCTCGGAAGTTGCCCTCGCAACGGGCGCGCAACAGGCGCTCGCCCAGGGCGGCATCCACGTGCGCGTGGTGTCGATGCCCTCGACCAACGTGTTCGACCGCCAGGATGCCGCCTATCGGGAATCGGTGCTGCCGCGCGGCGTGCCGCGCGTGGCGGTCGAAGCCGGCGTCAGTGACGGCTGGTACAAGTATGTCGGCCTGGACGGGGCCGTTGTCGGCCTCGATCGCTTCGGTGAGTCGGCGCCGGCGGGCGAACTGTTCAAGGCGTTCGGTTTCACCGCCGCCAACGTGGCGGAAACCGTCAAGCGCGTGTTGTAACCCGCATCGCCGCACGATACGGCGATGCGTCGGGGGTTGGGGACTGGCTCGCCATTGCGCGGACCGCAACGGCACCAGAGGGAGAGTTTTTCTTGATCGGAGGTTAGCATGGCCATCAAAGTTGGCATCAACGGATTCGGACGCATCGGTCGCATGGTGTTTCGCGCGGCGTTCCGCGATTTCACGGACATCGAAATCGTCGGCATCAACGACCTGCTGGAGCCGGATTACCTCGCCTACATGCTGCAGTACGACTCCGTGCATGGCCGCTTCAAGGGCGACGTCAAGGTCGACGGCAACACCCTGGTCGTCAATGGCAAGAAGATCCGCCTGACGGCCGTGAAGGACCCCGCCGAACTCAAGTGGAACGAAGTCGGTGCAGACGTGGTGATCGAATCGACCGGCCTGTTCCTGACCAAGGAGACCGCCGAGAAGCACCTCGCCGCCGGCGCGAAAAAGGTGATCATGTCGGCGCCGTCGAAGGACGATACGCCGATGTTCGTCTACGGCGTCAATGACAAATCCTACGCGGGCCAGGCAATCATCTCCAACGCCTCGTGCACCACGAACTGCCTCGCCCCGGTCGCCAAGGTACTGAACGACACCTTCGGCATCAAGCGCGGCCTGATGACCACCGTGCATGCCGCAACGGCAACGCAGAAGACCGTCGATGGCCCGTCCAACAAGGACTGGCGCGGTGGCCGTGGCATCCTCGAGAACATCATCCCGTCGTCCACTGGCGCTGCCAAGGCTGTCGGCAAGGTGATCCCCGAGCTGAACAAGAAACTGACCGGCATGGCCTTCCGTGTGCCGACTTCCGACGTGTCGGTCGTCGACCTCACGGTCGAGCTCAACAGGGAAGCCAGCTACGAGCAGATCTGCGCCGCGATGAAGGCCGCTTCCGAAGGCCCGATGAAGGGCGTGCTCGCTTACACCGAAGACAAGGTCGTCGCCACCGATTTCCGCGGTGAAAGCTGTACCTCGGTGTTCGACGCCGATGCCGGCATTGCGCTGGACGGCACCTTCGTCAAGGTCGTGGCGTGGTACGACAACGAGTGGGGCTACTCGTGCAAGGTGCTCGAGATGGCCCGCGTCATCTCGAAGTAATCGGCGACGAAGAACACCGTTCGTATCCGGTGCGGCTTCGGCCGCGCCGGCGCCTGTCCCCGCAGAGCCCTCAATTCATCCCGTTTCCGGAGCTCAGCATGAACTTTCTCAAGATGACCGACCTCGATCTGGCCGGCAAGCGCGTGTTCATCCGTGCCGACCTGAACGTGCCGCAGGACGACGCCGGCAACATCACCGACGACACGCGCATCCGCGCTTCCTTGCCTGCGATTGAGCGCGCACTCAAGCAGGGTGCCGCCGTGATGGTAACTTCGCACCTCGGCCGTCCGACCGAAGGCGAATTCAAGGCGGAAGATTCTCTCGCGCCGATCGGCACGCGCATGGCCGAACTGCTCGGCAAACCGGTGCGCCTGGTGCAGAACTGGGTCGACGGCGGCTTCGAAGTCAAGCCCGGCGAAGTCGTGCTGCTGGAGAACTGCCGCGTCAACAAGGGGGAGAAAAAGTCCTCCGATGAACTGTCGCAGAAGCTCGCCAAGCTGTGCGACATCTGGGTGCATGACGCCTTTGGCACTGCGCACCGCGCCGAGGCCACGACCTACGGCATGGGCAAGTACGCCAGGGTTGCCTGCGCCGGTCCGCTGGTCGCCGGCGAACTCGACGCCCTCGGCCGCGCGCTCAACCAGCCGGCGCGCCCGCTGGTGGCCATCGTCGCCGGCTCCAAGGTGTCGACCAAGCTGACCATTCTTGCCAGTCTCGCCGACAAGGTGGATCAACTGGTGGTCGGCGGCGGTATCGCCAATACCTTCCTGCTCGCCGCGGGCAAGAAGATCGGCAAGTCGCTCGCCGAAGCCGATCTCGTCGACGAGGCGAAGAAGGTGATGGCCAAGACCAAGGTGCCATTGCCGGTCGACGTGGTCTGCGCGAAGGAATTTTCCGCGACCGCCGCCGCAACCGTGAAGTCGATCGACGACGTCGCCGACGACGACATGATCCTCGACATCGGCCCGCAGTCCGCCGCGCAGCTCGCCGAAGTGCTCAAGGCCGCAGGCACGGTGGTATGGAACGGCCCGGTCGGCGTGTTCGAGTTCGATGCATTCGCCGGCGGCACGAAAACCGTTGCCGACGCGATCTCGTCCTCGAAGGCGTTCTCGATCGCCGGCGGCGGCGACACCATCGCAGCGATCAACAAGTTCGGCACCAGGGTCAGCTACATCTCGACCGCGGGTGGCGCCTTCCTCGAATTCCTCGAAGGCAAGACCCTGCCGGCCGTCGAGATTCTCGAATCCAGAAGCCGAGACAAGTAACACGCATCGCACCGGGTGTGCCGCTGTGAGGGACGGCACACCCCGATTCCTGCGGTACCACTCGGAGGTCAAAGCCGGAACATGCAGCGAATAACAAAAATAGTTGCCACACTGGGCCCCGCGTCGAGCGACCCGGAAACCCTGACCCGCCTGATCGAGGCCGGGGTCAATGTCGTACGCCTGAATTTCTCGCACGGCACGGCGGACGACCACCGCAAGCGCGTCGAAGCCTTGCGCGAATGCACCGCTGCGCTGGGCAAGACGGTCGGCATCATGGCCGACCTGCAAGGACCGAAGATCCGCGTCGGCAAATTCGCCGGCAGCAAGGTGCTGCTGAAGAACGGTCAGCGCTTCACGCTGGACACAGAGTGCAAACTCGGCAATTCCGACACGGTCGGCCTCGACTACCCGGAGCTGGTCAACGACGTGAAATCCGGCGACGTGCTGCTGCTTGACGATGGACGCATCGTGTTCGATGTACACAACGTGGGCGATACCGAGATCGCCTGCACCGTACGCCATGGAGGCGAGCTGTCGAACAACAAGGGCATCAACCGCCAGGGCGGCGGATTGTCTGCACCGGCACTGACGCCGAAGGACATCGAGGACATCCGCACCGCCGCCTCGCTGCAGGTCGATCTGGTGGCCGTTTCCTTTCCCAAGAACGGTGCCGACATGCGTCAGGCGCGCGAGTTGCTGCGCGCCGCCGGGTCGGACGCCCTGCTGATCGCCAAGATCGAGCGTGCCGAGGCAATTCCGGCGCTAGAAGAAATCATCCTGTCGTGTGACGGCATCATGGTGGCACGCGGCGACCTCGCGGTGGAGGTCGGCGACGCCGCGGTTCCCGCGCTGCAGAAGCGGATGATCCGCATGGCGCGCGAGCTGAACCGTCTTACCATCACGGCGACGCAGATGATGGAGTCGATGATCTCCAGCCCTGTGCCGACACGCGCCGAAGTGTCGGACGTCGCCAACGCGGTACTCGACGGCACCGACGCGGTGATGCTCTCGGCCGAAACCGCGTCCGGCAGCTACCCGGTGCAAACCGTCGAAGCCATGGCGCGCATCTGCCTCGAGGCGGAGAAGTCCCACGAGGTCACGCTCGACCGCGACTTCCTCGATCGCGTTTTCACGCGCATCGATCAGTCGATTGCCATGGCAGCGCTGTTTACGGCCTATCACCTGAAGGTGAAGGCCATCGCCTCGCTAACCCAGTCGGGCTCGACCGCGCTGTGGATGTCGCGCCTCAATTGCGGCGTGCCGATCTACGCACTGACGCCGGAGATTCGCACGCGCTACAAGACGGCCTTGTTCCGCGGCGTATTTCCGCTGATGATGCTGCAGTACGAGGACATCGACCGCGACGAGCTGCTGCTGCAGGCCGAGCGCGTGCTGATCGACAGCGGCGCGGTCGTCAAGGGCGACCTGATCCTGCTCACCATCGGCGAGCCGATCGGCAAATCCGGCGGCACAAACACCCTGAAGATCGTACGCGTCGGCGAGCAAGGCGAGGCGCCCGCCCGCGCGGCCAACTGAACCACATTCATCCACCTCAAGGAGACTGCCATGCCCCTCGTTTCGATGCGCCAGTTGCTCGACCACGCCGCCGAAAACGGCTACGGCTTGCCGGCGTTCAACGTGAACAACCTCGAACAGGTTCGCGCCATCATGGAAGCGGCCGACGAGACTGGCAGCCCGGTCATCATGCAGGGCTCGGCCGGCGCCCGCAAATATGCCGGCGAGGCTTTCCTGCGCCACCTGATCCAGGCCGCGATCGAAGCCTATCCACACATCCCGGTCGTCATGCACCAGGACCATGGCCAGTCGCCTGCGGTGTGCCAGGGGGCGATCCGCTCCGGCTTCTCGAGCGTGATGATGGACGGCTCGCTGATGGAAGACGGCAAGACTCCGTCTTCCTACGAGTACAACGTCGAAACCTCGCGCAAGGTGGTCGACTTCGCCCATGCCATCGGCGTGACGGTGGAAGCCGAGCTCGGTGTCCTCGGTTCGCTCGAGACGATGAAGGCCGACAAGGAAGACGGCCACGGCGCCGAAGGCACGATGACGCGCGAAGACCTGCTGACCGATCCCGACCAGGCCGCCGACTTCGTGCAGAAGACGCAGTGCGACGCGCTGGCCATTGCGATCGGCACCTCGCACGGCGCCTACAAGTTCACGCGCAAGCCGACGGGTGACATCCTCGCCATCGACCGCATCAAGGAGATCCACGCCCGCATCCCCAACACCCACCTGGTGATGCACGGCTCATCCTCGGTGCCCCAGGAATGGCTCGAGATCATCCGCAAGTACGGCGGCCAGATGAAGGAGACCTACGGCGTGCCGGTCGAGGAGATCGTCACCGGCATCAAGCACGGCGTGCGCAAGGTGAACATCGACACCGACATCCGCCTCGCGATGACCGGCGCGATGCGCCGCCACATGGCGGAAAAGCCGTCGGAGTTCGATCCGCGCAAGTTCCTCGCCGACGCGCAGAAGGCCGCCAGGGAAATCTGCAAGCTGCGCTACGAAGCATTCGGCTGTGCCGGCCAGGCGGCGAAGATCAAGCCGATCTCGCTCGAGAAAATGGCGGAGCGCTACAAATCGGGCGAACTCAACCAGATCGTCAAGTGATAACCTGAAGTCTGCGGAGCGCCCGGCGCTCCGACGGACGCGCGGGCGGCCCGGCGCAAGTCGTGCCGCCCGATGTTTTTGCAAGCCTGCAACGGAACCGCGGTTCATGGACATCAACGCCAAAGCCTTCAGACACATCCAGCATTTCTTCCGCCTCGGTCTCGACGGCGTCGAGTATGCCGGCCTGCTGGTCATCGCCTTCGCCACCTCGGTCGCCATGTACGACGAAGTCATGGTAATGATCGGACGCGGCAAGGTCACGCTGACCGACCTGCTGCTGATGTTCCTCTACCTCGAGGTGCTGGCGATGATCGGCCGCTATTTCTCCAGCGGCCAGTTGCCGGTGCGCTTTCCGCTCTACATCGCGATGGTCGCGCTCGCGCGATACCTGATCCTCGACCTGAAAGAGATGACCGAGTGGCGCATGCTCGCCGTCGCCGCGGCGATCTTCCTGCTCACGCTCGGCGTGCTGGTCATCCGCTACGGCCATGTCAAGTTCCCGTACCGGGAAGATAAGGAATCCGACGCCGGCGACAAGGCGAAGGTCTACGTACGGGAATGACGATAGCCGCAATGCGATGGCCTGAAAGGCGCATGGGCAGGCGCTCTCCGGGATGCCATGCCGAAGACGGCCGCGCAACGGGCCTTGCAGGCCATACCCGCCTGGAACGTCCAATACAAAAGCCTCCCAAGCCTGCCTGATTCGCCAGACCGCCATGCCGATCCAATGGTTTCCCGGCCACATGACGCTCGCCCGCAAGCAGGCGGCGGACGCCATGGCCGACACCGACGTCGTCATCGAGGTGCTCGACGCGCGCTTGCCCGAAGCGAGCAGCAACCCGATGATCCACACGCTGCGCAAGCACCGCAGCCGCCCCTGCCTCAAGCTGCTGAACAAGGCCGATCTTGCCGACCCGGCGGTGACGCAGCAGTGGCTCGATCACTTCGCCGCGCAGCCCGGCGTCACCGCGAGCGCCTTGTCATGCAAGAAGCCGTCGGACGTCGCCAGAGTGACCCGGCTCGCGCAAACGCTCGCCCCACATCGCAACGACAATCTCAAACCGCTGCGCATGATGGTCATGGGCATCCCCAACGTCGGCAAGTCGACGCTGATCAACGCGCTACTCAAGCGCCGTGCCGCGAACGTCGGCGACGAGCCGGCGGTCACCAAGACCTCGCACCGCTACGACCTGTCGCCGCAGATGTACCTGGTCGACACACCCGGCATGATGTGGCCGAAGATCGAGCACGACAGCGACGGCTACATGCTGGCCGCCAGCCACGCCATCGGCCGCAACGCGGTGATCGACGAAGAAGTCGCCACCTTCCTGGCCGACCTGCTGCTCGCGCGCTACCCGGGGCTGCTCGCCGCGCGCTACAAGTGCGATGTGCAGGACATGGACGGCGTGGCGCTGATCGAAACCATCGCCAGCAAGCGCGGCTACCGCATCAAGGGCGGCGCCGCGGATTTCGAGAAGGCCTCGCTCGCGCTCCTGCAGGATTACCGCGACGGCGCGCTCGGCCGCATCAGCCTCGAAACGCCGGCAGGCCGCGCGGCGATGCTGGCTGCCGGACATGGCGCAAGCGAGCCAGACGCGTCGGACAAGGCGAAGGATTGATTCCGTCGACGGACGATCAATCCGGCGCCATCCCTTCAAGCAAAACTGCATAAGACAGCAACGAGCCGCGCGTAGCGGAACGGATTGGCGATGCCACACCGGCTGTCGGCAATGACGTTATCCAAGACCGTCCGCAAATTGAAAGCAGACACTCCAGTGGCGCCGTTCGCCGAAATCTCACCGGCGACGCCCTTCGTCCGCAAGCGGGCAAACGCACTTGTATAGAGCGGATCGTCGCTGACCGTAAAGGTGGGCACCAAGGTCAAGAATGTCCGTCTGGTCGACGGCGATCACGACATCGATTGCAGGATCGATGGCATTGGCGCCATGGGTTTGAAATCCGAGTTCGTGAAGAAGGCGTAACAGTCGCCGCGGATGCTCGGCGTGAACGGGCGTTCGGCCACCTAAGGAAGCTCGATCGAGTCATCCCCGCGAATGCGGAAGTCCACACGCCGCATGGATCCCCGCTCTCGCGGGGATGGTCCGAGCCACCGTGGCGCGGGCGGTCGACGTGTTCATGCGGGCTTACGGGCCGACACCATGAACCCGGTTGTAGGCGCACGAACCCTGCGTCGATCCGCGGACGGTTGCCTGTCGAACCAAACCTGCAGACACCTCAATTCGAGAGACTGTAATCAGCGAATTTGCGAGGACACGCGGACGCCAATTCTGGTCAGTGCTCGTGGTAGTACAGCGTGCCGATGGCATTACCTTGATCCAGGCACCGTGTGTACCTGTGCTGCAAGCCAGAGCGCCAATACTGCTACCGCGGCAAGCGCCACTGGCACGATGAAGAGGTGCTGCCGAACGCCTGCGTGGCGCCACCCGCCACGAGCGCAAGCCGCATGACTGCCGCTCCCGCAAGCGCAGCATGCACACTGCCGTTCATCGGGCCGTGCCGCGCCGGACGGCCGAGCGCATTGGCAGTCGCAAACGTTGCGCACAGCAACCATGCCCACGCAACACCGGCAAGCGCCTGAGACAATGCCTGGGCGACGGGCAGGGTGAGCGCCACGCACGCAACCAATGCCAAACCCACAAACGCGGCGAACAGTGCGACACGTCGCGTTGCCGGCCATGTCCGCCATGGCGCCGGCACGATCAGCGCAAGATTGAACCCGGCCCAGAATGCCGGCATCCACCAGTGCAATTCCGTCGCAGCGACACCGCCACGCACATAGAGGGGCCCGGCATTGAGGGCGTTGTGAACCTGTATCGCCAGTGCGGCACACAGGACGGCGGCGAGCAGTGTCATGCCTGACGGATAAAAGGCATCGCCATCCGGTGTCGACGCGGACGCGGGGCTTGCACCGGCCACACTCCGCATCACGAGCACTGCACACAGCACGAGTCCCGCAGAGATGATTGCAAAGGAATCCAGCGGTGCCGACCCCTTGAGCACGATTGCGAGATAGGGCGCGCCGGCAAGCGCAAATCCGTTGCCGAGCAACAGCCAGCGGAATGCCTTGCCGGTATTCGACCCGGCTCGCTTGCCGACCAGCGCGAACAGAGGCGCACGCAGCGCAGCGGAACACGCGACCCAGATCAGCGCCGGTACGACCAGGGCCGGCACTGCACCCGTTGCATCGACGAGCAGCGGAATCGCCAGCAGCGCGAGGGCAGACGCGCCGGTCAGCAGCCCCAGCACGCGTCCCCACTTTTGCAGCACGCCGTCCATGCGGTCGCTGAAAATGCCGGCCAGTACGTCGGCGACCATGAACACCATCTGGTCAACCAGCAGCAACCACACCACTGCGGTTTTTGCCAGGCCTGCCTTCTGAGCCAGCGCCGGCAGAAAGATCGCGTAAGCGACCCAACTCAGCGACATGACGAACTGCGCCGCGGCGAATACCGGCAGCCTGCTCACGCTGACTGTCGACGAAGGACCTTCATTCAGCAGCACGCCGGGAATGGAAGGTCACCGGCACCGCTGGCGCACTGACCACTGACTTGCGGATACTGCCGATCACGTGCATCTCGCACTTCTTGCAGTCGAAGCGCAGGGTGAGCTTTTCCTTGCCGTTGATCAGCGTCATCGGCTCGGCCTTGACCTGGCCGCGCAAATCGAATTGCTTCAGTTCCTTCGGGCACAGGTTGAAGCTGTAGCGCAGGCAGTGCCTGGTAATCATCAGCGAGACGTCGCCGCGCTCCTCGTTCACTTCGTAGGCTGCGTCGATGACCGCGACACCGTGTCTGGCGTAGAAAGCGCGCGCCTTCTCGTTGTAGACATTGCCGAGGTACGACAAGGCGGTATCGGGGTAGGCCGCAGGCGGCTCGACCGGCTGCGCACGCAGCGGGCGGCGATGGGCCCCAAGGCGCGCAGCTTCGAGTTGCCCGGCGGCTTCGCGGCGCAACGCATTGAGCGCGCCAGCCGGCAGGAACCAGGGCTGCGAGAGCTGCAGGGTGACTTCGCCCGCTTCGAACATCGTGTTGCCCAGCTTGCCCAGGTGCTCGCAGATCGTCTGCACGGCGCGTTCGGGGTTCTGGGCCGGTTCCTTCGCATGCGCAAGCGGCACGCTGACGCGGTTGCCGTCCTCGTCGCTCAGGGTGAGTGCGAAGCCCTCTCCGGTTTCCTCGAACAGCAGGTCGACGCGGACGCGACGCTCGGCGGATTTCTTCTCGAGCAGCCGCTCGAAGGCCTGGTCGCGGTTGCGGTAGAGAACCACGCCTGGCTTCAGCTCGTCCGGCATCTCGTTCGGGTAGAGCCGCCGTCCGTCGACCTTGTTGATCCGGACGCCGACCAGTTCCTTGTGGCTGTCGAAATACGACAGCCCGTCGCCATTGTGGATCGGCGCCTTTGCCTCGGCTTCGATGAAATCGGCACCGATGCGCGTCACCGTCGCGATTTCCTCGCCGACGAAACTCGGGCTGTCGAAGGCTTCGATGCCGTGCCGGCGCTCATTGACGAAATAGTCCGTAAGGCCGCGGTTGAAGGTCTTCTCGGGTTGCGGCGAGAAGGTGAGCATGCTGCGCCCGCTCGATGCACGCCGATAGCCGGACAGGTCATCGAGGATCGCGTCGAGCAGTTGCCGGTAATGGGCGGTGATGTTCTTGACGTAGCCGAGATCCTTGAGCCGGCCTTCGATCTTGAACGAGCTGATGCCGGCCTCGATCAGCGCGCGCAGATTGGCGCTCTGGTCGTTGTCCTTCATCGACAGCAGATGCTTCTCGTGCGCCACCACCCGCCCCTGCGCGTCGGCCAGCGTATAGGGCAGGCGGCAGGCCTGCGAGCACTCCCCGCGATTGGCGCTGCGCCCGGAGTGGGCATGGCTGATGTAGCACTGGCCGCTGTAGGCCACGCAGAGCGCGCCGTGCACGAAGAACTCGAGCACGCACCGGGTTTCGGCCGCCACGGCGCGAATCTGATCGAGCGACAGCTCGCGCGCCAGCACGATCTGCGAGAAACCGACATCCTGCAGGAAGCGCGCCTTGGCCGGCGTGCGGATGTCGGTCTGCGTGCTGGCGTGCAACTGTATCGGCGGCAGATCGAGTTCGAGCAGGCCCATGTCCTGCACGATCAGCGCATCGGCACCGGCCTCATAGACCTGCCTCACGATCCGCGATGCGTCGTCGAGTTCGTCGTCCCGCAGGATGGTATTGAGAGCAACGAACACGCGCGCGCCGAAACGATGCGCATGACGTGCGAGCCGCTCGATGTCCTCGACGCAATTGCCGGCATTGGCGCGGGCGCCGAACGCCGGCCCGCCGATGTAGACCGCATCCGCGCCGTGGTCGATTGCGGCAATGCCGAAATCGGCGTTCCTGGCGGGCGATAGAAGTTCGAGTTCCTGGCGGGTGCTGGTCATGGTGCGATGGGAGCGGCGTGCCGCGCGTGGCCCGCCCTGTCGGGAATTCGCAATTATCCCCGAGTCCGGGATCGGGCGTCGACCGCCAACGTCCGCGTCGTCGCGGCGCCCCACGCCGGGTCATGGGCGCCGCAGACGATCAGGCGCAGTGCGCCCTCAGCGCCGAAAGCCCATCTCGACGGTAAAGAACTGCGGCGAGAGGCCCTTGAGCGGCTCGCGCAACTTTTCCACCTCCGACGCCGGCGCATGGACCTCGAGCCGCGTGATGTCGGCGATCTTCAGTGCCTCCTGAAGCAGCGCGCCGACGTTGTCCAGATGAGCGAGCACGCCCGGGGCGTCTTCGTAGCCTTCGCGGCAATGAACGCTGTCGCCATCGAAACTGAAGGCGTAATGCACGCACTTCGGTTCGGCGGAAGTCTTGGCGACGAACTGGTCGCACAATGCCTTGAAATCGCCAAGCTTGCCGGCGTGAACCTTGAAATACGGAACGAGCGTGCAGCAGGTATCGGCCATGGTTTCCTCCTCGTTGGCTGGTTGGGTATTCGACTCGGACATTCTGCGCCGATGCGCGGCGCAAGGCACGCTGGCCCGCAGCAAATCGCCGGGGAAGGCCGCACGACCATATGACCGACGATCATTTCCATATCACGCACCGCCGGCGTAGCCTCGAACGATACACACGGCCGGACCGCTGCCGGCGAATCGCGGCGGATATCAACCCCACCAAGAGAAAGGACAAGACCATGGGCCTGCACATTGGCGATGAAGCACCCGATTTCACCGCACCGACCACCGAGGGCACGATCCGCTTCCACGAGTGGATCGGCGACGGCTGGGCAATCCTGTTCTCGCACCCGAAGGACTTCACCCCTGTCTGCACCACCGAACTGGGCTATCTCGCGAAACTCAAACCCGAGTTCGACCGGCGCAATACGAAGGTAATCGGCCTGTCGGTAGACAGCGTGGACGACCACCGGCGCTGGATCGGCGACATTGCGGAGACACAGGGCGCGGCGCTGAACTACCCGTTGATCGGCGACAGCGATCTGGTGGTCGCCAAGCTCTACGACATGATTCATCCCAACGCGAGCGGCAACGCCGCGACGCGCACCGCGGTGGACAATGCGACGATCCGCTCGGTATTCATCGTCGGCCCCGACAGGAAGGTAAAGCTGATCCTGACCTACCCAATGGCGGTCGGGCGCAATTTCGACGAAGTGCTGCGCAGCCTCGACGCACTGCAACTCAACGCAAAGCACACGGTGGCAACACCGGTCAACTGGCGCCCCGGCGAGGACGTGATCATTCCAACCTCGGTGAACGACGAGGCCGCAAAGGCCAAGTATCCGAACGGCTGGAAGACGCTCAAGCCATACCTGCGCGTCGTGCCGCAACCGAAGTAGGCTTCGGACGGCGGGGGCATGCGTTGCGCATGCCCTTTACAGCCCTGCGCGCGGTAGAGTACGGCCTTTGCCGATCACCGCGCACAATGCCTCCGTCGAACGTCCCCATCGCGGCAGCGAGCCTGGCCTGCCACGCGCAGACGCCCTGCGCGGCAGTCCACGCCATCGATGTGGCGATACTGCTTACCGGACCACGCACGCTGCTGCTGCGCTATGCGCTGCGCGGCGAAATGGGCCGGCTGCGTCTGCCCTCGCCGCAGGCGCCGGCGCCGCGGGATCGGCTGTGGGCCCATACCTGCTGTGAGGCGTTCATCGCCGGCCAGGACGGCGAAGCTTATGCGGAGTGGAATTTCTCCCCCTCCGGACAATCTGCCCGCTACGACTTTTCGGCCTACCGGACACGCTGCGAAGCGCCAACGGCCGACGACGCCCCGACGCTCGCCATCACACACGACGCACAGAGTCTGAATGTCGACGCGCTCGTCGACGTTCCGGCAGAGTTCGGCGACCGCCTGCGGCTCGGCCTGAGCGCCGTGGTCGAGGACACCCGGGGAACACTCCATTACTGGGCGTTGCGCCATCGGCCCGGCAAACCCGATTTCCACCATCGCGATGCCTTTGCGATCGCACTCGACCTCGCGATCGACCCGGGCGCCATCCAGGAAAGGACTGCATGAGATTCGGCATCGACCGCCTGCTGGCGGAACCTGCGCTGCGCGCACCCCTCGAAGGGCGCCGCGTCGCCCTGCTCGCCCATCCGGCGTCGGTCACCGCGGACCTGACCCACTCGCTGGACGCGCTCGCGCAACTGCCCGACATGCGGCTGGCGGCGGCTTTCGGTCCGCAGCACGGCCTGCGCGGCGACAAGCAGGACAACATGGTCGAGTCGCCGGACTTCGTCGACCCGTTGCATCGCATTCCGGTGTTCAGCCTCTACGGCGAGGTGCGGCGGCCGACCGATGCCATGATGCACAGCTTCGACGTGCTGCTGGTCGACCTGCAGGATCTCGGCTGCCGCATCTACACCTTCATCACCACGCTGCGTTACGTGCTCGAAGCGGCAGCGCGCCATCGCAAGGCCGTCTGGGTGCTCGACCGGCCGAACCCTGCCGGCCGCCCGGCCGAGGGCCTGACCCTGCGCAACGGGTGGGAAAGTTTCGTCGGTGCCGGGCCGATGCCGATGCGCCACGGACTGACGATGGGCGAACTCGCGCGCTGGTTCGTCGCCACGCTGAAGCTCGACGTCGAATGCGAGGTGGTCACCATGGAGGGCTGGCAGCCCGATTCCGCACCGGGTTTCGGCTGGCCGCTCGGCGAGCGCACCTGGATCAACCCCAGCCCGAACGCACCCAACCTCTGGATGGCGCGCTGTTACGCTGGCACGGTGATGCTCGAGGGCACCACGCTGTCGGAGGGGCGCGGCACGACGCGCCCGCTCGAGCTGTTTGGCGCGCCGGACATCGACGCCGCCGCGATCCGGCAGGAGATGCAGCGGCTCGCGCCAGACTGGCTGAAAGGCTGCCGGTTGCGCGATTGCTGGTTCGAACCGACCTTCCACAAGCACGCCGGCACGCTGAATGGCGGCCTGCAGATCCATGTCGAGGATGCGCGTTATGACCACCACGCGTTCCGGCCCTGGCGCCTGATGGCGCTGGCCTTCAAGGCCCTGCGCCGGCTGCAGCCGGATTACCCGATCTGGCGCGACTTCGCTTACGAATACGAGCACGACCGGCTGGCGATCGACCTGATCAATGGCAGTGCGCTGCTGCGCGAATGGGTGGACGACCCGGCCGCCGCGCCGGCCGATCTCGACGCGCTGACGAATCCGGACGAGCAGGCATGGCGCGAGGCGCGCTCAGCCTTTCTGCTCTACTGACCGGCCCGGCCGATCGCGCGACGGAATGCGGTACATCCAGAGCGCCAGCAACACGCCGCACGCGGCAACGGCCAGCTGCAGCGCCAGCGGGCGCACGAAGAACACGATCGAGACGCCCATCGTGCCCGCCATCAGCGCGATCGCGTAGAGCTTGGTACGCCAGGGAATGCTCCGGTGGGCCTGCCATTCGCGCACCATCGGCCCGAAAGTGCGATGGTGGAACAGCCAGACGTAGAAGCGTTCCGAGCCCCGCGCGAAACAGGCCGCCGCGGCCAGCATGAAGGGCGTGGTCGGCAGCAGCGGGACGAAGATGCCGACCACGCCGACCACGACAAACAGGCAGCCGAGCACCAGGAATAACCAGCGCATTGTCTGGCGGCGATGCAGACGCATGTGCGTACGGTGAGCCGGCTCCCCGCCGGGGGCGGAATCGTCGCGCGATTTCATGTTGCAATGCCCTCCAAGCCGGCGATCACACGCCGGTATAATCCGCTTTTGCCCGCAGGATCTGCCGCCGTGTCCAACCCCCTGTTCGAATCCAGCATCACGAGTCTGCCCCTCGTCGGTCGCGGAAAAGTACGCGACATATACGCGGTGGACGAAAAACACCTGCTGATCGTCACCACCGACCGCCTTTCGGCCTTCGACGTGATTCTGCCCGATCCCATCCCCGGCAAGGGCGAGGTGCTGACCGCCGTCTCGAATTTCTGGTTCACCCGGCTCAAGCACATCATTCCCAACCATATCGTGGACATCGACCCAGAATCGGTGGTCGCCGGTGAAAGCGAGCGCGCCCAGGTACGCGGTCGGGCCATCGTCGTGCGGCGGCTGCATCCGTTGCCGATCGAGGCCGTGGTGCGGGGCTACCTGATCGGTTCCGGCTGGAAGGACTACCAACTGACCGGCAAGGTGTGCGGTATCGCGCTGCCCGCCGAGATGCGACAGGCCGGCAAGCTGCCGTCGCCGATCTTCACGCCGGCCACCAAGGCCGAAATGGGTTCGCACGACGAGAACATCGATTACCCAACCTGTGAAAAGCTCGTCGGCCCGGCGCTGGCCGAGAAAGTGCGAGACGCCGCGCTGCAGCTCTACAGCGAAGCGGCGGACTACGCCATCGGTCGCGGCATCATCATCGCCGACACCAAGTTCGAATTCGGCCTCGGCCAGGATGGCACGCTGTACCTGATCGACGAGGCGCTGACTCCCGATTCCTCGCGCTTCTGGCCGGTGGACGGCTACGCCGAAGGGATCAGCCCGCCCTCGTTCGACAAGCAGTTCGTGCGCGATTACCTCGAGACCCTGGACTGGAACAAGCAGGCGCCCGGCCCGACCCTGCCGGCTGACGTCCTGGAAAGAACGGCTGCGAAGTATCGCGAGGCGCTGACCCGGCTGGTCGGCTGAAAACGCAGGGTCCAGCGCGCACGCGTCGCGCGGGACCGATCGGGGCGGTAACAGGGGGCTCGCTCCAAGGAGTGACGACGGTGGCCAGACAGACCCCAATCGACCAGTTGCACGGCATGAAAGGTGCCATGCGCCCAACAAGCGCCGTGCGGCTTGCCGCGCCCTCGCAGCGTCCGCAACCTGACGGACCTGCGGCAGCAAATCCGGCGCCCAAGGCCACGCAGGCCACGGCACGCACAACGCTGATTGACGCCCTCGCATTTGCGGCCGCGACCTTGTGGCCGGCGTGGCTATGGTGGAAGGGTGCGCTGCTCGCAACCGATGTGCTCGTCATGTTCGTGGCCGAGGCAATGCTCTACCACGTCAGCGTGCTGGCCCGCATGCTGTTCACCACCGCGGCGCCGGAACGCGGTCAGGTGCCGCGCCTGATCAGCGTCATACGGCACGCGATCGGGCACGGAATATGGATGAGCATGCTAGTCGTCCTTCTGTTGCTCGCGATTGGCACCCCGGTCGATCCGTCCATCCTCGTCGACGCCGCGCGCGCCCACGTCGCCCGTCTCTCGCTCCCGCCGATGACCCAGGCGGCCGCGGTCGTGGCAGCGTGCTTTGCATTCGCGGTCATCGTGCGCGGCGACCACATCGACACATACCTGACAGAACCGCCGTCGCGCTTCGCACGCTACGGATTCTCGTACGTGTTCGGCCTGGGCGTTCTGCTGGTCGCCTCGCTGATCGCGCGGATCGTCGCGGAAGGCGAAGGCTTTCTCCCGCCAACCACGTCATCCGGCCCGGGTTCGCCGCTGATTCCGCCTGCAATTCTGGTCATCTGCCTGCTCGTGCTACGGCTTTTCCTGAAGACGATCGGACTGCTGTATCTGATCTTCCAGGGGCGGCTCGCCGGCGCGATTGATGACCTCAAGCGTCGCGCCGCGGCCAGCGGGCGCGGGCTATCGCGAAGATAGTCGAACGAGCTTGCCGAATCGGGCAGAATCGCGTGCACACGCAACAAGACAGAGAGCGTATCCCCAATGAATCCCCTGCTCGATTTTTCCGGCCTGCCGCGCTTCGATGCGGTCGAAGCCGGTCATGTCACCCCAGCCATCGGTGAACTGCTCAAGGAGAATCGCGCGCTCGTCGAGCGCTTGGCCGCCGATTCCGCGCCGCCGACGTGGGACAACTTCGTCGTACCGCTGACCGACGCCAGCGAGCGCCTGTCGCGTGCCTGGGGCGTGGTCAGCCATCTGCACGGCGTCAATGACGTACCGGACTGGCGCGAGGCCTACAACGCCAACCTGCCGGAAGTCACGCGGTTCTATTCCGAGATCGGACAGAACCTGGCGCTGTACGCCAAGTACAAGGCCATCCGCCAGAGCACTGCATTCGCGTCCCTGAGCCCGGCCCGGCAGAAGATCATCGACAACGAAGTTCGGGATTTCCGCCTTTCGGGCGCCGAGTTGCCGGAGGATCAGAAGCCACGTTTTCAGCAGATCCAGGAAGAACTCGCCGGGCTTGCCGCCAAATTCTCCGAGAATTTGCTCGACGCCACCAATGCGCACGCGGAATGGGTCGAACACCGCGCCGAGGTCGCCGGCATTCCGGACGACGTGCTGCACGCCGCACGCGTCGCCGCAGAAAGAGACGGGCGCGCCGACTGGAAGTTCACCCTGCAAGCCCCCTCGTACATCCCGGTGCTGCAGTACGCAGACAACCGCGATCTGCGTGCACGCATGTATCGCGCCTATGCCACCCGCGCCTCGGAATTCGGCAAGAAGGAATGGGACAACACGCCACTGATCGGTCGCATCCTGAAGCTGCGCGAGGAAGAGGCGCGCATGCTTGGCTATGCGAACTTCGCCGAAGTTTCCCTGGTGCCGAAGATGGCCGAATCGCCGGCGCAGGTTGCGGCGTTCCTGCGCGACATGGCCGCCAAGGCGCGCCCCTTTGCCGAGCGGGATGTCGCTGAATTGCGCGACTTCGCGAGATCCGAGCTCGGGCTCGACACGCTGGAATCGTGGGACGTGGGCTATGCGTCGGAGAAGCTGCGGCAAAGGCGCTATGCGTTCTCCGAACAGGGAGTAAAGCAGTATTTTCCGGAACACAAGGCGCTCGCGGGGCTGTTTCACGTGGTCGAGGGGCTCTACGGCGTACGCATCGAACCCGACACGGCATACACATGGCACCCAGATGTGCGCTTCTTCCGCATCGTGCGCGGTGGCGAAACGATCGGCCAGTTCTACCTCGACCTCTACGCACGCGACACCAAGCGCGGCGGCGCGTGGATGGACGAGGCGATCACCCGGCGGCGCGCGATCCACGGGGTGCAGCGCCCGGTCGCCTACCTGACCTGCAACTTCTCGGCACCGGTCGGCGGCAAGCCCGCGTTGTTCACCCATGATGAAGTCATCACGCTGTTCCACGAGGCGGGCCACGGCCTGCATCACCTGCTGACTCAGGTCGATGAGCTCGCGGTTTCGGGCATCCATGGCGTCGAGTGGGACGCGGTCGAACTTCCGTCGCAGTTCATGGAAAACTTCTGCTGGGAATGGAACGTGCTGCAGGAAATGACTGCGCACGTCGATACGGGTCAGCCGATGCCGCGTGCGCTATACGACAAGATGATCGCGGCAAAGAACTTCCAGAGCGGCATGCAGACCTTGCGGCAGGTCGAGTTCGCGCTGTTCGATTTGCGGCTGCACAGTGAATTCGACCCGCAGGGAAGCAAGACGTATCAGCAACTGCTCGACGAGGTGCGCAACGAAGTCGCCGTCATCGTGCCGCCGGAATGGAACCGCTTTCCCAACAGCTTTTCACACATCTTTGCAGGCGGCTATGCCGCCGGGTATTACAGCTACAAATGGGCCGAAGTGCTCTCGGCCGATGCGTTCGAGGCGTTCGAGGAAGCGCGCGGGTCGCACGGCGTACTCGATGCTGCCACCGGAGAGCGATTCTGGCGCGAAATTCTGTCTGTCGGCGGATCACGTCCCGCGTTAGAATCCTTCAAGGCGTTTCGCGGCCGGGAACCGCGGGTAGATGCCCTGCTACGACACAACGGAATGGTGGAAACGGCATGAAGACAGTCTGGGCGGTGATATTCTTCGTGGCAGCCGGTGCAGCGTTCGCGCAAGCGAAGACATGGCGCTGGCAAAGTGCCGACGGCATCATCCACTACTCCGACATGCCACCGCCGCCCGGTGCCCGCAACATCCAGGAAATCTCGCCGTCAGGCAACGTGATCGACAACGACGCCATGTCATATACGGCCCGCAAGGCCGCAGCCGATCACCCCGTCACGCTATTCACAGCGCCAAGCTGCGTCGAGGAGTGCAAGTTTGCGCGCGAGTATCTCGGCTCACGCGGCATTCCCTACACTGAATTGCTGATGACCAAGGAAGAGGACCACGCCGGCTACCGCAAGGTGTTTGGTTCCGAGGACGCCATGGTGCCCTCGATCACCGTCGGCAACACGCAGAAGGCGCGCGGCTTCGAACGCGGCCAGTGGAAGAAGATGCTCGACCTCGCCGGCTATCCGGGCGTCGGCGGCCGCACGCCGACTTCCTCCGCCGCCGGCGCCAAGCCCTGATATCCGGCGAGCCCGATTGGCGCGCCGCCGCAGCCTAATCGAACAGGCCCGCCCCGAAATCCTTCTCCATCAGTTGCGCCTGCGCGGCGGCCAGTCGCGCAATCGGCACGCGCGGACCCGAACATGACACATAGTTCAGGCCGACGTGGTGGCAGAAGCGGATCGCCTCGGGCTGTCCGCCATGCTCGCCGCAGATGCCGACCTTGAGGTCCGGCCTTGCCTTGCGGCCCCATTGCACCGCCATGTCCATGAGTCGCCCGACGCCCTTGACGTCGAGAATCTCGAACGGGTTGTCCTTGAGGACGCCCTTCTCGATGTAGTTGGGCAGGAATTTGTTCTCCGCATCCTCCCGGCTGAACGAGAACGTGGCCTGTGTCAGGTCGTTGGTGCCGAAGGAAAAGAACTGCGCGATGCCGGCGATCTCCCCGGCGCGCAGACAGGCGCGGACGACTTCCATCATGCTGCCGAACTTGAAGGACACCTTGACGCCCGACGCTGCCTCGACTTCCGGCAGCATCGCATCGACCAACGCCTTCACGCGGCGCAGTTCATTCACGTCGGCAACCTGGGGCACCATGATCTCCGGGCTTACCGCGACACCTTCCTTCCCGCATTCGGCGGCTGCCTCGAGAATGGCGCGGATCTGCATGCCGTAGATCTCGGGATGCGTAATGCCGAGGCGCACGCCGCGATGACCCAGCATCGGATTGACCTCGGACAACTGGCGCACCTTGCGCAGCATCGCCTCCCTGCGTGCGAGCAGCGCATTGTCGCGGCCTGTATCACGGTATTCGCGCAGTGAGGTCGAGAGCTTTTCCAGTTCATGCACATGCGACTTGTGCAGATCGGTGTCGAGCATCTTCAAGGTGTCGGGCAATTCGTCCATGCTGCTCACCGCGCGCGCCAGGTGGTGCAAGTGCGCGATCTCGAACTCGAGTTGCGCTGCCGTCGGCAGGAACTCGTGGATCGGCGGATCGAGCAGCCGTATCGTGACCGGCAGGCCATCCATCGCCCGGAAGATGCCCTTGAAATCCTCGCGCTGGATCGGCAGCAGGCGGGCCAACGCCGCCTCGCGCTCCTGCACATTCGCGGCAAGGATCATGTCCTGAACGATGGGCAGGCGCTTCGGATCGTTGAACATGCGCTCCGTGCGACACAGGCCGATGCCCGTGGCGCCGTATGCGCGCGCCCGCGCCGCGTCGTTCGGCGTGTCGGCATTGGCGAACACCTTGAGCCGCGCCATGCCATCGGCCCAGCCGAGCAGCGTGTGCAGGTCTTCGGAAAACTCCGGCTCGACGGTGGGGATCAGGCCGGCGAACACATTGCCGGTGGTGCCGTCGATGGTGATCACGTCGCCCTCGTGCAGGACCGTGCCGCCGACATGCGCAACGCGCTCATGTACGTTGATCGAGATGGCCTCGCAGCCGGACACGCAGGGCTTGCCCATGCCGCGCGCAACGACGGCCGCATGCGACGTCTTGCCGCCGCGACTGGTGAGGATGCCGACCGCAGCGAAGAATCCGTGGATGTCCTCCGGCTTGGTCTCCTCGCGCACGAGAACGACGCGTTCGCCCTGGCGGCCGCGCACTTCGGCGGTATCCGCGTCGAACACGATACGGCCGGCCGCCGCACCGGGCGATGCCGGTAGGCCGCATGCGAGCGCGCTGGCAGCGTGCCCCGGCGCCAGAGTGGGCACCAGCAGTTGCTCGAGCATGGCGGGCTGGATGCGCGTCAGCGCCCGCTCGCGCGAGATCAGATCCTCGCGCGCCATTTCGACCGAGGTGCGCACCATGGCCTGGGCGTTCATCTTGCCATTGCGCGTCTGCAGGCAGTACAAGCGTCCGCGCTCGATGGTGAACTCGAAATCCTGCACCTCGCGGAAGTGCGATTCCAGCTTGTTGCGCAACTCGACCAGCTGCGGGTAGATCTCGGGCAGATCCTTCGCCATGTCGGCAATCGGCCGCGGTGTGCGGATGCCGGCGACGACATCCTCGCCTTGTGCGTTAACGAGGTACTCGCCGTAGATCAAGTTCTCGCCGGTACCCGGATTGCGTGTGAATCCAACTCCTGTCGCGCTGTCGTTGCCCATGTTGCCGAACACCATGGCGACCACGTTCACTGCGGTGCCGTTGGCCATCTGCGGCGTGATGCGGAACTGGCGCCGGTAGTCGACCGCGCGCTTGCCCATCCAGGATCGAAACACCGCGCCGATCGCGATTTCGAGTTGCTCCTGCGGATCGTCGGGAAACGGCTTGCCGGTCGCCCCCTGCACGATCGCAAGATAGTCGTCCGCGAGCGACTTGAGGTCCTCGGCCGACAGATCCACGTCCTGCGTCACGCGCACGCGCTGCTTGAGCCGGCTCATCGCATCGTCGAACGGCGCATCGGCCACGCCCAGCGCCACCTTGCCGAAGAGCTGCACGAAACGCCGCCAGGCGTCGTACCCGAAGCGCGGATTGCGCGTCGCCTCGATCAGTCCCTTGAGCGTGGTTTCGTTCAGACCCAGGTTGAGGATGGTGTCCATCATCCCCGGCATCGACATCGCAGAGCCCGACCGCACCGACACCAGCAAGGGATCGGTCGCGCCGCCGAAACGCCGGCCCGTTTTACGCTCGACCGTGGCCAGTTGCTCGCGCACGTCGGCCATGAGGCCGTCGGGCAGCCTGTTTCCCTCCAGATAGGCCAGGCAGGCTTCGGTGGTGATCACGAACCCGGGCGGCACGTTGAGCCCGATCTGCGTCATCTCGCACAGGTTGGCGCCCTTTCCGCCCAGAAGCATCTTGTTGCGGCCGTCGCCGTTCTCGAATGCGTAGACGTAGTTCGCTGCGGTCATGTCTCCTCCTGTTTTCGATTGCGAATCCGCGCCCCCGGCAGCGCTCAAGGCACCAATGAACGGACCAGCGTGCATCGACACGTCTAGTCGTTCGCCGACAAGGCACACACTCTTATTGGGGGAAGACCGCGTCCCTTTGGATTTGGCCGGCATATGCCGTCGGGACGCTGGTTCTCAGCATCGGACCCGGAGCCCCGGATCCGATCGGCCGGTAGGCGGCGCGATGACTCATCATAGCACTCGCTCTTGACCGCTTGCATCCCGCCCCGGCCGCGGGTTGCCCGGGAAGCCCCGCAGCGCGCCGGCCGCTTGCACTATCGCTTTAGTGATACAATGCTCGCTGCTGCCGTTCAGCGTGGCAGCAACGAACCAATAAGAATGAAAATTCGATAAAAATGGAAATGCCCGCCTCCTGGGATCCCAGCTTCAGTGTCGGCCATGATCTGATGGACAACCAGCACAAGCACCTGTTGTCGATCTGCTCGCGTGTGGCACGCATGGTTGATGACGAGAGTCACGCAGCCACGTTGCAGTTTCATGAAGCCCTGCACGATCTCGCGGATTACACACGCAACCATTTCGCTGCCGAGGAGGCATTGCTGCGCGATTGCAGCTATCCGCACCTCGACGCGCATGTGGCGGAACATTCCGACTGCCTGACCCGGTTGACCGACTTCCTTTATGCAGCTTCCCACGGCGTGATCGCAAAGAACGAACTGCACGATTTCCTCGTGAATTGGTGGGCCAACCACGTCAGTTCGTCGGACCTCCAGTACGCCGCCTACCTGCGTTCTGCGGGCTGACGGCAAGCGCAGCGTATCGCGGACGCTGCAGCCGGCACCGGCTGCAGCGCGTTGCCGACAGGCTCTGGCACAATGCCATCCGGCAGCGGCGCACCGGCAAGCCGCCTGCGCGCGACACCGCCGAGCGCCGTACCCGACCTGCAACAACCCGATCACCATGAAACTCGCCACCTGGAACGTCAACTCGCTGAAGGTTCGCCTGCCGCACCTGCTGGACTGGCTCGGCCGCGCGATGCCGGACGTCGTCTGCCTGCAGGAGTTGAAACTGGAGGACGCGTCCTTTCCCGTCGCGGAGATCGAGGCGGCAGGCTACCGCGCCGCGTTCAGCGGGCAGAAGACCTACAACGGCGTCGCCATCCTGTCCCGCGCGGAAATCGGCAAAGTCGTCACCGGCATCCCGGAATTTCCCGACGAACAACGCCGGGTAATCGCCGCCGATGTCGATGGCGTGCGTGTGATCTGCGTCTACTGCCCGAACGGCCAGGCAGTCGGTAGCGAGAAGTACGACTACAAGCTGCGCTGGTATGCCGCACTGACCGATTGGGTGCGCCAGGAGCTTGCACGCAATCCGAAACTGGTCATCGCCGGCGACTACAACATCGCCCCCGACGATCGCGACGTACACGACCCGATCGCCTGGAAGGACCAGGTGCTGTGCTCCGAGCCGGAGCGGGCTGCCTTTCACGCGCTGCTTTCGCTGGGACTGGTCGACAGCTTTCGCCTCTTCGATCAGGCGCCCGCCACCTTCTCGTGGTGGGATTACCGCATGCTCGGCTTCCAGAAGAACAAGGGGCTGCGCATCGACCACGTGCTGCTTTCGACGGCGCTCGCCGGCGGCTGCCGTGGCTGCACCATCGACCGCGCCCCGCGCAAGCTCGAGCGCCCGTCCGACCATGCGCCGGTAATCGCGGAGTTCGCCCTGCCGTGAGCCAGCCGACGCCGGAATCCGACCTGGTCGGCCTTTACCCGGTACTGGGTAACTTGCCGCCCGAGGCGCATGCGTTGCTCGCCAAAAGCGGCCAGCGCATCCGCCTGCCAGCCGGCACGGCGGTATTCGACGAGCGCCAGCATTGCCAGGGTTTTCCGTTCGTGCTGCGTGGCGGCATACGCGTCGTCAAGGCGGCGGCAAATGGTCGAGAGCTGCCGCTGTATCGCGTGACGCCCGGCGAAACCTGCGTGATCACTTCGAGCTGCCTGCTCGGCCATACCGACTACAACGCGCGCGGCGTCACCGAGGACGAAACCGATCTGCTGCTGCTTCCGCGCGATGCGTTCGACGCGCTGCTTGCTTTCGCCCCCTTTCGCGCCTTCGTCTTCCAGCTCTTCTCGGAACGCATTGCCGACCTGATGCAGTTGATCGAGGAGGTCGCCTTCCGCAAGCTGGACCAGCGGCTTGCCGCACTGCTGCTCGGCCGCGGCCGACGCGTGCATGCCACGCACCAGCAGCTCGCCGACGAGCTCGGGAGCGTGCGCGAAATCGTCAGCCGCCTCCTGAAAGGCTTCGCTGCGCAGGGCTATGTCGCACTCGGCCGCGAACAGATCGACATCCTCGATCCCGCGGGCCTGAGGCGTCTGGCCGACGATCCGCGCTGAGACCGTCTGGCCGGACGCCGCATCAACCGGCGATTTCAGGCAAGGCAACGTCACGAAGTCCATTCCACGCGGCTTCCGGATCGGCATGCCCGGAAAGCCTTTACCCACCTGCCTTGCAGGGCAGGCGCCGATGACACTCGCGCACGCATCCGGGGCTCGCGCCACAACGCCGCGATCGCGATGCGCCTTCAAGTTTCGCCGTTTTTTGCCGAAAACAGCCGGACAGACATCCCTGTTTCCATCTGCCGAGCCCATCATGTCGCGCAAATCCGAAGCTGACGAACTCGAAGCATTGCTGGCAAAAGGCATGCGCCTGCCCGCCCAGCCCCAGGTTGTCGTGGAAATCCAGCAATTGCTGACGGCCGAAGAACCGGACGTGCGCAAGCTCACCCAGATACTTGCACGCGACCCCGGCATCGTCGCCATGCTTTTCAAGCTGGTCAGCACGCCGGCCTATGGCGGGCGTCGCATCGATTCGCTGACCAAGGCGGTGCAACTGGTCGGCATCCGGCAGATCGCCAACCTCGTACGCGGCATCGCGCTGACGATGACGGTGCCCGGCGTCAAGCAGCCGATCTACGACAAATTCTGGCGCCGATCAATCGGCATCGCCGAGTTCGCCGCCGGCATCGCTGCGGAGCGCATTTCGGTGTGCAACATCTTCCCCGACCAGGCCTATCTGGCCGGCATCTTCCACGACTGCGGCGTACCCATGTTGCTGGAACGCTTTCCCGACTACTGCGCCGCACTGCGCACCGGCACCGGCCAGTGGATCGACGTGATCGCCGAGGACCAGCGGCTCGACGTCGACCATGCAGTCGTCGGCCACCTCATCGCGCGCCACTGGCGCCTGCCCGACTTCATCGCAGAAGCAGTGCTCAAACACCACGAGATGCCACCCGCCGACACCGGCGGCGCAGCCCGTTCGATGGTCGCCATCCTGCAACTCGCCAACGAGCTTTACCATCGCGAGCAACTGATTCCGAACCCCGAATGGCCCAACCAGCGCCATGCGGTGATGGTGGAGTTATGCATCCATGAAGGCGAGCTGGAAAGCTTCATGGACGACCTGCTGGAGTCCACCTACGCCTGAACCGCGTCGCCTCGCATGGCATCGCGCGCCGGCGCCCCGCCGGGCATGGGGCGGCCGGCAATTGCAACAATTCATGTCACTGGCGTAAGCCGCCGCCCCGAGGCGCGCGCACGGGAGGAAAATTCCCCGTGTGATCAGCCACTTCATTTCGCCGGACGCAAGCTGCGTTCGATCCCGGGTCAGCATGCCACGCGGCGCAACGCGAACGCGCTCTCGCGCCGCGATTGCGGCCACGCTCCTTGGCGCGAGCACGGCCGCGCACGCTGCCGGCGTCGACGCCAGGGGTGCATCCATCGCCGCCCTGGTGCTGCTGCTGGCCGCGGCATTGACGATGCTGCACCGCGCGCGCCAGCGGGCGCGCGACCTCGGTGCCCAGGCGGGCGAAATGCAGGAACTGCTAACCCGCGCACGCAGCGAGCATGACGAAATCGTTGCCGAGCATGAGGCCGAACGCAGCGACCTCGCGGCACGCCTTGAGCAGGCGGCCCAGCGCGAGGCCGCACACCAGGTCGCCTTGCGCGCGGCGCAGAACGATACCCTGACCAAGCTACCGACCCGCATTCGCATGCTGGAGGACATCACGCGCGAACTCGCTTCGGCCAAGCGCCGGCAGACGCGCATGGCCGTGCTGTTCGTCGACCTCGATGATTTCAAGCGCATCAACGACACGCTCGGACACGCGGCAGGCGACGAATTGGTGCGTCAGGCCGGCGAGCGCCTCACCGCCTGCGTGCGCAGCGACGACGCGCTCGCCTACGCCCACGAGCCCACGGGACAGGATGTCGCACGCGTCGGCGGCGACGAATTCGTGCTGCTGCTGCGCGACACCGGCGAATCGGCCGGCTTGTCGAGCGTGGCAACGCGGCTGCTGGAAGCGTTCCGCAGGCCGTTCGCGATCGGCGGCTTCAAGGTCCAGTCCAGCATCAGCATCGGTATCGCATGCTTTCCGCGCGACGGCGATTCGGCCGAGACGCTGCTCAACCACGCCGACATGGCGATGTATCGCGCCAAGGAGGCCGGCAAGGACGGCTTCGAGTTCTTCTCGCCGGCCATGACGGCCGCTGCGACGCGCCGCATGCTGGTCGAAAACGGCCTGCGCAAGGCCATCGAGCGCGGCGAGTTCGAACTGCACTACCAGCCGAAGGTAGTTCCTCGCAGCCATCGCGTGGTCGGCGCCGAAGCGCTGCTGCGCTGGAAAAGCCCCGAGCACGGCCTCGTCTCGCCCGAGACCTTCATCGGCATCGCGGAAGACACCGGCCTGATCGCGCCGATCGGCGAATGGGCTTTGGTCGAAGCCTGCCGCCAGATGCGCAGCTGGCTGGACATGCGATTGCATCCGATCCAGGTCGCTGTAAACGTCTCTTCGGCACAGTTCCGCGACGACAACGTACTGACCGCCGTGGTACGCGCGATCAAGGAAAGCGGCCTGCCACCCCATTTGCTCCAGCTCGAGGTGACGGAAAACCTGTTCATGAAGAACATGGCCACCGCGCGCAATTCGCTGTCCTACGTACGCGGACTGGGGGTCACCGTCGCGCTCGACGACTTCGGCACCGGCTTCTCGTCGCTCGGCTATCTGCGACAGTTGCCGATCGACGCGCTCAAGATCGACCGCTCGTTCGTGCATCATCTCGGCACCAAGGCCGAAGATCGCGAGATCGTGGTCGCGATCCTGACGCTGGCACGCGCCCTTGGCATGAAAACCGTTGCAGAAGGCGTGAGCACGATCGCGCAACACGACGTGCTCGCCAAAATGGCTTGTGACGAGATGCAGGGGTATCTGTTCGCGCCGCCGGTGGATGCGACGACCATGACGCAGATCCTGCGCATCGGCAGCATCGCGCCGGGCTCGCTCGACAACCTCGCCCTGCCTAAACCGACGCGACCCGGCGAACTGTACATCCCAATCGAATCCGGCCGCGACGACACCCAGTTCGATTCCAAGTCGACCATGGTGGCGCCGCTCGGCATGTCGACAATCTGACGGGCGCCAAACCGGAAACGATTAGAATCACGCTCCTGTGAGCGCAGGCAGTGGGTTGCCGTGGCGCCTTTCCCCACGAGGACTGAGGACACCATGGCGGCATCCAGCCTGCTGGCACTGATCGACGACATTGCCACCGTACTCGACGACGTCGCGGTACTCACCAAGGTCGCGGCCAAGAAAACTTCAGGCGTGCTCGGCGACGACCTGGCGCTCAACGCCCAGCAGGTCGCCGGCGTGGCGGCAGACCGCGAAATTCCGGTCGTCTGGGCGGTCGCCAAGGGCTCGCTGAAGAACAAGGCAATCCTGGTGCCGGCGGCGCTGGCCATCAGCGCGTTCATCCCGTGGGCCGTGACGCCGCTGTTGATGATAGGCGGCGCGTTCCTGTGCTTCGAGGGCTTCGAGAAGCTCGCGCACAAGTTCCTCCACAGCCGGCACGAAGACGATGCGCATCACGCCGAACTGACCCGGGCAGTGGCGAATCCCGAAATCGATCTGGTGGCTTTCGAGAAGGAGAAGATCCAGGGCGCGGTGCGCACGGATTTCGTGCTCTCCGCCGAGATCATCGCGATCACGCTGGGCACCGTGGCGGACAAGGATTTCGCCACGCAAGTTGCCGTGCTGACCGGCATTGCGCTGATCATGACGGTTGGTGTCTATGGCTTCGTGGCCGGCATCGTCAAGCTCGACGACGCCGGGCTCTACCTCAGCCGCCGCGAGGGCAGCGGAGCGGGGCCGGCGCGCGCATTCGGCCGCTTCATCCTGCGTGCGGCACCCTGGCTGATGAAGGGGCTGTCGGTCGCCGGAACGGCGGCGATGTTCCTCGTCGGCGGCGGCATCCTGACCCACGGCATTCCCGGCGCGCACGACGTGATCCACCTTGCGGCGCATGCAGTCGGCGGCCTGCCAGGCGTCGGCGGCGTCCTGGAGGCGCTGACGCCGATGCTGCTCGATGGCGTGTTCGGCGTGTTTGCCGGCGCGGTCGTCCTCGCCGCGGTCGGCATCGGATCACGCGTCCGGCGTGCGATCCGGGGCGGGAAATCGGCTGCACATTGACCTGTAGCGACCGCCTAGGGAACGCGGCCAACTGCCACGTCGAGATCGGCCAGGAACGCCTCGATGCGCTTTGCATTGGCACCGAGGTCGGAGCGTCCGACGCGGGACTTCGAGCGCATGTCGACGCGCGTGCCCTGCGCCGATTCCGCAACACGAATCACGACGTCGTCGACGAAACCGAACCAAGCACTCGTGGCGCTCGCCTCGATGCGCCCCTCGGACGGTTCGGCGGCGTGCATCGACCAGCCGCGATCCCGAGCAAGGACCAGCGCCGCATCGAACACCGCTTGCCGGCCAGCCGTGTAGAGACGAGGCGCGACCTGCGGATAGGCATCGTGCTGCAGGTGCGCAACCTGCTCGCCCGGATAGGCCGCCGGATTCGGCGCGTCGACGCGCAAGGGCACGACGGCGACGAACGGCGGCGGGTCGGCCGTATCGGTGCTGATGTCGTGAATCAGCGGCAGCGACTTCGCGAGATACAGCTGCTGCATGGGCATGCCGGCCACGATCACCCCGAGGATGCAGGCGGCGAACGCCAGTCTTCGCGCCAGGCGCGAACCGGCGCGCACCACTGCCACGACGCCGAGCACGCAGGCGGTCAGCGCGCACAGGGCTGCGATGCCGAGGATGGCAAATCCGCCCTGATAGCCCCACAGGCCGGTGCGATGCCCCGGGCCGGCAACCACAGCCGCAAGCAGCGCGCCGATGGCCAGCGCGAGCGCGGCACGTGATATGCGCATGGTGCGCACGGAACTTTCGCGGGCGTTTCCTGCCTGCATAGGGGTCGGGCGCCTGTCGGCGCATCAAGCTAACGAACGTGAATCTTCGCATGAAGCGGTCAATCGGGTCATGGGGTACGGCGCTACTGTTCGCCGCCAGCCTGGCGGCTTGCGCCGCCGCCGGCGAGGAGCCGTGGCGCACCACGCAATTGCGCGAACATCCGTTGGTGGGCCACATCTGGGACGTCGCAGCCGCCCGCGCGATCACGCGCAACGAGCTCGTTGCAAGGCTGATGCAGGCACGCATCGTTCTGCTTGGCGAAACCCATGACAATGAAGACCATCACCAGCTGCAGGCTGCCATCCATGGCGCGCTGACGGCGCAAGGCAAGCGTCCGGCCCTGGTCATGGAGCAATTCGATCTCGAACATCAACCAGCGATCGACGCAGCGCGCAGCACGCCCGGCGCGACCGCACGATCCGTTGCCGCGGCCGGCCGGATGCGCGAAGGCTGGAACTTCGATTTCTACGCACCGCTGCTTGCGCAGGCACTCGAAACCGGCACACCGATAGTCGCCGCCAACTTGTCGCGCGACGCTGCGCGCGCCGTGATGCGCGAAGGCTTCGCAGCCCTCGGCCCGGATCGCGCCAGGGCTCTCGCGCTCGAGCAGGTCTGGGATGCCGGCCGCGAAGCGCGCCTGCGGCATGACATCGTCGAAGGCCATTGCGGACAGGTGCCGGACGACCTGCTGCCGGGGCTGGTCGCCGCGCAGCGGGCGCGCGACGCGCTGATGGCCGACGCCATCCTTGCGCACGCCGGGCGCGGGGTGGTCGGCATCATCGGCCGCGGCCATGCGCGGCACGACCTCGGCGTGCCGCGCTATGTCGCGCAGCGCAGCGCACAAACCGCCGTCGCGGCGGTCGGCATGGTCGAGGTCGAGAGCAGCCGCCTGCGTGCAGAGGACTACGCGGCGGATCTCGCGCAGTTCGACTATCTGTGGTTTACGCCACGCGCGCAGCGCAAGGATCCATGCTCGGGCTTCAGCATGCCGGCCCGGCGCTGACCCCGGGTCGGCTACAATCGCCAGACAATTCCAATATTCGATACACGGAGACATTCGATGCACGCAGCAAAAATTGCCGCGACACTCGCCGCCGCCGCCTTCGGGTTCGCCGCTGCGCCTGCCCATGCCGACAAGTTCGACCTCGACCCGAGCCAGCCGCCCCTGCACCTATGCACGGCGGTGCAGAAGAACATCCGCTTCCTGCACAACGTGTGGGACAACGGCGCACGCGACACCTTCGCGCAGGCCAAGGGCTATATCGTCGAGCAGCTTACCGGCAAGGGCGAAGCGGAGGGCAAACTGCTCAAGGTTTACGAAGAGATGCTCAAGCGCATCGAGGCGGGCGACTACTCCGAGCCGAAGATGTCGCACCTGGAGGGCAATCTCGGCGCTCGCAACAACGCCGGCACACTCTGCCTGACAGCGTTCCCGTCCGACGACGCGGTCGGCAAGCGCGCCCCGGTCGCCAATCCCGTCTCGCGCGACTGAGCAGCGCAACCCGTCCGGCAAAGAAAAAGGGCGTCACGCCGTGACGCCCTTTCTCAACCAACTCCGCTCTGCTCAGGTCTTGGGCTTCGGCGACATCTGGCCACTATCGGCCTTGTCGTCCTTCATCTTGTCCCCGGGACAGGCGAACACCGAAGTCGATGCCACCGCGAACACCAGCGCAAGCAGTGCGGCAAGTCGTTTCGACACGGGATCACCTCCTTTCGTTGAGTCCGCTACCGGACGGAGTTGCAACTCTAGGACGAGCCCGCGCGAAAGGCAAGTCACCCGCAACTGGCGGGCTCGACCGCGCCGGCGCAACCGCAGGACGCCGCCGTCCCCGATCCGCAGCCCGTCTTTGCGTCCGCAGCCGCGGTGCCCGAGCCGGCCGTCGCGCGATAGCCGGTCGTGGAGACGTACCACGCGAGCGCGGCATCCATCGTCGCGGCATGGTTCTCGAACCAGGCAGGCAGTTCCTTGATCAAATTGCGCCCGAGGGCGAGGTCGCCGCGCGCGACATGGCCTCTTACATCGCGCATCACCTCGAGCACGCGATCATGTTCGCTTTGATGGCAGTGCGTGGGCGGAAAGCCGGATTCGCGCATCCAGCGGTCTTCCTGCGCGAAATGCTCGATCGTGTGTTCGATCAACTGGTCAAGACCGTCGCCGATCTGACCGTCGTTGAACTCGGTAACGCGGTTGACGAGGTCGACGAACTCGCGGTGGGTGTCGTCCATGGGATCGAGGCCAAGCTCGAACTCGCTCGACCAGACTATTGCCGGCATGCTGCCTCCGAACGCAAAGCGGGGATGATGATGCGGACGATTCTGCATCAGCCGGAACCGGCTGGACTTGATCTGGATTAAGGGCATCCGGCCGATGCGGTCGCCCGGCGCTTTCTTCCGGGTATCATTCGGTCGCCATGAATCCGGCGATCCGTCGAACCCAGATGCCCGGCCGCAAGCCGTTGTCGCGCGCGCCCCGCCGCTTGGCCGATGCGGTCATTGCGCTGCCGGCGGCGATCGCCATGCTGGCCGGGCTGGCGAACGCCGGCACCGCGCATGCGGCGCCGCGTGCGGCACCGATTCCCGGCGGCATCGCCATTGTCCGGCTCGCCTCGGCGGAAGCGCCTGCGCCGCAGGCCTTTTATATGGGCCGTCCTGTGCTGGTCGAGCGGCGCGATGGCGCGTGGCGCGCCTTGGTCGGCATCGCGCTCAACGCGGAACCGGGTGAGCAACGGCTCAAGGTGGTCACGGCCGGCGCGGCCGGCGTGGCAGAACGCGAAACCGCCTTCCGCGTCATGCCGCACACATACGCGACCCAGAAGCTGACGATACGCGACACGACCAAGGTGACGCCACCGCCTGACGCCCTCGAGCGCATCGAACGCGAGCAGGCCAGGATGGTGGAACTGCGCACACGCTTCCGCGACGTCGCGTCGGTCGAGGCTGATCTGGCGCCCCCCGCGCGCGGAAGGCTTTCGAGCCGCTTCGGCCTGCGCCGCGTGCTCAACGGCGAACCGCGCAACCCGCATGGCGGGCTCGATTTCGCGCTGCCATCGGGCACGCCGGTGACCGCCCCGGCGGCCGGGGTCGTGATCGATGCGGCCGATTACTACTACTGCGGCAACTCGGTCTTCGTCGACCATGGACAGGGCCTGATATCGCTCTATTGCCACCTCGACCGCATCGACGTCGCCCCCGGCCAGAGCCTGCGCCGCGGCGAACGCATCGGCCTCTCCGGGGCGAGCGGGCGCGCCACCGGGCCGCACCTGCACTGGTCGGTCTACCTCAACGGCAACGGCATCGACCCCGAACTGCTGCTGGCACGCTGACCGGCGGCAATGTCCACACCGGCACGCCTGCTATTGTGTAAGCGAATATTTCGACCGTCAGCATCGCGCCGCAAGCATCGTTGAACGTTCACGCGCAACAAAGCCTGCATGCGCCGCTCCGCGACAACAAGGGCCACACCATGACACGCCGCCTGAACCTCCCATCGCTCCACGCCCTGCTGTTGGGCCTGATCGCCATGCTGTTCGCCGGCCACGCGCTGGCCGATCCGCCCGGGCGCATCGGCCGCATCGCCTGGATGTCGGGCAGCGTGCAACTGCGCAACGCCGACACCGGCGAATGGAACACGGCGGTGCTCAACTGGCCGCTGACCAACGGCGACGCGCTCTCCACCGGCCCTGGCGCCCGGCTCGAGATCGGCATCGGCAGCACGGTGGTGCGCCTCGATTCGAGCAGCGAGATCGCGATCGACCAGCTCGACGACGAACGGGTGCGCCTCTACCTCGTCTCCGGCACCGCGGCCGTACGGCTGCGCGCGCGCGAGGCGGCGCAGGAGTTCGAGCTGGCGACCAGCGCCGGCCGCTTCACCATGCGTGACGTCGGCGCCTTCCGCTTCGACTTCGACGACAACGTGACCTCGGCCACCGCCTATCTCGGCGCGCTGCAGTTCGAATCCGAAGACAGCGCACTCGACATTCCCGCCGGCCAGCGTGCCCAGTTCTGGTACTCGGGCCGCACCATGTACAGCACCTCTAACCCGGTGCGCGACGACTTCAGCGACTGGAACATCGCGCGCGACGAGCGCCTCGACACGCGCGAGACACGCCGCCACGTGTCGCAGGAGATGACCGGTTACGAAGATCTCGCCGGTTACGGCAGCTGGTACGAAAGCGTCGACTACGGCCCGGTCTGGTATCCGCGCGTCGTGCCCTCCGGCTGGGCGCCATATCGCGCCGGCCACTGGGCCTGGGTCGCGCCGTGGGGCTGGACCTGGATCGATGACGCGCCCTGGGGCTTCGCGCCGTTCCACTACGGCCGCTGGGTCTGGCATCGCGACCGCTGGGGCTGGGCGCCGGGCAAGCGCATCGTGCGCCCGGTCTATGCACCGGCGCTGGTGGCGTGGATCGACACACCGGGAATATCGGTCGGCATGTCGAGCGGCCCCACCGTCGGCTGGTTTCCGCTCGCCCCGCGCGAGGTCTACGTGCCGAGCTATCGCTGCAGCACGACCTACGTGCGCAACGTGAACATCACTCACGTCACGCACATTCGCGACATCGACCGGATCGTGCAGGATCCACGCCGCGCTATCGAACACAACCGCTACGTCAATCGCCGGCTGGAACATGCGGTGACGATCGTGCCGGCCGACGTGGTGACCCATCGCCGCCCGGTGGCGCCGGTGGTCGAGCGGCCGCGCGACCCGCATTTCTTCGACAGCATCAACCGCCAGCCGCCGCTGGTCACCGCACCGGTTGCCGCGCCGCCGCTGCCGCCACGGCGCCACGATGCCGACGGCCGCAACGATCGTCGTGACGACCGCCGCGATGCACGCGACGGCGACCGCCGTGATCCGCGCGACCGCGATCGGCGCGATGCGCGTCGCGAGTTCACCCCGGCGCCGGTTCAGCCGCGCGCGCCAGCGGACGACCGCATGATCGGCACGCCGCCGGCGCAACCGCCTGCCCAAGTGGTGCGTCCGCGCCACGCCACCGAGGATTGGCCGATCGGCGATCCGGCACCGATACGCAAGCGCGATAACCCGCCGGCCAGCGCCACGCCGGTTCCGCCGCGGCGTCACGATGCCGAGCGTACGCAGGGCCGCATCGTCGAGCCGCGCCCGCAAACGATGCAGCCGCAACAACCGCCCCAGCCACCGCAAGCGCCACCGCCGCAGCCGCGCAACCGGCCCGACAACGGCTGGTCGGCCGGCACGCCGCCCGCGCAACCGCCGGCCCAAGTGAATCGCCCGCGCCACGCCACCGAGGACTGGCCGATCGGCGACCCAGCGCCAATCCAGCGCCCCGCCAACCCGCAGCCGCGCGCCGTGCCGACTCCGCCGCCGAGACAGGATTTCGAGCGCAGCGCACCGCGTCCGATGAATGAACCGCGCGCGGAGCGCCCGCCATCGGCCGCGCCCGTACAGCGCAGCCAACCGGCGCCCGCGGTGCAACCGCAGCCCGCCCCCCAGCCTCAGCCTGCTCCGCAGCCTCGCGGCAATCCGCGCCAGGAACCGTCAGCTCGTTCCCAAGGGCAGGACAGCGCAACGCAGATCTTCAACCCGCGGCGGATGGGCGAGCCGTAATGTCACGCGCTACGCCGGACGCCATGGCGCGCCCGTCGGCGATCAGCCGCAGCGCCTCGGCGGCCGCGACCATGCCGAACGCCGCCGTCACGCAGACCGACGAGCCGTAGCCGGCGCAGTTGAGGCCCTGCGGCCCCGCCTCGGCATGCGGCATGTCGACGTCGCATGCTGCATCGCGCGGCATGATCGCCGGCTCGTCCGAGAACACGGCGACGATGCCGAACTTCTTCTTCGCCTCGCGCGTGAAGCCGTAGTCGCGCCGCAACCGGCCGCGCACCTTCGAAAGCAGCGCATCACCCGAGGTGCGCGCCAGGTCGTCGACGACGATGCGCGTCGGGTCGGTGCGCCCACCGGCACCGCCGCACATCACCAGCCGCTGCTTGCCGCGCCGACACCACGCGGCAAGCGCGGCTTTGGCGCGCACGTTGTCGATGGCGTCGATCACCACGTCATGCTGCGTGCCGAGCAGTTGCGCGAGATTCTGCTCGTCGATGAATTCCTCGATCGCCGTCGCCGAGCACGCAGGATTGATCGCAGCGATGCGCGCCTGCATCGCCGCGACCTTGGCGCGGCCGAAGTCGGGTTCCAGCGCGTGGATCTGGCGATTGACATTGGACTCTGCAACGTGGTCGAGGTCGATCAGCGTGATGCTGCCGACGCCGCTGCGCGCCAGCGCCTCGACAGTCCACGACCCGACGCCGCCGATGCCGATCACGCACACGCGGGCGTCGCGGATGCGTGCGGCACGTTCGCTGCCATAGAGGCGCGCGATACCGCCGAAGCGGCGTTCAAGGTCGGCTGTCATGGTCGGGAGAAGCTTGGTCGAAGACGGAGAACGGATCGAGAGCCACATTCTAACTGCCGCCGATGGCCGCACATCCCGCCGGCCATCGGCCTGCAGGCCGCATGCAGGCTGGCCCGGAGGTCGGCATGCCTCACCAGCCAGTACACATGCGGCCCGGCGGCATGGCCTGCCCGGGAGCGCCAGTCCACGCCCTCGCAGGCATGCCGATCGATCGCGACGCGAACAGCGGGAACGCTGTGGCGCAGCGTCGGTCTATGCCATTCGATGCCGGGGCTGCGCGCGCGACTTGAATTCGCGCGTTCAGCCCCGATTTGACGGGCAACCGGGTGCCCGATAGCATCGCCCCGGCTTCAACCCACGGAGATAGAGAACTCATGAAACGCATCGTGCTGTTCCTCGCCACCAACATCGCAGTCATGCTGGTGCTGTCGGTGGTGCTCAACCTGCTCGGCGCAAACCGCTTCCTGACCGCGAACGGGCTGAACATCCCCACGCTGCTGGTGTTCTCGGCGGTGGTCGGCTTCACCGGGTCGATCATCTCGCTGCTGATGAGCAAGCCGATGGCCAAGTGGTCGACCGGCGCGCAGATCATCACCGGCAACGAGGGTCCGACCGAGCGCTGGCTGGTGTCGACCGTGCAACAGCTCGCGCAGAAGGCCGGCATCGGCATGCCCGAAGTCGCCATTTACCAGGGCGAGCCGAATGCCTTCGCCACCGGCGCGTTCAAGAATTCCTCGCTGGTGGCGGTGTCGACCGGCCTGCTGCAGTCGATGAACAAGGACGAAGTCGAGGCCGTGCTCGGCCACGAGGTCGCGCACGTCGCCAACGGCGACATGATCACGCTGACGTTGATCCAGGGCGTGGTGAATACCTTCGTCGTGTTCTTCGCGCGCATCGTCGGCTACTTCGTCGACAAGGTGGTACTGAAGAACGAGCGCGACGGCGTGGGCATCGGGTTTTACGTCGCCAGCATGGTGGCGGAGATCGTGTTCGGCATCCTCGCGTCGATCATCGTCGCTTGGTTCTCGCGCCAGCGCGAGTTCCGCGCCGATGCGGGCGCCGCCAAACTGCTCGGCAGCCCGCAGCCGATGGTACGCGCGCTCGCCCGCCTCGGCGGCGTCGAGGCCGGTGCGCTGCCGCAGTCGATGGCGGCATCGGGCATCAGCGGCCGGCCGGGGTGGATGTCGCTGTTCTCCAGCCACCCGCCGATCGAGGAGCGCATCGCCGCGTTGCAGGGAAGCCGCTGATCCGCTGTGCCGCGCCGTCGAAGCGCGGACGAGACAAACAAAAGGGCCGGTGCGATGCACCGGCCCTTTTCATTGCGGTTCCGATGAAGCTTACTTCAGGTGCGTGTTGACCAGCTTGGTCATCTCGAACATCGACACCTGCTTCTTGCCACCGAACACTTCCCTGAGCTTTTCGTCGGCGTTGATCAGGCGCTTGTTGATCTCGTCCTGAAGCTTGTTCTTCTTGATGTAGTCCCAAATCTTCTTCACGACTTCGGTGCGCGGCAGCGGCATCGCGCCAACGACCTTCGCCAGCACTTCCGAAGGCGTCATCGCCTTCATGAACGCGGGATTGGGTGCGCGCTTGGCGGCGGGCTTCTTCGCTGCAGCAGCCTTCTTCGGCGCGGCGGCCTTCTTCGCGGCGGGTGCCTTGGCGGCGGGCTTCTTGGCAGCGGGTGCGGCCTTCTTCGCGGCCGGTGCCTTGGCGGCAGGCTTCTTGGCGGCCGGTGCTGCCTTCTTGGCGGCCGGCGCCTTGGCGGCGGGCTTCTTGGCAGCCGGTTTGGCGGCCGGTTTCTTGGCCGCGGGCTTGGTTGCGGGCTTCTTTGCTGTCGCCATACTCAACTCTCCTTTTTTGGTTGACGGCTGATTACCCCCCTGGCGAATCACGTGCACCAGGCTCATTGGCAAGGCCGTTGCAAGCATGGCGAGATTGCACGCATTCTGTCAATGGTTTCAGAGGGAAAAATTGCGTAAACCCGCATGAAATGTTGCTCGCAGGCCGATGCCAGCGGCAAGTGGCGCAAATTCAGGGGTGGCGGCGCGATTTCGGTTCCGATTTCGGCAGCGGATTTTGCAGCAACCCGGGCGTCGACTTCGCATGCATTTCGCCTCTCTGCGCACCGCGCCGGCGAGCGAGAAACTCATCGCCCAGCGCCTCGCAAAGACGCCCAGCCTCGCACCAGATGTCCGGATGCGGACGGAAACTGTCGCGCAACTGGCGCAGCGGCCGCGAGTTCCGGTGCAACAGTTCGTGCAGCAGCGTGTCGAGCAGGTCGAGTGCCCGCAGGTCGTCCAGATCGTCGAGGTAGCGCGCGTTGAGGCGGATGCAGTCGGTGACCCAGCGGTATTGTCCAAGCACGCGCCGATGCCGCGCAAACGCGGCCGCGTCGATGCGCCGCGGCCGACCCAGCCCGGGCAGTCGTTCGGCGATCAGTTGCATGGCGAGATCGATATCGCGCCGGCTCATGGATTTCCTTCGGAGAGTCGATCGGCGGCGCGGTGCGGAACGCGCCCCACCTTCGGACTAGATCCTCTTCCGGCCTTAGGTCGGATTGTGCGCCGGCAGGCGAGTCGTGAGAATGATCGCATCGAAGTGGAAGGTTTCCGCAACCCGCGCCCCGGATTTCGACGATGAACCGACTGTGCGTACTCTGCCTGATTCTCGTGCTGACGCTGCCGGCCTTCGCGCATGCGGCACAGACCGGTAGCGCCACGGCACGCACCACCGCCAGCGTTGCGCAGGGCGAGCGGCGGACGGCGCTGGTGATCGGCAACGGCGCCTACCGGAATGCGCCGCTCGCCAACCCCGCACGCGATGCGCGCCTGATCGCCGACGCACTGCTCGCTGCACGCTTCCGCGTGATCCGCCTCGAAGATGCCAGCCGCGAGACGATGCTCAAGGCGATTTCCGAATTCGGCGACGAACTCGACCTCGGCGGCGTCGGCGTCTTCTACTACGCCGGCCACGGCGTGCAGGTGCGCGGCGAGAACTACCTGATGCCGGTGGACGCGAAGGTCGATCGCGAAGAGGAAATCCGCACCCGCAGCGTCAACGCGCAGGAGGTGCTCGACCGCATGGCGGCGGCGAAGAACGGCCTCAACCTGGTGTTTCTCGACGCCTGCCGCAACGATCCGTATCCGCGTGCCTCGCGCGGCGCCGCACCCGGATTGGCACGGATGGATGCGGCGCTCGGCACGCTGGTCTCCTTCGCCACCGCGCCCGGCAGCGTCGCCGAGGACGGCGGCAGCGCCAACAGCCCGTACAGCCAGCACCTTGCAGCGGCGATGCGCGAACCCGGCCTGCGCATCGAAGACGTGCTCAAGCGCGTGCGTTCGCGCGTGCGCGAGGACACGCACGGCCGGCAGATCACCTGGGACAACAGCTCGATCGAGGGCGAGTTCTATTTTCACCCCGGCGAGGCGCGCGCCGCCACGCCAGCGGTCGACAAGGGGCCGGATGCCGAGACCGCGTTCTGGAACAGCATTCGCGATTCCGGGAATCCGCGCGAGTTCGAGTTGTACCTCAAGCGCTATCCGGACGGCGAGTTCGCCGACCTCGCGCACGAGCGCCTTGTCACCCTCGATGCCGCGGACGCGCCCGAGGCGCCGCCACAGCCGCGCCAGCCCCCACGTGCCGAGCGCAGCCTGGAGCGGCAGGCGACGCACCAGCGCGAGCGGACGCAAACCGTGGTGCCGGCACGCATGGTTCGGCCGGCAGCACAAGGGCCGGCCTTGCAACCGGGCGGCGGCAACGCGGCGGCGATGCTCAACGCCATGGGCATTGCGGTGGCACCGACGCCGAGCGCCTTCGCCGCCATGCAGCGCGATGCTGCCGTGGCCGACGGCCCGGCCGTCAGCGACGACCTGCATGCGCTGGCTGTCGAGACCTTTCCGCGTGTCGACCCTGGGGAGGTCGATGCCGACGACATTCAACGCGCCCGCCAGTTACGGGCGCGCCTGAAGAGCGTGCGCAACTGGAGCGAACGCAAGCTGGCGACGCGCAGCCTGGGCGGGGTGAGCACGGAATGGCTGCAACAGGTACAGCTCAAGATCGAGGACAAGCGCCTCGACGAAGCGGAATCCGCGATCCGCGCCAAGGAGCGCGCGCTGGGCCTCGTCCGTTAGGTGCGCTGGAGTCCGCACTTGCGGGAGCAGGCATAATCCCGCCCCATGACCCGACTGATCGCCCTGGTTGCCGCGGCGTTCTCCGCGACTGCTGCCGCTGCACCCTTCGCCTACATCACCAACCAGGCGTCGCACGACGTGAGCGTGATCGACGTCGCAGCGGCGCGCGTGGTGGCGACGATCCCGGTCGGCAAGTCGCCGGCCGGCGTGGCGGTCAGCGAAGCGGCGGGCAAAGCCTTTGTCAGCAACCCGGACAGCAAGTCGATTTCGGTGATCGATCTTGCGACGCGGCGCGTGATCGACACGCTGGACGGCGGCAGCGGCCCGGTGGGCATCGATGCCGCGGCCGACGGCGGCAGGCTGTACGTTGCCGACTGGTATCGCAACGCGCTGCTGGTGATCGATGCCGCGACGCACGGCCGCATCGCCGAGGTGCCGGTCGGCAAGGCGCCCGCGGGCGTGGTCGTCGCGCCAGACGGCCGGACGATCTATGTCGCCAACCGCGACGACGACGCGATCGGCATCGTTGACGCGACGACGCTGCGTCAGGTCGCGACGCTCACGGCCGGATCGCATCCCTTCGCGGTCGGGCTCACCCCTGACGGCAGCCGCCTCTTTGCACTGAATGTCTGGAGCCACGACGTGACCGTGATCGACACGCGCACGCGCGAAACGCTTGCCACCATCCCGGTCGGCAATTCGCCCTACGGCGTGGCGTTCTCCGCCGACGGATCGCGCGCCTGGGTGACCAACCAGCATGCCGAGTCGGTGTCGGTCATCGACACGGCAGCGCTGCGCGTTGTGGATACAGTGGCCGGTGGCGCCTATCCGGAAGGCATCGCGGTCGCCGGCAACAAGGTGCTCGTGGTGAGCTGGATGGACGATTGCGTCCATCTGCTCGACGCGGCGACGGGCAGGCGGCTGGCAACCATCGACAGCGGACGCAACCCGCGCGGCTTCGGCAGGTTCCTGAGCACGCGCTGATGCGGACAATCCATGCCGCAAGGCGGCTGTTGCCAGCGGCGCGCGTTGCCGGTACCGTTTCGGCCTTTGCCCGCCGGGCCGGATTTTTCAACCCTGCATTTTCACCCACTACAAGGAGACATCGAGCATGCGTTTTTCGCTGATGGCAGCCCTGCTGCTTGCTAGCACGGTCGCGCTGGCCCACGGGCCGACGCGCCAGAAGGTGACCGAATCGGTCACAGTCAAGGCGACCCCCGACCAGGTCTGGGCCGCGCTGAAGGATTTCGGTGCGATGGAGAAGTGGCATCCGGCGGTGGAGAAAACCGTCGCCGACAAGGGCAGCAGCGTCGGCTCCACGCGCACACTCACGCTCAAGGGCGGCGGCACCGTGGTCGAGGAACTCGAATCGTATTCGGATGCCGATCGCAAGCTCTCCTACCGCATGAAGGACCCGGGCCCGATCCCGGTGTCGAACTACAGTGCGACGATTTCGGTCAAGCCGGCCGACGGCGGCAGCGTCGTCGAGTGGCGCGGCGCGTTCTATCGCAAGTTCATGAACAACGATCCCCCGCCCGACCAGAACGACGAAGCCGCAGTCAAGGCGATCACCGGCGTGTATCAGGCCGGGCTTGCCAACATCAAGGCGATGTTCGAGAAGAAGTAACCGCACACGGGCGGGTGCGCCGCGCGCCCGCCCGCCGGTTGCACCGTAACGGGCACCGGCCTGAGCGCCAGCATCCACGCGCCCCACAGCCGGTCCTGCCCTGACAGTGCCGATCCATGCGGCCCCCAGGCCTGCCTTTTGAAGAATCGCGGCGCCTTGCCCGGAACCCGCCGACCAATGATCTCCCGTAACCCGCTCCCGGGCCTCGCGACGGTATTTGCCATCGCGCTGCTCGGCGGCTGTGCCACTTCGCGCCCGCCCGTCACCGCGTCCGACCTCGAGGCACAGGCGCCGATCCGGTTGCGCGTTGGCCAGCCGCTGGCGATCACGCTGCCCGCCGATCGCAACGCCGGCTATGCCTGGCACCTGACCCAGACCACACTCGAAGCACTGGTGCTCGAGAGCGACCCGACTTACACCGCGGAAACCGGCAGCGGCGCGAACGCCGGCGCAGCAGGCAGCGAGATCTGGCGCTTCGTCGCCGTGCGCAAGGGTCGCGACGAACTGCGCTTCGAGTATCGCGCCGCAGCGGCTGCGGACGAGAAACCCGACGCGACGCCCATGCGCGTGCTGCGCGTGTTGCGCTACGAGGTCGAGGCACGCTGAACTGGCCCGCATCCGTTTCGCGGCACGGACCCAGCGCATTCACCGCCTGCGCGCAACCCGCGCATGGATCGGGAAATTCCCCCTGTTCCCGCCGGCCGCTTTGCCGGCAAACTCCCCGACCGTCATGCAGGCAACTGCCGGGAATGCGCGGAATGCGAACCGCGGGTCCGTTTGACAGTCCAATGACACGTCGCGGTGATAGCATGCGCGGCCTGCGATTCGAACCGGGATTCATAACAAGGAGACAGCCGAATGAAGTTGCATCGCTCCACGGCCATCGCCGCCCTGCTGGCGCTGGCCCTGTCCGCGCCCGTCCAGGCGGCTGGCGCAAAGGGCCTGGCCTACGTGTCCAATCAGGACGGCGACGTCAGCGTGATCGACATCGAGACGCTCGAGGTCGTGCAGACCTTCGACGTCGAGGACAAGTCGCCGCGCGGCATCGGCATCACGCCGGACGGCAAGCTGCTGATCACCGCAAATCGCGAAGGTGGCGACATCTCCGTGCTGGACCGCGAGAGCGGCAAGGTGGTCAAGCACGTCAAGATCGGAAAGAACCCCGAATTCGTGCGCATCCTCGGGGATCGCGCGTTCATCTCGTTCGAGCCGAGCGCCAAGGGCGGCCCGCCGCCGAAGGACGGCGCGAAGGATGACGATGACGACGGCAACAAGGAGCCGGCAAAGATCGCGGTCGTCGACCTGAAGAAACTCAAGCTGATCCGCCAGATCACCGGCGGTCCGGAGACCGAGGGCATCGAGTTCTCGCCCGACGGCAAGACCATCCTCGTCACCAACGAGGCCGACAACACGGTGACCGCACACAGCATCGCCACCGGCAAACTGCTGAAAACCGTGTCGACCGAGAAATACGGCAACCGCCCGCGCGGCATCAAGTTCTCGCCGGACGGCAAGCATGTCGTCGTCACGCTGGAATACGGCGACAACTTCCTCGTGCTGGACAGCAAGCTGAATCCGATCAAGGCAGTCGCGACCGGCAAGACACCCTACGGCATCTCGTTCGATCGCGAGGGCAAACGACTGTTCGTTGCCGCGTCGAAAGAGAAGAAGCTGCAGGTGTTCGACGCCAAGACCTTCGAGAAAATCGCCGAGATGCCGACCGGCGATCGCTGCTGGCATTTCAGCTTCACGCCGGACGACAAGCAGATTCTGCTGGCATGCGGGCGCTCGAATGACGTCCACGTGTTCGACGCAGAAACCTATGCGCCGGTCAAGAAGATCGGCGGCAAGAACCTGCCGTGGGGCCTGGTGACCTGGCCGAAGTCGTACGGCAGCCTCGACAAGCCCTGATCCCGGACGCCCGGCGGCTCAGAACGTCGCCGGGCTTTCCTCCGGGAACACCTGGCGGTAGATTGCGTCGCTCGCGTAGGCCAGCAGCGGGAAAACCACCAGAAACAGCGGCAGCACCAGAATGCTGCCGATCGTCAGCGTAGAGATCAGTACCGCCCACACCATCACCACGCCGAAGTTGGCAAACACGGCGCGCACGCTCGCGCTCACCGCACGCACCAGCCCGGCCCGCCTCGCGCACAGCAGCGGCACCGAGAAGGCGGAGATGGCGAAGATGATGAACGCAAGCACCGCGCCCATCAGCGTGCTCCACCCGAGGTAGTTGCCGACACGCCGGGCCAGCAGTTGTGCCAAGGGTATGTCGAACACCGAGATCTTCTCGCCGCCGACCATGAAGCTGTAGAGGATGCCGGCGTCGGTCAGCCAGATCAGCAGCAGCAGCGCGCACACCAGCGCGAGCGCCCAGACCTGGGCCGATGCCTCGCGGAAACCGGATAGCAGGTCACGCATGCTCGCAGACCGGCCGGCGCGATGCAGGCGCGCCACGCGGAAGTATCCCGCAAGCAGTGCCGGTCCGATGAGCATGAAACCGCCGGATACCGTGATGATGAGCGGTGCCATGTGGCCACCGAGCGCCAGCGCGACGGCCAACCCAATCAGCGCAAAGATCGCCGCGTAAGCGACGCTGACGGCGAGGTTGGCGCGCATCACCTGCGCGCCCTCGCGCAACGCAGAGGCGATCGAGGACAAAGAGAGGCTGCCGGCCTGCAGCGCATCGGGCATGGAGAACTCCGGACGGTGATCGACTCGCCGCATGTTAGGCAGCCGCCGGACCGGAAAACACGATCTGGATCAATTCCGGCGGCCGCGACGCCGGCCGTTATCCGCGTCTCAGCGGAAGAACTGCTCGCCGATGTACCAGGCGCAAGCCGAGATGAAAGCCGAGCACGGAATGGTCAGCACCCAGGCCCAGACAATGCCGCCTGCCACGCCCCAGCGAACGGCAGAGAGCTTGTGTGACGAACCGACGCCGACAATCGCGCCGGTGATGGTATGGGTAGTCGAAACCGGCACGCCCAGCCCGGTGGCGAGGAACAGCGTGATCGCACCGCCGGTCTCGGCACAGAAGCCGCCCACCGGCTTGAGCTTGGTGATCTTCTGGCCCATGGTCTTGACGATGCGCCAGCCGCCGAACAGGGTGCCGAGGCCCATCGCGGCCTGGCAGGCAATGACGACCCAGAACGGCAGCGGCTCGCCGCCTTTCAGGCTGCCGGCAGCCAGCAGCAGCATCCAGATGATGCCCATGGTCTTCTGCGCATCGTTGCCGCCGTGGCCGAGGCTGTAAAGCGAGGCCGAAACGAGTTGCAGGCGGCGGAACCAGCGATCGACCTTGTGCGGCGTGAACCAGCGGAAGATCCACGCCACGACGATCATCAGGATGATGCCGAGCACGAAGCCCAGCAGCGGCGACAGCACGATGGCCGCGACGATCTTGCCGAAGCCGCTCGAGATCAGCGCATCGACGCCGCCCTTGGCCACCGCTGCGCCCGCCAGACCGCCGATCAGCGCATGCGACGACGACGAAGGAATGCCGTAGTACCAGGTGATGATGTTCCACAGGATGGCACCCACCAGCGCGCCGAACACCACGATGTGGTCCACGATCGCCGGCTCGATGACGCCCTTGCCGATGGTGCTGGCCACGTGCAGGCCGAAGAACAGGAAGGCGATGAAGTTGAAGAACGCCGCCCAGGCCACCGCGAACTGCGGCCGCAGCACGCCGGTCGAGACGATGGTCGCGATCGAGTTCGCCGCATCGTGGAAACCGTTCATGAAGTCGAACGCGAGCGCGAGCACGACGAGGAAGACCAGGATTTCGAATGTCATGGAAGAAATCCGGATCAGGCGTTTTCGAGCACGATGCCTTCGAGTATGTTCGCCACGTGATCGCAGCGGTCGGTGATTTCCTCGAGCAGGTCGTAGACCGTGCGCAGCTTCATCACCTGGCGCACGTCCGGCTCGTCGCGGAACAGCTTGGCCATTGCGGCGCGATAGACGCGGTCGGCCTCGGATTCGAGGCGGTCGATCTCCTTGCAAATGTCGAGTATCGCCTTGGCGTTCTCCATGCTGTGCAGCAGTTCGACCGCCGCCTTGGTGCGCTCCACGCACTTGACGCACAGATCCGCCAACGCCACCGCTTCCTGCGTGACGCTGTGGATGTCGTAGAGTTGCACCGTCTGCGCGGCATCCTCGATCAGGTCGAGGATGTCATCGAGCTTGGTGATGAGCTGGTGGATGTCCTCGCGGTCGATCGGCGTGATGAAGGTCTTGTGCAGCAGTTCGATCGTTCCGTGGGTGATCTTGTCGCCCTGTTTCTCGATCGATTCGATCATGAAAACGCGGCGATCGAGATCGTCGAAGGCGACGATCAGCTGGTGCAGCTCGCGGCTGCCGCGCAGCACGCACTCGCACAGCGCGACAAAATCGTCGAAGAACCGTCCCTCGCGGGGCATCAGGCGACCGAACATAGTGAACCCGGATTGTGAGCGCCCGCATGGTCCTGCGGGCCGGTGCCGACCGGTGCGTGTGCCACCCGCCGGCTGTAATCATTCTGTAGCCGGATTGTAACTTGTCGGGCAGACTCGCGCTGACGGGTGGCCCGGCGTATTCCGCATCGTGCAACGACCTGGTCCGGATCAGGAGGGAGACCGATGAAAACGTTCGGCAAGGCAGCGATGTCCATCGCACTGTTCGCAGGCACGGCATCCATCTGGGCGCAGGCAGGCGGCACGCCGCCGCTGAAAGGCGTCAGCGCCAGCCCGCTCACGGCATTCGAGTTCGAGCGCGACACACCCGGCTTCGTCGGCCAGGCGCTGCGCATGCGGCGCATCGAGATCGAACCGGGCGGCAGCATCGGCGAGCACAGCCACCGCGGCAGGCCGGCAGTACTCTATGTCATCCAGGGGGAAATCGTGGAACGCCGCGGCGAGGCGCAGCGCACTTATGCTGCGGGCGGCAGCTACGCGATCGGTGGCGACGCTGCGCATGCGATCGAAAATGCCGGCTCGACGCCGGCCGTGTACATCGAGGTCGATATCGTGCCGGCGCGCTGAGGCGCCGGCATCGCCGATCAGTTCAGCCCGAGCAGTTCGACCTCGAACACCAGCGTCGCGTTGGGCGGAATCACGCCGCCCGCGCCGCGCGCGCCGTAGCCGAGCTGCGGCGGAATCGTCAGCTTGCGCACGCCGCCGATCTTCATGCCCTGCACGCCCTCGTCCCAGCCGCGGATCACGTGACCGGCACCAAGCGGAAAACTGAAAGGATCGTTGCGATCCTTGCTCGAATCGAACTTGGCGCCATTGGTTAGCCAGCCGGTGTAGTGCACGGTGACGTGCATGCCGGCAGCCGCCGTCACGCCATTGCCTTCCGTGATGTCCTCGTAGACGAGCCCGCTGTCCGTCGTCACTTCGCCCATGATTCGCTCCATTCGCAAAACCCGGGATGATACGCGAACGCGTACACGTCAGTCCCTGGCGTAGGCGGCGAACTTCTGCCTGAACTTGGCCAGCTTGGGCGCCACGACGAACTGGCAATAGGGCTGGTGGGCATTCGACGAGTAGTAGAGCTGATGGTAACCCTCGGCAGGATGGAACGCCGGCGCCGCTGCGAGCGCCGTCACGATCCGCCCCGGAAAGACCTTCTCCGCCTCGAGTTCGTCGATCAGCTTCCGCGCCGTCTCGCGCTGCGCCTCGGTATGGTGGAAGATCACCGAGCGGTATTGCGGGCCGACGTCGTTGCCCTGCCGGTCGAGCGTGGTCGGATCGTGGATCGCGAAGAACACCTCGAGGATGTCGCGGTAGCCCACCTGCTGCGGATCGAAGGTGATTCGCACCACCTCGACATGCCCCGTGTCGCCGGCGCAAACCTGGCGATAGGTCGGGTTCGCCACATGCCCGCCGCTGTAGCCGGACTCGGCAGAAACCACGCCACGCATGCGGCTATAGACCGCCTCGATGCACCAGAAACAGCCGCCGCCGAGCGTGGCGACTTCCAGACCGTCGGGTGTTTCCTGTGCCATGGTTCGCATTCCTTTCAGATCAGATCACGTCGTCAAGCGGATCGGCGCCCAGTAGACCACGGATCCCCAAGGATCGTTCGGCGATTCCTTTGATCCGCGGCAAAGGCCTCGGGCCCGCCTGGTGCCTAGACTTGCATGATCGAATCGGGCGGCACGACCAGCGACGACAGGCATGGGCCAGGAGATCACCGGAACGCAGTTCAGCGCGGACGATTTCGCGCACTTCGGGCAGCGCCTGGCCTGCGAAACGCAGCGTGCACGCCAGGCCTTCGCGGACGGCGAGTTTGCCGACGCCGGCCATGTCGCCGGCTTCGAGCTCGAAGCCTGGCTGATCGACCGCAACTTCTATCCGGTCGGCTGCAACCAGGCCTTTCTCGCGCGCCTGGCCGATCCGTTGGTCGTGCCGGAGCTGTCACGCTTCAACATCGAGATCAACGGTACGCCGCAAGCGCTGCGCGGCAAGGCATTGTCGCAACTCGAAACCGAGCTCGCCGCAACCTGGGAGCGCTGCCGCACGACTGCGCACGATGAAGAATCCACCGTAATCGCGATCGGTACATTGCCGACCCTGCGCGACGAGGATCTCGGCCCGGCCAGCATGTCGCCGCTCCAGCGCTACGCCGCGTTGAACCGGCAGATCCTCGCCGCGCGCGGCGGGCGTCCGCTGGAACTCGACATCGCCGGTGCCGAAACCCTGCACTCGGTCCACGATGACGTGATGCTCGAAGCGGCGACGACCTCCTTTCAGGTGCACCTGCAGGCACCGGCAGGGCAGATCTCGCGCCATCTCAACGCATCGATGGTGCTCTCTGCGCCCCTTGTGGCGCTGGCGGCGAACTCGCCCTTCCTGTTCGAACGGCGGTTGTGGCACGAGACGCGCATTCCTCTGTTCGAACAGGCGGTCGATTGCGGCGACGGTCCGGCGCGCCGGCGCGTCTCCTTTGGCAACGCGTATGCCGGTGGCGACCCGACTGCCTGGTTCGCGGACAACCTGGCGCAGTTTCCGGTGCTGCTGCCCTACGCGTCCGACGACGCGTCCGAGCGCTACGCGCACCTGCGCCTGCACAACGGTACCATCTGGCGCTGGAACCGCCTGCTGATCGGCTTCGATGCGCTGGGTGCGCCGCATCTGCGCATCGAACAGCGCGTGATGCCGGCCGGTCCCAGCATCGTCGACATGATCGCCAACGCCGCCTTCTTCTACGGCGCGGCACACAGTCTCGCCACTCGGCCCGTGCCACCCGAGGCCGCCCAGCCGTTCGAAGTCGCGCGCACGAATTTCTATGCCGCAGCGCGCGACGGTCTCGACGCGCGCGTGAGCTGGGCTGGCCGGCAGGTGCCGGTAGCGGACCTGTTGCACGATCATCTGCTACCCCTGGCGCACGAGGGTTTGTCGCGGCTCGGCATCGATCGCTCCGATGCCGAACGTTATCTCGACGTCATCGCGCTTCGCTTGCGCACGCGGCGCAACGGCGCCGCCTGGCAGATCGCCCATCACGCGCGGCACCGCGATTTCTTCCGCCTCACCGCCGACTATCTCGAACACCAGCGCAGCGGCATGCCGGTGCACGAGTGGCCGACCTGATCCGATCCACGACCCTCACTTGAAAACGTCGCCATGCTGACCCGACTCGACACCCTGCCCGCCGGCTTCCTCGACACCCCGGCGCGCGAGCTGCACCGCATGCTGCCCGGCCCGACGCTGATCCACCTGCCCGGCCGGCGCACGCCGGAACTGTTCGTCTCGCTGCTCCTGCACGGCAACGAGGACACCGGCCTCGTTGCCCTGCAAACGCTGCTGCGCGAGCATGCCGGCCGCATGCTGCCGCGCGCCATGTCGATCCTGATCGGCAACGTGGCCGCGGCGCGCGAGGGCTTGCGCCGCCTCGACCGCCAGCCCGACTACAACCGCGTCTGGCCCGGCACCGAGCTGCATGCCGGCACGCCCGAACATGCGACGATGTGCGAGGTGCGCGACCTCATGGCCGGGCGCGGCCTGTTCGCCAGCATCGACATCCACAACAACACCGGCCTCAATCCGCATTACGGCGTGGTCAACCGGCTCGACCCGGCGATCCTCCACTTGGCGCTGCTGTTCTCGCGCACCGTGGTGTGGTTCCGCGGTCCGCCCGGCTCGCAGACCGCCGCCTTCTCGCCGTTGTGCCCGTCGGTGGCGGTGGAATGCGGCAAGCCCGGCAACCCGGCGAACGAGGCGCAGGCGGCGCGCTTCATCGAAGCCTGCCTGCACCTTGCGGAATTCCCGACGCACCCGGTGCGCGAACAGGATATCGACCTCTACCACACCGTCGCCACGGTCAAGATGCCGCCGGACGTGAGCTTCGGCTTCGGCGACGCGCAGGCGGGGGTGAATTTCGATCCGGCGCTCGACCACATGAACTTCCGCGAGCTGGAAGCCGGCGCGGTGTTCGGCCGCGCGCAGGCGCCGGCCCGGCTCGACGTGCGCGACGAGGCCGGACGGGATGTATCGGCCACCTTCTTCGAGATCGTCGATGGCGCGCTGCGACTGCGCCGGCCGTCGATGCCGGCGATGCTGACGCTCGATGCGCGCGTCGTGCGCCAGGACTGCCTGTGCTACCTGATGGAGCGCGTGCCCTTCGACCTCGTCCGCGCCGCCGCAGCCCAGGCCATCCTGGCGGGTTGAATTCCCGACGGGCTTCCCACCCCGCAAGGCGTGCCCAGGCCGGCGCTGCAGGCCGGCGAGCCTGCAAGGCCGATGCAATGGCGCCGTCACGGCATGCCGGCCTGCGAGCCAATATCCATGCGCCCTGCAGGCCGGTGGCCCGGGTTTCTCGCGCCCTGCAGGATACAGTCGCCCACTGCGCGGCGGGCCGCGGCAGAATCCCGGCATAATCGTCGGGCCGCCGCCCCGACGGCCTGAGGAGAGATCCCGCACCATGAGCCCAACCACCTTTCGCGTCCTGATCGTCTGCTCGGTCGTGCTCGGCCTTGCCGGTTCGCTGCTCGCCGCCCGCTTCGGCGACACCGCGCAAGCCGCGCCCGCCTGACCACCGACACGAATGGAGATAGCTTTGAAATACAAAAACGGATTGCTCGGCGCCGCCGCGCTGCTGCTGGCTACCGCCGCCGGCGCAACCGACGGCTTGGTGGAATTGAAGAGCCCGCGCGACGCCCGCGAAACCATGAATCGCGTCGAAGAGGGCGTGAAGCAGCGCGGCCTCAACGTCTTCGCGCGCATCGACCATGCGGCCGGCGCAGCCATGGCCGGCAAAACCTTGCGCCCGACCGAGCTGCTGATCTTCGGCAACCCGCAGGGCGGCACGCCCCTGATGGAATGCGCCCAGACAGCCGGCATCGACCTGCCGCTGAAGGCGCTGGTCTGGCAGGATGCGGCGGGGCAGGTCTGGCTCGGCTACAACGATCCGGCGTGGATCGCGCGCCGTCATGGCGCCGGCGACTGCCCGGCGACCGACAGCCTGCGCAAGGCGCTCGACGGCATCGCCGCAGCAGCCGTTGTCCCCTGATCGCAACCTCGCACGATCAACGAGGCAGGCAGCATGACGAACAGATTCGCCACCGCAACGCTCTGGGCCACGGTCGCCCTTTTTCCCGACGCACCCGCGCTAGCGCAAAGTGAACCGGCCGGCAAGTCGCGCAGCGGCGAATCCGTCTATCGCGAGATCTGCAGCGCCTGCCACGAGAAGGGCGTGGCGCACGCGCCGAAGTTCGGCGACAGATCGGCCTGGGCGCCGATCGTCGCGGAGGGCCAGCACGTCGTCACCGCCGAAGCCTGGGTCGGCGTGCGCGCGATGCCGCCGCGGGCCGGGCAGCAGGATCTGACGCTCGCCGAGTTTTCGCGCGGCGTGGCGTACATGGCGCGCAATGGCGGCGCCGACTGGCCCGACCCGGACACGAAACTGCTGGCACGCATCGCGCGCGAGGTCGGCCGGCACATCGACGAGCGCATCGCCGAACTGCGGCGCATGAAGCGCGCGCTCGCCACGGCGCGCTGATGCGGCGCCAGGCGCAACGACGACGATGGACGGCATCGACCTCGAACACCTGCGCAGTTGGGTCGGCCGCGCACGCAGCGACGAGGACGTGATCGCCGCGCGCCATGCGCGGCTGATGGCAGCGACGGTCGGCGCCGATGCCGCTGCGATCGTCGACGGCGCCGCCCTGCCGCCGCTGTGGCACTGGCTCTACTTCCTCGAAGGCCTGCCGCGCGGCGAACTCGGGCGCGACGGCCACGCCGCGCGCGGCGGATTCCTGCCGCCGGTGCCGCTGTCCAACCGCATGTGGGCCGGCGGACGCATCGTGTTCATCGCGCCAATCCGCATCGGCAGCACGGTGCGCAGGCGGTCGGCCATCCTGAACGTCGAGCACAAGCACGGCCGTTCCGGCGACCTGGTGTTCGTCACGGTGCTGCATCAACTGTCGACGCTGCAGGATGTGCCGCTGCTGCGCGAGGAACACGACCTCGTCTATCGCCAGCCCGCGCCGGCAGGCGCTCGCGCCACGCCTGCGCAGATTCACCCGCCGGCGGCCCATGCGTGCAGCACCACGCCGGACTCGACGATGCTGTTCCGCTATTCGGCGCTCACTTTCAACGGCCACCGCATCCACTACGACGCCGACTATTGCCGCGAGGTCGAGGGCTATCCGGGCCTTGTCATCCACGGCCCGCTGGTCGCCACGCTGCTCGCCGCCCATGCGGAACGAACCGGCCGGCGCCCGCTGCGCCGTTACGACTATCGCTGCCTGGCGCCAGCCTTCCTCGGCGACACGATCGCGCTGCATGCCGATGTCGACAACGATCGCGCCACGCTGCGCGCAACCCTGGCGGACGGCGCGACCAGCGTCAGCGCCGAGGCCACGTACGCCTGAGGAGGCCGCCATGACCGCACCCGCCACCCACGAGGTCACCAACCAGAGCAGTCCGCTGCGCGACGTGAACCTTTACGCCACCAACCGCGCCTTGCAGGATGCGGTGCGCTGCCACCTCGGCGGGTTCGACCCCGCCGCGCTGTCGGCGCTCGGCGCGCGCTGCGGCAGCGGCGAGATGCAGGACCACGCGCGGCTGGCCAACGTGCACACGCCGCGCCTGCTTACGCACGACCGCCAGGGCCGGCGCATCGACCGCGTCGAGTTTCACCCGAGCTATCACGCGTTGATGGATGCCGCCACGGCGGTCGGGCTGCACGGTACGCCCTGGGCACGCGGCGCGGGTGCGCACGTCGAGCGCGCGGCGGCCTTCATGCTGTTCACCGAACTCGAACCGTCGGTGTTGTGCCCGATCTCGATGACCTACGCGGTCACGCCCGCGTTGCGCGCGAACGCATCGATCTTTGCCGAGTGGTTCGACGGACTCGCCGCAACACGCTACGACGCACGCCTGGTGCGCTTCGACCAGAAGGCCGGCCTGACGATGGGCATGGGCATGACCGAAAAGCAGGGCGGCTCCGACGTGCGCGCCAACGCCACGCGCGCCGAGTTCGCCGAGGACACGCGCTGGGGCCGCTGCTATCGCGTCACCGGCCACAAGTGGTTCTTCTCGGCGCCGATGTGCGACGCCTTCCTGGTGCTGGCGCAAACGCCGGCCGGGCTGTCGTGCCTGTTCATGCCGCGCGTGCTGCCCGACGGCAGCCTCAATGCGATCCGCATCGAGCGCCTCAAGGACAAGCTGGGCAACCGCGCCAACGCGAGTTCCGAGGTCGAGTTCGCCGGCACGCTCGCCTGGCAGGTCGGCGAGGAAGGGCGCGGCGTGGCGCAGATCCTCGAGATGGGCACGCTGACACGGCTCGACTGCGCGCTGGGCAGTGCGGGGCTGATGCGCCACGCGCTGGCGCTCGCGCTGCACCACTGCGCGCAGCGCCACGCCTTCGGCAAGCCGCTGATCGCGCAGCCGCTGATGAAGAACGTGCTCGCAGACATGGCACTCGAATCCGAGGCCGCCACCGCGCTGGCGCTGCGCCTGGCGCGCGCCGTCGACCGCCAGGACGATCCGTTCGAGTCGGCACTGCGCCGCCTGCTAACGCCGGTGTCGAAATTCTGGATCTGCAAGCGCGGCGCAGTCCTCGCGCAAGAGGCGATGGAATGCCTCGGCGGCAACGGCTATGTCGAGGAGCACGGCGAAGGCGTGATGTCGCGCATCTACCGCGAAATGCCGGTCAATTCGATCTGGGAAGGCGCGGGCAACATCATGGCGCTCGATCTGCTGCGCGCGCTGCGTAAGGGCGGCGAGATCGCCGGCCCGCTGGTCGAGGCGCTCGCACCGGCACGCGGCGCCCACCCGGCCTTCGACCGCCATGCCGACATGCTGATGTCACGCATCGCGGGCGCCACATGCGAAAGCGATGCGCGCCGACTCGCGCAAGATGTCGCGCTCGCGGTGCAGGCTGCGCTGTTGCGCCGGCACGCCCCCGACTTCGTGTTCGACGCCTTCTGCGCCTCGCGGCTCGGCGGCGACTGGGGCCAGGCATTCGGCACCCTGGACGCGGCAACGGATTTCGACGGCATCGTCGCGCGCGCAATGCCGGCCTGAGAAGCGCATCCGCTCTTACCCCCCGGCCACGCCGCCCGGGAACCCGCATGGATGCTCGACATACGAGGATGCAGTCCGGAACGCGCTCATCCATGCGGCTTTCCAGGCATCGACATGCCTGATCTCTGACTTCGGCGGCCGTACCCCGCGCCGTGGCGATGGGATGGGATGGGATGGGATGGGATGGGATGGCAATGCAACGATCATCGGGCCGCCGCCAAACCGGGTGAAACGCCCCAACCGAGAATGGGCATCTGGCCCCACCGACCCGGCGCGCTCGCCACATCCGATGAAAAACCTGCGGCGAAACAAGATGCTGCGCAATCGACTCACGAGGTATGGCTCTTGCGTGAGTTCGATGCCGGCAATCGCGCAGCGCGCCAGCCGGACACCCGATATCGACGACATCGACAAGAGAATCCAGATGACCATTCGACCCCGGCTCGGGCCTCCCCTGCTCGCCATCGCCGTCGCAATCCTGATCCACGGCCAGTCCGCGCTGGCGGCCGACCTGACGCCGCCTTCGGAGCTTGCCAACTGGAGCTGCACCGGCCACTGCGGCAGCACCGCGCCGGTCGGCGATATCACGGGCTCGCCGCTCGGCAATCCGAAGCACGGCTACGTCAGCACGGCCGGCTCGCAAGCCTTCGGCGTCTCGCCGCTGAGCGTGAGCGACAACAAGGTCGGTGCGGAAACGAACGGATCGAAGTTCGTCTCCGGTGTCTTCGCGGCGGGGCACAACGACCGGCTCGACGTCGTGTTCAACTACGCCTCGACCGACGGCAACGGTTACGACGACTACGCCTGGGCGCGCCTGCTGGATGTCGACAACAACAACGCCCTGGCGAGCTGGGTGTTCACCGCGCGCAGCACCAATTCCGGTTCGAACAACATCGTGCCCGGCGACGTGCTGCCGTCGAACGAATTCGACGCGCGCAGCGTGATCACGAATTACCGCGATTACGAATTCACCGCCAAGACCATCGACTGGGCGCCGCTCGGCGTGTCGAACAACATCTGCTGGGAAAGCGACGCCAAGGGCTGCGGCTTCACCGGCTGGCTGCAGTCGAGCGTGACGTTCGAGAAGGCAGGCCGCTACCGGCTCGAAGTCGGCGTGGTGAACTGGGGCGACACGCTGTTCGACTCCGGCCTGGCATTCGACTACGCCGGCCTGGTGGATTCGCGCATCGCGCCGGTGCCCGAGCCGCGGACCTACATGATGATGCTCGCCGGACTGATGATGCTCGGCCTCGGAGCACGCAACCGGCTGCGCACGCGCCGCGGTACCTGACCGATTCCCCGTAGCGCCGTGCGGCGAGGCGTTTGCCGAGCCGCGCAGACGGGCGCGCTCCGCAATGGGGCGCGCCGTCGTCTTTTCGCCGCTGCATGCATCGCGCCACGCTCGCCACGCCCTGGCAGTGGCGGTACCTTATGCGTCTTCGCAAGACAGGGCCAAGAGGATGCAACCGACCCACGACATCGCCGAAAGCGACAAATCCTTCGACGAGGCAGCTGACGATCTCGACGCCGCGATCCAGCGCCACGGATTCACCATCCTCGGACGGCATGACATCGGCGAGTCCCTGCGCAAGCGCGGCATCGATTTCGCCGAGGACTGCCGCGTCTACGACATCGACAACCCGGCGCTCGGCGCGCGCCTGCTCGACGCGGACATGCGCGCCGCCCTCGCGCTGCCATTCCGCATCGCAGTCTGGAGCGAGGATGGCGCCACGCGCATCGGGCTGATGCGCCCGACGTCGGCATGCGCCGCCGTTTCGTCGTCGGCAGCTGCCGCGGTGGCAGTCGAGATCGAGCAGCGCATCATGCAGATGGTCGGCGACGCGCGATAGCCCGGCTGTTTCACGGGTGACGCGGATTTCAGCCGAGCGACGCCCAGCGCGCGATCCACGCGCCGAAGAACGAGGTCAGCACCAGCGCGACCGGGACGAAGGCGATGAAGATCTGCAGCATGCGCGCGATGAAGGGGTGTGCTTCATGCGATTCGATGAAGTGCCGCGCCACCAGCCAGCCCTTGATCCAGACGATGGCGGCCACCAGCAGCGGCAGGCCGTTGGCGCCGCGCAGCCATTCGCCGAGCGCAAGGCTCGCCAGTGTGAGCGCCATCAGCGCGAGCCATGCCAGGCCGAGCGGCGGATGGGCTTGCGTGCGTGCGACGGCGGCAGCGGATCGTTCCATGATTCAGGCGAGTACGTAGAAGAGCGAGAAGATCGACAGCCAGATGATGTCCGTGGCGTGCCAGTAGCTGGCCAGCGCCTCGAGTCCACCGTGGTCCTCGGCGGTGTAGCCATGCGCCAGGTGGCGCCCCAGCACCCACAGCATGCCGAGGATGCCCCACGAGGCATGCACCAGGTGGTTCAGCGTCAGGTAGTAGTAGGCGCCGACGAACACGCCAGCGCTGCCGTCGATGCCGTGCGCGAGGTTCCAGCTGATCTCGAACGCCTTGGCGACCGGGTAGCCGAGCGCGACCACCAACCCGGCTACCAGCCAGCGAATCGACTGCGTGCGCCGCCCGGCACGCATTGCGACCACCGCGCGCGCGATCAGGTAACTGCTCGTCACCATGAGCAGCGTGATCACCGTGCCTGCGGTGCGCGAAAGGCGATCGGCCCCTTCGTGGAAGGCGTCCGGGTAGTGCGCGCGTGCGATGAAATAGACGATGAACATCAGCGCGAACTCGACGAGTTCGCAGGTGATGCCCACCCAGATGCCCTTGTTGCCCGGTATCCGCCCGCCGCGGGCGGGCTCGAACTCCAGGGGCGCGACGATTGCCGCTGCTCCGACCATGGTTTCCGCTTCTGGCTGCCTTTCTCTATTGCCGTCCGATTCGCGAGATCCGCAATGCCTCGGACTCGGATCCGGACGCTGCGCCAGCATATTCGCCGAACGCCACGCGACCTGCCTTGAGCCAGGATAATTCCGCCGCCGGCCGCAGCGGCCAGCGTGTCAGGCGGCCGAATGCGCGTCCGGCAGCGGCGCGGCGTTGCGCGCCCGCACGATCTGCGCAAACGCGTCCGCCTCGCACGGGCGCGAAATGAGAAACCCCTGGTACTCGTCGCAGCCGCGCGCTTCGAGGAAGTCGCGCTGCGCCTGCGTCTCGACGCCCTCGGCCACCGTGCGCAGGCCGAGCTTGCGCGCCAGCGCGAGAATGGCATCCACGAACACGTCATCCGCCGCATCCTTGCGCACGTCGCGCAAGAAGGCGCGGTCGATCTTCAGCGTGCTCACCGGCAGGCGCTTGAGCTGGCTGAGCGAGGAATAGCCGGTACCGAAATCGTCGATCGTCAGATGCACGCCGAGTGCGGCGAGGCGGCGCATGGTGTCGATGGCGGGCTCGACCTGATCCATGATCGAACTTTCGGTGATCTCGAGTTGCAGCAGCGCCCCCGGGCAGCCGCTCGCCTGCAGCGCCTGCACCACCGACTCCTCGAGCGAGGGCGCGGCGAACTGGCGCGCCGAAAGATTCACCGCCACCGCGATTTCGCCCAGCCCGAGATCGCGCCACGCGCGCACCTGCGCACAGGCCTGGCGCAGCACCCAGTCGCCGACCGGCACGATCAGGCCGGTCTCCTCGGCGATCGGGATGAATTCCATCGGTGACACCAGCCCGCGCTGCGGATCGGCCCAGCGCACCAGCGCCTCGGCCGATGTCACGCGGCCGTTGCGGGCATCGACGATGGGCTGGTAGTGCAGGCACAGTTCGCCGTGCTCCAGCGCGCGGCGCAGGCCGGCCTCGAGCTGCAGGCGCTCGAGCATGGCTTTCATCATGTCGGGCGTGAAGAAGGCCATCGCGTTACCGCCCTGCTCCTTGGCGCGGTACATCGCGGTATCGGCGTACTGCAGCAAGGCGCCGGCGCTGTCGCCGTCGCGCGGGTAGACCGCCACGCCGAGGCTGGTGCTGACCGAGAGCACCTGTTGCCCGAGTTCCACCGGCCGCGACAGCGCGCGCAGGATCTTCTGCGCCACCGGCACGATGTCGGCGGCATCGGCCATGTCGGCCAGCACCACCACGAACTCGTCACCGCCGAGCCGTGCCACGGTGTCGCCCTCGCGCACGCACGCGATCAGGCGCGCGGCCACGGCGCGCAGCAGTTCGTCGCCCTGGCTGTGGCCGAGGCTGTCGTTCACCGTCTTGAAGCGGTCGAGGTCGAGCATCAGCACGCCCGCCACCCGGCTGGCGCGGCGCGCGTAGACCAGCGCCTGCTCGAGCCGGTCCATCAGGCGATGGCGGTTGGCGAGGCGCGTCAGCGCGTCGGTGCTGGCCTGATGCTCGAGCGCCTCGGTATTGCGCGCAATCTCGTGGCGCTGCTGCTCCAGCGAACCCGCCATGCGGTCGAGCGACTGCATCACCTGGCCCAGCTCGCCGCGCGGATAGGGCGCGCCGATCGGGTGGGCGTAGTCGCCCGCATCCATGCGCGAGATCGCCTGGATCAGCCGCGCCGTCTGCCGCCGCAATGCGAACTCGCCGAGCAGCGCCGCGCCCGCGAAGATCAGCAGCGCCAGCCCGACCAGACCGTTCAGCGCCCGCTTGAACTGGCCGTCGATGCGCTCGACCAGGTCGGCCTCGGGCACGCTCAGCGCGAGGCGCAATCCCGCATCGCGCCAGCGCGGCAGCGAGGCCTTGGCCCAGATGCGCGCCTCGCCGCGCGCAGCCAGCGTGGCATTGCCGTCGGGCGGTTCGCCCAGCACGAACTGCCGCTCGACCGCGCCCACGTCGAGCTTCGTCGCACCCGGCCCCGGGTGATCCATGACGATCGAACCGTCGCGATTCCAGACCTGGAAGTGCATGCGCGCATACGGCAGCGCCGCGGCCACCTCGCGCCCCAGCGCATCCATGTCGAGCGATGCCAGCAGGATGAAGCGCAGCCGGCCGTCGGCCCCGCGCACCGGATAGGCAATCTGCAGCACGCCCTTGCCGGTGAGCCGGCCGATCACCGGCTCCAGCACCGGCCCCGACGCATCCAGCGCCTGCTGGAAATAGCGGCGATCCGAAACATTGAGCACCCGCCCGGTGCGCAGGGAATCGCAATGCAGGCTGCCATCCGGCCAGATGGTGAGCAGGCCGGTGTATTGCGGATGCTCCTTGAGCACGTCGGCGAGGAAGCCGGAACACGCCGCCCGGTCGTCGCCCGCGAGCAGAGGCACGCGCCCGAGGCCGAACAGCAGTTGCGCCGTGCCGGCGATCTTGTCGTCGACGTCATGCGCAATCGTTTCGGCACGCGCGATGAGCTGGTTGCGCGCCTGCGCCACCGTGGACGCGCGATTCTCCAGCAGCAGCCACAGCATCGCCAGCACCGGCAGCAGCGAGGCCGCCAGCACCAGCAGCAGGATGCGCGCGCGCAGGCTCATGCCGCGCCCCGGCGCGCCGCCATGCCGAACGGGAAAAGCGCCCCGTCATGCGCCGCCGCATCGCCCCACGCCCCCGCCATCGCGCACCCGGTCGAAAACCGCCGCATCCCGCGGGCATCGCCCGCCGCCCCTGCCGCCTCGCCGGATCATACCGCACGCGCATACCCGGCTGCTGCAAGGCGCATGGAACGGCCCCCTGCAGGTCGGCCATCGCCGGCAGGCGCATGAATCGGCGCGGGCGGCAATGGCCGACCTGCAGGGCTTGCTCCATGCGGATCGTGGCGCACCGCCATGCGACACACTGCACATGACGAGAAGACCGCCCCCGGGGTCATCCGCCGCCATCGCGGTCGCCACTGGCATCGCGTGACGGAGTCATGGACAATCGATCTCTCCACTTCGAGCGAGCCACACGTCATGAGCGATCCCGCAAAGTACGAAACCGCGCGCGCCGACTACCTGCGCAGCCTCGCCATCCAGCCCGGCGAAGCGCTCGCCCGCTGGGGCACGCTGGGCGGGGCCGAGCAAGCGGCCGTGGTGCTGCAGATGTCGATGTTCTACGATCGGCCGTTCGCGAACACCTTCCTGTCGCTCGCACGCAAAGGAGCGCGCGCCAAAGTCGATGTGGTCGTGACCAACGCACCGCGGCCTGCTCACACGCCAAAGTCGCTCAAAGCGTCCGGGTACGCCCTGCAGCCGGGCAACACCACCACGCAGTATTGGGTGCATCCGAGCGGCAGCCAGGTATGGCTGGTGCCGCCCCCCAAGGCCGTGCCGCCGACGCCGGCCGCCGACGCCGCAGCGGACGAAGGCGAAGATCCCGCCGACCTGATCGAAAGCGCGGAATCGCTCGTGGAGACGGCCCTGCGCCTGTTTCAACAAGCCGGCGACATCAAGCGCCGCAAGGTTTCGCGCAACCAGGATGCAAAGGACTACTACCGCACGCGCAAGATCTGGTGGGGCGACTACGACAAATGGAAGCGCGAACTCGCGGACCTGCGGGACGACCTCGACCCTGCCGCGATGCGCCGCTTCAGCCGGCCCGAGTTCGACCGCATGCAGCAGGCGCTCGAACAACTGAACAGCGCCGAGAAACGGCCTGCCGCAGACCTGCTCGAGCCGCTCGAAGCCGTACCGCCGAGGTAGCCGGCCCCGCGCACGCGGCGGTCGAACCGGCGCTCCGGGTTTTCCGAACCGGCCCGCGAAGACCGTCGCGCGGGACGCTCCCGTCTGGCATCGCGTGCAGCCGCAGGAACGGTGCACGTGCCTGAGGCCGGCCTGCGACGCATATCCATGCAGGTTGTGGCAGGGTGACAAGGCCAGATGGGGATCGGCTGGCCGCCGGGTCCGGCCAGGCGCGGTCAGTCGCCTTTGCCCAATACTCACTCGTCGTTTCAGTGGAAGCGCTGCTCCAGAAGCTGCCGGATGATCCGATTCGGCACCTCGATTTGCCGGGTTGCTGGTCGGAGAGATTGCCGCGCGTGCAGACCTGCAAGTGAGCAGGAACGTTCAGGCCGTACCGACCTCCTGGATCTGCACTCGGGTTGGAACAGCAACAGACGTACCTGGCCCAGGTGCCGGGACTTTGCTGCCGTATGATGATGCATCGACATAAATGATCAATTCGCAAGGTTACGAGGAGTGGCCCTTGGACGCTGGTTACCTTTCGCTGGCCGAGTACGCAATCCGCCTGCGCCGCCGCGAGCAGACGGCGGTTGGACTGGTAGAGATCTGTACGCAAAACTACGCACGCACCGAAGACCGGCTGAACGCCTACAAGACGTGGGACGGGGCGAGAGCCCGGGCGATCGCGGCAGCGGTCGATTCCCTCCTGGACCACGGCGTCGATCTTGGCCCGTTGATGGGCCTTCCCGTCTCCGTGAAGGACTTGTACGGCGTTCCCGGCCTGCCGGTTTTCGCTGGCAGCGATGAGCGGCTACCTGAGGCATGGCAAGCCGCCGGGCCCATCGTCTCGCAGCTGCAGCGGCAATTGGGCATCGTGGTCGGCAAGACACACACCGTCGAGTTCGCGTTCGGTGGTCTCGGCGTAAACGCCCACTGGGGCACGCCATTCAATCCCTGGTCTCCCGCCGAGCATCGTGTGCCGGGCGGATCAAGTTCTGGCGCAGGCGTCTCGCTGGTTCAGGGAAGTGCCTTGCTTGCGCTCGGCACGGACACCGCCGGTTCAGTACGGGTGCCCGCATCGATGACCGGGCAGGTCGGCCTGAAGACGACCCATGGACGCTGGTCGCTCGATGGCATTGTTCCCTTGTCCTCCTCGCTCGACACCCCGGGGCTGCTCGCCCGCACGGTGGAAGACCTGGCCTTCGCATTTTCCGCCCTCGATGCGGACTGCAAGGCCTTGCCGACGCAAGGCCCTGCGCGCTTGCGCAATGGTCTGCGCATCGGCATTGCTGAGAACTACTTCTGGGACGACGTCGATCCAAGCATTGCAGAGGTCGTGGAAACGACGATCGAACGCCTCTCCGGGGCGGGCGCACAGGTTGTCAGGTTCAAGTTGCCGCATTGTGAGGAAGCCTACGAGATCTTCCGCAAGGGTGGTATCGCGGCGTCTGAACTCGCGGCTTACCTGGACCAGCATTTCCCGCACAAGATAGCGCGCCTGGATCCGGTAGTTCGCGCCCGCGTGGATTCGGCCGGGCAGACTTCCTCGGTCGAATACCTTCGTCGCAAGACCGTGCTGAAACGCTGCGGTGCAGATGCGACACAGGTGTTCAGTGACCTGGATGTCCTGTTGTCGCCGACGGTTCCGATCACGCCGCCTCGACTGGCTGACGTGGACAACGTGACGACCTACGGCCCGGCAAACATGATGGCCATGCGTAACACTGCCATCAGCAATCTGTTTGGCTGGTGCGCGCTGACGATGCCAGTGGGCCTCGACGCCCACCGGATGCCTGTTGGTCTGCAATTGATGGGGCCTCCACGCGCCGAAGAGCGGCTGATCGATATTGCATTGAGCATCGAATCCCTGATCGGAAAGGGTCTTGACGTTCTTGGCACAGCCGACATTTAAGACCGGGCGGGATCAGGGAAAAACATCCTGACAAGCGGAGCCGGAACACTGCAGCGACGGGCCTCTATTTGCTCCGCCATTCGGCCCAGCATCTCTCCGCCGCACGTACCCATCTCCACGCCTCGGCGCGGGGTGGAAAGCAAGGTCCAGCCAGGCCTCGACCAAGCTGCGACGTCCGCTTTTCAGCGTCTCGTCGCAGCCCGTTCAGGTGGGGTAATCTGCACTGATTTGCACCGGCCCGATGCGGGGGTTTGGTCGGCCGCCGGAGGCCGAGCCTCGCAATCCGCGGTCTATCCATGCGACCGATCCGCTCTGTAGCCCGGCCTTGGACCGGAGCGGTTCCGTACGTCGCCTTCGCGCCGATAGCCGCCAGGCGTCGACTCTCGCAGCCCTTCGATCCATCGAGAATCACGGGCTGCTGACGCCTCACTCCACCCCGGTCGTATTCCCCAGCAAGCTCTTCGTCGCCGTCTGCAGGTAGGCGTCGAGGCGCCGGCGCATCTGTTCGCCGCTGGCGTCGATCGGCTGCGGGATGGCTTCGGGCTGCGCGCCCATGCGGAAGCGGTATTGCTTCGGCGCGTTGTCGCGCGCGTCGACGAGGATGCGGTCGTCTTCGATGATCGCGACGGTCTGGTCGCTGCCGGAGGGCTTGATGACGGCGAAGCCGCGATCCTGTTGCGGCAAGGCGAGCAGGTCGCGGCCCCAGCACTGGTGGCGCGTGGTGCCGCCGAGGCGCCCCATGATGGTGGGCACGACGTCGACCTGGCTGCCGACGGTGTCGCGCCGCTCGCCGAAGCGCTTTGTGATGCCGGGCGCGATGAGCAGCAGCGGCACGTTGAAGCGCGAGAGGTTCATGTCGGTGAGCTGCTCGCCGCTGGGGAAACCGTGGTCGCCGAGGATGACGAACAGGGTTTCGTCGAAGAAGGGCTCGCGGCGGATCTTCTCGAAGAAGCGGCCGAGTGCCCAGTCGGAATAGCGCATGGCGGTGAGGTGCTCGTCGAACGAACCGTTGCCGGTGACGCGCTCGACCGGCAGCGTGGCCGGGATCGGGTAGGGCGTGTGGTTCGAGAGTGTCTGCAGGATGGCGTAGAAGGGCTGGCCGCGCGGCCGGGCGGCCAGCTCGGCGGCGGCACGGTCGAACATGTCCTGGTCCGACACACCCCAGGTCGGATCGAACACGACCGGGTTCTTGAAGTCGAAGCGGCCGATGAAGTTGGTCACGCCCTGGCGACCGAAGAAGCCGGACTGGTTGTCCCAGGCGAAGTCGCCGTTATAGACATAGAGATTGTCGAAGCCGCGCGCGCCGAGCAGCTGCGGCAGGCCGGAGAAGCCGTTGGCGGCCTCGGGCGTCTGCATCAGGTATTCGAAGGCCGGCAGGTTGGGAAAACAGCCGATGCTGGCGAACATGCCTTGATGGGTATGGGTGCCGTTGGAGTAGAAGCGGGTGAACAGCAACCCTTCCTGCGCGAGGCGGTCGAAGTGCGGCGTGATGTCGCCACGCGCGCCGAGTGCGCCGACGTGAACGCCGGCGAAGCTTTCCATCAGGATAACGACGACATTGCGCACCGGCAGCGCGCCGCCGGCGTCGGCACGATAGTCGCGCCGCACGGCAGCGGCATCGGGCGTGACGAGCGCATCGTGCGACGTGAGAAGCATGGCGCGCGTCTGCTGCAGCGCCTCGGCTTCGGGCAAGCGGCCCTGCCAGGCGTTGTCGCGATGGTCGGAAAGCTGGCTCTGTGCCGCGGCAGCGAGCGAGAGCGTGCCGTTCAGGCCAAGCTGGTTGGCGAACAGCGACTCGGTCGTGAAGGCGTCGCCCCAGCGCAGCGGCGGGCCCTGGCGCAGCGTGCCGCGTATCGCCAGCGTGGCGAGCGGCAGGCAGAGCAGGAGCACGGCCACGCGCAGCGGCCAGCGCGCGCTGCGCACCGGGACGCGACTGCGCGCGAGCGCGTCGATGCGACGGAAAGTCCACACCAACAGCGCCGTCGCCAGCGCCCAGGCGATCAGGTGGCGCAGAACCGGGAAGCCGTACCAGAGCATGCTGAGCACGGTCTTCGGGTCTTCCTTGATGTACTGGAACACCAGGCCGTTCAGGCGCTGGTTGAACTCGCGGTAGAAGTCGAGCTCGACGATACCGAACAGCAGCGTGAGGCTGGCCGTGCCGACCAGCCAGGCGCGTGCGATCCGGCGCGCCGCCATGGCACGCGGATGCAGCAGCGCCAGCAGCAGCGGCGCGCAGAGGATCGCGGCCAGGCGCAGGTCGAAGCGCAACCCGTTGGCGAAGGCTTCACCGAGCGCCAGCAGCGAGGTGCTCGCGGCCAGCTCGCGGTTGTAGACGAACAGCGCGCCGCGCAGCAGCGTGTGCAGCAGCATCAGCGCAAGCAGGCTCAGCGCGACGAACTGCAGGTGGCGGCCGATGCCGACATGGCCCACCGGATCGGCGGGCGACAGGAGGTTGCGCGGGGTTGCAGTCGTGCCGTGCGGCAGCGTGCCGGAGGCAGGCGTGGGATCCACCATCGAAAAAATGCCTTGTTTTGTAACTGGAAGGGTTCAGGTCGAGCCGGCAAGCAGCGCAGACGGGCAACGGGCTTGCCCGGTTGGTTCGGGCGCGAAATCTATCCAAAGCAGCTTAACCGATTCTTAATCCGGGCGAAACAAGCCGACACCGGGCGAAACGGATTTTGTCAGGATGTCGGCCTGGATGATCCGTCCATATTGGGGTTTCATGAGCCGATGTCAGTAGCGGCAGGCGCGCGCGGGCAAGCGCGCCATCAGCGGAACGAGATCGAGTAGAGCAGATCGACCGAATTGTCGGTGCCCGCGCGGCCGATCACAGAAAGGCGGCGCGTCAGGTTGTAGGTGAGCTTGACCACGCTGGCGGCACCGGCAAGGCTGTGCTCGTACGAGAGGTAGGCGTCGGACGAAATGCGCTTGCCGAGCGTGACGATCTGCGAGGTCAGGTTGGCATCGCGCGTGGCGAGCGTCGAACCGGCGACCACGGTACCGGGCAGGCGACTGTTGCCGCCGCTGATGTCGCCGCTCGACACGCTGATCTGGTCCAGCCCCAGACTCTGCGCCAGCTGGCGCGAGATACCGCCGACCTGGCCACCGAGTATCGAATCCGCCGCCGAGAGCAGCAACGCGGAATCGGCGCCGCCGGCCTGGTCCTGCCCGCGACCAAGTACGATCCACGACAGCTTTTCGCTGTCCGGCACCTGCGGCTCGGACACCAGGCGCACGCGCGGCGCCAGCACGGTGCCGGTGATCTCGACCCCCGCCTCGACCGGCAGCCCGGTGCGCAGCGCGCGCACGTTGAGGCCGGCATTTTCCGGCGACCCCTGGAAGTTGATGATGCCGCGTTCGATCTTCAGCACCTGGCCGTACGCATCGTAAGTGCCCTCGCGCGTGCTGATCGAGCCGGAGGCACGCAGCGGGCCGCGGCCGTCGGCACGCAGCCGGACTTCGCCGGTCAGCCGTGCATCGAGCCCGCGGCCCTTGAGGTAGAGCCGCCGCCCGAGATCGAGCGCGAGATCGATGTCGAGCCGCAACGGACGCACGGCCTTCGCCTGCCGCCCGAGGATCACGACGTCGTCATCGAGCGCGGGCGGTGCGGTGGCGGCAAGCTCGAAGTAGCCGGCGTCGGCGCGCAGCGCGCCCGAGAGCGCGAGCGCATCCCACGCAGTGGCGAGCTGCGCCTCGCCCGACATCATGAGCCAGCGGTCGGCACGCTGCAGCACGGCGAGCCGGCTGGCCGTGAAGCGCAGCGTGCCCTTGCCATCCGACAGTTCGATCTCGCCGCTGCCGGTCAGTCGCCCCGGCCGGTCGGCGAGATCCGCCAGTTCGATGCGCCGCTCGTTCGGCCGCACGCGCGGATCGGCGCGAAAATCGAAGCGCGACAGCCGCGCACGTTCCTGCGTCAGTTCGATGTCGATCTCGCCGTCGCTCAGACGCAGGCCGTGCTCGATCAGTGCGACGCTCACGCCGGCGGCGCGGACAGTGCCGCGCGCGTCCGGCCGCGCGGCGGTGCCGCCGATTTCGAAGCTGCCCCCAAGTGCGCCGCCAAGTTGCACGTTGGGGCCGAGCAGCGTGCCGATCCAGGCGATCGACGGCATGGCGAATCGCGCCCTGCCTTGCAGCGGCGCATGGGGCGACGGCCTCCACAGGTTGCCGTCGCGTTCCAGCGCCACCTGGGCGCGCAGGTCGAGCTGCCCGATGCGTTCGCCCTCGGCATCGAGCGCCACGTCCAGCATGCCCTGCCGCGCCGCGAGCCGGAGCGCAAGCTGGCGCAGGCCCAGTTCCACCGGCAAGTCGCTCTCGACGGTGAGATCGCCCGCCTCGCGATGCACCTCGAGCATGCCGTCGAGCGCGGCGCCGGCGCGCACATCCCACGCGCCGCCCAGCGCAAGCGAGCGCCCGCGCAGCGTGAGCTGCTGTTGCGCGTCGAGCGTGACGCCGACCTGCGCGCCGCTGAAATCGCCGCGCGTGTACCAGCCCGCGGGTGTCCAGCCGGCCTCGTCAATGCGCAGCGCGGCATTGCGGCCGCGCAGTTCGGCGGCACCGAGTTCGACGCGTGCCGCGGAGGCCGCCAGCGCTGCCGGCCGCGCCAGCGCCAGATGGACCTCGCCGCGGTCGACCTTCAATGCGTCTACCCACCCTTTCCACGCAGCACCGTCGAGCAGCGCGCCATGCGCCGCGAGTTGCAGCGCGAAACCGCCACCGAGCCCGGCGCTGCCTTGCAGCGTATGGTCGCCACGCGTGCCGGCGACGGCAAGCGAAGCCCGTTCGACCCAGGCCGCGTCGCCTGCCGCGCCGCGCAGGCGCTCGATCTCCAGCGTGGCATCGAGCCGCCCGCCGAGCCCTTCGCGCAGGCGCGCGTCGAGCTTCGCCGAATCGAGACGCAGGCTGTCGCCCGCTCGCAGTGAGGACGCGCGCGCGCTGATCTCGCCGCTGGGCATGTCGGCGCTGCCGGCGAGCGTACCCTTGGCCTCGACGCGCCCCGCCAGCCCGATGCCGAGCGCATCGAGCGCCGGGGCGTCGAGCACGAAGGCGAGCGCATCGCCCGGCTTGCCGAAGGCACCGTTGGCGCTGAGCCGGTTGCCGGCGAGATCGAGTGCGATGTCGGCATCCGCGACACGGCCCGCCTGCACACGCAGCACGCCTTTGCCGGCGAGCGGACGCATGCCGTGGCGCGTGGCAAGCTGGCTGTCGTGCAGGTCGAAGCGCACGTCGGCATGCAGCGCGGGGGCGAGCGCACCGCGGGCAGCGAGGTCCGCTGTGAGTCGCGCGCCAATCACTTTTGCGTAAAGCGAGGGGTCGAACTGCGTCAGCTTTCCTGCGAAATCGAAACTGCGCTCGCCGCCCAGCGCGATGCGGCCGCTGGCGTCGAACGCCGCGTCACCGGCCGACAGGCGCAGGCGCGAAACGTCCAGCGTGCCGTCGCGGTGGCGCAGCGACAGGCCGGCCTGCCACGGCGGGCCGTTGCGCAAGATGATGCGCGGCCCCGATTCGGAAAGCGTGGCATCGAGCTGCTGTTCCGTCGCCGTGGCGTCCGCCGCGAGCTTGCCGGACAGCCGCGCCGGTTTGAGCACAGACACCCATGCCTGCGGGTCGACCCCGCTCGCCGCGAGTTCCACGCGCAGGCGCGGCAATGCGCCGGTTTCCAGCACGGCGGCGCCGGCGAGCCGGCCGCCGTCGCGTGCGCCGCCACTGCCGGGCGACAGCAGCACCAGGTCGTCGAGCGACAGTCGGCCCTGCCGCCACAGCGCCCGGGCATCGAGGCGCGAGAACGGCAGCGCGTCGCGATCGAAGGCGCCGGGCGCGCGATTGACGATCAGCAGCGGGCCGGCCAGCTCCCAGCGATCCGGCGAAATGGACGTGCCGGCCTGCGCGTTGCGCGGCACCAGATCCGCGCTCACGCGCAGCGCCGCGTGGGGCGCACCAGGCGCGAAGGCGGCAGGATCGATGTCGCCAAGCGCAATCCTTGCGCGCTTGAGCGGAATCGCGGCGAACGGCGTGATTTCGACCTCGGCCTCGCCGGCGAGGTTCCAGCCGCGCGCCCTGGCAGTGAGCGCGAGCGCGTCGAGCGGCCCCTTGACGAGGGCATCGATGCGGTAGCTTTCCGCATCGACCGCGCCCTCTGCACGCAGGTTGGCGGCGAGCGAGAACGGCGGCTTGCCGTCGAGCGCGAGGTCGCCGCTGAGCGTGGCGACTGGCGTAACCAGCCTGAGCGCATCGAGCTGGTGATGGCGGCCATCGCTCACCAAGCGCGCCGCGAGGTCGCCGATCTCGAACAACGCGGGCGGCGACGCGGCGTCCGTCCAGCCGAGCAGGCGCAGCTTGCGCACCTGCAGCCGATCGACCTGGAGCGCGACAGGCAAGGTGAGGTCGCGCGGCAGCAGCGGCGGGCGATCGCTCGGCCGGGTGGCGATATCCAGCCCGGCAATCTCGGCCCGCGGTACGAATATCGCCCCATCGGGCGGCAGTTCGAAGCGCCAGTCGAGCGCGACATCGCGTGCCTCGAGGCGCGTTTCGGCATCGCGATAAGCGATGCGCTCGATGCGCAAGGGTCCGAGCAGACGGCCGCTCGCGCCGTCGATGGCGAGCGTGCCGCCCGACAGGCTTTCTGCCAGGGCGGCGCAGGCCGCGAGTCCGCCCGCCGTGCCGAGCAGCCAGGCCAGCGCGAGCAGCGGCAGGCCGACGGCCACGGCGGCGACCAGCAAGGCAGCGAACAGGCGGATCTGCCGCCGGCGCGTGGCAGGCCGCGCCGACCCGGCACGACCGTCGGCCTGGATGTCGCGTCGTTCGCTTTCGCTATCCGGCGGCTGCATGGTCCGTACTCAGAACGCGATGGCGATCGACAGCACGGGGCGCAGCTTGCGCTCGCGCTGGCCGTAGGCGAGATCGAGGGCAAGCGGCCCGGCCGGGCTGCGCCAGCGCGCGCCGAGGCCGTAGCCGCGCGCCAGATGGCGCAGGTCGCCGGGATTGTCGGCCGCATTGCCAGCGTCGGCGAACACCGCGCCGCCCCATTCGCCGGTGAACCAGCGCACGTATTCGACGCTTGCCGTCGTCATGTAGCGTCCGCCGACCGTGGCGTTGCCTTCGCGCACGCCAAGGCTCTGGTAGGCGTAGCCGCGCACCGATTGCGCGCCGCCGGCGCGGAACAGGAAATCGCTCGGCACGCCTTCGCGCGAGCGCGCCGCGACCCAGCCGGCCTCGGCGCGTACGGTGAGCATGTCGCGCTCGAACACCGGCCAGTACTTCTGCACGCGCAGCACGCCACGGAGGAAATTCTGGTCCGAGAGCAGCAGCCGGGTCGCACCGCCGATCTGTGCATGGAGCACGAGGCCGTCGCGCGGATCGAGCGGGTTGTCGACGTCGCGGTGGGTCCACGCGTAGTTGAGCACCAGCGCGTTGAGCTGCGAGGTTTCGCCGGCGTCAACGCTGCGCCGTTCGCGCTCGAAGTTGAGCGAAAGCCGCGTCTCGATCTTGCCCTTCACCCGCGCGCGGACCGCGCCCATGCCGTAGCGCGCGGTCTTGAGGCCCTGGTTGTCGTTGGTCTCGGCGAGCACGCCGAAGCTGTCGCGATAGTCGCCGCCGCCCGGCGGCAGGTGGATGTCGGCGAAGGCGAGGTGGCCCAGCCGGTCGATGCGGAATCCGCTCGAGAGCTGCCAGCCGCGATCGAGGATGTTGGCATCGCGCCAGGTGACTTCGCCGCGCGGTCCGTAGTTGGTGCTGTAGCCGGCGCCGAACGAAAGCCGCTTGGCGCGCGCTTCGGCCACCCGCACGCGTACCGGCACAGCGACCGGATGCGCCGGATCGGCGTCGACGTCCACCGCGACCGAGGCGAAATACGGCGTGTTCTGGAGATTGCGCTGCAGCTCGAGCAGCCTGTCCTGCGAATAGCGCGCACCGGGTTCGATCTTGCTGTAGCGGTCGACAAGCGTGCGCGGGAAGCTCTCGAGGCCTTCGACCTCGATCTCGCCGAGGGTGAAAGCCGGGCCGCTGTCATAGACCACGCGCAGCACCACCGCGCCGCTCGCGGGGTCGACTTCGGCGCGGCTGTCCTCGATGCGCGCCGCGGCGTAGTCTTCGGCGAGCAGGCTCTGCAGCGTCGCCTGCTTGGCTTGCGCCCACTGCGCCTGCCGGAAGGGCTGGCCCTCGGCCAGCGGCCATGCCGCGCGCAAGGCTGCGAGGCGCGCTGCGCGCGCGCCGGTTCCCCGCGCAATGTCGCCGCGAAACTCGAGTTGCACCGCGCGCACCGTGGCGCGCGCGCCCGGATCGACCACCAGACGCAGGCGCCCGCCATCGCCGTAGGCGGCGTCGATCGCGGGGGAAAAATAGCCTTCGGTGGCAAGCAGGTCGGCAGCCTGCTTGCGCAGGTCGCGCACCAGTCGCACACGTTCCGCCTCGTCCGGTTCGCTCGCAGACGCGAGGTCGAGGTGCAGTTCGAGCAGCGGGCGTACCGCGGCCGGCGCATCGATGTCGAGTGGCGGCCGCACCACGCCTTGCGCCGCTGCAATCGAAACTCCGAGCAGCGGCGCGAATGCCAGGCACACGAGCGTCCGCAAGACCGCTTGGATATGCCGGGCGAGGCGCGCGGACGAGAGATGGAATCGGGGCGAGAGCACGGCGCGATTCTACCAAGCGACAGACCGGCGCCCTCCCGGCGTGGCGCAGCCGCCGCTGTACGGCTATCTACGCGGCATCGCCGCCCAGGCCGGGTGGCAGGGGCAGATCCTTTCTGGCAAGTGCGCTGAACAGCGTCTGCAGCAGTTGCGGGCCGGGGCTTTCGGTTTCGTGCGGATGCGCATCGACCCACGCCAGCGCATGGATCAGGGGCAGCCAGGGCATGGCCGGCATGTCGCTGCGCCCCTCGAGCGCCGACATGGCTCGCGATACGCGCGCGCCGAGTTCGATGCGCTCGATGTTGTCGAAGCTCGGATCGGAGCAGTGGCGCGCCTCGGAGGTGACGAGGTATTCCCGGCAGATCGCCGGCCGGGTGCGATGGATCGAACACGATTCGTCTTCGAGGAACGGGCACGGGATGCCGAGCCGGAAGTAGGCCATGCCGAAGGCATTCATTTCGGGAATCCCGCGCAGGCGCGAGAAATCCCGCAGGTCGTCGCCGAGGCCGGCTTCTTCGGTGCGCCGGCAGGCGTCGGCAAATCGCGCGACGACGGCACTGCGGCGCGGCTCCTCCATCTCGCCGACCAGGGCATGGATGGCGCGCGCCTCGACCACGGATATCGGGACCAACTGGCGGCAACAGGCGCCGCAACCCTTGGTGCAGCTCACCGGTGCAGACTGTGCATCCACGGAGGCCTGGACGGCGACGTCGGTCAATCCATGCACCAGCGGCAGGATGCGCCGTGGGCTGACCGGCGCCGCGGGCACATCGACCTGCAGGGCAACCTTGCGGCCGGCCACCGCGATCTCGAGACTGGCGGTGAGCATTTCGGGGCGGGATTCCTGTTCCAATTCGCGTCTCCCTGGGGAAGGCTGCATGATGCCATCGCGGCAGCCTTGCGCGAAACGGCCTGCAGGGCGCATGCACTGTCGATTTTCAGATAGGCATGCCGCAAAGGGCCACGGGACGCGCCTTCCAGGCCATGCCAACGCAGGACCGCCTGTCCATGCGCCTGGCGGACCGGCCGACGGCGGACGCACGCCGGGGCCTGTGTAACCTTGGTTACAGACGCCGCCGAGCGCGGGCCGTAGACTGGCTGCACTGTTACCCTGATGGAGGTCGAGATGAAAGCAAACGTGGGTGGTATCGACAAGATTCTTCGCATCGTTGCCGGCGTGGTCCTGATCGCGCTTGCCGCAACCGGAACCGTCGGCGTGTGGGGCTGGATCGGCGTGGTGCCGCTGCTCACCGGCCTGTCCGGCTTCTGCCCGCTGTATCCCCTGCTCGGCATGAGCACCTGCCCGACCAAGAAGGCCTGAACGCCCCGCGGCAGCCGCGCCCGACGCGCGGCTGCCTTTCACGCGTTTCGCCGCCGAAAAGGGCACGCAGCGGCCTGCGCTCGCGAGCGGCGCCGGCCAGCGCGAAATATTTCGATTGCAATTGCGCGCATTTGCGGCCATAGTGCGCGCCAGCGATATTCAAGTTGTGCTGTTGTTGTCCGGTCCGGTATCCGCAGTCCTGCGGCATTTCCTCCTTCATCACCCCGCAGTCTTGAACTCGCCCCACCCGGGGGCTACCCCCATTTAATTCTTCAATGGAGATTCAAGACATGGCAGCAGGCACAGTGAAGTGGTTCAACGATGCGAAGGGTTTCGGTTTCATCAGCCCCGAATCCGGCGGCGAGGATCTGTTCGCACACTTTTCGGCGATCCAGGGACAAGGCTTCAAGACCCTTAAGGAAGGCCAGCGCGTGACGTTCGACGTCACCACCGGCCCGAAGGGTCAGCAGGCATCCAACATCCGCGCGGCTGACTGATCTCGCGGCACAACGGCGCAACGCACCGCGTGGCCCCGGCATCGCCGGGTGCAGGCTATGGTGCAGCGCCGTCCCGATCCGAAAAAGCCCGGCTGCGGCCGGGCTTTTTTGTTGCCCGCAGAAATCAGGAGCCTCCAGCATGGCCAGAGAAGAACTCATCGAAATGAACGGCGTGGTGATGGAAGTCCTGCCGGATTCCCGCTACCGCGTCACGCTCGACAACGGACACCAACTCGTCGCCTACTCGGCCGGCAAGATGCGCAAGCACCACATCCGCATCATCGCGGGCGACAAGGTATCGCTCGAGATATCGCCCTATGACCTGAGCAAGGGCCGCATCTGCTTCCGCCACATCGAGGGCCGCACGCCGCCGCCGCCCATGGCCCGGCGCACGCGCTGACACTCCGCCGGCGGCGGATTCACGCGCCGTCTTCGCCCCGGCCGGCGCAATGGTTGGCAATGCGCATGAACTCGTCCAACGAGAGGCGCTCGCCGCGCAGCCCGGCATCGATGCCCAGCGCAGCCAGCTCCGCCTCGCCGACGAACTCGCGCAGCGTGTTACGCAAGGTCTTGCGCCGCTGGCCGAAGGCCGCGGTGACGATGCGGCCCAGAAGCGCGGCATCGCGCGCCTGCAACGCACTTGTCGGACGCGGCACCAGTCGCACGATGGCCGACGTGACCTTCGGCGCAGGACGAAAGGCGCCGGGGGGTACGTCGAACAGCTTCTCCATCCTGTGGCGATACTGGAGCATGACGGACAGCCTGCCATAGGCCTCGGTCGCCGGCTCGGCGACCATGCGATCCACCACTTCCTTCTGCAGCATGAAGGTCATGTCGCGGATGCCTTCCGCATGTTCGCTGAGGTGGAACAGCAGCGGCGTCGAAATATTGTAGGGAAGGTTGCCGATGACGCGCAGGTCGCCACCCAGCGTGGCGAAATCGAACTTCAGCGCGTCGCCTTCGTGGATCGTCAGCCGGCCGTCGCCGAAATCGGATTTCAGCCGCGCGATCAGGTCACGATCGATCTCGACCACGTGCAGGCGGCCACAGGCATCCAGCACCGGCCGCGTGAGCGCGGCAAGCCCCGGCCCGATCTCGACGATCGCCTCGCCGGGCCGTGGCGCGATCGCGGCCACGATCTTGCGGATGATATTGCCATCGACCAGGAAGTTCTGGCCAAAACGGCGGCGCGCGCGATGTGGCTCAATCACGATGCGGCGTTCCGCGCGAGATCGATGGCCACCTCGACCGCCGCATGAAGGCTGCCCGGATCGGCCCTGCCGCAGCCGGCGAGGTCGAGCGCGGTGCCGTGGTCGACCGATGTGCGAACGATCGGCAGGCCGAGCGTGACGTTGATGCCATGCCCGAAGGTGGCGAACTTGAGCACCGGCAGGCCCTGATCGTGGTACATCGCCAGCACGGCATCGGCACCGGCCAGGTGCGCCGGCACGAACAGGGTGTCGGCCGGCAGCGGGCCGTGCAGGTCCATCCCCTCGCCACGCAAGCTGTCGAGCACAGGCACGATCACGTCGATCTCTTCGCGCCCCATGTGACCACCCTCGCCGGCATGCGGGTTGAGTCCGGCGACGAGGATGCGCGGGCGCGCGATGCCGAAGCGCACGCGCAGATCCTGCTCCAGGATGCGCAGCGTCTGCGTCAGCGAATCGCGCGTGAGCGCGCGCGCCACTTCGGCGAGCGGCAGGTGGGTCGTCGCGAGCGCGACACGCAGCGGCGCGCCACCGAGCGCTGGGGCCGGGCCGGCGAGCATCATCACCACGCGCGGCGTGGCGGTGCGTTCTGCCAGATACTCGGTATGCCCGGTAAAAGCGATCCCGGCCTGATTGACCACACCCTTATGCACCGGCGCGGTGACCATTGCCGCGAACTCGCCGGCCAAACAGCCATCGATCGCGCGGTCGAGCACGCGAAGCACATAACGCGCATTCCCCGGGTCGGCAACGCCGGCAATCGCCGGCTTGTTCAGGGGTACGTGCAGCACGTCGAGGGATCTGGGCGCGGCTTCGTCTGCTGCATCGAAGTCCCGAATCACGATTTCGATGCCGACAGCGGCGGCACGCCGGGCGATCAGATCGCGATCACCGATGACGACCAGCCTCGCTGGCCATTCGCGCCGCGCCAGCGCCGCGCAGAGTTCCGGGCCGATGCCGGCGGGTTCGCCACTGGTTACCGCGATGCAGGGCATGCGCGACGAGCCGCCGCAGGCGCCCCGTTCCCGAGCTTCACTTGTCTTCGATGCGGAACTCGACGTAGGCACGGTCGCGCTGCTGGCGTATCCAGTCTTCATAGGCCTCCTCGGCCTTGCGCTCGCGCAGGGCCTGGCGCGCAACCAGGCGCTTGCGCTCGTCGGACACCTCGTCGACGCGACGCTCGAGAACCTGGATCAAGTGCCAGCCGAACTGCGACTGGACCGGCTCACTGGTCTGGCCCGGCTTGAGCGCATCCATCGCGCGTTCGAACTCGGGCACCGTGTCGCCGGCATAGACCCAGCCGAGGTCGCCACCCTTCGACGCCGACAGGTCGACGGAGTTGGTACGCGCGATCTCGGCGAAATCGCCGCCATTGTCGATGCGCTCCTTGAGTGCGATCAGGCGGCGGCGCGCTTCGGCATCGCTGATCAGTTCGCTGGTGCGGATCAGGATGTGGCGCGCGTGCGTCTGCTGCAGCTTCTGCCCGAGTACCGACCCGCCGCGACGATCCATCAGCTTGACGATATGCAGGCCAGCGGGGCTGCGCAGGATGTCGGACACGTCGCCCGGCTGCATCTTGTCCACCACCTCGACGAACAGCGAGGGCATGCGGTCCGCGCCTCTCCAGCCGAGCGTGCCGCCGTTCAGCGCATCCGGCGCATCCGAATAGCTGGCCGCGAGCTTGGCGAAATCGGCACCTCCCTTGATCTGGGTAACGATGTCTTCCGCCTTGTCGCGCAGGCGCTGAAGCTGTTCCGGGCCAGCCTGGTCGGGCGCGCGCAAAAGGATGTGCGATATCAGGTACTGCTCGGCACCGACCTTGCCGCCCTCGGCGAGGAAATTGTCGATCTCGGCGTCGGAAACCTGAACGCGCGAATCCACCTCGCGTTCGCGCAGGCGGACGATGGTCATCTCGTTGCGGATCTCCTCGCGGAACTTGGACCACGAGATGCCATCCTGCTCGAGCGCGGTGCGGAAATCGCCCACCGCCATGCGGTTCGATTCCGCTATCTTGGAAATGGCGCGTTCCAGCGTCAGGTCGTCCACGCGCAGCGAGGTATCACGCGCCATTTGGAGCTGGACGCGATCGACCACCATGCGTTCGAGCATCTGCTTTTCGAGGATGTCACTTGGCGGAAGCTGCACTTTCTGGGCACGCAATTGGCGTTCGGCCTGGGCGACGCGCGAACGAAGTTCGTACATCGTGATGACTTCGTCGTTGACGACGGCAACGATGCGGTCGATCTCGCGCGACGGTGCGGCATACCCTTGCGCTACCGGTAACGCGGCAAGCAGAACGATCGCCAGATTGAGTATGCGGAGCCACGACATGTTGTCTTCGATTACCTCGAACTGGAATAGGTCGATGCAGGATCGGTGCCGAACACGGGGTCACCCGTCGGCTGGTCGATCCGGCCATAGCCGCCAATGCTACGCCTGAGCAGGTTGGTCGGGTCCGTGCCTATGCTCGAGAACCCGTTGAACTCGAGCTGCAGGAAGAAGGCCGACGTGTAGCTGGTCGGACGGGTCGGGTCGAGTCCGACGCGGGCCACCCCGGACGCACCGGCGGCAAACCGCTGCACGACGGTACGCAGTATCCAGCAGCCGGCATCGTACTCGACGCCCGCGATCGCCTCGATCAGGCGCGACTGGCGCAAGGAGAAATTGTAGCGCCCGACGCCGTACCAGCGCCCCCACAGCGGCCACTGGGCGGAAACGTCGAGATCGCGCAGGCCGATCGAGCGGATCGAGCCATCGGCGGCGGTGTATTGGCTCGCCGTCGGGGCATCGTCGTGCAGGAAGCGGTAGCTGAAGTTCAATACCTTGCCGAACGCCGGCTGGTAGCGCATGCCGACGTTATAGCGCTCGGTACGCGAATCGCGCGGATTGTACTGGAGCGCGGCATCCAGCCAGGTCTTGGGCAGGATCTGGCCGGAGACGGCTGCGAGCAGGTCGGCGGAGCGCTCGGTGCGCAGCACCTGGTTGGGCAGACCGACTTCCTGGTCGCGGAAATAGTAGCGCTGGCCAAGCGCGGCACGGAACATCTCGGCACCGGTTTCGGCGTCGGTGTAGCGCGTGGTCAGCGCCGCGGTGACCTGGTTGGCATCGGCGATGCGGTCCGGGCCGGAATACAGGTTCTCGGAGAAGATCTGCGCGAAATTGAAATCCAGCGCCGAGGTGTCGAACACCGGAATGCCGTCCTGGTTGCGCTTGGGCACGTTCAGGTAATACAGGCGCGGTTCGAGAGTCTGCAGTGCGGCCTTGCCGAACCAGTTCGAGTCGCGCTCGAACACGACCCCGCTATCCACACTGAATATCGGCAGCGTGCGGTTGATCGACTCGTCCGGATTCACACCGGGCGGCAATACCGAGTCGCGACGGTCGATGTTGTACCTAGACCAGTGAAGGCCGATCTTCGGCGTGACGTAGAACGCGGACGTCTGGTACGGCAGCGACAACTGGGGGTAGAACACCATGCGCTGCCCTTCGGCCAGCGCTTCGTCCGGATTGCGGAAGTTCACGTACTCGCCCTTGAAATCGAACTGCAGCCCGCGGATGTCGGGCTTGAGCGCAGTCAGGGTGAGTTGCGGCACGCGGCGATAGGGCTCGGCGATGCGCGTGCCGGTGACGTCCTGCAGCGTCTGGTAGCGCTGCACCATCGCCTGGGCATGCCACCAGTCGGCGTTGTAGTTAAGCACGCCCTGGCGCAGCAGGTAGGTTTGCGAAGTGATCGACAGGCGTGACGACAGATCCTTGAAATACTGGTCGTCGGAGACGCCGTTCAGGTCGACCGCCCCGGTCAGGCCGTGCCCGAAATTCTGCTGGTGCTGCACCGAATAGGCGGTACGGCTGTCGCCGGTCAGTCGGTCGTTGGGCAGCACCTCGCCGCGCACCGTGCCCTTGGCGTCCGCCATCAGGTAGCGAAACTCGCCATTGAGCTGGACCCCGCGCCGCGACAGCAGACGCGGCGAGATGGTGGCATCGTAGTTCGGCGCGATGTTCCAGTAGTACGGCACCGTGAGATCGAGACCGGTGCGGTTGTTGAGGCCGAACGTGGCCGGCAGGAAGCCCGACTTGCGGTTGTTGTTCAGCGGAAAACCGGCATACGGCAGGTAGAAGATCGGCACGTCCTGGAAATACAGCTTGGCACCGCGCGCCTCGCCCTCCTCGCGGTCGTAGTCGAGCTGCATTTCCGAAGCCTTGAAATACCAGTCCGGATCCGGCGCCTCGCAGGTACTGAAGGTCGCGTCCTTCAGCCGATACTGGTTCTCGCCCTCGAAGTCGATGCGTTCCGCATGCCCCGAGCCGTTGGTGACCACGCTCTTGCCCTTCTTGTAAGGGTCCTGCTTGCGCACGTCTTCACGCTTGATCGAGTATTGCGGCTGCTCGAACCAGCCCACGCTCTCGGAAAGCTTCATGCGCGCCTTGGGCCCGGCGACGGTGTCGCCGCCGCGCACGATCTTGACGTTGCCTTCGGCCTCCGCCTCGTCCTCGATCTGCCAGTAGGTCAGCTTGTCGGCGGTCAGCGTGACGCCTTCCTTGCGCACCTCGACTGCGCCTTCGGCAACGGTTTCGTTCTCGCCCTGGCCGGTGAGCTTGTCGGCCGTGAAAAATACGGGGGGCCGTCCGCCGGACCCGGTCAGCAGCGGGGGAAAGACGCCGCCGCTCTTGAGCTTGGGAGCAGGAAACGGATCGGGCTCCGCGGGCGACGCCGCGGCCGGCTCCTGCCCGGGTGCTGTCGACGATGCCGCGGGTTTCTGTGCCCGTCCGGCACCACGCGCATCGGGCGCTGCCGCGGACGACGATGCCGACCGGGGCTCGGACAGGGGGGCAGGCGATGTACCGCCGAGCAACCCGGGATCGACGGCGAACGGAGGCAGGTTCTGTGCTGCTTCCGTCAGGCCGGGATTCACACCGTAAAGACAACAGATCAGGAAGGGAATGACACGCTGGCGCACTTTACTGACTCGATCGGCGAAGTTTGGTCTTGTGTTTGGCACTGCGTCTGGCCCCGGGAACGTGCAAACACCGCGCGTGTCCCGCAAGATGGTTTCGACTGCAGCGTCTCGCTCCGCCGATCAATGACGGGCGCGAGAGAGCGCTTTGCTAGAATTCGCGGATTCTAGCATCAACACCCCGCCCGGAGGATTCTTGGATCGCACCCGACTGATGGAGAACTGGCTCGCGCAATGCCTGCCCGGAAAGCACGTGACACTGGCGCCGGCATCGGCCGACGCGAGCTTCCGCCGCTACTTCCGCGCGACCCTGGCAGACGGTTCGACGCGCATCGTCATGGATGCGCCGCCCGCGCACGAGGACTGCCGCCCCTACCTGCAGGTCGCCCGCCTGTTTCATGAGGCCGGCGCGCACGTACCCGAGATCCACGCCGAGAATCTCGCCGAGGGCTTCCTGCTGCTGTCCGATCTCGGCAGCACGACCTACCTGGCGCACATCGAAACGGATCCGTCGGATACGCGCGCCGCGCCGCTCTACCTCGACGCGGTCGATGCACTGATCCGCATCCAGCAGGCGAGCCGCCCCGGCGTGCTGCCGGAGTACGATCGCGAGCGACTGCTGCGCGAACTCGAACTCTTTCCGGTCTGGTACGCGGACAAGCACCTCGGCCATGCGCTGACGGCAGCCGAAGCCGCCGACCTGTATGCGGTGTTCGACCGCATCCTCGACGCCAACCTCGCCGAGCCGAAGGTGTTCGTACACCGCGACTATCACTCGCGCAACCTGATGGTCAGCACACCCAATCCCGGCGTGCTCGATTTCCAGGACGCGGTATACGGGCCGATCACCTACGACCTGGTGTCGCTGTTCAAGGACGCCTACATCCGCTGGGACGAGCATGTCACGCTCGACTGGCTGGTGCGTTACTGGGAGCGGGCGCGCAAGGCGGGGCTGCCGGTGCGAGAGGATTTCGGCGAGTTCTATCGCGACTATGAATGGATGGGCATCCAGCGCCACATCAAGGTGCTCGGCATATTCGCGCGCCTGTACCACCGCGACGGCAAGGACGGCTACCTCAAGGACATGCCGCTGGTGGCCGACTACCTGCGCCGCGCCTGCGAGCGCTACCGCGAATTCGGCCCGCTGGTGAAGTTGCTCGACACGCTCGAAGCGCGCCAGAACCAGGTGGGATACACCTTTTGAAGGCGATGATCCTGGCGGCCGGGCGCGGCGAACGCATGCGCCCGCTGACCGACGCCTGCCCGAAGCCGCTCCTAGAAGCCGGCGGCAAACCGCTGATCGCCTGGCATATCGAGCGGCTGGCGGGCGCCGGCATGCGCGACCTCGTCATCAACCACGCCCACCTCGGCGAAATGCTCGAGGCACGACTCGGCGACGGCTCGGCCTTCGGCGCCCGCATTGCCTGGTCTCCCGAACCGCCCGGCGCGCTGGAAACCGCCGGCGGCATCGCCAACGCACTGCCGCTGCTCGGCAGCGGATGCTTCCTTGTCGTCAATGGCGACATCTGGTGCGACTACGACGCGCAACACCTGGCAACGACCGCCGCGCGGCTTGCGCCAGAAACACTCGCGCACCTCGTGCTGGTCGCCAATCCCGAGCACAACCCGGCGGGGGATTTCTGTCTCGATGGCGATCGCATCGTGGCGCAAGGCGGCACGCGACTCACTTTCTCCGGCGTCGGCATCTACCGCCCTGCGCTGTTCGCCGGCATCGAACGCGGGTCGCGCGCCAAGCTCGCGCCCCTGCTGCGCGAAGCGATCGCCGCCGGCCGCGTGAGCGGCGAAATGCACCGCGGACGCTGGATCGACGTCGGCACACCGGCACGCCTTGCCGACCTCGACCTCGCACTGCGCGAGCGCACCCACGCCGGGCATTGAGCCGCCAACCGGATGGGACTCGATACGGTCGAACTGCTGCTGGAAGCCGAAGACATGTTCGGCCTCTCCATCGCGAACGAGGATGCCGCCGCAATCGAGACAGTGGGCCAGTTTTCGCGCTACATTCACCAGCGGCTCGTCGCACGCGACGGCACGGCGGCGGCGAGCGAAGATGCGGTGTTCGAGCGCCTGTGCGACATTCTCGAACGGCTGTTCCACATCGCGCGCAACGCGGTTTCCCGCGAGTCGCGCTTCGTCAAGGATCTCGGTCTGGACTGACAGATGAACATCGAGGCATTCAGGGCAAGACGAAACCGCCTGCTGGCGCAGATGGAGCGCGGCGTCGCGGTGATACCGACCGCGCCGGAGCGTGCGCGCAACCGCGACACGCACTACCCGTACCGCTTCGACAGCTACTTCTACTATCTTTCGGCATTCCGCGAGCCCGAAGCGGTCCTCGTGCTGGTGGCCGGCGACGAACAGAAATCGATCCTGTTCTGCCGCGACAAGGACGTCGAGCGCGAGATCTGGGACGGCTACCGCCACGGCCCCGACGGTGCGCGCGAGACCTTCGCCTTCGACGTGGCGCACAGCATCGGCAAGTTCGACGAGATGCTGCCCGACCTGCTCGCCAACCAGCCGACGCTGTTCCACTCGATGGGCCACGACGATGCCTTCGACGCGCGGATCGTCGCCGCGCTCAACCGCGTGCGCGCGAATACCCGCGCGGGGCAGCATGCGCCGACGCAGATACGCGACGTGCGCGCGATGGTCGACGAGATGCGCCTGATCAAGGACGAACACGAACTCGCCACCATGCGCCGCGCCGCCGCGATCTCCGCCGAGGCGCACCGGCGCGCAATGCAGGCGACACGCCCGGGGCGCCACGAGTACGAGGTGGAGGCCGAATTGCTGCACGCATTCCGACGCGGCGGCAGCGAGTTTCCTGCCTACTCGTCGATCGTCGCGGGCGGCGCCAACGCATGCGTTCTGCATTACGTCGAGAACGACGCCATGCTCAACGACGGCGACCTGCTGTTGATCGATGCCGGGTGCGAACTGAACGGCTACGCCTCCGACATCACGCGGACCTTTCCCGTCAACGGCCGCTACAGCGGCCCGCAGCGCGACGTCTACCAGCTCGTGCTGGCGGCACAGGCCGCCGCGATCGCCGAAATCCGCCCCGGCCGGCACTGGAACGAGCCGCACGACGCCGCGGTCAAGGCGCTCGCACAGGGCCTGCTCGACCTGAAGTTGCTCGAAGGCAGCCTCGACGGCGTGCTCGAATCGGCGGACTACCGGCGCTTCTACATGCATCGCACCGGCCACTGGCTGGGGCTGGACGTACATGATGCCGGCGAATACAAGATCGGTGACACCTGGCGGCCGCTGGTGCCGGGGATGATGCTGACGGTCGAACCTGGCTGCTACATCCGGCCTGCCGACGATGTGCCGCGGGCGTTCTGGAACATCGGCATCCGCATCGAGGACGACGCGCTGGTCACGGCCGACGGCTGCGAGTTGATCACCGCTGCGGCGCCGAAGCGGATCGAGGACATCGAAGCGGTGATGCGCGATGCACACCAGTGACATCCTGATCGTCGGCGCCGGACCGACCGGGATGGCCCTCGGCGTCGCGCTCGCCATGAGGGGCCGCAAGCCTGCCATCGTCGATGCGCGCCCTGCCGGCGCAGCCATGGGCGACAAGCGCGTCCTCGCGCTGTCGCATGGTTCGCAGCAGATCCTGCAGCGGCTCGGCGCATGGGAACGGATCGAGGCGACGCCGATCCGCACCATCCACGTTTCGCAACAGGGCGGCTTCGGGCGCACGCTGCTGCACGCGAACGACTACGGCGTAGACGCGCTCGGCCATGTCGCGTCCGCCGCTTCGGTGGCAGAGGGACTCGCCGGACGATTGGAAGAACTGGGCATCGCGGTGCGCCACCAATGCAGGGTCACCAACCTTGCCGCCGGCGCAGCCGACGTGCTGGTCAGCCAGGACGCCGCCGCGGGCGAAACGCTGAGCGCGAAGCTGGTCGCGCTCGCCGAGGGCGCCATCGCGCAGGAACCGGAAACGCAAGTGGTCACGCGTGATTACGGCCAGCACGCTGTCATCTGCACGGCAACCCCCGCCGGGCCGCATGGCGGTACCGCATTCGAGCGCTTCACGCCGCACGGCCCGCTCGCCCTGCTGCCTTTCGGGCGCGATCATGCCGTGGTATTCACCGTGCCAGCCGCCGAATCGGACGCGCTGCTCACGCTCGACGACGCGTCCTTCCTCGCCCGCCTGCAGCAGGCCATCGGGACGCGCGTGACGCTGACGGCCGTCGGACCGCGCGCGAAATATCCGCTGCTGCTGCGCTATCGGCGCGACCCTGTCGGGCAGCGCACGGTATGGATCGGCAACGCCGCGCAGACCCTTCACCCCGTCGCCGGCCAAGGCTTCAACCTTGCCCTGCGCGACGTCTGGGATCTGGCCGAAACCGTCGCCACCATCGACCCGCAGGCCGACCCCGGCGCACCACAGGTTCTCGCCCGCTATGCAAGCGCCCGCCGGATCGACCGCCATGGCGTCATCGGTTTCACCGACACGCTGATCCGCGTCTTCAGCAACGATGTCGGCCCGATGCGCATCGCGCGGGGCGGCGGGCTTGCCGCGCTCGATCTCGTTCCGCCGCTCAAGCACTTCGTGGCCAAACGCATGATGTTCGGCGCCCGCGCCTGGCCCTGACCGCCCGCCTCGCAGGGCGACGCGTCGCTACGGGACGACAGCGCTGTAACAAATTTCAGCAGTGATCTGGCAGCAGGCTTAAGGTAGAATTGCGCCCTTCCGCGAATCCGCGCGCGGAACATCTCACACACCCTCGACCCGCGCCCGAACACCATGGATTTCGCCGGCTTCCGGCTACGCAACAACCTGTTCGTCGCACCGATGGCGGGGGTCACCGATCGGCCGTTTCGCCAACTCTGCAAGCGCATGGGCGCCGGCCTCGCCGTTTCGGAAATGGTCACCTCGAACTCCCTGCTCTACGGCTCGGAGAAGACGAAGCGGCGCGCCAACCACGAAGGCGAAGTCGCACCGGTATCGGTACAGATCGCCGGCGCCGACCCGAAGATGATGGCGGACGCCGCGCGCTACAACGTCGACAACGGCGCCCAGATCATCGACATCAACATGGGCTGCCCCGCGAAGAAGGTCTGCAACGTGATGGCCGGTTCAGCGCTGCTGCAGGACGAGCCACTGGTCGGCCGCATCCTAGATGCCGTGGTGCAGGCCGTGCCGGACACCGCAGTCACGCTCAAGATCCGCACCGGCTGGAATCGCGACAACCGCAATGCGCCGAAGGTCGCCCGCATCGCCGAAGCCGCCGGCATCCGCGCGCTCGCGATCCACGGCCGCACGCGCGCCGACCAATACACCGGCCGGGCCGAGTACGACACCATCGCGCACGTGAAGTCGGTGGTCGGCATTCCGGTCATCGCCAATGGCGACATTTCCACGCCGCAGAAGGCGAAGGCCGTGCTCGACCACACCGGCTGCGACGGCGTGATGATCGGCCGCGCCGCGCAGGGCCGTCCCTGGATATTCCGCGAGATCGAGCACTACCTCGCAACCGGCAGCGAAATGGCACCGCCGATGGTTTCCGAAATCCTCGGCGTGCTGAAATCGCACCTCGCTGACCTCCATGATTTCTACGGCGCCGAAACCGGCGTGCGCGTCGCGCGCAAGCACATCTCCTGGTATACCCGGGGGCTCGCCGGCTCGGCGCAGTTCCGTCACGCGATGAACCGCCTGCAGTCGGCCGAGGAACAGTTCGACGCGATCGAGCGATTCTTCGGAACGCTCGCCGAGAACGGCGAGCGGCTTGCCTACGAAGCGGTCAACGAAGAACAACAGGAGCTCGCCGCATGAGCCGCAGCAACGACATCGGCGATTCCGTCCGCCGGGCAATCGACCGCTACTTCCGCGATCTCGACGGCGAGAAGCCGGCTGCGATCTACGACATGGTGGTATCGAGCGTCGAACGGTCGATGCTGGAAACCGTGATGCGCCATGCCAACGGCAACCAGACCATCGCGGCAGACATGCTCGGCATCAACCGCAACACGCTGCGACGCAAGCTCGGCGACTACAACCTGCTCTGAACCAACGCCGCCGCTCGCGACCACCACGCCAGAATCCTCCTTTCCGCACGACCCGATACTCATCATGAAAGTCTCCCAAGCCCTGATCAGCGTTTCCGACAAACGCGGCATCGTCAATTTCGCGCGCGGCCTGTCCGCCCTCGGCATCAAACTGCTGTCCACCGGCGGATCGGCGAAGATGCTGCGCGAAGCCGGCCTTGCGGTCACCGAGGTTTCTGACTACACCGGCTTCCCGGAAATGCTCGACGGCCGCGTCAAGACCCTGCACCCGAAGGTGCATGGCGGCCTGCTCGCGCGCCGCGACCTGCCGGAACACCTGGCCGCGATCGATGCCGCCGGCATCCAGCGCATCGACCTGCTGGTGGTCAACCTCTACCCGTTCCGCGAAACCATCGCCAAGCCGGGCTGCACGCTCGACGAGGCGATCGAGAACATCGACATCGGCGGTCCCGCGATGGTGCGCGCCGCGGCCAAGAACCACGGCAACGAGGCCGGCGGCGTCGGCGTGCTGACCGACCCGGCAGATTACGAGGCCGTGCTCGCCGAACTGAAGACGGGTGGCGGCCTGTCGTACCGCACGCGCTTCGACCTCGCGCGCAAGGCCTACACGCATACCGCGCGCTATGACGGCGCGATCGCCAACTTCCTCACCAGCCTCGACGACGAAAACCGGCGCGGCGAGTTCCCGACCCGGCTGCAACTGGCTTTCGACAAGGTCGAGGACCTGCGCTACGGCGAAAACCCGCACCAGCACGCCGCGTTCTACCGCGAGACCGAACCGGCATCGGGCACCATCGCCGGCTATGTGCAGTTGCAGGGCAAGGAGCTGTCCTACAACAACATCGCTGACTCCGATGCGGCCTGGGAATGCGTCAAGGCCTTCGCGTCGGGCGATGCGCCAGCCGCCTGCGTCATCATCAAGCACGCCAATCCCTGCGGCGTGGCGCTCGGCGGGAATGCCGAAGAGGCCTATCGCAAGGCGTTCGCGACCGACCCGACCTCGGCCTTCGGCGGCATCATCGCCTTCAACTGCCCGGTTGACGCCGCGACCGCCGAGGCGGTGAGCAGCCAGTTCCTCGAAGTCCTCATTGCCCCGTCGATCACCGCCGAGGCACGCAAGGTGCTCGCCGGCAAGCAGAACGTGCGCGTGCTTGAGGTGCCGCCCGGCGCGGTCGGCGGCGCCTGGGATTACAAGCGCGTTGGCGGCGGTCTGCTGGTGCAGAGCGCCGACGAGGCTCGCATCGCGCGCGAGCAGCTCAAGGTGGTGACCAAGCGTGCGCCGAGCGAACGCGAAATGGCCGACCTGCTCTTCGCCTGGCGCGTTGCGAAGTACGTCAAGTCGAACGCCATCGTCTACTGCAAGAATGGGCAAACGGTGGGCGTCGGCGCCGGCCAGATGAGCCGCGTCGATTCCGCGCGCATCGCCGCGATCAAGGCCGAGAACGCGGGCCTCACGGTGGCCGGCTCGGTGGTTGCGTCCGACGCATTCTTCCCTTTCCGCGACGGCCTCGACGTGCTCGCGAAAGCCGGCGCAACGGCGGTTATCCAGCCCGGCGGCAGCATGCGCGACGCCGAGGTGATCGCCGCTGCAGACGAGCAGAACATCGCGATGGTATTCACCGGCTTCCGCCACTTCCGGCACTGACAGAGCGGGCGCGCCCCGCCACGTGCGGTCGCACCCACGGAGCAAGAATGAAGATACTGGTAATCGGATCGGGTGGACGCGAGCACGCGCTGGCGTGGCGGCTGGCGCAGAGTCCGCGCACGCAGAAGGTCTACGTCGCGCCGGGCAATGCCGGCACCGCGCGCGAGTTCGCGCTGCAGAATGTACCCATCACAGATATCCCGACGCTGATTGCCTTCGTCGAGCGCGAACAGATTCACCTGACCGTGGTCGGGCCCGAAGCGCCGCTCGCCGCCGGCGTGGTTGACGCCTTCCGCGCGAAAGGGCTGCGCATCTTCGGCCCGGTCAAAGACGCCGCGCAGCTCGAATCATCGAAGGATTTCGCCAAGCAGTTTCTCTACAAGCACAAGATCCCGACCGCGAAATACCAGACCTTCTCCGACGCTGCGCAGGCCCACGCCTACGTCGATCGCGAAGGCGCACCGATCGTGATCAAGGCCGACGGCCTCGCGGCCGGCAAGGGCGTCGTGGTGGCGACGGACGCTGCCGAAGCCCACGCGGCGATCGACGCCATGCTGTCGGACAACAAGCTAGGCGATGCCGGTGCGCGCGTGGTCATCGAGGAGTTCCTCGAAGGCGAGGAAGCCAGCTTCATCGTCATGTGCGACGGCCGCAGCGCGCTGGCCCTCGCCACCAGCCAGGACCACAAGCGCCTGAAGGACGGCGACGCCGGCCCCAATACCGGCGGCATGGGCGCCTACTCGCCGGCACCGGTGGTGACGCCCGAGATGCACGCGCGCGTGATGCGCGAGGTGATCATGCCGACCATGGCCGGCATGTCGGCGGCCGGCACGCCCTACACCGGCTTCCTCTACGCCGGCCTGATGATCGACAAGACGGGTAACCCCAAGGTGCTCGAATTCAATTGCCGCATGGGCGATCCGGAAACGCAGCCGATCATGATGCGCCTCAAGAGCGATCTGGTCGATCTCGTCGAAGCCGCGGTGGACGGCAAGCTCGACACCGTCGAGGCCGAATGGGACCGCCGCTGCGCGCTAGGCGTCGTGCTCGCCGCGCACAACTATCCCGACGAACCGCGCAAGGGCGACGTAATCGGCGGGCTCGACAAGGGTGGCGACGACTACCACGTGTTCCACGCCGGCACGAGCGAGAAGGACGGTCAGGTTGTCACCAGCGGCGGCCGAGTGCTGTGCGTCACCGCACTCGGCGATACCGTCAAGATCGCACAGAAGCGCGCCTACGAGATCGTCGACCGCATCCACTTCGACGGCATGCAGTTCCGCCGCGACATCGGCCATCGCGCGATCGCGCCGCGCAAGCCATGAGCGACGTGGTCGACGCCGCAGCCGTCAAGGCCTATCTACTCGACCTGCAGGCGCGCATCGTCGCCGGTCTGGAGCAGTTCGACGGCAAGCCGTTTCGCAGCGACAGCTGGGAGCGCCCGGCCGGCGGCGGCGGCATCTCGCGCCTGATCGAGGAAGGCGACTTCTTCGAGCGCGGCGGCTGCAATTTCTCGCATGTCATGGGCGAGGGTCTGCCGCCATCGGCAACCGCCGGCCGCCCCGAGCTTGCCGGCGCAAGCTTCGAGGCGATGGGCGTCTCGCTCGTCGTCCATCCGCGCAATCCGTATTGCCCGACGGCGCACATGAACGTGCGTTTCTTCGTCGCAACCAAGCCCGGGCTCGACCCGGTCTGGTGGTTCGGCGGCGGCATGGACCTCACGCCCTACTACGGCTACGAACAGGACGCGCGCCATTTTCACGCCGTCTGCCGCGCCGCGCTCGAACCCTTCGGGCCCGACGTGCATGCGAAGTACAAGGCGTGGTGCGATCGCTACTTCTTCCTCAAGCACCGCAACGAACCGCGCGGCGTCGGCGGCATCTTCTTCGACGATCTCAACGAAGGCGGTTTCAAGCGCTGCTTCGCGCTGATGCAAAGCGTGGGCGACGACTTCCTCGACGCCTACATCCCGATCGTCGCGCGCCGTCGCGACACGCCCTACGGCGAACGCGAGCGCGACTTCCAGGCCTACCGGCGCGGACGCTACGTCGAGTTCAACCTGGTGTGGGACCGCGGCACCCTGTTCGGCCTGCAGTCGGGCGGCCGCACCGAGTCGATCCTGATGTCGATGCCGCCGATCGTCAAATGGCGCTACGACTGGCACCCCGAGCCGGGCTCGCCGGAAGCCGAGCTTTATTCCACCTTTCTGATCGAGCGCGACTGGGTATGAGCCGTTTGAATCCGCCGAGCCCCCTGCCGAGCACCACCATAGCCGCCCCCCTCCCCCCCCCCCCCCGAACAGCGCCGATAGTCCGCGAAGCCCGACAGTTTCCTGGCGGAGCATTGCATTCGTTGCAATCGCGTTCGCGATAGGTTTCGCGATCTGGCCGATCAGGCACGCCTGGTTCAGCGCAGACGACTTTACGCTCCTCGTATTTGCCAAACACGCGGGAAACCCCCTTTGGTACTTCGTCGGAGACCCATTCTCGAATTACGGCTACAGGCCGCTCGGCATGGTGTATTGGTGGATCTCGGTTGCAGCATTCGACACGCATGCAGCGTGGCACTTTGCCCTGAATGCTGTCGCGCATCTCCTTGTTTCGGCATGCCTTGGAAGACTGGTCTTTCAGCTCAGCGGTAGCGCCCTGATATCCGGCTTCGCGGCAACCGCCTTTGCACTGCATCCCGGCATGTTGATCGTCGGACTATGGTCATCCATGCGATTCGACGTACTGGCTACGCTGTTCAGCGTGCTTGCCCTGGGATCGCTGGCTCGAGAACCAGAAACCCGAAATGAATGGCTTCGAGTCGTCGTGTTTGCCTCTCTCGCGGCATTCAGCAAGGAAATCTCGTTTGTCTTGCTTCCTGCCATCGCTGCGCATGTTCTTCTGGACGAGAAGCTGGCCTGGAAAGCACGCGCCGGTCGTCTCGCGACGCTAGTCCTTCCATTTGGATTGGCCGTTGCCGCTCGCTTCTGGTTCCTGTCGAGCGTCGATACCCAGCTCAATCTTGCCAACCCGTTCGCAGGCATCCTGCGCGGTGCACTCGGTTGGTTTGAGAATCTGCCTAATGCGCTATTGGGCGGGCCGTCGGCGACCTGGATTGCAGCCCTCGTCGGCGCAGCGCTTCTAGGCATCGTCGTTGCGCTATTGACGTTTGCCAGAATGCACATCGTTGATCGACGCTGGGCAATAGCCGCGGTGTTGGTGTTCGTCGGCCCGATGGTGCTGCAAGCACCCGTCTTTCAACTCGTCCTGGTCATCGATGAACCGCTGTCTACGCCTTCCAACTTCCGGTTCTACTATCTCGCCGGGATCGGCCTTGTATTGATTCTTTCGCTACTCTTCAGCGCCATCAATCTGTCGGCAACGCTGCGGCGAGCCGCGAAAGCGTCGACTCTGGTCGTGTTGGGTTTGTTGACGATTTGCGCCCACAGCGCCACGAACGCCTGGACAACCGGCACATTGGGTGAAGCCCAACGCGTCGTTGAAGCCGCAAACTCCATCGCGCTCACGACAAACCTGGAGGCTCCCTGCACGGTCTTCATGCTCGACGTTCCAGAGTACGTTCTCGAATTTCCCCATTACTCGGACGCTGCGATCAAGTCGCACCTTCCGCCAACACACCCCGCGTTGGGGTGCATATTCGTGTCGGAGCGCTCACCGTCCCGGAATTTCACGCTGGGCGCGACCTGCGACGATGCGGACTGGAAGCCCTTCGCCACCCGAACCAAGGGTCTCTCGCCAGTACCGGCCAAACGCTTCGGCAAGCTCTGCATTCATCACTTCGCCGACCTGCCTGCCGAGAAGCAGATCCAGACACCGCGCCCTTACGTCTTCCATTGGCAACAAGGGAAATTCGTCCGGATCTCAGACTCACTCCAATAGTCTCGTACTCGCGTACGTCAGACTACCGAACTCCTGGTCGAAAAAGACTGGATCTGAAGCGGCGCATCGCTGCGAGGCTCATGGTTGCTGGCTGACAGGCCACTCCGTTCGCCAGCCCGCATGAATGCTGCCTTGCAGGCAACACCCATCGGAAATGACCGCCGGATGCGCCGTCCGGCTCAGGCAGTAGCCAGCGCCGCTTCGCGATAGTGGCGCTGCGCGTCGTCGGCGCGCCCGAGGCGCTCGTGCAGTTGCGCCAGTTCGACATGCGTCGCGCGCAGCGATTCGACTGACAGCGAGGCTTCGAGGTAGCTCTGCGCCTTGCCCCACAGTTCGTTCTGCAGGCACAGGCGCCCGAGCGCGAGCAGCAGTCGGGCGTCGCGCGGCTGGCGCTTGAGCCAGGTTTCGGCGCGCGCGATGCGCTCCAGCAGGTCGCCGCCGCGGCATTCGCCGTACAGCTCGGCGAGGGCGGAATCCCACTGGCCGTCGAGCCAGCGTTCGAGCAGCTTCTGCGCGGTGCCGTAGTCGTCCGCCGCGCACAGCGCACGCGCCGCGGCTTCGGCCACGCGCCGGTCGGCCTGCTCGTCGGCGGGCAGTCCCACCCAGTATTTGGCCAGCGCCACGCGATCGCCCTCGCGCGCACGCAGGTTCGCCAGATGGGCGCGGCGCCGGATCGGCGCCGACTCTTCCGGCAGCAGGCCGCGCCCCTTTTTCTCGAGCTGGCGCACGATGCGCAGCACCTGGTCAGACTCGCCGCGCGCCTGCGCCACGCGCAGCGAGAGCCGCAGCGCCGCGATGTGCCGCTGTCCGCCGAGCTGCAGGGCCTCGAGCTTCTCGTGCGCGTCGTCGAAGCGGTGCGCCTGCAATGCGATCTCCGCTTCGGTCATCAGGCGCGCCATGCGGAAGCCGGGATCGTGCTCGCGTGCACGGTCGAGCCAGCGCTTCTCGCGCGTCTCGTCGTGCAGCGCGCCGGCCGCGCGCGCGGCCAGCAGCGACGTCAGCCCCGGCGAGGCACCGCAGTCGTAGGCCACCTGCGCGCGCTTGAGCGCCTGCCCGTGCCGGCCCTCGAGCTGCAGGCGCATTGCATCGACCAGCGCATCCACGGCGCGCTCGTGGCGCTTGCGCGCGCGGAAGGCCGCCACCTGCGCCGGCATCTGCAGCGCGCGGCTGACGAGCCGCAGCACTGCATGGAAGGCCAGGAAACCGAGCACCACCAGCAACAGCAGGAAATTCAGCGACAGTTCGACGCGCCACGGATTGACGACGACCAGCACGTAGCCGTCGTTGTACTGCGCGGCGACGGCCAGGCCGGCCGCGATCGCGAACAGGACGAGCAGCCAGATCAGTGCGCGCATGGGCTAACGCTTCGCCTTGGCGCTGGCCGGGGGCGCAGCCGCACGTTCCGCCGCCTGCTGCGGGCTCACGCGCGTCGCCGACAGCGCGGCCACCGTCTCGTTGAGCGCCGGCAATTCAAGCGTGATGCCCGATCCCGAAAGCTGCTTGAGCGTGGCGATCGCGTTCTGCGTCACCTTGGCCCGCAGATCGAAATGGCGCTCGATCCAGAACTGCGCCAGGCGCAGGTCGTCACCGAAGATGCGTGCGTCACGCTGCAGCAGCGCGAGCCGCGCATTGAGCAGGCGCAGCTTGAGGTTCTCGCGCAGGAAGAACGCGTTGCCCGGCGCGAGCAGCGAGGGATCGGGGCGGTCCAGGCGCTCGATGCGGACCAGGCTCTTCAGCTCCGCCCACAGGTCGCCGAGCAGGCTGGCGACCAGGCCGCGCGGGCCGTGCTCCGCGGGCGCGGCGGCGGGCGCGGACGACGGCCTCTCCTCGAAGACCAGCGGCAGCGTATCCACCACGCTGACCACGCTCTCCATCTTCAGCGCCATGCCCGAGAGGTCGGGCACCGACACCGCCTTCAGGCGATCGATGTCGTGTGCCAGCGCCTTGCGCAGCACAAGGAACTGCGGCCGGTCGGCGCGCGCCAGTTGCGCGTCGGCGCTTTGCAGCGCGATCAGCGCACCCGGGACGTTGCCGGCAAGCTGCAACTGCTGCAGGGCGATGTTGATCGCATGTTCCACTTCGGCCAGCACGCGCTCGTCGCGCGTGCGCGTGACCTCCTGGTACATCGATTCGAGCGCCGCCTGCTGGCCCTGGGCCTCGTCGAGCTTGGCTTCGAGCGCGCCCAGCTTGGCGTGCAGCGCCTCGACCGACTCCTGGCTCTGGCGCGCCATGCCGCGGCTTTCCTTGGCGACGCTGTCGCCTTCCTGCAGGCGCCGCGCCAGTTCCTCGTGCAGGCTGGAAAGGCGCGAGCGCGTCTCCAGCCATTGCCAGCCGAGCAGGACCACCGCCAGCAGCGCGACGATCAGCGCCGGGTGCCGCCAGCCCGCGCCGGCATTGCGGGGGCGCGGCGGCGCGGTCAGGGCCGGCAGGGATTCGGCCGGCGTGTGGGATTCGGATGGGTCGCCGCTCATGTCTCTATCGCTCGTGTTCGTTCGCGTGCAGCGGCCATGCCCTGCACGATGACTCTATCATCGATTCCCGAAATGCGAGACCAGTCCGGCCAGCAGACCGGCGTCGGCCGCGCCGGTCAGCACCACGTGCGGTGCGCCCAGCGCCGCCGCGCGCTCGCCGATGCGCGCATGCGGCACAAACAGCGTGGTATTCGCCAGCAGCGCAGGCGCGTCGGCGCCCAGCATGTCGATCAGGTTTTCCAGCCCCTCGCTGCTGGTCAGCGTGATGGCGTCGAGCGTGCCCGCCCGCGCCCGCGCCAGCAGCAATGCCACATCGAGCGGCGGCCGCGTGCGGTGGTAGCAGGTCACGTAATCCACCATCGCACCGCGCGCGACCAGCGTAGCGCCGAGCAGTTCGCGCCCGCCGTCGCCGCGGAAGATCACCACGCGCCGCCCGGCCACGTTTTCGGGCGCCAGTTCCGGCAGCGAGAGCAGCGCCTCGGAGTCGAAACGCTCGCGCGGCGCGATCACGTTCGCGATGCCGTGCCGCGCCAGTGCCTTTTCGCTCGACACGCCAACGGTGACGGCGCGCACTGCAGCCGGCCAAGCGCGCCCGCGCAGCACCACGGCCAGCGCATGCTCGACCGCGTTCGGGCTGACGAAGCAGGCGAAGTCGTAGCCGTCGAGCCGCGCGGCCACCGCCTCGACCGGCGCGGTGTCTTCGACCGGCGCGATGGCCAGCAGCGGAAAGCGCAGCGCCGAGCCGCCCGCGGCCTCGATTGCCGCAACCATGGCGTCGGCCTGCGCGGCCGGGCGCGTGACGACGATGGTGCGCCCGCGCAGCGGCTGGTCGATGGCAGGCGCAGCCGTCGCCACCACGCATCAGGCTCCGGGCAGTGCGGCGAGTATCGCCTCGGCGCCCTGCGCGCGCAGGTCGTCGGCCAGCGCCAGGCCCAGCGTTTCCGGGTCGGACAGCGGGCCACGATGTTCGGCGCGCACGATCTTCGTGCCGTCCGGCATGGCGACGAAGCCACGCAGATGGAGTTGGCCGCCGTCGGCCACCGCATAGGCGCCGAGCGGCACCTCGCACGAGCCGGCCAGCGCGCGCGATACCGCACGCTCGGCGCGCACGCAGGCTTCGGTCACCGGATGGTTGAGCGGCGCGAGCCAGGCGGCGACATCGGAGCGGTCGGCCAGTGCCTCGATGCCGAGCGCGCCCTGCCCCGCCGCCGGCAGCGACTTCTCGGCCGCGATGGTGGCGCGGATGCGCGAGGCCAGCCCGAGGCGTGTCAGTCCCGCGGCAGCCAGGATGATGGCGTCGTATTCGCCGCTGTCGAGCTTGCGCAGGCGCGTGTCGAGATTGCCGCGCAGGCTGGCGACGGCAAGGTACGGATACTGCGCATGGATCTGGGCCTCGCGCCGCAGGCTCGAGGTGCCGACGACTGCGCCGGGCGGCATGTCGTCGAGCGAGGCGTACTTGTTCGACACGAAGGCATCCAGCGGCACCTCGCGCTCGCCGGTGGCGATCAGCGCGAAGCCTTGCGGCAGCACCATCGGCACGTCCTTCATCGAATGCACCGCGATGTCGGCGCTGCGGTCGAACAGGGCGTTTTCGAGCTCCTTGACGAACAGCCCCTTGCCGCCGACCTTGGCGAGCGGGCGGTCGAGGATCTGGTCGCCGCGGGTGGTCATGCCGAGCAATTCGACGCGGCACGCCGGATACAATGCTTCCAGACGCGCCTTGACGTGTTCGGCCTGCCACAGGGCGAGGCGGCTTTCGCGGGTTGCGATGACGATGCGGCTGGGCGCCTGGGTTGAGCTCACGGTTCGGATCTTCCTGCGGTGGACCGGCGCAATCGTCCGGACGAATGGCGCGGCGATTGCTTTCGACCGCATCAGGGTTCGCCCGCGCAGTCACCCCAATACCCCGGAAAGGGCTGCGATTCTATCATGGGCGTCCCTTGCCGCCTTGCCGGGCGGGTAGCGTCAGAACACCATAACAAGACATTCAGGAGAGCGCATGAGCCCAGCAAGCCCCGACAAGGACCTTCCACTGCGCGAGGACATCCGCCTCCTCGGCCGCCTGCTCGGCGACACGGTGCGCATCCAGGAGGGCGAAGCGGCGTTCGACGTGATCGAACGCATCCGCCGCAGCTCGATCGCCTTCCGCCGCCACGACGACCTCGCCGCGCGCAAGGAACTCGAAGGCATCCTGGACGGGCTGACGCGCGACCAGACCATGATCGTGGTGCGCGCGTTCAGCTACTTCTCGCACCTCGCCAACATCGCCGAAGACCTGCACCACATCCGCCGCTCGCGCGCGCACCTGATCGCCGGCTCGGCGCCGCGCGAAGGCAGCATGGCGCACGCACTGGATCGTGCGCATGCCGAAGGCCTTGCACCGGAATCGGTCGCGTCCTTCTTCGCCAGCGCGCTGGTGGTGCCGGTGCTCACCGCGCACCCGACCGAAGTGCAGCGCAAGAGCATCCTCGACACCGAGATGAAGATTGCGCGCCTGCTCGAAGAGCGCGACCGCGTGCAGCTCACGCCCGAGGAGCGCGAGACCAACGACGAAGCGGTGCGCCGCTCGGTGCTCGGCCTGTGGCAGACGCGCATGCTGCGCCATCACAAGCTGGCGGTGATCGACGAGGTGGCCAACGGCCTCTCGTTCTACGACTACACCTTCCTGCGCGAGCTGCCGCGCTTCTACGCCGCGCTGGAAGACGACCTCGCACGCCGCTTTCCCGCGCAGCCGAAGAAGGAGCTGCCGCCCTTCCTGCGCATGGGCTCGTGGATCGGCGGCGACCGCGACGGCAATCCCTTCGTCACCGCCGAGGTGCTGCGCAAGACGCTGCGCATGCAGTCCTCGCGCGCCTTCGCCTTCTACCTCGAACAGTTGCACAAGCTGGGCGCCGACCTCTCGCCCACCAGCATCGTGGTCGAGGTGTCGGACGAACTGAAGGAACTCGCGCACCGCTCGCCCGACAAGAGCCCGCACCGCGCCGACGAGCTGTACCGCCGCGCGCTCACCGGCGTCTATGCGCGCGTTGCCGCCACCGCGAAATCGCTCGACCAGATGGAAGCGCTGCGCCACGCCGTGGCCGATGCCGCGCCCTACGCCGCGGTCGCCGAGTTCGCCGCCGACCTCGACGTCATCCACCGCTCGCTCGAATCGCACAACTCCGGGCTGCTCGCGCGCGGGCGCCTGCGCCGGCTGCGCCGCGCGGTCAGCGTGTTCGGCTTCCATCTCGCGGCGGTCGACCTGCGGCAGAACTCGGATGTGCATGAACGCGTGGTCGCCGAACTGTTCGCCGCCACGCGCCCCGACATCGACTACCTCGCGCTCGACGAAGCCGCGCGCATCAAACTGCTGGCCGAGGAGCTGCGCAACGCGCGCCCGCTGGTCTCGCCCTATCTCAAGTATTCCGACGAAACCACCAGCGAACTCGCGATCACGCGCACCGCCGCCGAGATGCACCGGCTCTACGGCGCGGCCTGCATTCCGAACTACATCATCTCGAAGAACGACGGCGTGTCGGACATCCTCGAAGCCACGCTGCTGGCGAAGGAAGCCGGCCTGATGCGCCCGATCGACGGCCGGCTCGACATCAACATCATCCCGCTGTTCGAAACCATCGGCGACCTGCGCAACGCCGGCCCGGTGATGGACCGCCTGCTCGCCCTGCCCGCCTA